>Ga0207675_100000526_pt1 | contig 37170 bp, 37 predicted proteins | sample KBSSwiS42_FD_184305 | JGI IMG/M metagenome (GOLD analysis project Ga0207675, IMG submission 184305) | Switchgrass rhizosphere microbial communities from Kellogg Biological Station, Michigan, USA - KBS Switchgrass S4-2 (SPAdes) (version 2) | ecosystem: Host-associated > Plants > Roots >...
CCACCCGCTACATGGTGCGGCGCCATCAGGGCTCGCCGAGACAGGTGAAGCCGCAACGATTCCATCGGACACGCCGAGCAGGGCGGGGCGCGAACGCATCTCGCCACGCCGGTGGTGGCTCAAGATCCCGCGGGCGGTACCACGACCCGATACGGCACGCGCTCACGACCCCGACGAGGCGCTGCGAATGCTTCACCTTGTCCGCCGCAGCCGTCGTTATGCCGTCTGCCTCACGGCGGGGATCGCCACCGTGAGCTTTGTCCTGTCCTTCGAATCGCTGCGCGACTTGGCCGCGATGTCGGCATGGCCGGGCTGGTCGTCATACCTGTGGCCGCTGATCATTGACGGCACAATCGTTTTGGCGACATTAGGGATCGTGGCGCTGGCCCCCTACCGCACCCAGTTGTGGAACCGGCTCTATTTCTGGATTGTCCTTGTACTGTCGGCGGCGGTCAGCGTCGGCGGCAATTCAGTACATGCCTGGCTGGCCACGGCGAACCTGGATCCATGGATGCGCTACGGGTCAGCCGCTTTGGCCTGCGTGCCGCCGATCGCCCTACTGGCCAGCACCCACAGCCTGGCGATTCTGTGGCGGCTCAACCCGACATCGCCGCCCGATGACACCTCACGGGTGCGCGAAGGCGCGCTCGCCTCGGCCACGGCCCGCGTGGCCGAATGGGAAGCTGCCGCAACCAACATCCAGGAGCACGGGTACTGCCGCAACGTCCCCACCACAAAGGTCGCCCACGCCCTGCGCTACCTCTACGACCACCGGCCAGCCATGTCGCTGCGCGCCATCGGCGCCACCACCGAGGTCGACCTGCACCACGACAACGTGCGCAAGATCCGCGACGCAGCCACCGCCGTCTTCGCGACGGCGCCCGGTGGCCAGCGCACGTGAGCTGAGCCGCTGCGGAAGCGAAGTTGAACCGACGTCGGCATGTCAACCTCAGCCTTCACCAGCAACAGCAAGCTGGGCCTATGCCCTGTCCATCGCCCAGAGGTGACATCTGCCCGTCGGCGGTTAACCGCCAAGCGGGAAGCCGTCATCGGCGCATCGAGACGTCGGGGCCAAGCAGTGCCGGAAACGCGCTTCCTTACCAGGAAGGCTTCCACGCTCTCCTAGGCCCCGTAATCGTCACGCCCCCAACGACAGCCGGGACGAAACGTCATGGCCGATGCCGCTCGCAGATTGCGCCGGCGCTGCGCGTCGTTTGACCGCCGCCAGCACGCTGGCGCGCCTCGTGGGTACGCGATGGAACATGTTGGCGGACAGCGGTGTTCCAGTCATGCTCACTAACAGAATCTATGCAGCCGGACAAAGCGTGCCGTACATGTCCAACCCAGGAGCGGCGCGCTTTGAAGCGGTACCTCGAAAGTTGTGGCGTTTAGGTGCGGCATAAGGGGTTTGGTCGGGCTTAATGTGTGGTCCATGGCGAATAGTGCAGCGCCGAACAGGTGCCCCCGGCCGGCAGACGAACAGCGCCGCGACGGGCGGAAACCACGCCGCACATCGCCCGGCCTTGACTGCGCTCATGATCCGCCCACTTCGATAGCGCGATGCGAACCCAGGAGTGATGGAAGACGACTTGCGCCTCCAACACGGCACGCTTGCGAGCAATCTCTATGCCATCGGACGAAGGCGACCAGGGCCGGGTCATCGCGGCCGCCGTCTGCCGAGCACACCAAACATAGGTTGAACGTAGATCCGCCACAACGGCAAACTTCGGCAACTCAATCGGCAGTGTGAGAAGGGATTCCGGAATGAGTGTCATGGGCATGCCGCCACATGTGCGGCGATGGGCGAACACGAAGGATGCGGCGGCTCATATTGGTTGCAACGCTGAGGTTTTACGGCGTTGGCATCGCGAAGGATCGAAACCATGGCTGCCAACTCCCCGTCGAATCGGCAAGAACCTGTTGTGGGACTTGGACGAGTTGGATTCCGCGATCGACTCGACCGTCCAACGAATTGGGTAATCATGGGCCGTGGAAGACCGCATCGCCCGATCGGCGTTGCGGGCACCATAAAGCTGACTGAATTGTCTCCGGGACATTGGAACGCTCGCGTCCGGGTCCGTGATGCGACGGGAAAGCGTCGGGATTTGATAAGGGTATCGCCGCCCAAGGTCGACGAACGCGGGCGGAAGGTGCCTGACCGCAACGGCTCTCGGGCAAGTGACGCCGTGCTCCTGGCCGCATCAAAGATCGGCGTGAATCTCCGCAGTGAACTGTCAGGATCGACCAGGGTTCGTGATTTGTGGACGAAATATCGCGAATACCTCGTAGAGCAGAAACGCGCGCAAGGGACATTCGACCTCTATGACAGATGGGCAGCTCTGTTCAACACAGCGTATGGCGATCGAATCCTGATCGAAGTCCCGACCGACACCATTGAAGAATTCCTGAAGGCGGTTGCGGAGGGCCACGGTATGGGATCGGCACGCAATGCGCGATCGATGTTGTCGGGCATGTTCCGGTACGCGGTGCGCAAAAGGGCTCTTCCGGTGAATCCGGTTCGCGAAGCTCAGTTGGTCAAGAATGTGGAGGCGAAGGGACCCACGGGCGGTGCTGGACACATTGAGGTCGACGACCTCCGGTTCATCCTGACTGCGGTTCGCGGGTCTGTGTTGCCGTGTCCGCGCAAGCTGACGAAGAAGGAACGGGAACGTACGACGCCGATCAAGTCCTACACCCCGCCAACCGTGGCGGAGTATTGCGAGGAAGCTGATTTGGCGGACTTGGTGACGTTGGCGGCCGCGGTGGGGCAGCGACCAAGTCAGTTGCTCGGGCTGGAGTGGTCGGATATCGAACTGGATGTTAAAAGGGTGCGAACGAGCGGCAAGGTGATCCGGATTCGAGGCGTCGGGTTGGTGCGAGTCGTGATAGCGAATGATCCGAAGAACCCCGGCGGCACCGTTGCTCTCCCAGATTTCGCGGTTGAGATGCTGCGGCGGCGAAAGGCGATGCTGGCGACTCGGAGGCTGGCGTCACCGCCGATGGGTAAGGAGACGTTGAACTTGGTGTTCCCGTCGAGAACGTGGGGATTGCGTGATCCGAATAACGTGCAGCATGAATGGCAGCGTGTGCGGGAGGCGCTCGGCTTGCCGGATGACGTGACGGTGTACAGCTTCCGCAAGTTGGTGGCGACCGTATTGGACGATGCGGGTTTGTCAGCACGGATGACCGCTGACGTTCTGCAGCACGCAGACCCGGCGATGACACAACGCAAGTACATGGCTCGTGGGCGGGCTCATCCAGAGGCTGCTGCGGCGATGGATCGCGCCGTGGTTGGTGATGCCGGTCGAGCGAATTAGTGGTGAGTTAATGGTGACTTTAGAGCTTCTGGTACGAAAAAGGCCGTCTGATCGGCACCGGTAGATGCAGGTCAGATGGCCTCTTGGTGCTCCCCCGGCTGGACTCGAACCAGCAACCTGTCGGTTAACAGCCGAATGCTCTGCCAATTGAGCTACAGGGGACCGTATGTCTGCGCGCGGCCGGGCGCCGCGGGCAAGAAGACTTTAGCGTACGTGCCGCCAATACGCTGCCGCCCCGCGCGCACACAGGCACGTGAGGCAGGATGGACGCAACGAACGATCGTCTGGGAGGGGTCCTGTGATCCGGTATCTCGTCGTATTGGCCGTCGGCTACGTGCTTGGCGCGAAGGCCGGCCGGCGCCGATATGAGCAGATCGCCGGGACGTACAAAGCCGTGACCGAGAGCCCGGCGGCGAAGGCCGTGATCGACGCCGGACGCCGAAAGATCGCAAACCGGGTGTCACCCGATCCGGCACTGGTCACACTGACGCCCGTCGACGCCGATACCGCGGTGCTGGAACCTGAGGCGGTCGCGAAGAAGGAACGCTAGCCGCTTAGCCGATGCCCTGATTGATAGTGGTGCCGGGCAGAAGCGGCCCAGTGCTCCAACCGGCGTCGGGGCCGTTGCCGCCATTGAATTGCGGTGTTCCGACCCAAACGGGCTGGCCGTTCGAGTAGGACAGGCACTTGCCGTCCTCTTTGTTTCCGAACCACGCCAGGCACGCAGGCTGGGCGCTCACCTGCGGGCTATCCATCGACACTGCCGAGGCATAGAGCGGAACGGCCACAGCGGCTGCCACAAAAACACCCGCGATCAGCCGAGTTCGGTTGGACATAAGCCTCCCTCTCCACACGGTCCCCGACAGCCCATTCACCATAACCTGCTCAGCGTGGTTACGCAGTAAGGTCGTCACCGCTCGCCTGTTCGAGCAAGCTGCGACGGTAGGCCTCCATCGCCACCAGGTCACCGAACAATGCGTGGTACTCGTCGCCCTGTTCCACCGGGGACATCCGCTGCAATTTGGACTTGACCTCGGCAATCTGGCGGCCGACCCACACTTCCTGCAGTCGGGCGAGCACCCCGCCGATATAGCGGGGCAACTTGTCGTCGTCGTCCACGTTGATCGCCTCGACGCCCAGCTCGTTGACCAGGCTGGCCGTCGCAGGCGACGCCGTCTGCACTCGGACCGCCTCGATCCACTGCGCTCCGACGAGTCCCGCCGACGTCCCACCTGCCCCCTCGATGGCGCCTCTGACCGCCGCATAGCCGGGATGGGTGAAGCTGTCCACGGTCAGCGAGTCGAAAACCGGCCCGGCCAGCGCGGGGTACTGCAGCGCGGACTTGAGTGCCTCGCGCTGCGGCCACAGCGTGGGATCCGCTGGATCGGGCCGGGCCGCTGCCTGGACGATCGGCGAGTTGGGCCGGGCCCTTGCGCGCGCAGCAGGCGCTTTGACGTCGACGCCATACCTGCCGCCTCCACGCTTCTGCGCCTCCTCGCGCACCCGGCCGATCACTTGCGCGACGTCAGCCCAGCCGACCCATCCGGCCAACCGCCGTGCGTACTCGTCGCGAAGCATGCTGTCCTTGATCCGCGCCACCATCGGCACGCACCGCCGCAGCACCGACACCCGACCCTCGGCACTGTCGAGGTCGTGCTCGCCGAGCGCGGTGCGAATGGCGAACTCGAACAACGGGGTACGCCTCGCCACCAGATCGCGTAGTGCCCCGTCGCCCGACTTCAACCGCAAATCGCACGGGTCCATCCCTTCGTCGGCCACGGCGACGAATGACTGTCCCGCAAGGTTCTGTTCGCCTTCTAAGGCCTTGACCGCTGCCGCACGTCCAGCGGCGTCGCCGTCGAACACGTAGATCAGCTCACCGCGAAAGAAGTTGTCGTCCATCATGAGTCGGCGCAGCATCGCCAGATGCTCGTCGCCAAACGCGGTCCCGCAGGACGCGACGGCGGTGGTCACTCCCGCGAGGTGCATCGCCATCACGTCGGTGTAACCCTCGACCACCACTGCTTGATGCCCCTTGGCGATATCGCGCTTGGCCAGGTCGAGACCGAACAACACCGACGACTTCTTGTAGAGCACCGTCTCCGGGGTGTTGATGTACTTCGCTTCCATCGTGTCGTCATCGAAGATGCGGCGCGCACCGAAGCCGATGACCTCGCTACTGCTTGCCCGGATCGGCCACAGCAGACGCCGGTGGAAGCGGTCCATCGGTCCGCGCCGGCCCTCGCGCGACAGGCCCGCGGCTTCGAGCTCCTTGAACTCAAATCCCTTGCGGAGCAGATGCTTTGTCAGCAAGTCCCAGCCGGACGGCGCAAACCCGCAGCCGAAATGCGCGGCGGTCTGCATATCGAAGTTGCGATCGAGCAGGTACTGCCGCGCGGGCGCAGCCTCCTCGGACTGCAGCGCCGTGGCGTAGAACTCCTGCGCGGCGGCGTTGGCGGCCAGCAGCCTGCTGCGGCTGCCACGGTCGCGCTGCACATTCGTCGCCGCGCCACCCGTGTAGGTGACCGTGTAGCCGACCCGGTCGGCGAGCAGCTCGACCGCCTCCACGAAGCTGACGTGCTCGATCTTCTGGACGAACGCATACACATCGCCACCCTCACCGCAACCGAAGCAGTGGAAATGGCCATGGTTGGGCCGGACGTGGAACGACGGCGACTTCTCGTCGTGGAACGGGCACAGCCCCTTCAGTGAATCCGCGCCCGCGCGCCGCAGCTGCACATAGTCGCCGACGACGTCCTCGATCCGGACGCGTTCGCGAATGGCCGCGATATCGCGATCAGGAATCCGGCCGGCCACCGGCTCAGTCTAGAGCGCCGGGCATCCGGCGCGATCACGCTTAAGCCGGCTCCAGGCGCTCCAGTCGCCCTTCTGTGAACGATGCGATCTGGTCGACGACCACCCGCAGCCGCGCGCCGTCGTCGCCGGAGTCGTTGAACGCGGGCACGAAGATCGGGTCGAGCGTGGCCGGCGCCCCCGCAAACACCCACTGCGCGACCCGATGGATCCGGTCGCGCTGCTCAGCTTGGAGCTCGAGGTGCCGCGGGTCGGACATGATGAACTGCAGCGCCAGGATCTTCAGCACCGCGACCTCGGCGCGCACCAGCTCAGGCACTCGCAGCTCCGCCTGGTAGCGCACAAGCGGACCCGGCCCATCCGCCTGACGCGTCGCGGCGATGGCGGCCGATGCGAACCGACCGACAAGCTCGCTGGTCAACCGCTTCAGCGCGACCGATGCGGCCAACGTGGCGTCGTACTTCCCGACCGCGGCGATCACCGGCAACGCTGACAGTCGCTCGGCGGCGGCCACCAGGTCGTCGGCACGCGGCCCGATTCCGCTGGACTCGCCGAGGCGCCCCAGCACCGCGGCTGCATCGTCGTCGGCCAACACCCGCATGTCGATGCGGCCGGAGACGACGCCGTCCTCGACGTCGTGCACCGAATACGCGACGTCGTCGGCCCAGTCCATCACCTGGGCCTCCAGGCAGGGCCTGCCCTCGGGAGCTCCCGACCGCACCCAATCGGCCGCGGCGGCGTCGTCCTCGTAGAACCCGAACTTGCCCTTCCCCGGTCCTCGCCGCCACGGGTATTTCGTCACCGCGTCCAACCCGGCCCGGGTGAGGTTCAGGCCCGCGCTGCGATCTTGGGGGCCAAGAACTTTCGGCTCAAGGCGGGTGAGGATCCTGAAATTCTGTGCGTTGCCCTCGAAGCCGCCGTGCTCGGCCGCAAGCTCGTTCAACGCCCGCTCGCCGTTGTGGCCGTACGGGGGATGGCCGATGTCGTGGGCCAGGCCGGCCATGTCGACGAGGTCGGGATCGCAACCCAGCCCGATCGCCATGCCGCGGCCGATCTGCGCCACCTCCAGCGAGTGGGTCAGGCGCGTCCGCGGTGTCTCACCCTGGCGTGGCCCGACGACCTGAGTCTTATCCGCCAATCGCCGCAGGGCCGCGCTGTGCAGGACCCGGGCCCGGTCGCGGGCAAAATCCGTGCGGTGTTCGCTTTCGGCGCCCGGCAGTGCCGCACCCTTCGGCGGTTCGACCACCAGACGCTCGCGGTCGAACTCGCCGTAGAGATCTCCAATCACAGCCACCGACGGACAGTCTGCCAGTACTAGATTGACGTCCATGCGAATCGCCCGCTTGCTCGGTCTGCTCCTCGCCGTCCTGACCGCGGGACTTCTGGTCACACCGACCGCCGCCGCCGAGCCACCGTTCCGGGTGCCTGACTACATCACGGACAAAGCAAACGTGCTGTCGCAGGGTCAGCGCATCCAGGTCGAGAACGCGGTCAATCAGCTCTACAACAACAAGCGCGTCCGCCTCTGGGTGGTCTACGTCGACAGCTTCGGTCAGGACCCGGTTGGCTGGGCGAGAACGACGAAGCAGCTCAGCAGTTTCGGCGACCAGGACGCGCTGCTCGCCGTCGCCACCACGGAACGGGCGTACGCGTTCCAAGTGCCGACAGAAATCATGAGTCAGTCCGACGCGCAGTCCCTTCAGCGCAACAGCATCGAGCCCGCGCTGCATCGCAGCGATTGGGTCGGCGCCGCGGTAGCCGCCGCCAATGGGCTCAACACCGCCTCGACGTCGACCGGCCCCGAGATCTCCTGGTTCGGCGTCCTGGTGGCGATCGCGGCGCTCGCGCTAGCTCTGCTGGCGCTGTGGCTGTGGACGCGCAGGCGCAGGCGCAGACGGCGCAAGGCCGAATTCGAAGCGGCGCGACGGGCAGATCCGTCGGATCCGAACGCGCTGGCCGCAGTGCCGATCGACGCCCTCGACGACTTGTCCAAAGCGATCGTCGTCGATGTCGACAACGCTGTGCGCACCAGCGACAGCGAATTAGCTTTGGCCGTCGAGGAATTCGGGACTACGCAGACCGCGCCGTTCAGCACCGCGGTCAGTAACGCGAAAACAACGCTGGCACAAGCTTTCAACGTCCGCCAGATTCTCGACGACGCCGTCCCCGAGTCCCCGCAACAACGTCGGGACTTGCTGACCCGCGTGATCGTCGCCGCCGCCAAGGCCGATCGTGAGCTGGACGCCCAGACCGACGCCTTCGACAAGCTCCGCGATCTGGTGATCAACGCGCCGACGCGGCTGGACGGCCTGACGCAGCAGATGGTCGACCTCACCGCGCGCGTCGGCCCGTCGGAACAGGCTCTCGCCGCACTGCACAACCAATTCGCCACCACCGCATTGGCGTCCGTCACCGACAACGTCGGAGTGGCCAAACAGCGGCTGGGCTTCGCCGATCAGAACATCACCAATGGCCGCCAACTGGTGGCCCGTCCGGCCGGTCAGCAGATGGGCCTGGTCGACGCGATCCGCGCCGCCGAGTCGTCGCTCGGGCAGGCCCGTGCTCTGCTCGACGCGGTGGACAGCGCCGGCACGGACATCAACCGGGCGGTGGCCACCCTGCCATCGGCGATCACCGACATCCAGAACGGCATCACACAGGCGAACAACCAACTCCAGCAGCGCAATACTCCACATCAGACCGAGCTGAACGCCGCTCGCGACGCCGCGGTGGCGGCCGTCGCTGATGCGCAGAAGAACGGCAGCGCCGACCCGTTGGGCGCCTTTACCCGGCTGACGAAGGCCGACGCCGACCTGGATCGGCTGCTGGCGAGCGTTTCCGAGGAGCGGGAAGCGGCCGAACGGCTCGGCCGCGCGTTCGACCAGGCGCTGTTCACCGCCCAGTCACGAGTCAAGGGGGTGTCTGATTTCATCGACACCCGGCGCGGCAGCATCGGTCCTGAAGCCCGCACGCGGCTCGCCGAGGCCGTGCGTCAGCTGCAGGCCGCGCAGGACAAGCGGGCCACCGATCTGACCGAGGCGATTGCGCATGCCAACGGCGCGGCCATGCTCGCCGCGCAGGCGCAGTCATTGGCGAACGATGACGTGCGCGCCGCGCAGCGCTCCTATTCGTCCGGTTACGGCGGTGGCGGCGACATGGGCGCCGTGATCGGAAACATCATCATCGGCAACATCCTCGGCAGCGCAATGCGGGGCGGGTTCGGTGGCGGCTTGGGCGGCGGCTTCGGCGGCGGACTCGGCATGGGGCGCTCGACGTCGTACGGCGGGTCGTCACGGTCGTCCGGGCGCAGCTACAGCGGCGGCGGAGGCCGCTTCTAGCAGCCCTTTCGTTGCCTCGCCTGCGGCGTGTAACCCGGCGGCCTATCCATACGCGTGAGAAAACCGACCGTGCCGCCGTTGCTCCTTCAACTGCTGCGCCCGCGACGGCGGGCCCTGGCCGTCATTCTGGCCGCGATGCTGGTGCAGACCGTAATGAGCCTGGCAGCCCCGTGGCCACTCAAGATCGTCATCGACACCGTCATCGGAAACCGGCGTCAGCCCGAATGGATCAACTGGTTGTTGACGATGCTTGGCGGCGCGGCTCACAAGGGCCACATCGCCGTGGCGGCGGCCATCGCGACCGTACTGATTGCGGTGGTGACCGGCGCAGCGATGTATGCGGTCAGCTACTTCACCGAGAGTTTGAGTCAGAGCATCGGAAACGACTTGCGAATGCGGCTGTACAGCCATCTGCAAGAGCTGTCGTTGGCCTATTACGACACCACTCGGGTGGGCACCATCCTGTCCACCCTGACCAGTGACGTCCAAACGATCCAGAGTTTCGCCTCGACGGCGACCCTCAACATCGTCACCAACACCCTGACCGTTGTCGGCATGATCGTCGTGATGTTGTTGTGCCGCTGGGATTTCACGTTGATCGCGGTGGCGGTGACGCCGCTGCTGTTCCTCTTCGTGCTGCGGGTCAATAAAGCGGTCAGGACCGCGGTCAGGGAAGTCCGCACCCACCAGTCCGACCTGACGGCCATTCTGCAGGAAGGCCTGCAGTCGATACAGGTGGTGCAGGCGTTCGGGCGCGAAGACCACCAGGCAGCGCAAGTGCGCGCGGCAAGCATCAACACCGTCACGGCCTGGCTCAACGCGCGGCGGGTGTCGTCACTGCTCTCGCCGATCGTCGGCATGGCGATCGCGCTGTGTACGGGCCTCGTGCTCTGGCGCGGCTCACTGCTCATCCTGGCGGGCACGATGACCGTGGGCGCACTGACCGTGTTCCTCGCGTACCTGGCCAAGTTCTTTCAGCCGATTCGCGATCTGGCTCAGATGACCAACACCATCGCTCAGGTATCGGTGGCGTTCGAGCGCGTCGTCGCACTCATGGACACCGACAAGGTGATCCCCGAGACTGCGACGCCGACGGATCCGTCGCAGTTGCACGGCGAAATCATCTTCAACCACGTCGCATTCGGCTATGACCCCGAGCTGCCTGTGCTCCGCGATATCTCGGTCACCATCAAGCCGGGCGAGATGGTCGGCATCGTCGGCGCCACCGGCTGCGGCAAGTCCACGATCGCCAGCCTCATCCCGCGGTTCCGCGACCCCGATGCCGGCGGTATCACGATCGACGGCGTGGACGTCCGCGACTACGCGCTGCGCAAGCTCCGCGCTCAGATCGGCTTCGTCCTTCAGGACACGGTGCTACTGCGAGGAACGGTGCGAGACAACATCGGCTTCGGCCGCCCCGATGCCACCGAGGACGAAATCGTCGAAGCCGCAAAGCTAGCCAACGCTCACGAGTTCATCACTCGCATGCCCAATGGCTACGACAGCGTCGTCGGCGACCGTGGTATGACGCTGTCGGGCGGGCAGCGCCAACGCATCGGGATCGCCCGCGCGCTCATCCGCGACAACCCAATTCTGATTCTCGACGAGCCGACTGCGGCGCTGGACGCCGAGTCCGAACACCTGGTGGTCGAAGCCCTGGAGCGGCTGGTGGCCGGCCGCACCGTCATCGCTATCGCCCACCGGCTCAGCACGTTGCGCAACGCCGACAAGATCATCGTCGTCGAGGACGGCGTCGTGTCTGAGGACGGCAGCCACGATCATCTACTGGCGCTCGACGGGGTCTACGCCCAGCTGCATCACTTGCAGTTTGACCAGCGGCGTCGGCCACGACAGCGGGTAGGCGCCGCGTGAGTTTACCTGGACCTAGCAGCCCTTGAGCCTGGTCGCCAGGTAGTCGCTGACTGCGTCGATCGCGACGCGGTCCTGCGTCATGGCATCACGTTCGCGGATGGTCACCGCCTGATCCTCGAGCGTGTCGAAATCGACCGTGACGCAGAACGGCGTGCCGATCTCGTCCTGGCGGCGGTAGCGCCTGCCGATCGCGCCTGCGTCGTCGAATTCGACGTTCCAGCACGAACGCAGTTCGGCGGCGAGGTCGCGCGCCTTCGGCGACAGATCGGCGTGCCTGGACAGCGGCAGCACCGCTGCCTTGACCGGCGCCAGCCGCGGATCAAGCCGCAAGACCGTGCGCTTGTCCACGCCACCCTTCGCGTTCGGTGCCTCGTCCTCCTCGTACGCGTCGATGAGGAACGCCATGAACGAACGGGTCAGCCCGGCTGCGGGCTCGATCACGTACGGGACATAGCGCGTATCGGTGGCCTGGTCGTAGAACGACAGGTCGACGCCGGAATGCTTTGAGTGTGTTGACAAGTCGAAATTCGTGCGGTTGGCCACGCCCTCGAGCTCACCCCACGGGTTGCCCTGGAACCCGAACTTGTACTCGATGTCGACGGTCCGGTCGGAGTAGTGCGACAGCTTGTCCTTCGGATGCTCGTAGAGCCGCAGGTTGTCGGCGTCGATGCCGAGGTCGACGTACCACTGCAACCGGGTGTCGATCCAATACTGATGCCACTCCGGAGCGGTCGCCGGCTCGACGAAGAACTCCATCTCCATCTGCTCGAATTCACGCGTGCGGAAGATGAAGTTGCCCGGCGTGATCTCGTTGCGGAAACTCTTGCCCGTCTGGGCAATTCCGAACGGGGGCTTCTTGCGCGCGGTGGTCACGACGTTGGTGAAGTTGACGAAGATGCCCTGCGCCGTTTCGGGCCGCAGATAGTGCAGGCCTTCGTCGGTCTCGATCGGGCCCAGGTGGGTCTTGAGCATCATGTTGAATTCGCGCGGCTCGGTCCACTCACCTTTGGTGCCGCAGTCCGGGCACACAATCTCGGTCATGGACACCGAATCTGGGTCATCGATGTTTTTCTTCGCGGCGTACGCCTCTTGCATGTGGTCCTGCCGATGCCGGTGGTGGCAGTTCAAGCACTCCACCAACGGATCGTGGAACACCTCGACATGGCCCGATGCCACCCATACTTCGCGCGGCAGGATGATCGCGCTGTCGAGGCCGACGATGTCGTCGCGGCCCGTGACGATCGAACGCCACCACTGCCGCTTGATGTTCTCCTTGAGTTCTACGCCCAACGGGCCGAAGTCCCACGCAGACTTCGTTCCGCCGTAGATCTCGCCGGACTGGAAGACGAGGCCACGCCGCTTGGCCAGGTTTGCAACGGTGTCGATGATGGACGCCACGGGGGAACAGCCTAGCGACAGGCGCAGAAGCGTTGACATGCGCGGTCGCGCATGTATTCTGGCCCATAATGAAAACGATTTCCACTTTGTCGGGCTCCGAGGCGCACGACCACTGTGGCGCTCCTCTTCCGGACCTCCCCCCGCGCGACGTCCTGGACACCGCAGGCGACCTGCTCCGGGCGCTGGCCGCGCCGGTTCGCATCGCGATCGTGCTGCAACTGCGCGAGTCGGCCCGCTGTGTGCACGAACTCGTCGACGCGTTGGCTGTGCCGCAGCCGCTGGTCAGCCAGCATCTGCGCATCCTCAAGTCCGCCGGTGTCGTGGCGGGCGAGCGCTCGGGACGCGAAGTGATGTACCGGCTGGTGGACCACCACCTGACCGACATCGTTGTCGCGGCGGTCACGCACGCTGCCGAGGGCAGCGAGTGACCTCCACCGGCGTGCGGGCGACCCGCCAGCGCGCCGCGATCTCTGCGCTGCTGGAAAACCTCGACGACTTCCGGTCCGCACAGGAACTGCACGACGAACTGCGCCGCCGTGGCGAGGGCATCGGCCTCACGACCGTGTACCGCACGCTGCAGTCGATGGCCGCCAACGGGCTCGTCGACACGCTGCGCACCGACACCGGCGAGTCGGTGTACCGCCGGTGCTCGGACGATCACCACCATCACCTTGTCTGCCGCGCATGCGGCTCGACGGTCGAGGTCCAGGGCGGTGACGTCGAGTCGTGGGCCGCCGAGGTGGCCCGCGAGCACGGCTTCTCCGACGTCAGTCACACCATCGAGATCTTCGGCATCTGCGGCGCGTGCTCCGTTAAGTAGCAGGTGGCGATCTACGAGTCGTTCAACAGCGACGGCGTCAGCGTGGTGGTCAGCGACGTCGACCTCGACCAGGTCGCCCGCGACATCGGACCGCTCAGCACCGAACTCGCCGACGCGGCCGCGCAAGCACGACGCACCGACCTCGTCGAGCATCTGCACCGCAGCCTCGTCGGCGAGGACCGCGCGCGAAAACTCGCCGCCGCCAAAGCACTTCTGGCCTTGGCCGACCGCAGCGCGGGGGCGCTCCTCGAATCGCTCGCCGCGACGGACCCCGACACCGTCGTTGCAAAAAGCTTCACCGCGGTCGCGACGCGGTTGCGCGGACCACAGGCCGCACTCGATTTGTTTCTCAACCCTGACACTGACCCGCAGCTCGCGCGCCTGCTGGTGTCCAACTACAACAGCCACCTTCGGCTCGAGGCCGGTGACATCCGATTTCCGATCGCCGCGCTACGGCACTACCTCTCGCGCAGCCTGCCGTGGCTGACCAAGCTGCGTCCGGACATCTGGGACAACGGCGTCTTCCTGATCGTCAACGCGCTCTCGAACGACGGAGGGGTGCAACTGTTGCGCCAGGCTGCGCCGGAGCGGTCGGAGCTACTGCGCCTGCTGGCAGCAGTGCCCGAGCACACGGACGACGGCGATATCGTGACCGGGGCGAAAGACCTACGCGCGGCGCTCTCCGACGGGAGCTAGTGGTGTCGAGATCGACGTTTTGGCGACGCGCACTCTTGCGCCCAAACGTGTGTCTCGGCGAAAGGGAGCTATGCGCCGGGTACCGCTATCAGGTCGCGACGGATGTCGGTGCCGGTGCCCAACACCAACAGGATCAATGTGCGTAGCGCGTCGTCGGTGAGGCCGGCGGCGGGAAAGTTGTACCGCAGCAGGACGTCGCCGACCTTCTTCGAATTGCGCTTGGCGCCAGCACTTTTCTCGATCAGCGACACCGTGCCCAGCAGGGTGTCGCGGGCATGCCTGGCGACCTTGTTGCGAACCTTGGCGTCCACCGGCAGATCCCAAACCAGAATCTGGGTCAGCGACACCATGTCGAGGCCCTCGGCGATCGTCACGACCCGCAACGACGCGAACGTCTCGTCATGGTGCACGGTGAGCGCGCCGTCGTCTTCCCGCTGGATCGGCAGGATGTCGTCGAGGACCGCGGCGAGTCGCTCTTGGAGCGTCATTCGGCTCGGCCGAATCTGCGGTTGCGGTTCACGTATTCCTCGCACGCCTCCCACAGATCGCGGCGGTCGTAGTCCGGCCACAGCTTGTCCTGGAAGACGTATTCGGCGTAGGCGGCCTGCCAGAGCAGGAAGTTGCTCGCGCGCTGCTCTCCCGAGGTGCGGATGAACAGGTCAACGTCGGGGATGTCGGCGCGGTGCAGATGCCTGGCGAACGTCGCCTCGCTGATCCGTCCCGGACTGATCCTCCCGTCCACGGCATCCTGTGCGAGCTCACGTGCGGCCTCGACGATCTCGGTGCGACCGCCATAGTTGACGCAGTAGTTGATTGTGATGACGTCATTGCCGACCGTCATCTGCTCGGCGATGTCGAACTCCTTGATGACGCTGCGCCACATGCGCGGACGCGAGCCGACCCAGCGCATCCGCACTCCCATGTCGTTGAGGTTCTCCCGCCGCCTGCGCACCACCTCGCGGTTGAACCCCATCAGGAAGCGCACCTCCTCGGTGCTGCGCTTCCAGTTCTCGGTGGAGAACGCGTAGACCGTGAGGTGTTTGATGCCGATTTCGATGGCGCCGCAGGTGATGTCGATGAGCACCGCCTCGCCCATCTTGTGGCCTTCGGTGCGGTGCAGGCCGCGTTGGGTGGCCCAGCGGCCGTTGCCGTCCATCACAACGGCGACGTGAGTGGGCACCTGGTCGGCAGGGATCTGGGGAGCCGCGGCCTTCGAGGTGTGCTGTGGTGGTCGCGCGAACCTGCCGTTGGTGCGCGGCGGCAGGGCTGGGAACACCACGGGCCAGATCGACTTGTCGGGAAAGGTCGGATAGTCGTCAGGCGCCGGGGACAGCTGTGGGTAGGTGATCTTGCCCGCCCGCATTATCGCCATGGCTGACATCCTGCCCGAACAGCGCAACGCGATGGTCGGCGACTGTGCGATCGACCCGGTATGCCCGTTCGACCAGCGGTAATGTCCGCAGCTGACGTTCCAGATGCCACTGCAGATGCGCCGCGACCAGCCCGCTGGCCTGGCTGCGGTACGACTGCGGCGACGCCTGCGCGTGCTCCCAGTCACCGTCGTAGAGCGCGGCCATCAGGTCCAGCACACCCTGCGGCGGGGTCGCCGACCCGGACGGGCGACAGTGCACGCACACGCTGCCTCCGGCCGCGACGTGGAATGCCCGGTGCGGACCCGGCGCGGCGCAGCGGGCGCATTCGGTCAGCGCCGGAGCCCAGCCCGCGATTCCCATGGCGCGCAACAGATAAGCGTCGAGCACAAGCTCGCGGGGGCGGGTGCCGTCGGCAACGGCGCGCAGTGCGGCCACGGTGAGCCGATGCAGCGCGGGCACCGGGGCCCGTTCCTCTCCTGCCAGCCGCTCCGCGGTCTCCAGCACGGCGCATGCGCAGGTGTAGCGGCCGTAATCGTTGACGATGTCGGTGGCGAACGCGTCGATGGCCTGCACTTGGGTGACGATGTCGAGGTTTCGGCCGGGATGCAGCTGAACATCGATGTGCGCGAACGGCTCCAGCCGCGCCCCGAATTTGCTCCGGGTGCGCCGCACACCCTTGGCCACCGCGCGCACCAATCCGTGGTCGCGGGTGAGCAGGGTGACGATCCGGTCGGCCTCACCGAGCTTGTGCTGGCGCAGCACCACCGCGCGGTCCCGATACAGCCGCATTAAGAAAGTCTCTCACCGTCTTCTGACAGTTGCTGATTCGCACCGCCGATATTCTCGTAATCGATGGTCGCGTCTTCCGGATACCAAGCCCGATTTCCTACGATCACTAACCAGCTTTACCACCTCGCCGCCGGCACAGTGACGTCGGATCAACTGGTACGGCGATCACTTGATGCCATCGATGCGAGCCAATCGACTCTCAACGCCTTCCGTGCGGTGCTGCGTGAGCGGGCACTGGCCGACGCGGCGGATGCGGACCGCAAACGTGCGGCGGGAGAACAACTTCCGTTGCTCGGCATCCCGATCGCGGTCAAGGACGACGTCGACGTCGCGGGCGTACCCACCCGGTTCGGAACAGGCGGATACGTCCCGATGGCCCATCGAGATGCCGAGGTGGTGCGCAGGCTGAAGGCCGCAGGCGCGGTCATCGTCGGCAAGACCAACACCTGCGAATTGGGCCAATGGCCATTCACCAGCGGCCCGGCGTTCGGGCACACCCGCAACCCGTGGTCAAGCGAACACACGCCGGGCGGCTCCTCGGGCGGCAGCGCTGCTGCCGTGGCGGCCGGATTGGTGGCGGCGGCCATCGGCTCCGATGGCGCGGGCAGTGTGCGCATTCCCGCCGCGTGGACGCACCTCGTCGGCATCAAACCGCAGCGGGGGCGGATCTCCACCTGGCCGTTGCCCGAGGCGTTCAACGGCATCACTGTCAACGGGGTGTTGGCACGCACGGTCACCGATGCGGCCCTCGTGCTGGACGCAGCGTCGGGCAACGTGCCCGGCGACCTGCATCAGCCGCCACCCGTGCAGATGTCCGATTACGTCGCGCAGGCGCCCGGCCCCCTGAAGATCGCGATGTCGACGAAGTTCCCCTACACCGTCTTCCGCGCCAAGCTGCACCCCGAGATTCGGGCGGCCATGGAGACCGTCGCGGGCCAACTCGAGCAACTCGGGCACACCATGGTGAGGGCCGACCCGGACTACAACATTGGGATGTCGTGGAGCTTTCTGTCCCGGTCGACGTCGGGGCTGCTCGATTGGGTCGATCGCCTCGGCCCGAACGTAATGCTGGACAAGCGGACGCTGGCCAATACGCGGACCGGTTGGCTGCTTTCGCAGAACACGCTGCGCAAGGCGCGGGCCCGCGAAGCCAAATCGCAGCGCAGGCTCGGTTGGATCTTCAATCTCGTCGACGTCGTGCTGTCCCCGACCACAGCGCAGCCCCCGCCAAGGGTGACCCGCTTCGACAACCGCAGCGGACTGTCGACCGACCGCGCGATGATTCGCGCGTGCCCGCTGACCTGGCCCTGGAACCTCGTCGGATGGCCGTCGATCAATGTGCCCGCCGGCCTCACCTACGGCGGGCTGCCGATCGGCGTTCAGCTGATGGGCCCGGCCAACAGCGAGCCGTTGCTGATCTCGTTGGCCGCCGAGCTGGAGGCGCTCAACGGCTGGGTGATGCGGCAGCCCGACGTCTGGTGGGACCGAAGTGAGCGCGTGCCGACCCCTAAACTGGTGCCCGAGGCCGCCATGGACAATCTCGTCGCTGAGGATCCGGTTCGCGACACCGTCGCGTAATCTCCCGAGCGTGACAGGCAGGGATCTGGCGCGCATTTGCATGCGGATGGGTATGCGCGCGGTGCCCGTTGTCGCGGTGGTCGGCGCGGCTGCCGCGGGCACGCCCGCCGCTAATGCCGACAACAAGCGCCTGAACGACGGGGTGGTCGCCAATGTCTACACCATTCAGCATCGGGCCGGCTGCACCAACGACGTGAAGATCAATCTGAAGCTGCAGCTAGCTGCCGAGTGGCATGCGAACGACGTGCGCAACAATCGCGCGCTCGACGGTGACATCGGCTCGGACGGGTCGACGCCACAGGATCGCGCCAACGCCGCGGGCTACCAGGGCACCGTCGCCGAGACGGTCGCGATCAACCCGGCGCTGGCGATCAGCGGCATCGAGATCATGAACAACTGGTACTACCGGCCGGACTACATGGCCATCATGTCGAACTGCGCCAATTCGCAGATGGGCGTGTGGTCGGTGAACAGCCTGGACCGCACAGTCGTCGTGGCGATGTACGGCCAGCCTGCTTAGAGTCCAGACGCGGCACTACTCAAGCGCACAAAACTGCCTGCAGCGTGAATTAGGCTGGTCGCGGCGGCGGGGGGCGGCATGAGTAAAGCAATTGATGTCGGGTGCGATGCGGACGATCGCTTCCTATGGCTCGAAGAGATCACCGGCGAAGAGGCCCTCACCTGGGTGCGTCAACACAACAAACCGACGCTCGCCGAATTGGGCAATCACCGCTTCGAGGCGATGCGCGCCGAGGCGCTGGAGGTGTACGAAGCCGACACCCAAATCCCGCCTGTCGGGCGTGCCGGCGAGCACCTGTACAACTTCTGGCGCGATGCGATGCACACAAGGGGCGTCTGGCGCCGCACGACTCTTGAGGAGTACCAGAAAGACTCGCCAGAGTGGGATGTCCTCATCGACGTGGACGCTCTCGCTGCCGAAGAGGACCAGAACTGGGTGTGGGGCGGTGCTGACGTCATCCAACCCGAGTGCACCCGTGCGCTCATCGGTCTCTCGCGTGGCGGCGGCGACGCCAGTGTTGTGCGCGAATTCGACATCGCGACGCGCCAATTCGTCGCCGACGGATTCAACCTACCCGAGGCCAAGACCGATATCGGCTGGGAGGACGAAGACACGGTGTTGGTGGGCACCGACTTCGGCGAAGGCACGTTGACCGAATCCGGATATCCCCTGCTCGTCAAACGCTGGCGGCGCGGTACGCCGCTCGAAGACGCGGAAACGATCTTTTCCGGCGCCGCAAGCGACGTCGCGGTGGGTGCGGGTTGCAACCGCTATCCGGGATTCGAGCGCACATTCGTCTACCGCCACGTCGACTTCTACAACAAGGAGACGTATGAGTTGCGCGCCGGCGAATTGGTCCGTCTCGACATTCCGACCGACAGCAGCGTCGCGCTTCACCGCCAATGGGCGATGATCGCACTGAAATCGGACTGGACGAGGGGGGACACCACATACGACGCCGGCAGCGTGCTCATCGCCGACTACGAGCAGCTCGTTGCCGGGACGGCCGAACCGCGCGCGGTGTTCAAGCCGGGTAATGAATCGTTCTTCGCTTCCGGAGTATGGACGGGGGGCAGGTTCATCTCGGTCACGCTGCGCGACGTCACGACCCGGGTGGAGGTTGTCACGCCTGCCACCTGGCAGACCGAGCCGCTTGAGGGCGCACCGGAGAACGCGACGACCGTCATCTCGGACTTCGACTCCCTGGGTGACGAGCTTTTCCTCTACACCACACAGTTCATCAGACCTCCGCGGCTACTGCACGGCACAGCCGCGGGCCCGATGCGCGAGATCAAGAAGTCACCGGCGTTTTTCGACGCAGACGGTCTCGTGGTCACGCAGCAGTTCGCCACCTCGGCGGACGGCACTCGAATACCATATTTTCTTGTGGCACAACGTGATTCAACGAAACCGGGGCCCACGCTGCTCTCTGGATACGGGGCGTTTCTCAACGCAGCTACGCCGACCTATCTCGGTGTGGCAGGCAGGTTGTGGCTGACTCGTGGCGGCAGCTACGCGCTGGCCAACATCCGAGGCGGCGGCGAATACGGACCGGCCTGGCATGACCAGGCGGTGCGCGCGAACAGGTACAAGGTCGCGGAGGACTTCGCCGCCGTTGCAAAGGATTTGGTGGCTCGGGGGGTAACGACCGCCCCCCAGCTCGGCGCAGAAGGTGCCAGCGCCGGGGGCCTGCTGATGGGCATCATGCTCACCGAGTACCCCGAGCTCTTCGGGGCGCTGGTCTGCCAGCAGCCGCTGCTCGACATGCGCCGGTATCACCAACTACTGGCGGGCGCGTCGTGGGTGGCCGAGTTCGGCGATCCCGACGACCCGGCGGAGTGGGCATTCATCAAGAAGTACTCGCCGTACCACAACATCGATCCCGGCCGCCGTTACCCACCTGTGCTCATCACCTCCTCGACGCGTGATGACCGGGTGCACCCTGGCCATGCACGCAAGATGACGGCCGCGCTGGAAGCCGCAGGGCATCAGGTCCGGTACTACGAGAACATCGAAGGCGGCCACGCCGGGGCTGCCAACAAAGCTCAGGCCGCGGCCACGACCGCGCTGATCTTTGAGTTTCTGCATCAGACGCTGAACGGCGCCTAGAAGCCCAGCCGGCCAAGCTGTTTGGGGTCGCGCTGCCAGTTCTTCGCGATCTTGACGCGCAGATCGAGGTATACCTTGGTGCCGAGCAGCTTCTCGATCTGCGTGCGCGCAGCGGTGCCCACCTCACGCAGCCTGGCGCCGCCCTTGCCGATCACGATGCCCTTCTGGCTCTCCCGTTCGACATACAGGTTGGCGTGCACATCGATCAGGTCGTCGCGGCCTTCATGCGGGCTGACCTCCTCGATCACGACGGCCAACGAGTGTGGCAGTTCGTCGCGCACCCCTTCGAGTGCGGCCTCGCGGATCAGCTCGGCCATCAGCACTTCCTCGGGCTCGTCGGTCAGCTCCCCGTCGGGGTAGAACGCCGGGCCGGGCGGCAGCTGGGCGGCCAGCACGTCGGTCAAGACGTCGAGATTCTCACCTGTCGTCGCCGACACAGGAACGATCTCGGCATCCGGGCCGGCCAGCTCGCTGACCGCGAGCAGCTGCGCGGCGACGCGGTCCTTGGAGAGCTTGTCGATCTTGGTGACCACGACGACGAGCGTCGTGTGCGGTGCGATGGTGCGGATCTGCTCGTAGATCCACCGGTCCCCCGGGCCGATCTTCTCGTCGGCGGGGATGCACAGCCCGATGACGTCGACCTCCGAGTAGGTGTCCTTCACCAGGTCGTTAAGCCGTTGCCCCAGCAGCGTGCGCGGCCGGTGCAGGCCAGGTGTGTCGACGAGGATGATCTGGAAATTCTCCCGGTGCACGATGCCGCGAATCGTGTGCCGGGTGGTCTGCGGGCGGTTCGACGTGATCGCCACCTTCGCGCCGACGAGTGCGTTGGTCAGCGTCGACTTTCCGGTGTTCGGCCTGCCGACGAAGCACACGAAGCCGGAACGGAATTCGCCTACGCGAGGAGCACAAAGACCGTCCGTCACTGCAGCGCGCCCGACCGATCGGTGACGATGACCTTCGCGTCCGCCGACAGCTCGTGCACCGCCGGCACGCCCTCGTCGTCAGCCGAGCCACCGACGAGCACCGCGGCCTCCAGACCGGTCGCACCGCTGGACACCGCGGCGGCGACCGCCGCCTGCAGCGCGGTCAGCTGCAACGCATCGAGCTTGACGGGCGCGCCCGCGTAGGTGCGGCCGTCGAGGTCACGCACCGCCGCGCCGCTGGCCGCCTCGGCCCGGCCCATCGCACCACGCGCCAGCACCACCAACTTGGCGTCCTCGGCGTCCAGTTCAGTCATTGCGCTCCCCCCGTCCGGGTTCCGACGGACTGACCAGGACCGTACCGATCCGGACACGGCCGCGGTGGTCGGGCCCGCCTTCGGCGCGCAGCCGCAGCCCATCCCACGTGACCTCGGCGCCGGGCAACGGGACGCGGCCCAATTCGAGGGCGACCAGCCCACCGACCGTGTCGACGTCGAGGTCCTCGTCGAACTCCATGTCGTACAGCTCGCCGAGATCCTCGATCGGCAGCCGGGCCGACACCCGAAAGTGCTTGTCGCCCAGGTCTTCCACCGGTGCGACCTCGTCGGTGTCGTACTCGTCGGCGATCTCGCCGACGATCTCCTCCAGCACATCCTCGATTGTGACCAGGCCCGCGATGGCTCCGTACTCGTCGACCAGCAGCGCCATGTGGTTGCGGTCCCGCTGCATCTCACCGAGCAGCGCGTCGAGCGGCTTTGAGTCCGGGACGAACACCGCCGGTCGCATCACGTCGACGACCTTGGTGTCGCGGCCACCGTTGGTCGAGTAGTAGGTCTTCTGCACAAGGTCTTTGAGGTAGACGACACCTACGACGTCGTCGACGTTCTCCCCGATGACCGGGATCCGCGAATGGCCGCTGCGCACCGCTAATGTCGTCGCTTGACCGGCCGTTTTGTCGCTCTCGATCCACACCATCTCGGTGCGCGGCACCATCACCTCGCGGGCCGCGGTGTCGCCGAGTTCGAACACCGACTGGATCATCCGACGCTCTTCGTCGGCCACCACACCGCGCTGCTGGGCCAGGTCGACGACCTCGCGCAACTCGATCTCGGAGGCGAACGGGCCGTTGCGGAACCCACGCCCCGGTGTCAGCGCGTTGCCGATCAACACCAGCAGCCGGCTGATCGGGGTGAGTAACACCGAAATGGTTTGCAGCGGAAGGGCTGCCACCAGCGCGATGGTGTAGGCATTCTGCCGGCCCACCGTGCGGGGGCCGACGCCGATGGCGACGAAGCTGACCACCACCATGATGGCGGCTGCCGCGACCAGTCCCCACCCCACACCGAGCAGGCCATCCAGATAGGCGACCAGCAGCACCGTCGCGGTCACTTCGCAGGTGATCCGCAGCAGCACAACGAGATTGATGTATCGAGGCCGCTCGGCCATCAAACGGACGAGCCGCACCGCGCCGGGCCGCTCGTCGCGCACCAGCTCCTCGACGCGGGCCACCGATACCGTGCTGATGGCGGCGTCGATCGCGGCGAACAACCCGCCAAGACCGATCAGCGCGATCGCGCCGATCAGCGGACCTATCCCGGTCACGGTTCGTCGAAGTATCGAGACTTGTCCAGCAGCCGCCGGTCCTTCTCGGACTGGCGGCCCTGGTGATAAGTCTCGACCTGGTCGGCCACCCACTCCTCGAGCAGTTGGCGTTGCAGCGCGAACATCTCCCTTTCCTCATCCGGCTCGGCGTGGTCGTAGCCCAGCAGGTGCAGAACGCCGTGCACGGTCAGTAGCGCGAGCTCCTGGCCCAGCGTTTGGCCGGCGTTGGCGGCCTGCTCGGCCGCGAACTCCGGACACAGCACGATGTCACCGAGCATCGACGGACCAGGTTCGGGGGCGTCCGGCCGGCCGCCCGGCTCGAGCTCGTCCATGGGGAAGCTCATCACGTCGGTCGGGCCGGGCAGATCCATCCAGCGCATATGCAGGTCAGCCATCGCCGCGGTATCGAGCAGCACCATCGAAAGCTCAGCCGCGGGATTCACCTTCATCTTGCGGATGACGAACCGCGCGACGCTGATCAATTCCTCTTCGGAAACGTCGATGCCCGACTCGTTGGACACCTCGATGCTCACACGGTCACCTTCGCGGTCGGGCGCCCGACGCGCGGCGCTGGGCCCGGTTCATCAGCGCGGGCTCTTCGGATTTGGCGTAGGCGTCGACGATCTCGGAGACCAGCCGGTGCCGGACTACGTCGGCGCTGGTGAGTTCGGCGAAGTGGATGTCGTCGATGCCGTCGAGGATATGCATGGCCGCGCGCAGGCCGGACGTTGCTCCGCCGGGCAGATCCACCTGCGTGATGTCACCCGTGACAACAACTTTCGACCCGAAGCCGAGCCGCGTGAGAAACATCTTCATCTGTTCGCCAGTGGTGTTCTGCGCCTCGTCCAGGATGATGAACGCGTCGTTAAGCGTGTTGTGGGTGAGCAGGAAGTCCTCGGTCACATATAGCGAGTCCTCGGCAGCGACCTGAATGCATACTGCTTCTTCGGTGCCTGCAGGCTCAATGCGGTGAACGAAACGCATTGGCCGACCGCCGCCGGTGGCGTCGTATTTCGCTACCTTGCGGGCGAGTCGGAATGGGGCCACACCCTCCGGCAGACGGATATCGAGGATGTGGGCGTCGGCGCGGTGGTGCACGTCTCGACCGCGTGCGAGTCCAGGCTTCCGTACCTGTGCTGGCCTGGTTCGGGCGTACGCGACGCCGCCGAGTGACTGCACCAAGAAGACGACGTGATCCCGCAGGCGATCGGAGACTGTCGTGAACTGAATGCGGCAGGTTCGTTCCTGTTGCGGTACCGGATCACCGTCGGAATCGAATAGACCTTGGAGAACGGCAAGGCGCACATCGGGCGTATTGAACAGGTAGTCGTCCGGAACGAACTTGGTGTTCGACTTAGCACCGATTAGCCCCAGTCGGCGCATGGCGCCTGTGACTGGGTTCTCGATCGTGATGACCTCGCCGGGCGTGGTAATCCGATTCAGCACGTAGTCGATGTCGCTCTTCCGTCGGGGTTCGATGCCCGGAATGAGTCGTCCAAGGGCTTCAGCGAGCTCAGGATCGGCAGTGGTGAACCCCGGTGTGGCCGTGCATGAGAAGCATCCATCGCCAAGCAGGAGGCCAAGGGCGTACGGATCGAGCGGAACCGGTCGGGATTCGAAATCAACCGGTGAACTCAGCAGCGGCAACTCATAGCGGTGCTGATGCGCCGCGCGGAGATTGCCGAGCATTTCCTTTGTCTGCAACACGCGTGCCGGCCTGCCACGACGCCGATCAGCGTGGGTGTAGACCGACCAGAGGTGGTCGCCGGACGCAAGCGTCGACGACCCATCCTGTGTATAAACCCGGTAGATCTCTTTGAAGCCCTGGGGATACACACCGAGGACTTCAGTCTCCCGTCCATCCGAGCCGATAACGAAATCGCCGACCCGAAGATCACCAATCGGACGGAAACCCGCGGGCGTCAAAACCTTCGTAAACAACGGTTGCGCCCGACCCCGCATGAATGCCAATGGGGCAACCTCAATCACCCCGGCGCTCATCAGCTTTGGGATCAGCTCCGGATCCATCATGTCGTGCAGCGCGTCGTACAGCGGCCGCAGATACGGGTCGATCTTCTCGTAGAGCGTGCCGGGCAGGAAGCCGAGGCGCTCACCGGCCTCCACCGCAGGACGCGTCAGGATGATCCTGCTGACCTGCTTGGTCTGTAATGCGTTGACCGCCTTGGCCATTGCCAGGTACGTCTTGCCGGTACCAGCGGGCCCGATGCCGAACACGATGGTATGCGCGTCGATCGCGTCGACATATCGCTTCTGGTTCAGCGTCTTCGGTCGAATCGTCTTGCCGCGCCGCGACAGAATGTCGAGCGTCAGCACCTCGGCGGGCGACTCGTCGCCCGTGCCGGTCAGCATCGCGACGCTGTGCCGCACCGCGTCCGGCGTGAGCCGTTGGCCGCTGTCGACGATCGCCATGAGTTCGGAGATCACCCGCTCGGCCAGCGCGACGTCGGCAGGCTCGCCGGACAGGGTCAGCGCGTTGCCGCGCACGTGGATGTCGGCAGCGAGGATGCGCTCGAGTGCGCGCAAATTCTCGTCGGCGGAACCCAGCAGGCCCACGACGAGGTCGGGCGGAACATTGATGCTGCTGCGAACGGGCGAGTCCGAGTCAGCGTTCGTCTCGCGGGGCGTCACCTGGGGTTTTCTGCCTGCTTTCTGGGTTCTGGCCTGGTCGTTTGCTCTTGAACACTCATTTTACCGCCGGGTACGGACGCTTCCCAATGCTTAACTCCCTGGCGGCCCATCACAGCCACCGCGGGGTGAGCGCACCCAATGCGCCCAGTGCGACGGCCGCGGCTGTCGACGTCCGCAGCACCGTCGGGCCAAGCCGCACCGCTGTCGCCCCTGCATCGGACAGCGCCGAGATCTCATCGTCGGCGATGCCGCCTTCAGGGCCGACGATGAGCAGCAGCGAATCCGGCTGTGCCACCGAAAGTTCCGTCAGCTTGACGGTGGCCGACTCGTGCAGCACGAGCGTCGTTGCCCCGTCGTCACGCACGCGCTGCGCCAACTCGGCCGTCGACACCACACCGCTGACCGAGGGGATGTACGGCCGCCGCGACTGGCGGGCCGCCGACCGGGCCACCGCACCCCACCGGCGCAAGCCCTTGTCGACTTTCGCCGCGGACTCCCACCGCGCCACGCACCGCGAAGCCTGCCAGGCGACGAACGCGTCGGCTCCCGCTTCGGTGGCCAATTCGATGGCCAGTTCCGAGCGGTCCGACTTGGGCAACGCCTGAACGACGGTCACACTCGGCGACGGCAACGGAACGGTCGTGCGGTCGAGCACCTTCGCCGTCAACCGGCCCTTGCCGACGTCTTCGACGACACAGTGCGCCACCGTCCCGTCGCCGTCGCCCAGGTCGAGTTCCTCACCGGGGCGGATGCGCCGGACGTTGGCCGCATGGAAGCCTTCGTCGCCGTCGACGACCGCGACCTCACCGACCTCGGGCAGCGCGTCGACGTAGAACAGCGCCAGGGCCACGGACGTTCAGCGGCCGGTGAAGGTTTCGCGTAACCGACTGAAGAACCCGCTATTCGTCGAGGCGCTCTGGGTGGAGCGAACCTCGGCCACATCGCGAGTGCGCTTTTCCTTCAGCTTGGCCAGTAGTTCGATGTCCTCGTGGTCGAGCCGTGACGGCACCACGACCTCGATGTGGGCGTGCAGGTCACCGCGCACCCCCGAGCGCAGATGCGGCATGCCGTGCCCGCGCAGCGTGGTCACCGAACCGGGCTGAGTGCCGGCGGGGATGACGAGTTCGGTCGGGCCGTCGATGATCGCGTCGACGGTGACCGTAGTACCCAGCGCGGCGTCGACCATCGGCACGGAGATCGTGCAGTGCAGGTCGTCGCCATCGCGGACGAACACCTCGTGCTGCTTCTCGTGGACCTCGACGTACAGGTCGCCCGCCGGCCCGCCACCGGGACCGACCTCGCCCTGGGCGGCCAACCGCACCCGCATTCCGTCGCCGACACCGGCCGGGATCTTCACGCTGATTTCTCGTCGCGCCCGGATGCGGCCGTCACCGCCGCAGCGGTGGCATGGGTCGGGGATGACCTCGCCCACTCCGCCGCATACCGGGCACGGCCGTGACGTCATCACCTGACCGAGTAGCGACCGCTGGACGGTCTGGATCTCACCGCGCCCGCCACAGGTGTCGCAGGCGACCGGCGTCGAGTTGCCGTTGGTGCCCTTGCCCTGGCACAGGTCGCACAGCACAGCGGTGTCGACCGTCACCTGCTTCGTCACGCCCGTGGCGCATTCGGCCAGGTCAAGGCGCATACGCAGCAGTGAGTCCGAGCCCGGCCGGACCCTGCCGATCGGGCCTCGGGAGGTCGTCCCGCCACCGAAGAAGGCCTCGAACACGTCGCCGAGCCCACCGAAACCGGCGAAGCCGTTGCCTGCGGCGGCCGCGTTCTCCAGCGGATCGCCACCGAGGTCGACAACGCGGCGCTTCTCCGGGTCGCTCAGCACCTCGTAGGCGACGCTGATCTCCTTGAACCGGGCCTGGGCCTGTTCGTCGGGGTTGACGTCGGGGTGCAGTTCACGGGCGAGCTTCCGATAGGCGCGCTTGATCTCCGAATCGCTGGCCCCCCTGCTCACCCCGAGCAGCCCGTAGTAGTCGCGTGCCACGCCTGACCTTGCCTACCTTTTCCAAGCCGCGTCAGCGGCTGCCTAAGACTTCGCCTATATAAAGAGCAACCGCAGCGACATTAGCGATAGTTCCCGGATAGTCCATTCGCGTGGGTCCCAATACGCCCATGCCGCCGTACACCTTGCCTGAGCTGCCGTAGGTGGTGGTGACCACCGACGTGCCCGCCATTTGCTCCGCCTCGGTCTCGTGCCCGATGCGCACGGTGACTCTACCCGCTTCCTGCTGGGCCGCCAGCAGGCGCAGCACAACCACCTGCTCCTCGAGCGCCTCCATCACCGACCGCAGCGAACCGCCGAAGTCGGCGGTGTTGTGGGCCAGGTTTGCGGTGCCGCCCAGCAGCAGGCGTTCCTCGCTGTGGTCGACCAGTGTCTCCACCAGCACGGTGGCCGCCCTGCCGACCGCATCGGCGAGCCCACCGCTGCCGCTGAGGTGCACGGCCAGGTCGGACACCGCAATGGACGCGGCGGCCAGCGGCTTACCCTCCAGCGCCTGGCCGAGGCGGTCGCGCAGTTGGGTCAGCTCATGCTCGTCGATGGCGTCGCCGAGCTCGACGATGCGCTGGTCGACGCGGCCCGAATCGGTGATCACGACAAGCAACAGGCGGGCCGGGGTCAGCGCCACCACCTCGAGGTGCCGCACGCTCGACGTGGACAGCGTCGGGTACTGGACGATCGCGACCTGGCGGGTGAGCTGGGCCAACAGTCGTACGGCGCGGCGCAGCACATCATCGAGGTCGACGCCGGACTCCAGGAAGGACAGGATCGCCTTGCGCTCCGAGGATGACAGCGGCTTGATGTCGTCCAGCCGGTCGACGAACTCGCGGTAGCCCTTCTCGGTGGGCACCCGGCCCGAACTGGTGTGCGGCTGGGCGATGTACCCCTCGGCCTCCAACACCGCCATGTCATTGCGCACGGTCGCGCTGGAAACGCCGAGATTGTGCCGCTCGACGAGTGTCTTCGAACCGATCGGCTCCTTGGTGGCCACGAAGTCGGCGACGATGGCACGCAGCACCTCAAAACGACGGTCGTCGGCGCTACTCAACTGGTCACCTCCCCTTCGCAGCGATTCTGCGTTCATTTTACGGTCATCAACAGGGCCGATATCGATCGAGCGGTTGTTTGCGTGGCGGACAGCACGTTTACGACTAGCCTTTGCGATGTGATGCCGACGCCTCAGAGATCACCGCGATGATCTTCAAGGGTGTGCGCGACGGCAGGCCGTACCCCGAACACGGCCTGTCGCATCGGCAGTGGGCGCAGATTCCGCCCCAGCAGATCCGGCTCGACGAGTTGGTTACCACCACGACGGTGTTGGCGCTGGACCGTTTGCTGTCGGAGGACTCGACGTTCTACGGCGACCTCTTCCCGCACGCGGTCAGATGGAAGGGCATCGTCTATCTGGAGGACGGTTTGCACCGCGCCGTGCAGGCCGCGTTACGGAACAGGACGGTGCTGCACGCGCGCGTGTTCGATATGGACATGCCGTCCCCAGCTGCCGCGTGGGCCCAGTCGCAGCAGATCTAGTTGTCGCTGCGGGCGACGATTGACGACCCTGGCAAGCCTTCGCCCGCCGCCAGCGCCGACCCACATCGACGCGCACCTGACACACTCCTAACAGGGCGAGCGGCACGATCGGGGTTGTGCGCGACGACGCGCACGTCCTGACTCGATTGGAGAACCACAGGACCGTATTACGAAGAACGGCAACGACTTTCGTTGCCACCGCCGCCTTGGCGGCATTGTCTGTCCTGACAATTTCCGGCGTCGCCAACGCGGATCCGGGAATCGGATGGGGCGCACCGGGTCCCGGGATCCTGCCAGGACCGGCGTCTGAACCTCTGACGGGCGCGGCACGCTCGCGCCCGCTTGCGTCCTCACGTGGCGCAAACACCGTCAGCAGGCACGGGGGTGCAGTGCGTTGACCAACAGGAAGAAAGTGCCGTTGTCGTCTTCGAATGGGTTGGTGCTCATCACTTCTCCTGATCGGCCGTTCGGCGGCGGTGAAGTCCACGCCGAGAATCCGGTCGGACAGCAGTCCGAGGCAGCTGAGGTTGGGGAATCCCGGACCCTGCGTCAGCCCGGACAGCCCGGGCAGGAACAGTTTTTGGCGCGACATCGGTGACGGCGAGGTCATGGTCGATGGCTTCCTGCAAGGTCTCGCCGGTCAACGGACCGCGGTCGGCAAGATCAACAAGGCGATTGTGAATCAGCTACATCCTGATGGCTAGGGCGGTACCGCACTTCGACACTGGAGTTCTACGCGGAGATGCTTCAAAATATGAAGCATGGCTTCGCCGCGTGTTGGCTCATCGGTACGGGGATCAGCCTCGGGTCGGCCGATCATGGTCGCCCTCGACGTTCTGGGTCGCCGCGGCGCGCTGCGTGTGCTCTGGGAGTTGCGCGACGCTTCGCTGATGTTCCGTGCGCTCCAGGCGGCAGCCGATATGAATCCCGCCTCGCTCAAGCGAATCAAGGAGCTCCGTGCGCTGGAGATCATCGACCACAGCGGCGACGGCTACCACCTGACGCAGCACGGGCGGTCACTGATGGCCGCCTTCGAACCTCCCCAAGCCTGGGCGGCGGCATGGGCGCGACAGGTGGACCTCTAAACATCCGGACGACAACGTCGTTTCGCCGGTAAGGCGCCTCGTTCGTAGCTGCTTTACTTTTTGTAGCACGCCGGTGTATCGTTCCCTTCGACAGCAGCTACAAAAACCATAGCGACTGCCCACGCGGACCCCCGTGTGCGAACGCCTCCGAAGAAGAGGCCGGCGCGGGCACTTCGCGAATCGTTGGTTGTACCGGTCACCAATCCCGTTGGCCGGACAGGAAATAGGAAATAAGAGAAAGAGTGAAAGATGCCGTTCGTCAACGTGAAGGTCGTTGAAGGAGTGTTCTCCGCAACGCAAAAGCAAGACATCGTGCGGAAGGTGACCGATGCCATGGTCGAGATCGAGGGCGAGAACATGCGTCCCGTCACATGGGTAGTGGTCGAGGAGGTCGCCAGCGGCGACTGGGGCATTGGCGGAACACCGTTGCACGCCGCTGACGTCAAGGCTCTCGCTGCAGGTCAACCGGTCGCCTAGCGATTGCCGGCCCCGGCGAGACGACCCGACTGCATCGTCTCGCCGGAGGCTTCCATCCGGCCGCATCAGCCAAACACGTTGTAAGCGTCTGTCTTACACGCGAGCAGGCGGGGCGACCGTGTGCAGATCAACCTGTGACGGACGGCGGCGGCTGCGCTGCTGCGGACTCGGGGTCGATCTCGACGGCGTACGACGTGATCGCCATGATCTGCTCCCCCGTGTACTCGTAGATGTCGCAGCTGGCGACGGTGGTGACGCCGTTCGGACCGCTATAGCGCGCTAGGGTGTCGACGGCGACGACCCGCTCGTCGACCGCCATCACGCACCTTTCGTAGGTCGTCGTGGTGTCTTGTAGGCCTTCCAGGGTCTCCCGGCAGGTCTGGCGCACTGCGTCGGCGCCCTCGAGGACCATGTATCCCACGACCGTCCAGCGCACATCTTTGGCTAGATGTGGCAGCGCCTCGTCAAACCGATGCTCGGAGAATGCGCGTCCGACGGCGCCGCGATCGAATGCCATGTGCCGACGGTAGCGTGAGGCTGTCGGTCAGCGGAAAGGACGACGGCATGGATCTGTCGGGCGTCGGAATCTGGAGTTCCCAGTTGCGGTACGGGAACGCCGACGAGGCAACAGACGCCGCCGCGGAGTTGGAAGAGCTCGGCTTCTCCGCGCTGTGGATTCCCGACGTCGGCGGTCCGGTCCTCGACTGCGTCGACAACCTGCTGGCATCGACGAAACATGTGGTGATTGCCACCGGCATCCTGAACCTCTGGATGCACGACCCATCCGACGTGGCCGCGGGGTACGCCTCCTTGACCAAGACGCACGGCGAGCGCTTTCTACTCGGCATCGGCTGCAGCCACGCTCCGCTCATCGACTCGAAGGAACCCGGCCGCTACCGCAAGCCCCTGGCCGCGACCCGCGCGTTCCTCGACGCCCTTGACGCCGCCGAGCGGCCGGTGCCCGTCGTGAACCGGGTGCTCGCGGCGCTCGGCCCCAAAATGCTCGAGCTGTCGGCGACCCGTTCCCGCGGTGCTCACCCGTACTTGGTGATGCCCGACCACACGCACCAGGCCAGGGAGGTGCTGGGCTCTGGCCCCCTCTTGCTTCCCGAGCAGACGGTGTTCCTCACCAACAGCCGGGACGACGCGCGAGCCATCGGAACCGATTGGCTGCGCGCCTATCTGGCCCTGCCGAACTACGCCAACAACCTGCTACGCTCCGGCTTCACGCAGGACGACCTTGACTCGGTCAGCGATCGCCTCTTCGACGCGATCATCGCATGGGGCGACGAGGACGCCATCGCGCAGCGGGTCAACGAACACAAACAGGCTGGGGCGGACCACGTTTGCGTTCAGGCGTTGACTGCCGGCCCGCGGGAGTTCCCGCGCGAACAATGGCGGACCCTGGCCGCGGCATTCGTCTAGCCGAGTGTGGGCTTGTGTCACGTCTTGAGCGAGCTGGGCGTGCAGTAAGTCCACGCTCGGGATCGGCCGCGCGACACGAGATACGCGCGAGCATCGCAAGTCTCCTCGAACTCGCGGTCCGGCGTCGAAGCGGCGACGATGCGGAGGGCGGGAGTTGGGGACTACCGCAGCGTCTTGACCGCCAGCGGCTCGTTGCTCCCGCTCTCCCGAATGTCGACGGTGCTGATCTGCGAGGCCGGGATGCTCGTCGCCGCCGACAGTCCGGTCGCCTCATCTCCGGCGGGCTTCCATGAGCCAACGACCTTCTGCTGGCCGTCGTGCGTCGTCACCACGATGTCGTAGCTGTCGACGTTGCGCGACCAGTCCTTGGTGTACTGGCAGGCCCAGTTCAGCTCCGTGCCCCACTTCTTCTCGGTGACGGCGAGCTGGGCGGTCAGGCCAACGCGTGGGGTCGGCTGCATCGCCTGCATCGCCACCGTCTGCGTCGGCGCCGAGGACTGCGGGAAGACCGTCGCCCCCACGACGGCACCGGCGATCAAGAGTGCGGCCGCCGACGCAACCGCCGCCGCCAGCCACGTGCGCCGCGATCGCTGCTGCCGCTTGGCCGCCGCATGGGCGAGCGATGCAACGCTGTCGGGCCGACTCTCAGCCGGCGGCGAGCCGGCAAGGTCGGTCAGCGCGACCGCTTCGTCGCGGCTCAGCGCGTTGAGAATGCCGGGCATCCCCGCAAGCTCGGTGAGCTCCGTGGCACGGGCCGGGTTGGCCGCGAGATAGCCTTCGTAGGTCCGTCGGTCCTCCAGGCTCAGCGCACCGAGGACATAGGCGGCGTCCCATTCGGCAAGGTCGTCGTCGGTCATCTGACAACCCCCCTTTCCTGCAACGAAATTCGCAACGCGCGAAGCGCGTAGTGAAGCCTGGATTTAACAGTTCCCTCCGGGATTCCCTCTTGCTGCGCGATATCCGCGACTGTTTGGCCGAGATAGTAGGCGCGGACGATCGCGGTGCGATGGTCCTCGCTGAGCGACAGGAGCGCGTCCGACAGGATCCATTTATCGAACGCCGGACCGATCGCGTCGGGCGACGGCCGTTCCGGGAGGTACTCGGTCTGCAGTTCGCGGGTGTACCGCGCGCTGCGCCGGTCATCGATCACCAGATTGCGCGCGACGGTGAACAGCCAGGCGCGCACGTTGTCCGTCGGCTGCTCGAGCACCTCAGGCTTGCGCCAGAGCCGCAACATCGACTCCTGTACCACGTCTTCGGCGAACGGCATGTCACCCCTTGTCAGTCTCAACACGTAACGCAGCAGCGTGTGGGCGTGCTCGTCGTGCACGGCCCGCAGCAGCGCCGCCTGCTCGGAATCGTCAGTCATGACTCATGCACCGCGCATCCCTCGCTTTCGGTCCGCCTTCGTTGAGCACAACGATGCGACACCTGGGAATCGTTCAAAGCAATTTTCGCCGATTGGCGCTAATCGAGCAGTGTGCGAACCACCGCGTCGGCCAGCAGCCGGCCCCGGTCGGTGAGCACCAGGCGGTCGGCGGCCAGCGCCACGAGGCCGTCGTCAATCGCGGCCTCGGCGCGGGCCCGTTCTCCGTCGCCCAACACAGCCAGGGGTAGCCCGTCGCGCAGCCGCAGCCGCAGCATCACGTCCTCGACGTGCAGGGTGGCGGCGTCGAGCCGCTCGAAATCGGCCACCGGCAGCAGCCCGTCGGCCAATGATTGCGCATAAGCGTTGGGGTGCTTGACGTTGGACCAACGGGTGACGCCGACGTAACCATGCGCCCCCGGCCCCGCGCCCCACCATTCGCCGCCGTTCCAGTACCCGATGTTGTGCCGGCATTCGCCGCCGGGCCTGCTCCAGTTGGAGACCTCGTACCAGTCGAAGCCTGCCGCCGACAGCCGTGCATCGAGCAACTCGTAGCGCTGCGCCAACACGTCGTTGTCTGGCGCCGCGATCTCGCCGCGCCGCACCCGGCGCGCCAACGCCGTCCCGTCCTCGACTACCAGCGCGTAGCCGGACACATGGTCGACGCCGGAGTCGATCGCCGCGTCCACGGAGCGGCGCAGGTCGTCGTCGGACTCCCCTGGCGTGCCATAGATGAGGTCGAGGTTGATGTGCTCGAAACCGGCGCCGCGGGCTTCGCGCGCCGCGTCGAGCGCCCGCCCCGGCGAGTGCACCCGGTCCAGCACCGCCAGCACGTGGAGGGCCACGGACTGCATGCCGAGCGACACCCGCGTGTAGCCGGCGGCGCGCAGCTGCGCGAACAGTTCCGGCGACGTCGACTCCGGATTGGCCTCGGTGGTCACCTCGACGCCGGGCGCCAGCACGAAGTGCTCCCGGACCGCGTCGAGCACGCTGGCCAGGCCTTTCCCGCCCAGCAGCGACGGCGTTCCCCCGCCGACGAACACCGTCTGCACTTCGGGAGGTGAACCCAGCAGGTCAGCCGCCCGGCCGAGCTCAGCGCGCACGGCGATCAGCCAGCCGTCGGGATTCGCGCCGCCAAGCTCGGTAGGCGTGTAGGTGTTGAAGTCGCAGTAGCCGCAGCGGGTGGCGCAGAACGGCACATGGATATAAATGCCGAATGCTCTGCCTGGTGTCATGACCAGGCCGGGCAGCTCGGCGGGCGCCGTTCGGACCGTCATCTTACGAAGTGTTACGCGCCGGCGCCGGCCAGAAAGCGCGGCGTCCAGCTAGCAGGGATGGTGATGGGGTACCAGCAGTGACGACACGCCTCGAAAGGGGCGCGATTCTGGCCTCAGAGTGCCGACTAGCGGCCAGTAGCTGAGGAGTATCCATGCAACAGACGATAAGCCTGTTTGGTCAAAGCGCGGACAGCACTTTTACTCACCACGAGCGCAAATCCTCCCCGGTTAGGGAGGTTGTCGGTGTCCGTGGCACAATTGGCAACGTGACCGCCGCCCGCAGCTTCCCGCACCGTGTTGCGTTGGTGGCGCGGCGGCATGTCGACTTCAAGCGCGTTTGTACCTGTTGTTGTCTGCCTTGATGTCGTAGACCTGCCCACTGTACTTTCAGCTGGCCGCCGGATCTGCGCCGCCGGACAGCCCACCGGTGAAAACGCGCGGTTCGAACGCCGGCTCCACGAAGGAGCCACACCAATGACCACTGCAAAGCCCGTTAAGCGCCCGCGTGGCGAAGGTCAGTGGAAGCTCGGCTATCGCGAGCCGCTCAACCCCAACGAGCAGTTCAAGAAGGATGACGACGCGCTCAACGTGCGCGCCCGCATCCTCGACATCTACTCCAAGCAGGGCTTCGACAGCATCGACAAACAGGATCTGCGCGGCCGGATGCGCTGGATGGGCCTGTACACGCAGCGCGAGCAGGGCTACGACGGCACTTGGACCGGCGACGAGAACGCCGACATCCTCGAGGCCAAGCACTTCATGATGCGGGTGCGCTGCGACGGCGGGGCGCTGACCAACGCCGCGCTGCGCACGCTGGGCGAGATCTCCACCGAGTTCGCCCGCGACACCGCCGACATCAGCGACCGAGAGAACGTGCAGTACCACTGGATCCAGATCGAGGATGTCCCGCAGATCTGGGAGCGGCTGGCCGCGGTCGGTCTGCAGACCACCGAGGCCTGCGGTGACTGCCCCCGCGTGGTGCTTGGCTCGCCGCTGGCAGGCGAGTCGCTGGACGAGGTGCTTGACCCGACCTGGGCTGTTGAGGAGATTGTTCGCCGCTACATCGGCAACCCGGAGTTCTCGAACCTGCCGCGTAAATACAAGACCGCGATCTCGGGTCTGCAGGATGTCGCCCATGAGGTCAACGACGTCGCGTTCATCGGCGTCAACCATCCCGAGCACGGTCCCGGCCTCGACCTGTGGGTGGGCGGCGGCCTGTCCACCAACCCGATGCTGGCCCAGCGGGTCGGCGCGTGGATCCCTCTGGAGGAGGTGCCCGACGTCTGGGAGGCGGTTACGTCGGTCTTCCGTGACTATGGCTACCGGCGGCTGCGGGCCAAGGCGCGGCTGAAGTTCCTGATCAAGGACTGGGGCATTGAAAAATTCAGGGAAGTTCTCGAACAGGAGTACTTGGGCCGCAAACTCATCGACGGCCCAGCGCCCAAGCCCGTCAAGCATCCGATCGACCACGTCGGTGTGCAGAAACTGAAGAACGGTCTGAACGCGGTCGGTGTCGCGCCGATCGCGGGCCGGGTGTCCGGGACCATCCTGATCAAGGTGGCCGACCTGGCCGAGGCCGCAGGCTCGGACCGGATCCGCTTCACGCCCTACCAGAAGCTGGTCATTCTCGATGTTCCCGACGACAAACTCGATGACCTGGTCGCGGGTCTGGACGCGCTGGGGTTGCCGTCGCAACCGTCGCACTGGCGCAAAAACCTGATGGCCTGCACGGGCATCGAGTACTGCAAGCTGTCGTTCGCGGAAACCCGGGGCCGCGCGCAGGTGCTGGTGCCGGAGCTGGAGAAGCGGCTGGAGGACATCAACGCGCAGCTCGACGTTCCGGTCACCGTCAACATCAACGGCTGCCCGAACTCGTGCGCCCGCATCCAGGTGGCCGACATCGGGTTCAAGGGCCAGATGGTCGACGACGGCCACGGCGGGTCGGTCGAAGGTTTCCAGGTGCATTTGGGCGGCAGCCTGGGCTTGGACAGCGGTTTCGGCCGCAAGTTGCGCCAGCACAAGGTGCTGTCCACCGAGCTGGGTGACTACATCGACAGGGTTGTTCGCAATTTCGTGAAACAACGCGAGCACGGCGAGCGTTTCGCAACGTGGGCGGTACGAGCAGACGAGGCGGATCTGCGATGAGCTTGCGCGAACAGCGGAGGACACAGATGACTGACCTCATGAACGAGAGCGACCTC
>Ga0207675_100000530_pt1 | contig 37109 bp, 36 predicted proteins | sample KBSSwiS42_FD_184305 | JGI IMG/M metagenome (GOLD analysis project Ga0207675, IMG submission 184305) | Switchgrass rhizosphere microbial communities from Kellogg Biological Station, Michigan, USA - KBS Switchgrass S4-2 (SPAdes) (version 2) | ecosystem: Host-associated > Plants > Roots >...
GCACCCGTGACGATCGCTACCTTGTCCTTCAGCTTCATCGTGCGTACTCCTGTGGTTTGTTGAAAGCGGACGCCCCGATCTTCGCGAGATCAAGCGGCGAGGTCGAAAGTCTGCAGGCCATGGCGCATCGAGCACGCATGCGGCCATTGCGGACTCGCCGTGGTCCGCCGGACGGCGTCGCGACCGCTTTCCCACAGCGTGCGCACGGTCGCCCGCGAGAAGTCGTAGTCCTTCGACTGCGATGAATGCGTGTAACGGCGATTGATGAGCTGCACCACCGCCACCTTGCGCCCGCGCGCGGCTTCGGCCAGCAGCTTGACGTCCGTATCGTTCTTGAACGAAGCCGGCAAGCGCTCGAGCACCCGATTCAGCGCCTGGCCGAGCGCTTCGAGCTCCTTCGCGCGGTTGGTGTTGAAGCGCGTCTTGCTCGAATACTGGATATCCTTCTGCCGTTCCAGCACCTCGTCGAGATTGGTCGGCATGGCGCCGCGTGCGCTGAACAGGTCGACCTGCAGGATCAATGCTTCGCGCAGCGTCGTGTCGTCAAGCACGTACGACAGCGGGGAATTGGAAACGAGACCGCCGTCCCAGTAGTAGTCCTTGCCAATTTTCACCGGCGGAAATCCGGGCGGCAGCGCGCCGCTCGCCATCACGTGCTCGACGGCGATCGTCGTGTCGGGCACGAAGTTGTCGAAGTAGACCGAGTTGCCGGACATCACCTGCACGGCGCCCACGGAAAAGCGCATATCGCGCTCGTTGATGAGATCGAAGTCGACCAGCTCTTTCAGCGTCTCACGAAGCGGCGCCGTGTCGTACACCGACAGCGCCGCAACGGTGCCAGGGGGCGCGAAGATCGCGGGCGGAATGCGCGGCTCGAAAAATCCGGGAACGCCGAACGTCGCGCTCGCCGAGGCCGAAGCCAGATTGAATGCACGGCGAAACGGATCGAGTGCGGCGGGCGCGATGAGCGGATTGGCAGACGAAACACGGTCCCAGAATTCGCGCAGGCGCTCGACGCGCCGCTCCGGCGGATTGCCCGCGATGAGCGCGGCATTGATCGCGCCGATCGAAACGCCGGTCACCCAGTCCGGCGCGAATCCGGACTCCCACAGCGCCTCGTACACACCCGCCTGATAGGCGCCGAGCGAACCGCCGCCCTGGAGCACCAGCAGCGTGTGATCGGTGCGGTCGCGATACGACGACGCGCTAGCGGCGGGAAGGCGCTTGACCATGGCAACCAGAACTATTAGGGCTCAACCGGCAGAGCGACGCCAAACAATTGCTGCTTCAGCTCATGAAGCCGATCGCGCAGCTCGGCAGCGCGCTCGAACTCGAGATTCCTCGCGGCATCCATCATCTGCTTCTCGAGCTGCTTCAATTCGCGCTCGAGGTCCTTCCCGGGCATCGCTTCGTACTTGGCCCGGGCCTGCGCCGCGCGCTGCTCCTTCTTCGCCTCATCCGGGTCGTACACGCCTTCGATGATGTCCTTGATGCGCTTTTGCACGCCGATCGGCGTGATGCCCATCTTCTCGTTCCACGCGAGTTGCCGGTTGCGCCGGCGCTCCGTCTCGCCGATCGCCCCCGTCATCGAGTCGGTCATCCGGTCGGCGTACAGAATCGCCATGCCGTTGATGTGGCGCGATGCGCGGCCGATGGTCTGGATCAGCGATCGCTCCGAACGCAGGAAGCCTTCCTTGTCGGCGTCGAGAATCGCGACCAGCGACACTTCCGGAATGTCGAGACCTTCGCGCAGCAGGTTGATGCCGACGAGCACATCGAATTCGCCCAGCCGCAGATCGCGGATGATCTCCACGCGCTCGACGGTGTCGATGTCGGAATGCAGGTAGCGCACCTTGACGCCATTCTCGGCGAGATAATCGGTCAGGTCTTCGGCCATCCGCTTGGTCAGCGTCGTGACCAGCACACGCTCGTTGAGCTCGACGCGCATCCGGATTTCGGACAGCAGATCGTCGACCTGCGTCGCGGCCGGGCGCACCAGCAGCGTCGGGTCGACGAGGCCGGTCGGCCGCACCAGCTGCTCGACGACCTGTCCCGCGTGCGTCCTCTCGTATTCCGCCGGCGTCGCCGAGACGAAGATCGTCTGCGGCAGCAGCCGCTCGAATTCGTCGAAGCGCAACGGGCGGTTGTCCAGCGCCGACGGCAGCCGGAAGCCGTAATTGACGAGATTTTCCTTGCGCGCGCGATCGCCCTTGTACATGCCGCCGACCTGCGGGATGGTCACGTGCGATTCGTCGACGAACATCAGCGCATTGTTCGGCATGTAGTCGATGAGCGTGGGCGGCGGCTCGCCGGCATTGCGCCCCGACAGGAAACGCGAGTAGTTCTCGATGCCCTTGCAGTAGCCGATCTCGGTCATCATCTCGAGGTCGAACCGTGTGCGCTGCTCGATGCGCTGCGCCTCGATCAGCTTCATCTGGCTGGCGAAGAATTCCTTTTGCCCGTGCAGCTCGATCTTGATCTGGTCGATCGCCGACAGCACTTTCCGGCGCCCGGTCACATAGTGCGACGACGGGAACACCGTGAAGCGCGCGAGCTTCTGCTTCAGGTGGCCTGTCAGCGGATCGAAGATCTGCAGCATCTCGACTTCGTCGTCGAACAGCGAGACACGGATCGCGTTCTCGGCGTTCTCCGCCGGAAAGATGTCGAGCACGTCGCCGCGCACGCGAAACACGCCACGCTTGAACTCGAGGTCGTTGCGCGTGTACTGCATCTCGGTCAGCCGCTTGATCGCGTCGCGCTGCGAAATGCGGTCGCCCTGCTTCAGATGCAGGATCATGCTGTGGTACTCGGACGGATCGCCGATACCATAGATGGCGGACACCGTGGCCACGATGACGCAATCCGGACGCTCGAGGATCGCCTTCGTCGCGGACAGCCGCATCTGCTCGATGTGCTCGTTGATCGACGAGTCCTTCTCGATGTAGAGGTCGCGCGACGGGACGTACGCCTCCGGCTGGTAATAGTCGTAGTACGACACGAAGTATTCGACCGCGTTGTTCGGAAAGAACTCGCGGAACTCCGAGTAGAGCTGCGCCGCCAGCGTCTTGTTCGGCGCGATCACGATCGCCGGGCGGCCGGTCTGCGCGATGACGTTGGCCATCGTGTAGGTCTTGCCGGAGCCGGTGACGCCAAGCAGCGTCTGGAACGACAAGCCGTCGTTGAGGCCTTCGACCAGCTTGGCGATGGCTTCCGGCTGATCGCCGGCGGGAAGAAACGGCTGATGCAGCTCGTAAGGGCTGTTGGGATAAGTGATGGGCATCGATCTACCGGGGTTTCATGAGGCGGACGACCAAATCTTCGTCGTCCCCGCGAAGGTGGGGACCCAGTGGCTTTCGTGCAACAACGACGCTGGGTTCCCGCCTTCGCGGAACGACAACTATTGCAGGACAACCGGTTATTGTACCGCCGCTCGGCCGTTCGCCGCGACCTCTTCGTTCGCCGAACGGCCGTGGCCCGCGCCAAACTGCAGCGAGGCCAGCCGCGCGTAGAGTGGATTGGAGCGCGTCAGCTCGTCGTGAGTTCCGGTGGCGATGATGCGGCCCTGCTCCATCACGGCGATCCGGTCGGCGTGCCGGACTGTCGCCAAGCGGTGCGCGATGATCAGCACGGTCCGCCCCGCCATCAGGCGTTCCAGCGCCAGCTGCACCATGCGTTCGCTTTCGGCGTCGAGCGCGCTGGTGGCTTCGTCGAGCAGCAGGATCGGCCGATTCGCAAGGATCGCCCGGGCAATGGCGAGCCGCTGCCGCTGCCCGCCGGACAGGCGGACACCGCGCTCGCCGAGGTAGCTTGCAAACCGGTCCGGCAGCCGTTCGATGAACTCGGTCGCGTACGCGGCCTCGCATGCGGCCGCGACTTCGGCGTCGCTCGCGTCGGGGCGGCCGTAGCGGACGTTGCCCAGCACGCTCGCGGCAAAGATGACCGGCTCCTGCGGAACCAGCGCCAGGCGCGCGCGCACCTCCGCGGGATCCGCGGTCCTGAGATCGACGCCGTCGATCGCCACGCTGCCGCGCTCCGGATCGTAAAAACGCAACAGGAGCTGGAACACCGTCGTCTTGCCGGCGCCGGACGGGCCGACCAGCGCCACTTTTTCGCCCGCCGTCACCCGCAGCGAAAAATCGTCGAGCGCGGCCGTGTCGGGCCGCGACGGATAATGGAACGTCACGTCGGCAAAGCTCACGGTGCCGCGCGCGGGAACCGGTAACGGCATCGGATGTTCGGGCGCGCGAATCGCGGGCTCGATGGTCAGCAATTCGAAGAGGCGCTCGGTGGCGCCTGCCGCCCGCTGCAGATCGCCGACGACCTCGCTGATCGTGCCCGCGGCGCTCGCGACGATCACCGCGTAGAACACGAACGCCGACAACTGTCCCGCACTGATCTGACCGGAGACGACGTCGTGACCGCCGATCCACAGGATCACGCCGACCGCGCCGAACACGAGCACGATCACCGTCGCCACCAACAACGCGCGCTGGCGAATTCGGAGCAGCGCGGTGCTGAAGGCCTCTTCGACGCGCGCGCCGAACTGGCGCCGATCCTCTGTCTCGTGGCCATACGCCTGTACCGTGCGGATTTCGTGCAGCGCCTCGTCGACATAGGCGCCGACGTCCCCGACGCGGTCCTGGCTCGCCCGCGCAAGCTTGCGCACGCGGCGGCCGAAGAAGAGGATCGGCACCAGCACGAGCGGCACGCCCACGAGCACGAGCGCGGTCAGCTTGCCGCTGGTCAACGCGAGCATCACGAGGCCGCCGATCATCAGCAACATGTTGCGGATGGCCATCGAAGCGCTCGACCCGATGACGGTTTCGAGCATCGTCGTGTCGTTGGTGAGCCGCGAGATCACTTCACCGGTGCGCATGACCTCGAAATAACCGGGTGGCAGCGACATCAGATGATCGAACACGGCGCGCCGTAAATCCGCCGTTACGCGTTCGCCGAGCCACGACACGAAATAGAAGCGCGCATAGGTCGCGCACGCCATCACCACGACGACGCCGAGCATGTACGCGAGCATCCGGTCGAGCTCGGCGCCGCTGCCGGCGGAAAAGCCGCGATCGATGACGAGCTTCAGGCCCTGCCCGATCGTGAGGACGGCGGCCGCGGCGAACAGCAGCGCGATGCCGGCGAAAATCACCTGCTTGCGATACGGCCGCAGGAAGCGGCCGATGCGGGCGAGCGTCTTCAGCGCCGTCATCGGCGGCAGCTTCGGTGCGTCAAGAGGAATCGTGGAGTAGGCTCGGGCCATGTTCGATTCGTGGGCAGGGGCTGGGGCCGCTTCAGATCAGCTCAGCCTCACGTTAGACTGGCGGCGGTCCAAAGTCGAGCCCGGTACAAAACTTCAGGAGAACCCGATGCCGCTATCGCTGCCCGCGCTGATGACGTTGCTTGCGGTGCTCTGGTATATCGTGACCATGTACCAAGTGGGGCGCGCACGCTCCAAATACAAGGTCGTGGCGCCGGCAATGACCGGTGACCCCGCGTTCGAGCGCGCGGTTCGCGTCCAGATGAATGAACTGGAGCAACTGGTCGCGTTCCTGCCTTCGATGTGGATCTTCGCGTGGTTCGGCAACCCGCGCTTTGCCGCGATCGCCTGCGGCGTGTTCATTGTGGGGCGCATTATCTACGCGATCGGCTACTGGGCGGAGGCGCGCAAGCGCGCGCTCGGTTACTACATTGCGATGGTCGCGTTGTCGATCACCTGGGTGGCAGCGCTGGTCAGCGTAGTGCGCTGGCTAGGCTTCGCATAGGCCGCGCCGGACCGGTCGCCAAATCGCGTAAAATCGCCGCTTCGCCCGCCTCCCCTCCGCGCCCATGAACGCTCCCTTGTCCGCTTCGCTGCTGTCCGCCGTCGAGCTTGCGCCGCGCGATCCGATTCTCGGCGTCACCGAAGCCTTCGTCGCCGACACGAACCCGAGGAAGGTCAACCTGGGCGTGGGCGTCTACAACGACGACAACGGCAAGCTGCCGGTGCTCGAATGCGTCAAGCGCGCGGAGCATGCCATGGCCGGCCGCAACGCGCCGTACTTCTATCTGCCGATTGACGGCATTCCCGCGTACGACCGCGAAGTGCGCAAGCTGCTGTTCGGCGCGGATAGCGACATCGTCACGTCTGGCCGCGCAGTCACCGTGCAGGCGCTTGGCGGCACCGGGGGTCTCAAGATCGGCGCCGATTTCCTGCGCAGGTTCGCGCCGGGCGCGCAGGTCTGGATCAGCGACCCCAGCTGGGAAAATCACCGCGCGCTGTTCGAAGGGGCAGGCTTCACGGTCAACAACTACGCGTACTACGATCCGGCCACGCGGGGTCTTGCCTTCTCCGCGATGATCGCGGCGCTCGAGCGGTTGCCACAGGGTGCGATCGTGGTGCTGCACGCGTGCTGCCACAATCCGACCGGCGTCGACCCCGATGCAGCGCAGTGGGCGTCCATTATCGAAGTCGTCCGCGCGCGCAGCCTGCTGCCGTTTCTCGACATCGCCTATCAGGGCTTCGCCGACGGCATCGATGAAGACGGCGCGATCGTCCGCCGCTTCGCCGCCACGCCTGGACCGCTTTTCGTCGGGAGCTCGTTCTCCAAGTCGTTCTCGTTGTACGGCGAGCGCGTCGGCGCGCTGGCCGTCGTTGCCACCGACAAGGACGAGGCCACGCGGGTGCTCTCGCAAGTGAAGCGCGTCGTGCGCGCGAACTACTCGAATCCCCCGACCCACGGCGCCGAAATCGTGGCGCAGGTTTTGTCGACGCCGGAATTGCGCGCGCTGTGGGAAGCCGAGCTCGCGATGATGCGCGACCGCATCAAGCTGATGCGCGCGGCACTGGTGGAACGCCTGCACGAGCGGCTGCCGGCTTCGGATTTTCGCTACATGCTGGCACAGCGCGGCATGTTCTCGTATTCGGGCCTGACCAAGGCGCAAGTGCACCGGCTGCGCGACGAGTATTCGATCTATGCGGTCGATTCGGGGCGGATTTGCGTGGCGGCCCTCAACTCGAAGAATGTGGGATATGTCGCGGATGCAATCGCGACGGTGTCCAGATAGGGACCGCGCGTTTTGACGCCGGCGGGATTTCAGCTATAATTATCGTTTGCCGACGCGGGAATAGCTCAGTTGGTAGAGCGCAACCTTGCCAAGGTTGAGGTCGGGAGTTCGAGACTCCTTTCCCGCTCCAGACACCATCGAGGGAGAGCTCTGACCAGGCTCTCCCTTTTAGTTTGATCGTGATTGGATCGCGCGCCGTCCTGGCGTCGCGATCAAGCCCCAAGGCGGGGTGGCAGAGTGGTCATGCAGCGGCCTGCAAAGCCGTCTACGCCGGTTCGATTCCGACCTCCGCCTCCAGAACGCTCTATGAGAAGCCGCTTTGTGCGGCTTTATGCATTTCCAAATCATTCCTCGGCATAGCGGGAACTTGCTTCGCGTTCCTCCGGCGACATTCGCCCAAGTCGGGGTTAACGCGGGAGGTAAGGGGAATTCGAACCGATAAGCTGCGCCAGCTCAGCATTTCACGTGCCGCGATCGTTCTGCTCCTGCTTCGGCCGATATCCACCGCCTTGTAGTCGCATCCCCGGCCACACGGCCTACAGCAGTATCGGCGTTTTCGTCCTTGCTGGGCTCGCCCGCATCGGGCAATTTGTACAGGTGTTCCACGCCCGTTGCACCGTCGGACGATGAGCCCCGTCGAGTGGCTATTGATTGGCTTGCTGGGCAGTGCGTTTGCGGCAGTGCCAATCGCAACCGCATTGTGGGTGACGCGCGCGGAGGACTACGCAACGGACCGCGCAAGGATTTACCCGACTGGGTCACGGCCGTCAAGCACCGCACCTTCGAGAGCCATTGGGTGACTGCACGTTTTGCAGTTGACAGGGCCCGAAGCGACCTCGTCCATCACCTGCTTGTTGAACTTCGCCGCAGATGCGGCACTTCGCAATCGCCCAAAGCACGCCATTGCCGTCGAGATGCACCGAACGCTTTGCATGCTTCGCCTCCCCCTAAATCGTAGGGACCGATCTGTGGGTAGATGCAGGGAAAGTCAAGTGCGGGTCGGCACTATTCGTTCAGCGCGCTCGGAATTGAAGAAGCGTACACGGGCGCCAAAGTCACGATTTGCCGCGGCCGTAGTGGTCCTGCCATTTTTTCGGGAGGCGTTCGCGCCGCGCTGCCGCTCGGCGCCGCTAAGGCGCGGGCGCGGCGGCTCGTCGTCCCGGTCGGCAATCGCGATGCCGAGCATGCAATGCGCGTCGAGGATCTCCGCTTCCGACCGGCCCAATGCTTCGGCCATCTTTGCGACCGTCACGTGCTGGCGCCGGAGCTTGAGCACCTCGGTGGCGAGTTCGAGCGTTACGAGCATGCGCCAACCCTATCGAGAGTCACGCGAAGCGGGCAACCGCTATCATCCTGCCAGGTTCCGACCAGCGGCGTGACGCCTTGCGGCGAGCTGCATTAGGATGGCCTAATGTGGCCTTCCGCTGATGCCTTTGGTGTTCGAGACGTTGCAATGCAGAGGCGTGAGCGCGTTTGACGCAATGTTTCCCGTCAATCAGGTTCCCTGATTCTACCAACAACTGTTTCGACTCTGGGCCCTCGGAAATCGTGAAGACATCCCCACTCGAAGGATTCGTCGCGCAGGCCATCGCACGCAGCCGCGACCTCTCCGATCCAGCAGATTGCGTACTCGCGCTTGCACCACTCATGCTGGATCTGATCGACAAAGCCCAAGTGTTTCTCAAGCCTGAGCACTACCGGAGCGACGCCAACGGCTACACCCGCAATCTCATCTTCAATGCGCCAGATGAAAGCCTGTCGCTTTACTCGCTGGTATGGTTGCCAGGTCAGTGGACGCCCGTGCATGACCACGGTAGCTGGGGGGTCGTCGGAGTAATCGAGGGCGTACTCGAGGAACGAAGTTACGTACGGCTGTCGCCGGACCGCGCCGCTGATGTAGACATCGAGCTGGTGAGAGGCGGAGTGATCCTGCTCGGACGCGGCGCTGTCACGAGCTTCGTCCCTAACCCGGACCACATTCACGTTACTGGTGTCCCGCACGAGCGAACTCGGGCCGTGAGTTTGCACCTCTATGGCCGCATGATGAGCGACTTCAACACCTACGACGTGGCCGCGCGCACGCGCCAGCGAGTAACGCTTGCCCACAACGAAAGCTAGACTCTCCCCGTCCTGAAGGCAGCACTTGTCGCCCGATGACGCCTAACCCTGCGCTCACCAGACGGGCCGTGCGGTTCGGTTCCGACCTCCGCCTCCAAAATGTCCTGTAAAAAGCCGCGTGGAGCGGCTTATTTGCATTCCGTTTCATAGCGCCACGTAGGTGTCCCTCCCACGTGGGAAAGCGCCATTGCGCCCTGCCGGGCGACCTGCCGTGCGCGCACGATGCATCACCTGCCCACTATCCGTGCAGGCGTCAGCCCGCCGCCAACTAGAATGCTTGCGACCTTCGCAAGCGACTGCATGGGTTGCAAGGAGTGGAGTGAAGATGCCACCTGCATTCACGTTCTGCGAAACGTCCGTCGTAAAGGCGAACAGGCCTTCGCGCACCTTCGTCTGCCCGACTGCGCTGCGCGGCCGGGCCGAAGCCATGCGCGCAGATTGGCCTCGGCAGGAGATCGTCTATAGCGATGGCGGTGGCGCCGAGCTGATGCGCGTGGCGATCGACCAGATGCCGGTCGGCTTGTGGATGTGGTGAACGCGAGGTAGCCGCTCGGGTCAACTGCTATCGCCGCTTGGGATCATCAGGGGCTTGCATGGGTACAGCGGTCGGCCCAACGACCATCTGCTCTAATTCCTCGAGAAATCCACGTTGCCCGGGCAGCAGCTTTTCGAAGGCTTCGGGCATTGCGAACCATTGCGCCCTGTCGACTTCGGGAAATTGCTGCTGCTTTCCGGAATGCGGCGGCCACTCCATCGAAAATGTGTTGCTCTCGACGCGAGATGCGTCGATCTCGCCGTTGACGGCCCATGCATGAACGAGCTTTCCACTGGGTTGTCGCAACGGTGTCAGCTCGATGAACTCCCCCTCGATCGGCAATCCCGTCTCCTCGCGGAATTCTCGTTGCGCGGTTTCCAGCAGTCCGGCGCCCTCGTCCACTTCGCCTTTCGGAACCGACCACGAGCCTTGATCCCGCTTTGCCCAGAACGGCCCACCCGGGTGCACCAAAAACACTTCCAGCACGCCCGAAGCGAATCGGTAGACAAGGATCCCGGCGCTGATTTTTTTGCGACTCAACGCTGCTGTCCGGCGTAGATCGCACGCACCGTGTCCATCGTGTCGGCTTCCGATGGTTTCTTGTCCGGGCGATAACCCTTGACACGCGCAAAACGAAGCGCGAGGCCGCCCGGATAGCGCGGGCTGGCCTGCAGGTCGTTGAACGTCACTTCGACGACCAGCTCCGGACGCACGCGCACCGTCCACTCATCGCGCTCGATCTCCCGTTTCAGCAGCTCCTCGGTCTGCCACGCCAGCATCGCATCGGTCATGCCCTTGAAGGTCTTGCCGAGCATGACGAACGCTTCGGTCGCGGGATCGATCGCTCCGAGGTGCAGATTGGACAGCCAGCCACGTCGGCGGCCGTGACCCCACTCCGCCGCCAGCACCACAAGGTCAATCGAATGGCTGCGCTTCACCTTGAGCCACGCCGCGCTGCGCGCGCCGGGTTGATAGGGGACATCCAGTGCCTTGACCATGACGCCTTCGTGTCCACGCGCGACCGCGTCGTCGTAGAAGGCCTGGGCGGCCGTAATCTCACTGGTGACCAGCCTCGGCGTCATCAATTCGGCAGGTAGCGTCGCAGTCAATGCCTCGAAGCGCGCGGAAGCCGGCAGCGGAACCAGATCCTGATCGTCGCGGCGCAGGCAGTCGAAGAAGAATACCGACAGCGGCATTTTCGCCCGCATGGCCTCGATATCGAGCACCCGGCCAAAGCGGCTCATCGTCTCCTGGAATGGATAAGGTGCGCCATTGGGCCGCAGCGCGATGGCCTCGCCGTCGAGAATCAACGCCCGCGTACCGACGTTTCGGACCGCCGACACGATTTCCGGTGCGGCGCCGGTCACGTCGTTGCCCGTGCGCGAGTAGATGCGTACGTCGTCGCCGTCCTTGTGCACCTGGACGCGGGCCCCGTCGAGCTTCCATTCGAGCGCCGCCATCGCGATGCGGCCCATCGCGTCGTCGATGTCGTCAGCCGGCTGCGCCAGCATCGGTGCGAGAGGTTGAAAAAGCGCGATCGCATAGCGGCTCAGGCCGGCTGCACCGTTGGTGAGCGCGGTTGCCGCGACGGTCACGATTCCTCCGGCGACCATGGCCGCTCTGCGCACGGAATCTGCCGGAACGTTCGCGGCCGCGGCCACGGCTTCGATCATCAGACCTTCCAGTGCGCCCTGTCGCAGCTCGCCTTGCAGCAGCCGCACGAGAAATTCCTGTTCGGGTGTAGAAGCGCGCGAGAACAATGCGGACAGAAGCCGGACGCGTTGCGCCAGCGAGCCCGGCCCGCCGGCTTGCGCGATCTGCTCAAGGGTGGCGTCGACCTCGGTCAACGTCAGCGTGGGCTCCGTGGCATTCTGCGCAGGAAGCGCATCGCGGATCAGCGCGTAGCCGATGCCGCTTCGGCCCTGCCGGGTCACGCCGGCGAGGTAGGAGACACCGATCTCGATTTCCGCCGGCGCCAGGCGCCGCAGAAGGTCGGCGATGTGCGCAATTTTCGCGCGCCGCGCGGCGTGCTCGCCGACACGTTGTGACGTACCGACGAGCTCGCCGAGAAGCGTGGGCGCGGGAGCGGATGAATTCGCGGTCACGCGTCTTCGTCGACCTGCTCGAAGTTGTCCCGCCGCGCTAGGCCGAGCGCTTGCGCCTTTCGGCAAGCAGTTTTTCGGCAATCTCGATGTTGCCCTCGACGCCGACCATGTTGGGATTCACTTTCAAAGCGCGCTTCCAGTACTCGATCGCCTTGTCGTACTCCTTCATCTGAAAGTAGATCTGGCCGTAGCCTGCAAGCGCGCCGAAGTGATACGGGTTGCGCTTCATCACCTCGTCGCAGTCGGCCAGCGATTTCTTGAGGTCGCCGGCGAGAAACAGCACCGTGGCACGCTTGTTCCAGCCTTCGGCGAATGCGGGCTTGCGCCGGATGATTTCGGAGTACGTGGCGATCGCCTCCTTGAAGTCGTGCGCCTGAATCGCCTCGGCGCCTTTCGCCATCAGCGCGTCGATCGCCTTGTCGCCCGAGCGGCCCCACAGCACCCACAGTCCCTGCTCGGCGAGCTCCCGTACCATCGGGTCCGCGTCGACGAGATGCGGCCGCAAGACCTTGTCGTCGGCGGCGGTGCCGTTGTTGGCAATCCAGATGACCGCGTCGGCGCGCTGCGCTGCGTCGGCGGCGGCCAGGCCCGCGATCGCTTCGGCGCGGCTCGCGTACGGGCCGGACTGCGCGAAAATGACGGTATTGAAGAGGAGCGCCAGCAACAGCACGATAATGTGTGGCATCGTCGCTACCTTCCGAGTCCGCGACCGGTTTGATTGAAAATGAGCGAATCGCTATGGTAGTCCCTCCCCGGAGCACGCGTCGACTACGTGTTGTCGCGCGCGCCCGGCCGGAATAGGATGGCCGACGTGCGCCCCCATTCATCCAACTTTGACTGGATCGACCAATGAGACGCTTGCTCGTTCTCCCCGCCCTGATGTTTGCGCTGGCTTGCCAGGCGGCCGACCCGATGTACAACGAAACCGCGGACGCGAAAGCGGAAATCAAGCAGGCGCTTGCCCAGGCGAACAGTGCGGGTTTGCCGGTTCTCGTGATCTTCGGCGCCAATTGGTGCGGCGACTGCAAGGTTCTCGACATGGCCATCAAGGAAGGCGCCAGCGCGCCGCTCGTCGCCAAGGAATTCAAGGTGGTCAAGGTCGACGTCGGCAGGTTCGACCACAACGTCGATATTGCGCAGTCCTACGGCGTGCCACTCAAGAAAGGAATACCTGCGGTCGTCGTCCTCTCTCCGAAGAACCAGGTGCTTTACGTAACGCGTGAGGGCGAGCTTGCCGACGCCCGGAAAATGGGCGAGAGCGGCATCTATGACTTCTTCAGGAAGGTCACGCCCAAGCTCAACACCAAGTCCTGACAGGCTGTTGAGAAGCGCGCTCTCACCTCACTCTCAGCCTCATCGCGATGCCGGACCCCCTCGCCCGCGCTCCAGTAGGTCGCACTGGTCTCAAGGTTTCCCGCCTGGGCGTCGGCGGGGGCAGTGCATTCAGTCGCGCGGTCGACGACGCAGGGCCATCGCTTCTCGATACGTGCTGGGACGCCGGGCTGCGTTACTTCGACTCCGCGCCGTTGTACGGGGCTGGAACCGGTGAGCGACGGTTCGGCAAGTCGCTGGCGCCGCGTCCCCGCGATGAGTTCGTCCTGTCGACCAAAGTTGGACGGATCGGTCCTGCGGAATTCGACTACAGCACCAGCGCAATTCACCGCGCCCTCGCCGGCAGCCGCGAGCGACTTGGATTTTCCCGCATCGATCTCGTATTGATTCACGACCTTGATCCCGATCTGCTCGGCGAGAGCTTCGAGCGGCGATTCTCCGAGGCGGTCACGGAGGCCGCTCCGGCATTGACAGCGTTGCGTGACGCCGGCTCGATTGGCGGGTTTGGGGTTGGTGTCAAGAACTGGGACGTCTGCCTGCGCTTCGCGCGGGCAGTGCCCGTCGATTGCTTCATGTTGGCCGGCGGGTACACACTGCTGCAGCGCGGCGCGCTGGCAGAATTCCTTCCCTACTGCGTCGCTCACGGCATCTCAGTGCTTGTCGCGGCGCCATTCAACACCGGAATCCTCGCCACGGGCGCGATCGAAGGCGCGCGCTATTACTATCAGCCCGCGGATCCCACGATTCTTGCGCGGACACGGCGGCTGGAATCGGTGTGCGCGCGCCACGGCGTCCGCCTGGCCGCCGCGGCATTGCAGTTTCCGCTGCTTCATCCCGCGGTCGCGAGCGTCGTCGTCGGCCACGAGAGCCCGCACGAAGTTGAACGCAACCTCCAGCTGTTGCGCGACCCCATTCCGCCGGCACTCTGGTCGGACATGAAATCCGAGGGTCTGCTGCCCCATGACGCTCCGGTGGCGGACTGAGAATCCCGTCATCGGATTGGACGTCCGTTATCGGCGCCTCAGGATCGTAAGCTCCGGCCGTCCGCCTGTCGTCTTGCCCGTAATCGGCGGGCGCGGGAGACTGGCATCTCCGGCCTCCACGATCAAGGTGTGCTCGAGCGAATACCAGTGACCTGCCACGTCCGGTGCCGGCGCGGGCCCATTGTCGTGACACACGTAATGTCCGATGAGCGCCTCCGTCACGGCAAACTGTACATCCGTCGCAAGATTGGGGTCGTCGCTCGAATAGACCTGCGAAAATTGCGTCTTGAAACCCGGTTTGTGGATGAGGAAATGGAGGTGCGCGGGCCGCAGGTTGTGGCGCCCCTGCGCACGCAGAAGCTCGCCGACGGGACCGTTGACCGGGATCGGGTAGCCGGCAGGCTTGACGCTGCGAAAGCGGACCAGGCCGTTCGCGTCGGTCGTGAACTTGCCACGTAAATTCATCTCGGCCTGCGCGGGATCCTGGTTTTCGTAGAATCCCTCGGTTGACGCGTGCCAGACGTCCACTTCGGCATCGCTGACGGGGCAGCCGCCCGTATCCTTAACGCACACGCTGACGAATATCGGATCGCCCGGTGTCGGCGAGCGGACGATCGATCCGCCATTTTCGGTGCGCGGCGAGTCCATTCGCCAAAACGGGCCGAGCAGATTCGCGGTCGTCTCGGATCGGCCGTGATCGCCGTTGTTGAGCAGGCAGACGAGCGAAGAAACGCCGAGCGAGCCCGCAATCAGGACCACTTCGTTGTGGGATTCATTGGTGAGCTGGCCAAGCCTCGCGATATACCGGCAAGCCAACTGGAATTCCGCCTCGGTCAGTTTCGCCTCGCCAATGAAGGCGTGCAGATGGCGCACGGCAGTCGACATGATTTCCCGGAACCGGGGATTCGGTGCCCGCTCGATTTCGGCGAGCACCGCGCGCGTAATGTCGCTTGGCTTGTCGATGATCACGGATGGTTGCCTTTCGCTGATTTCATTTCCGATCCGACGTCCTGCTCAGCGCCCCTTCCATTCGGGCTTGCGCTTCTCGGCAAACGCCTTCGGACCTTCGATGGCATCCTCGCTCGCCAGCATGCGCTCGGCGGCCGAATAGCGTTTGTTCATCGCCGAAGCAAGATCGGGCTCGTCAAGGCTTTGCAGCATGACCTGCTTGGAGGCCTGCAGCGAGAGCGGAGCGCATGCAAGCAATTCATTCGCGAGCGCGCGTGCCCGTGGCATGAGCTCGGCAGCGGGAACAACGTCATTGACGAGCGCCATGTTTCGTGCCTGCACGGCAGAGACGCGCCTAGCCGTGAGTATCAGCCACATTGCATGCTTCAGCGGAAGATCACGCGCCAGGCGCTGCAATGCGCCGCCGCCAAGCGCGGCGAGCCCGACGCGCGGCTCGGTGAGGCCGAATTCCGCATGGTCCGCCGCCAGCGCGAGATCGCAAGCGGCGAGGATCTCGACGCCGCCGCCGAGGCACAAGCCGTTCACCGCCGCAATGACCGGCTTCCACAAGTCATAGCGCATCGTGATGCCGGCAAAACCTGTCGGCGGCTTGTCGTGGTTCTGCGTCGCCGCCAGCGCCTTGAGATCGGTTCCCACGCAAAACGCGCGGTCGCCGGCACCCGTGATGATCGCGACGCGCAGATCGGGATCGGTGGCATATACGTCGAAGGCGTGCGCGAGCTCGTAATGTCCCTCCGGGTGAAGCGCATTCAATACCTCCGGACGATTGATGGTGATCGTCGCGATGGCGCCATCGCGCTCGAAGCGACAATACTTGAAGGCTTCGGTCGACATCGCGTCGTCAGTACGTTGCGCGCCCGCCCGACAGGTCGAATGCAGCGCCGGTGGAAAAGGTGCACTCCGGGCCCGCGAGCCACGCGACCATCGCGGCGATCTCGTCGATCTTCAGGAACCGTCCCATCGGGATCTTCGCTTTCATCGCGGCGATGTACTCCGGCGTCATCTCGCGGAAGAGCTCGGTTTCGGTAATCACCGGCACGATGCAGTTCACCAGGATGCCGGCATCTGTCAGCTCCTTGGCGAGCGCCTTGGTGAAGCCAATCACGCCTGCCTTCGAGGCAGAGTACGCCGCGATGCTGGCATTCCCCTCCTTGCCTGCGATCGACGCCACGTTGACGATGCGTCCCTGGCCGGCAGCACGCATATGCGGCACGACCGCACGGCAGCAGTAGAAGACGCCGCTGAGATTGACCGCCAACACCCGGTCCCACTCGGCGAGCGGATACTCCCAAACTGGCATCACAGGGCCGTTTACGCCCGCATTGTTGATGAGGATGTCGACGCGGTCCACGGTATTGAGTGTGGCCGCAAATGCGCGCTCGACCGAACCGAAGTCGGACACGTCGGCGACGTGCAGCGCCGCCGGGGAAAAACCGGCGGCTTCCGCGTCGAAGCCCTGCACGTCGCGGTCCCAGATCACTACCCGGCAACCGTCCGCCGCCAGACGGGCGGCGATACCGAGCCCGATTCCCCGCGCCCCGCCGGTCACGACTGCGACCTGGCCATCCAATCGCTTTTTCATGCGACAACCTTCGAATTGCCCCCCACCTACTTCGCCGGTGCCGGCTTCAACGTTTGCACGACCTCCGAGCGCCCATTCGCGACCTTGACAATGAAGCTCTCGCGATCGAGATCGCCCTTCTCATCGTAACGTACATCGAAGAGCACGCCCGGATATTGCGCCGCCGAGATGGTCGCGCCATGCATCGCCTTTGCAAAGGCCTTTTGATCCAGCTTGCCCACCTTGTCCTGCACCGCCTTGATGGCATGCATGCCGGTGTAGCCCTTCATCGCATTGTGGTCCGGGCGCGTCTTGTACTCGGCTTCGTACTTTTTCACGAACGCCTGCACCGTCGGGTTCGGAGCATCGGCGGTGAGACCAACGTGCGCAACGACGCCGTTCGCCGCCTCGCCCGCGAGCTCGATCACCTTTTCGTTGGTTAGCGTCGATTCCCCGACGATCGGCTTGTCGTAGCCCTGCTTGCGAAGCTCGCGCAACGCGCGCGCCGACTCTTCCTCGTTCGTGTACACGAAGAGCGCGTCGGCATTCGACTGCTTGACCTTGAGCACGGGGCCGGAGAAGTCGACTTGTCCGGGGTCGCTCGAGATGTCGGCTACGACCTTGACGCCGCGACCTTCGAGCGCCTTGACGATCGCATCGCGACCGCCCTTGCCGAAGTCGTTGTTCACATAGATCACGGCGACGGTTTTGGCCTTGACCGTCTCCTGCAGATAGCGTGCGACCTTGGGCATCGCCGACGCCTGGGTGAACGAGCACCGAAAGACGTACAGATTGCCCTGCTCGGTGATGGCAGCGGCCTCTCCTCCGATGATGTTGGGGACCTCGGACTTGCGCGTCTCGTTCATGCTGACGAGGATCGACCCGGAGAAGACGGGGCCGATGACCACATACGCCTTTTCGTCGACCGCTTTTTGCGCCAGCGCCTTCGCGACGCCAGGATTGGTCTGCGTGTCGTAGGACGAGTACACGATCTTGTTCCCGGCGAGTCCGCCAGCGGCATTGATCTCCTTGACTGCGAGCTTCACGCCGTTGTCGAAGTTGGTTCCGGCCGTCGCGCCGGTACCGGACAACTCGACCAAACCTGCAATGGGCACCGTCTGTGCCGCCACGAAAAACGTGGCTGCGGCGAACGCGATGCCAATGACCAATTTCCGAACTGGGTGATGCATGATTTCCTCCACGGGATTTTGAAATGCGCGAATGCCGGACTCCGGAGGCGCTCGCGCGGTAATTGGACATGACCGTGGACGTGACGATAGTCATGCAGGCCGATATTGTCGATGCAATGGACACAATGTTGCCCATTGAGCCACGCAATAATGAGGCCGCCCGCCCTTGCGGCGGCGGCCAAACGAGTTGCTTGCGCTAGGACTTGTGAACGGCGGAGTTGGCGCCGCGCACCGTGTGCTGGAGGAACAGCGTGGCGATCACGCCGCGGAGCCAGCGGTTCCCCGGATCCTGGTGATAACGCGCGTGCCAGTGCTGCTTGACCGTGAACGTCGGAACCGGGATGGGGCACGCGAAGACACGCAGGCCGCCCATCTTCGCAAGCGTCTCCCCGATGTGCCGCGGCAGCGTGACGATGAGGTCGGTCGTTGCCACGATGCGAACGAGCCCGAGAAAACCGGGTAACTCGAGGACGACCTTTCGCTTGATGCGGCGGCTGGCCAGGGCCGCCTCGAGCAACTGGTAGCCGGTGCCCGCGGCCACGATGATGTGGGCCTCTTCCTTGAACATCTGCAGCGTCAGCGTCTTGCCGATGCGCGGATGCGATGCATTGGCGAGGCAGACCCAGTTTTGCGGGAACAGCGTTTGCTGGTAGATCCCGGATTCGAGCGACGGAATGTATCCCAGTGCCAGGTCGGCCTCACCTGATTCCAGCGCGTGCGCCGTGTTGCTGTCGATACCCGCCGCCTCGAGCCGCACCTCAGGCGCAACGGCGCGAACGTGTGCCAGGAGCTCCGGTAGTAGCGTGATGTGGCTCGCGTCGGTCATGCAGATGCGAAAGTGGCGCTGCGCGGTAGCCGGCACAAAGGTCGACTCCCATACCGACAGCCGCCGCAGCGACTCCAGAATGTCGCGCGCCTGGCTGATCAGCACGTCGGCTTGCGGGGTCGGCTGCATGCCCATAGGCGTGCGCACGAATAGCGGATCCCGCAGTTGGCGGCGAAGCTTCGCCAGCCAGATGCTGACGGTAGGCTGGCTCTGTCCGAGGAGGTCTGCCGCGCGCGTAACGCTGCGCGTCGTGTACAGGACGTCGAACAGCTGCAGCAGCTTGAGTTCGAGCAGCGCGGGAGCGCCATCGGCCGACTTGGTCATTGCGCCACGCAATATACACATGTTCCCCATTGCATGTACAGCATGTCGTCACCCTCCTATCATCCTGTCGGAAGCAGTCAACCGAGGTTGCGCTGCAATACATGGAGAGCAGTTGAAGATCTATTTTCTCGGCGCAGGTGCCTTGGGTTGCGCGATCGGCGGCACGCTGGCGGCCGCGGGCTCGGACGTCACGCTCATCGATCGCTACCAGGCGCACGTTGACGCGATCAACCGCGACGGGCTGTTCATGAAGGACGGCGAGACCGACCGCGTGGTCAAGGTGAAGGCCGCGACCGATAGCCGCGGCCTGCCTGCCGCCGACCTGGTGATCGTGCTGGTCAAATCCTTCCACACTCGCGAGGCCATCCTGTCGGCGCTCCCGATCGTCGGCAAACACACCGCGGTCATGTCGCTGCAAAATGGCCTCGGCCACGAGGACATTCTCGTCGAGGCCGTGGGCGTTTCGCGCGTACTTGCGGGCAAGACCTATGTCGGCGGCGTACTGCTCAGCCCCGGGCACATCATCGCGGGCACACGCGGCAAGCGGACGTACATTGGTGAGCTCGACGGCTCGATCGGCGCACGCGTCACCGCTATCGCCGAGGAATTCGAGCGCGCCGAGTTGCCGACCACGGTGAGCGACAACATTGTCGGCACCATGTGGGACAAGTTGCTGATCAACGTCGCCACCGGCGCATTGAGCGGCATTACCGGCCTGACCTATGGCGGCCTCTATGCGGTGCCCGAGATCGAAGCCTGCGCCATCGCGGCGGTGACCGAGGCGATGGCGGTGGCGCGTGCCGCCGGCGTGAAGCTCTCGATTCAGAATCCGCGCGACGCCTGGGTGATGGCCGCCGAAGGACTGCCGGAAGAGTTCCGCACGTCGATGCTGCAGAGCCTGGAGAAAGGCTCGGTCACCGAGATCGACTTCATCAACGGCGCCGTGCTGCGTGCCGGCAAGCGCCACAACGTGCCGACGCCGGTCAACCACGCGCTAGTGGCGGCGATCAAGGGCATCGAATACCGGATGGCGCAGGCATGAGCGCCGCCGGGCCGTCCCAAGGCGCGAATCGCGCCCCCTCCGGGGGCAGCGCCGCGGCGACAGCCGCAAGCGTGGGGGTCCCATGAGTAAAGCAGCGAAAGCATACGTCGAGCATGTCGCGATCTGGGTGCGCGACATCCACTGGCACATCCGCTTTTTCCACGACGTGCTCGGGATGACGATGCGCGAAGTCGAAGGTACGCTCGACGATCCGAAACAGTACTGGACGCTGGGCGGCATGCAGTTCATCGCCAAGCCCGATTTCGATGGACCCGAAGGACGCCTCGGTCACCTCGGCGTGATGTGTGACGACCTGGAGGCTGCGCTCGCTGCCGCCGAGGTGTTCGGCGTGACGGAAATGGCTCAGGGCCGAAATTGGCTGCGCTTGCCGGATGGCCTGACCGTCGAACTGATCCAGGCGAGCCCCGGCGCCGTCGCGCAGGCGCTGGCCGTCAACGCGCGCGCATAGAGGGAAACGACACATGAGCACGGAGAAGTACTGGGACGATGCCAAGGTCGGCGACGAATGCGTGAGCCCGACGTTCACCGTCACCGAAGCCCACATCAACACGTATGCCGATCTCACGGGCGATCACACGCCCGTGCACATCGACGAGGCGTACGCCAAGACGACGGAGTTCGGCACGCGCGTCGCGCACGGTTTGCTCGGCCTTTCGCTCGCCGACGGGCTGAAGACGCAGAGCGAATACCGATTCCTGCCCGGCATGTCGCTCGGCTGGACGTGGGACTTCGCCGGCCCGATCAAGATCGGCGACACCGTGCGCGTGAAGTTCCGCGTCGGCAGCATGCGCCCGTCGAAGAGCAAGCCCGGCTGGGGAATCGTCGTGCTGCCCTCGGAGCTCATCAACCAGCGAGGCGAGGTGGTCCAGAAGGGCGAGCACCGTCTGATGGTTCCGCGCCGCCCGCAAACCAATACCTGAAAGTCAATTCAATGTCCGTTCAAGCCCTGCCGCTCACCGGCATCCGCGTCATCGACTACAGCCATTTTCTCGCCGGCCCCCACATGTCGCGCTGCCTGAGCGCAATGGGCGCCGAAGTAATCAAGGTGGAGCGCCCGACGGCCGGCGATCCCGGCCGCGCCAGCCCGTGGATGGTCGACGGCCAGAGCGGCTATTACTTGCAGCAGAACATGGGCAAGGAAGGCTTGTGCGTGAACCTGAAGGATGCGCGTGGCCTTGAGCTCTTGCACAAGCTTGTCGCCGACGCCGACGTGTTCGTCGAGAACTACCGCCCCGGCGCGCTCAACAAGCTGGGCCTGGGTTATGCGGAGTTGAGCAAGCTGAACCCGCGTCTCGTGTACTGCTCGGTGTCGGCGTACGGTCATACGGGACCCGATGCGCAGCGCGCGGGGTTCGGCCTCATTGCCGAAGCGAAGAGCGGCGCGATGTCGTTGATCGGCGTGCCTGGTGAACCGCCGCCCCTCTTCCGCATGCCGATCGCCGACATGTACGCCGGCATGCACGGCGTAGCGGCCATCTGCGCGGCGCTGTATGGCCGCGTGACGAGCGGCCGCGGCCAGCACATCGACATCGCGCTCTACGACTGCATGGTGTCGATGCACGACTTCGCCGTGCAGTCGTACACGATGAGCGGAGGCACAGAAGTGCCGGTCCAGACCGGGCATGACCTGCCGCAGAGCACGGTGTACGGCGTGTTCCCGGCGCGCGACGGCTACCTGGTAATCGCCGCGCAGGTGGACGATGCATGGAAGCGCTTCGCCCGGCTGATCGGCGGCGATGCTTACGCGGCCGACACCCGTTTGCACGAGTCGGTGGGTCGCAATGCCCATCGCGAGGAGATTCTCGCGAAGGTCCGCGCGTGGACGATGGCGCAGTCCTCCGTCAAGGCCTGCTGCGCGGCGCTCGATGCCGCGCAGGTGCCGGCGGCGCCCGTGCAGCGGATCGACGAAGTCGTCGCCGATCCGCAGGTCGCGGCGCGCGGCATGATCATCGAGCAGGATCATCCACTGCTCGGCAAGATCCGGTTGCCCGACCTGCCCTTCCGCTTTTCCGATTGCGATACGTCACCGCGCAGCGTGGCACCTTTGCTCGGCCAGCACAACCGCGATATCGCCGCGCGACTCGGTTATTCGAGCGCCCAGATCGACACGATGGTGACCGACGGCGTGCTCTATGCCGAATCCGCGGTCGAACAGTTAGCCGCGGCCTGACGGGAAATCATCATGACCGACCGCTACGCCGTGATCGGCAATCCCATCGGCCACAGCAAGTCGCCGCTGATTCACGGTACCTTCGCGAAGAGCACCGGCCAGGATCTGGAGTACATCGCGATCGAAGGCCCGCTTGACGGATTCACCGCCGCCGTCGCCGCGTTTCGTACCGGAGGCGGCTACGGCATGAACGTCACCGCGCCCTTCAAGCTGCAGGCATTCGAGCTTGCCACGGACCGCCTGCCGCGGGCGCAGCTGGCGCGCGCGGCCAACTGCCTCAAGTTCGAGTGCGACCGCATTCTCGCCGACAACTTCGACGGCGTCGGTCTCGTCAACGACATCGAGCGCAACCTCGGCGCCACGCTCGCGGGCAAACGAGTGCTGCTGATGGGCGCAGGCGGCGCGGCACGCGGCGCGCTCCTGCCCTTTCTCGAGCAGCACCCGGCAGGGCTGGTGATCGTGAACAGGACTGTCGCCAAGGCGTACGCGCTGGCGGCGGAAGTCGACGCGAATGACGGCGTCGTCGGCTGCGGATACCAGGATCTCGGCGACCAGCGATTCGACATCGTGGTGAACGCGACTTCGGCGAGCCTTAAGGGTGAATTGCCGCCGATCTCTCCGGGCGTATTCGGCGACAACGCGCTTGCCTACGAGCTGGTGTACGGCAAAGGACTGACGCCGTTCCTGAGGCTCGCGCGCAACGCCGGCGTCAAGCGACTGGCCGATGGCGTGGGCATGCTGGTGGAACAGGCCGCCGAAGCCTTCACGTGGTGGCGTGGTGTCCGTCCCGACACGCGGGCCATGATCGACAAGCTGACCGTGCCGCTGGTATGAGCTGGAATTGATCGTCGCGGGCGACGCGTTTACAACAGCCCGCGACCCAGGGAGGAGCAATCGTGAACCGAATGATCGATGGGTACTGCCGCGTGCTCGACGCGCTGATTGCACTGTTGCTGGCGGCGATGGTCGTGCTCGTGTTCGGCAACGTGGTGCTGCGCTACGGCTTCAACTCGGGCATCACGGTGTCCGAGGAATTGTCGCGCTGGCTGTTCGTGTGGATGACCTTCCTCGGCGCCATCGTGGCCATCAAGGAGCACGGGCATCTGGGCACCGACTTCCTTGTGTCGCGGCTCGGCATCACGGGCAAGAAAGCGTGCCTCCTCACGGGGCAGGTCCTGATGCTGTACGCCACCTGGCTCCTGTTCGCGGGTAGCTGGGCGCAGGCGCGCATCAACTGGGACGTGCAGGCGCCGGTCACCGGCGCGTCGGTTGCGATCTTCTACGGCGCAGGTGTGGTGTTCGCGGTTTCGGCCGGTCTCCTGCTGCTGCGCGAGCTCTGGCGCACGTTGACGGGCAAGCTGGCGGACAGCGAGTTGGTCATGGTGCAGGAATCCGAAGAGACGGCGCAGGTCCAGGACCTGCATCTCGACCAGAACAAGACGTACAAGCAGTGAGGCGGCGCACATGACCGTCGCCATCTTCCTGGGTTCGTTGCTTGCCGTCATGGCGCTGGGCGTGCCCATCGCCTATTCGCTTTTGCTGTGCGGCGTCGCGCTGATGTGGCACCTCGATCTGTTCGACGCGCAGATTCTCGCGCAGAACGTAATCAATGGCGCCGACAGCTTCCCGCTGCTGGCCGTACCCTTCTTCATGCTGGCCGGCGAGATCATGAATGTCGGCGGGCTGTCGCGCCGCATCGTAGACCTGGCGTTGGCGCTGGTGGGTCACTTTCGCGGCGGGCTTGGCTATGTCGCCATCGTTGCCGCCTGCCTGCTCGCCGCGCTGTCGGGCTCAGCCGTCGCCGACACTGCGGCGCTCGCGGCGCTGATCCTGCCGATGATGGTCAATGCCGGCCACGACAAGGCGCGCGCCGGCGGGCTCATCGCGTCGGCCGGCATCATCGCACCCGTCATTCCGCCTTCGATCGGCTTCGTGATCTTCGGCGTCGCGGCCAATGTCTCGATCAACAAGCTGTTCCTGGCCGGCATCGTCCCCGGCCTTCTGATGGGTGTCTCGATCGCCGTTGCCTGGTGGTGGGTCGCCAAACGCGAGAACGTCACGCCACCGAAGCGCGCGAACAGGAAGCATGTCCTTGCGTCGCTGCGCAGTTCCGGCTGGGCGCTGTTCCTGCCGGTGATCGTGATCGTCGGCATGAAGATGGGCGTGTTCACGCCCACCGAAGCCGCCGTGGTGGCCGCAGTCTATGCGCTGTTCGTGGCGACCGTCGTCTACCGCGAAATGAAGCTTTCGCAGATCTACGAAGTCTTCGTGAGCGCCGCCAAGACCACGTCGATCGTCATGTTCCTCGTGGCCGCGGCGATGGTCTCGTCGTGGCTCATCACGGTCGCCGACATCCCCAGCCAGATGATCAAGCTGCTGGAGCCGTTCATGGGCAACCAAACGCTCCTGCTGCTGGCGATCATGGTGCTGGTGATGGCGGTGGGAACGGCGATGGACATGACGCCCACGATCCTGATCATGACGCCGGTCCTCATGCCGGTGGTAAGGGCGGCGGGCATCGACCCCGTGTACTTCGGCGTGCTGTTCATCATCAACAACGCCATTGGCCTGATCACGCCCCCCGTAGGCACCGTGCTCAACGTGGTGGCCGGCGTCGGCAAGATGAGGATGGACGACGTCACGCGCGGCGTACTGCCGTTCATGGTCGCCGAGTTCGCAGTCATGTTCCTGATGGTGTTCTTCCCGTGGCTCGTCACCGTGCCGGCCAGGTGGCTCGCGAATTGACTTCACCAACGATCCTCGTCCCCGTTTCTCATCTGTTTTCCCAAGGAGGCCCACGATGACTCACTTCAAACGTTGTTTCGCACTGATCGCCACTGCGGCGATTTTCCTGGCCACGACAGCGCATGCGCAGGTGCAGGAGCGCACCGTCAAGTTCGCCACGCAGAACCCCAAGGGGCACCCGATCGTCTCGGGCATGGAAAAGTTCGCGGAGATCGTCACCGCGAAAAGTGGCGGCAAGATCAAGATCATGCTGTTCCCGGGCGGCGTGCTGGGCGGCGATGCGCCGAACGTTTCGGCGCTGCAGGGTGGCACGCTCGACATGGTCTCGCTGAACGCGGGCATCCTCGCCTCGCAGCAGAAGGAGTTCGCGATCTTCGACTTTCCGTTCATGTTCGCCACGCCGCAGGAGGCCGACGCGGTCGTCGATGGCCCCTTCGGCAAGATGCTGCTCGCCAAGCTCGACGACAAGGGCATCCACGGACTGGGTTACTGGGAGCTCGGCTTTCGCAACATCACCAACAGCAAGCGTCCGATCGTGAAGGTGGAAGACATAGCGGGCCTCAAGCTGCGCGTGATTCCCAACGCGATCAACGTCGACTGGGTCAGCGCGCTGGGCGCCAACCCGACGCCGATGGCCTTCCCCGAGGTGTACGCGGCGATGGAGCAGAAGGCGATCGATGGCCATGAGAACCCGTTCACCGTGATCAACGCCAACAAGCTGTACGAAGTGCAGAAATACCTCGCGATCACCAATCACCAATACAACCCGCAAGCGGTCATCGTCAGCAAGAAGCTCTGGGATACACTATCCAACGACGAGAAGAAGATTCTCTCGGACGCGATGGCCGAGGCGGTCAAGTATGAGCGACAGGTCTCGCGTGAACAAGCCAACGTCGCGCTGGAAAGCCTCAAGAAAAATGGCATGCAAGTCACGGAGTTCAATGCCGCCGAGATGGCGAAGTTTCGCGATAAGATGAAGCCTGTGATCGACAAGCACTCGGCGATCGTCGGTGCCGACACCGTCGCGGCGCTGCAGGCCGAGCTCGCCAAGCAGCGCAAGTAGTCAAAAGAGACCTCCTATGATCCGCGGCACCACCACCCTCATCGCGCATATCGGCTATCCGACCGCGACCTTCAAGGCGCCGATGGTCTACAACCCGTATTTCGAGCAGGCCGGCATCGATGCGGTGGTGGTGCCGATGGGCGTCAAGCCCGACGACTATCCGGATTTCCTGCGCAATCTATTCAGCCTCACGAATATTCGCGGCGCGCTGATCACGATGCCGCACAAGGTGACTACCGTGGGCCTCATGGATGAAGTGACGCCCACCGCGAAGGTGGCGGGCGCGTGCAACGCCGTGCTGCTTCGCGAGGACGGAACGTTGCTCGGCGACATGTTCGACGGCGCCGGGTTCGTGCGTGGGATCCAACGCAAGGGGTTCCAAACCGCTGGCGCTCGCGCACTGGTCGTCGGGTGCGGCGGCGTCGGCTCCGCCATTGCCGCATCGCTGGCCGCGGCCGGCATCGCGGCGATCGGACTGTTCGATGCCAATGCCGCATCGGCCGACGGTTTGGCCGATCGCCTGCGCAGGCATTACCCTGCGTTGCAAGTCGTAACCGGCTCCAACGATCCGGCCGGCTACGATCTCGTAGTGAACGGGACGCCGATGGGCATGAACGAAGGCGACCCGTTGCCGGTGGACGTGTCGCGCATCGCGCCTTCTACTTTTGTCGGCGAAGTCGTGATGAAGCAGGAGATGACGGGCTTCCTGCGCGCCGTCCAGGCGCGCGGATGCCGCTTCCAGGTGGGAACGGACATGCTGTTCGAGCAGATCCCGGCGTATCTCGAGTTCTTCGGTTTCCCGACGACGACGCCGGAACACTTGCGTTCGGTGGCCAAGCTCAGCTACTGAAGTTGAGCGAGCCGGGGTCGTGGTCGGCGACCCGACGTCGGTGATACAGTGGACGCCGGGATACGCAAAGGAATCCAATGCACAATCGACTCCGCGTCGGCCTCGTGGGCGCCGATGCTTCCGGCCAGGGCTGGGCGCCGCTGTCGCACTTGCCAGCGTTAAAGCTGCTCCCGGAATTCGAGCTCGCCGCCGTCTGCACCAGGAATGCAGACACGGCGGCCGCAGCGGCTACCAAATACGACGTCGACCGCGCGTTCCACGACTACAGGACGATGTTCGCGGAACGCGACCTCGATCTGGTTTCGGTCGTGGTCAGGGTGCCTAATCATCGCGAGGTCGTCATCGCGGCGCTGAACGCGGGCAAGAACGTGTATTGCGAATGGCCGCTCGGCGCCAATCTCGGCGAGGCCGAAGAGATGGCGGCGCTCGCGACTCGCAAGGGCGTACACGCGATGATCGGGCTGCAGGCGCGCGGCGATCCGACGCTGCGCTATCTGCGCGAGCTGGTCGCCGACGATTATCTCGGCGAAGTGCTCGCGGTCAACATGACGATGTTCACGGGCGGCGTGCTCGACCGTCCCCAATCGCGGATCTGGGACCGCGACACGACCAAAGGCGTCTCCGCGCTGACCGTGCGCGGCATCCACACCATGGACGTGATGTGCTGGTGCCTCGGCGACTTCGTCGAGGTGTCGGGCAAGGTGACGACGCAGGTCAGGCAATGGCGCGTGCTCGAGACCAACGAGATGGTGGACGTCGACACGGCGGACAACGTGCTGGTCAACGGCCGCCTGCAATCAGGCGCCATCGCGTCGGTGCACGTCGGCACCGTTCCGTACAACGCTTCAGGCTGGCGCATGGAGATCTACGGCCGCAAAGGCACGATCCGGGCGACGTCGAAGGGATCGCCGCAACGGGACGCCAACACCTTGCTCGGGGCCCAGAACGGCGGAAAGCTGGAACCATTGGAAGTTCCGGAGCGGTTCGTCGAGGTTCCCGCCGACATGCCGGCCGGACCCCCGCGCAATGTGGGTCATCTCTACCTGCGCATGGCGCGCGCGATCCGTGACGGCGGCGCCGTCGAGCCCGGCTTCGACGTGGCGCTCAACCGGCACCGGCTGATCGATGCGATCCAGCGATCTTCCGACGAGGGACGCACGATCGCCGTCGTTTAGCCGCAACGAAGAGGCGTCCATATGTTTGCAATATGGACGCCATAGCCAATCGGTATTTCCCGCGGCACGATGACCGGGGTAGCATCGGCAGATCGCCAGTGGAACGAAATTCGGCGACGACGCTGACGCTACGGCTGGTTCGCCCTGTCCTCCGTCCGCGCGGTCCGGCGTCGTCGCCGACCAGCCAACCACGTATCCGCCGCGAAAATTCGTAAACGTCCCCGTCGCGCCCGCGCGGCGCTCGAGGAGATTGCCATGGCGACCGTTATCGACAACGATGTGAAGCTAGCCCGCTCCGGCGTGCTGCCCGAAGTGCAGGCATTTCTCGCAAGCTCGCCGCTTCCGGGCGTGATCGGCGGGCGCGACGTGCCCGCGCTGGATGGCGAGACCTTCACGACGCTCGATCCGGGCACCGGCAAGCCGATCGCGCGGGTCGCGGCCATGAAAGCACCGGACGTCGACCGCGCGGTGAAGGCGGCCGCCGAAGCATTCCCGCGCTGGTCCGCGCTTCCCGTCGCCGAGCGTGCTGTCTGGATTCACCGGCTCGCCGACGAAATCGAGCGCCGCAAGCCGATCATCGGCCAGATCGAAGCGATGGACGCCGGCAAGATTCCGGCGCAGGCCGAGGGCGACGTGCAGAATTGCGTCGACACGCTGCGCTACTTCAATCAAATGGCGCAATACACGCAGCGGCGCAACGCGCTGGCCGTTTCGGGTTATGAGGCCTGGACGCTGCGGCAGCCGTGGGGCCCGTGCGGCTTCATCTTTCCGTGGAACTTCCCCGTGCTGCTGATCGGCTGGGGCATTTCGCCCGCGCTGGCGGCGGGCAACACCGTGGTCATCAAGCCGGCGGAAGACACGCCGTTGTCGGCGATCTACGTGGCGCGTCTTGCCCGCGAGATCGGTTTTCCCGATGGGGTCATCAACGTCGTGACGGGAATGGGTGAAACCGCCGGCGCGGCGCTCGCCGGTCACCCTGGGTTGAAGCGCATGTCGTTCACCGGATCGCCGGAGGTCGGACGACTGGTCGGCGAAGCGTGCGGCCGCAATCTCGTGCCGTGCAAGCTCGAGCTCGGCGGCAAAGGCGCGGCCGTGATCTTCGAGGATGTCGACGTTGCCGACACGGCGGCGAAGCTCGCGAAGGCGATCACGTTCCATACCGGGCAGGTTTGCTGTGACGCGACGCGCTGGCTCGTGCACGAGAAGATCTATGACCGCTTCGTCGACGAGAGCGTGCGGCTGCTGCGCGACGTTCATGTCGGCTACCAGATGGATGCCGGCACCACGATGGGCCCGGTGGTCAATGCGAAGCAGCGCGAGCGCGTGCTCGGCTACCTGTCGCGCGGCAAGGCGGAAGGCGCCAACTTCATCCTCGAGGGCGGCGCGGCCAATGTGCCCGGACACGCCGGCTTTTACGTGAAGCCTGCGCTGATGGCAGGCTCGCTCGACAACGTCGCGGCGCAGGATGAGATCTTCGGACCGGTCGCGTATCTGGCGTCGTTTCGCGACGAGACGCAGGCGATCCAGATGGCCAATGCGACGGATTACGGCCTCGCCAACAGCGTGTGGTCGTCCGACCTCGGCCGCGCGACACGGGTCGCCGAATCGATGGTCGCCGGCAACAGCTGGATCAACGCGCACAACGTATTTCCGCATGGCGTGCCGTACGGCGGCGTGAATCGCAGCGGCATGGGCGGCGGTGTCAACAGCGTCGAGACGCTGTTCGATTACTGGCGCAGCCAATCGATGGTCCGTCCGCTGTAATGATCCGTCGCTTGCTGACAGGGGAACCGCGGTGATCGCGTTGCGCAGACGCACGCTGCTGAAGCTTGCTTGCGCGTCGCTGCTGCCGTTGCGCGCGGCGCGCGCGCAGTCCGGCTGGCCCACACGGCCTGTTCGCTTCGTGATTCCGTTCCCGCCGGGAGGCGGCGGCGACACCGTCGCGCGCGCGGTGACCGAAAAGGCCGCGGAGCCGCTGGGCCAAACCATCGTCATCGAGAACAAGACTGGCGGGAATGCCGTCATTGCGGCAACTGCCGTCGTGCAGGCCGCCCCCGACGGCTACACCTGCCTGTGGGATGGCAATAATCACTTGAGCAATCGCCTGCTCATCAAGGATCTCGGCTTCGATTACCGGACCGCCTTCGTTCCGATTACGCTGATCGCGCGCTTTCCGCAGGTGCTGGCGGTGCGCCAGGATTTTCCCGCGCGCACCTTCGACGAGTTCCTGACGTATGCGAAGGCGAACCCGGGCAAGGTTTCCTGCGGCACGCCGCCCTCCGGCGGCATGGGCCATCTGGCGCTCGAGCTCCTGCAGAAGCGTGCCGCCATCCAATTGATCCACACGCCGTATCGCGGCGGGCCGGAAGCGACGCGCGACGTGATGGGAGGACAGATCGATGCGGTAGTGCTGACCACGTCGACGATCCTGCCGGCCTTGCAGGTGGGCAAGGCGCGACTGCTGGCGATCACGAGCGCGCAACGCAGCGCGCTCTATCCCGATGTGCCGGCGATCGCGGAGCGCTTTACGGGCTACGACATGGATGACTGGAACGGACTGTTCGCGCCGGCCGGCACCCCGGAGGCGATCGTCGCGAAGCTCAATGCGGCGATGACCCAGGCGTCGCGCGACCCTGCCGTGGTCGCGCGCATGGCGCCATTGGGCACCGTGCTGGTGGGGACGAGCCCTGCCGAATTCGCCGCGTGGCTGGCGCGTCAGCGCGACGTCATCGAAGGCATCATCCGCGACGCGAACATCAAGATCACTCGCGGAACCAACGCTGCGCACGTGGCCTGAAACGAGGCGTCGACCCCATGGAGCTGTGCCAACCGCCACGTTCGGTCATCAACCAGCCGAAGCTTCGCGTGCCGCACCTGGCATGCGATTGTCACGCGCACATCGTGGGACCGCCGTCGCGCTTTCCGTATGTCGAGGACCGCAGCTACACGCCGCCGGACGCGCTGCCGGACGATTACTTGCGCATGCTGGGCACGCTGGGTATCGAGCGGATGGTGGTGGTGCAGCCGAGCTGCTACGGGGAGAATAACGATCGCACCGTCGCGGCCGTCGGCGAGCTCGGTCTGTCACGTGCACGCGGCGTCGCGATGGTCGGCGCCGCGGTGACGGAAGCCGAGCTGGACGCGCTGCATAAAGGCGGCGTTCGCGCCACGCGGTTCATCACCACGGCCAAGGGCGGGCCTTCGCTTGCGCAGCTGCCCGATGTCGCGGCCAAGGTGGCGGCGTTCGGCTGGCACATCGAAATGTATGTGCCGACGAGCGTGTGGCCGGAGATCCTGCCGGTCGTCGAGCGCTTACCGGTGCCGGTGGTCTTCGATCACCTGGGCGGGATGATGGCCGACACGCCGGCGAACGATCCGATCTTCCGGCGCATCCTTGCGCTGCTGGAATCGGGAAAGTGCTGGACGAAGCTGACCGGCTATCGCCCGTCGATTGCAGGGCCTCCGTATGCGGATGTCGCACCGCTCGCCAGGCGGTTCATCGAGCACGGCCTCGATCGTTGCGTGTGGGGATCCGATTGGCCGCACACGAATCTCGAGGGCTACATGCCCGACGACGGCGACTTGCTCGACCTCCTCGGCGATTGGGCGCCCGATCCCGCCGTGCGCCAGCGCATCCTGGTCGACAATCCGGCGGTCCTGTACCGCTTCAACGGATAGGTCGCCCCGAATCGCGCACTGCGCGCACATCGTAAGCCTCGGGGTTGTAGACGTGGCGGGGCCGGCGCCCCGCGAATTCGTCGAGGATCGCGTGCGCCGCACTGGTGGCAACGCGCACGAGCGCCGCCTCCGTCTGGCCGGCGACGTGCGGCGACAATACGACGTTGGGCAGCGCGCGTAACGGAGAGTTGTCGGCCAGCGGCTCGTGCTCGTACGTGTCGAGCGCGGCGCCTTTGAGTACGCCGGTCGCCAACGCCTCGAGCAATGCGGATTCGTCGATGAGCTCGCCGCGCGCGGTGTTCACCAGGACCGCGCCCCGCTTCATCGACGCGAATGCGCGCGCATCGATGAGATGCATGGTCTCGGCCGTGAGCCGCGTGTGCAGCGTCACCACATCGGCACGCGCCAGCAGCTCGTCGAGCGTCGTGAGCTCGACCTGCGCGTCGCCCGCGGTGCTCAGGTTGGGATCCGAGGCTAACACGTGCATCCCGAAGCCCACCGCCTGGCGCGCCACGCGGCGGCCGATCGCACCGAGGCCGACGACGCCCAGTACCTGCCCGTCCAACTCGGCGCCGACCAGCGGCGCACGCGACCAGGCGCCGCCGCGCATCTCGCGGTCGGCACGCAGCACGTTGCGCACGAGCGCGAGCAGCAAGGCAAACGTGTACTCGGCGACTGCGGCGGCGTTCTCGCTGCCCGTGGTCGTGACGACGACGCCGCGCTGCGTGGCCGCGGCGAGGTCCACCGCATCGACGCCGACGCCATGGCGCGCGATGATCCGCAGCCGTGGCGCATGCCCGATGACCCGTCCGGTGATCGTGCCAAGCCGCGCCAGAATGCCGTCCGCGTCGGCGCACGCCGTGATCAACTCGTGTTCCGACGGGTACTCGGTCAGCACGCGCACATCGCAGGTCGGCGCCAGCAACTCCAGCGCTTCGCGGCGAATGCTGCCGTCGGTGAACACGACCTGTCGCCGCGGCATCGCCGAAGGGGTCATCGACGCGCGGCTTGCAACAGCAATACGACGGCCAGCATCCCGGGATCGTCGAAGCCGACCGACTTGGCGCCGTACATCCGGGCGCGGCCGATGCGCGCCTCGCGCTCGCGATACGCGTCCAGCGCGTGCTCGGCCGCCTGCAGCGTGACGTCGTACAAGTTCGCGTCGTCGGCCGCCGCCGCGAGGCCATCCCTGATCTGCACCATGGAATCGAGCACCGTCTTGTCGCCGAAGGACGCGCCGGAACGCGTGACGATCGCCTCGCCCGCGGCGGCCAGCGCGGTCACCATGCCGGCGCGATCGAGAGCCGGCTGACCGCGCACCGCGCGGCCAGCCGCGCCGAGGCCGATCGCCAGCACCGAACCCAGGCTCGAGCCCGTCGCGCGCGCCGTTTGCCGACCCAGTGCGACCAACGCGTCACCCATGTCGGTCATCGTTTCCAGCGCCACCGCGTCCCACGCATTCACGACCTGCTCGATCGTCATGCCCGTGTCGCCATCGCCCAGACGGCGATCCGCCGCGTTCAGCGCATCGCGAATCGGTGCGATGCCGGCCGCCATGCGATCGACGCCGCGCGCAAGATCCTGCGTCGTCAGCACGGCATCAGCGCGGCCAGAACGGACAGGCGGTGGGCGCGGCGAGCAGCGTTTCGATCTCCGCATCGAGGTCGAGCAGCGAGATCGAGCAACCCGCCATTTCCATCGACGTCGCGTAATGCCCGACATAGCGGCGCGCGATTTCGATGCGCTGTCCGCGCAGCAGTCGTTCGACGTGCCGGTACACGATCAGCAGCTCCTCGAGCGGCGTTGCGCCGAGGCTGTTGACGAGCACGGCGACGCGGCGTGCGCCCTGAACGCTCCCGTCGCTCAGCAGGCGCTGGACCATCGCGTCGGTCACTTCGTCCGCGGCGGCGATCGCGCGTTCTTCGACGCCGGGCTCGCCATGAATCCCCATTCCGATCTCGATCTTGCCCTCAGGCACCGAAAACCCGGGCTCCGCCGCGCCCGGGATGAGACACGGCGCAAGCGCGACACCGATCGAGCGCGTGCGTTCGGCGGTGCGTTTCGTAACGCTGGCAACGCGGTCGAGGCGATCGCCGCGCGCGGCACTGGCGCCGGCAACCTTGAAGGCGAACACCATGCCCGCGACCCCGCGCCGCTTGCCGGCCTCGCTCACTGGAGCGCTCGCCACGTCGTCGGCGATGATGACCGTTTCGGTCGTCCCGCCTTCGTCGGCGAATTCGTCGCACGCCTGCGCAAAGCTCATCCGATCGCCTCCGTAATTGCCGAGCACGCACAGCACACCCGCCTTGCCGTCGGCGGCGCGCAGCGCGTCCGCGCAGATGTCCGTGGGCGGACCCGCGAACACGTTGCCGACCGCGCAGGCGTCGAGCATGCCGTCGCCGACGTAGCCCGCGAACACCGGGAGATGTCCGAATCCGCCGCCGGTGATGACGCCGACCTTGCCGGCCACCGGCGCGTCGGTGCGCGCAATCACGCGATTGGCGCGGCCCGTTCTCCGATATCCGGGAAACGCCAGGCAGAGTCCTTCGAGCGACTCGTCGACATAATCGGCCGGATTGTTGATCAGTTTTTTCATCGTGAAGATCCTGTGACTAGGCGACCAGATGCACGTCCGCCGATCCGAAGCCCTCGAGGATCGCGCTTATCTTCTGGCCCGGATTGGCGAAATTGAGACCGGTATAGCTGCCCGTGGTCGCGAATTGTCCAGCGCGCACGCCCTCGCGCCCGCGCATCGCATTCACCAATTCGACCGCCGGCAGCAAGGGATCGCCCGCCGGGTGGCCGCCCGTGCGCCGCACGACGACCTCGCCATCGATTTCGAGTCGCGCGTCGAGCTTCGTCAGGTCGAATTCCCGCCAGCGCGGCTGCGGCTTTCCTTCGACGAAGCCGCCATTGGAAACACAATCGGCGATGCGCTCGATCAACGGCGCGCCGCGGTAATCGCGAAAACGCGAGTCGACGATCTCGATCGCCGGAAACGCGGTGACAGCGGACGCGACTTCCTCGTACGTGTAGGGGCGTTCGCGCGGTGGCAGATCCCGGTCAAAGCGAAATGCGACTTCGGCCTCGACGCCGAGCAATGGAACTTCCGCGGCACGGATCGCGCCGCCGCTTGGAATCACGCGCGATTGAATGATCGCACCGTGCACGGTCTTACCGTCCAGCGGCAACCCCACCTTCCAGCCGGCAACGGTTTCGTTCAATGCGTTGAGCGTCGCGGCCTGGATCGCGTGCGCTTCGTCGACGTCGACGGGACGGCAGGAGGCGGGCAAGCCGTCGAGCAGGACGCCCGATCGTCGTGCATCGACCAGCAGGCGTGCGGCTTGTTGAATGGCAAGTGGCGTCATGCAGATGACCTTCGTGGTGAGCGGATTTATTTGACGAGATGCATCAGCCGTGGCAGCAGCAGGGTGAACCACGGAACATAGGCCACGACGAGCACGCCCACGATCAATACGGTGAAATACGGCGCCATCGCGCGAGTGGCCCGATCGGCATGCGCGCGCACCACCGAGCACGCGATGTAAAAGCCTACGCCCAGTGGTGGCAGGAACGCGCCGATCCCCATCGCGACGAGCAGCACGATCCCGTAGTGCAGCGGATCCACGCCGGCCGCGGGCGCGAGCGGGACCAGCAAGGGCGCGAGGATCAGGATCGCCGGCAATCCTTCGAGCAGCGAGCCGAGCACGATCAGCGTCACGATCGACGCCAGCAGGAAAAGCGCGGGACCGGTTGCGTAGATCGGGACCAGCTCGGCCAGCCGATGCGGGAGCTCGGCTGCCGAAAGGACCCACGAGAACGACTGCGCCGCGGCCAGCGTGAACAGCACCATGCCCGACGAAGTCGACGCCTCCGCCACCATCCGCCGGAAGTCGCCCGGCTTCATCTCCCGATAAACCACCGCGGCGATCAGCAGACCATACGCGACGGCGAACGCGGACACCTCGGTTGGCGTCGCGAACCCGAGCAGGATGCCGGCGAACAGCAGCACGGGCATGGAAAACGGGATCAGCGCGCCCAGTCCCAGCCGGCTCATGCCGCGGCCTCCGATGCGGACCGCCGACCTGCGCGGACTCTGCACCCAGATGAGCAGCATGAGGATCGCCGCGATGACCGCGGCGGGAATGAGGCCTGCGGCGAACAGCGACGCCACGGACAGCGACGTCACCGAGCCCAGCACCAGCATCGCGAGGCTCGGCGGAATGCATTCGCCCATGGCCGCCGACGCGGCGAGCAGCGCGGCGGACTGGTCGACGTCGTATTTTTCCTTTTTCAGCATGTCGCGCATCACGAGCCCGACCGCTGCGACGTCGGCGGCCTTCGATCCCGATATGCCGGAGACGATGTACATGCTGACCACCATCACCTGCAGCAGTCCGCCGCGCAAGCCTCCCACCAGCGCCGCGACGAATACGATCAGCCGGCGCGAAATACCACCGCGCTCCATCACGATGCCCGCGAAGATGAAGAAAGGCAGCGCGAGCAACACGAACCGGCCCGTCCCGTCCACCATGTTCTGGGGCAGCGCAACCATCGCGACGATGCCGCCAAGGTAAAGGAACAGCACGGTGCCCATCATCAGCGCGAAGGCAATCGGCAGGCCCATCAGCACCGTGACCAGCACGGCGGCAATTGCGATCGAGACGTTGGTCGTCGCGGGAATCGGCCCAAGCGCATAGCGCGCACCGACGATGGCCGCCGTGACGACGGCGAGCGCGATGCCGCTCCAGAGGATCGAGGCGCGCGTTTGGCCGGACAACCGCCCGACCGCGTAAATCGCCAATACGATCATCGACAGCGTGAGCGGCACCGCGATCCACGCTGCGCTCATCTCGAGGATCGGCGTCACCTCCTCCCACCGGAATATCAGCAAGCCGAACGACTGATACCCTGCAATCAGTGCGATCTCGAGCACCAGCCAGTCGACGAGCGCGTAGCTCGCGAGCCGCCACCGCGTCGGCAGCAGGTCGACCACCGTCCTCACCAGCACGTGCTGCTCGCGCCGGTACGCGATGGCGCCACCGAGGAATGCGATCACCGACAGCGAAAAACCCGCGACCTCGTCGGCCCACAGCAGCGGTATGTCGAGCAGCCAGCGCCCGATGACGTTCGCCATCACGACGATCAGCTCGCCGAGCAACGCGAGACCGACGACCGCGTCGACCGCAAGATCGAGCGGAGTCAACGCGTCGCGGTGCGGCACCGGCGTGACATAGGGTATTGCCGCGGGCTCGACCGCGACGGTTTCGGTCGTGCCCATTAGGGCCTGTTCACGCTATGGACGCAAACGCGTTGCACTGCCGAAAACGCCCAGCGCAAGGCGCGAAGTCGAAGGCGGGCGAGATGCCCGGCGA
>Ga0207675_100000536_pt1 | contig 36980 bp, 26 predicted proteins | sample KBSSwiS42_FD_184305 | JGI IMG/M metagenome (GOLD analysis project Ga0207675, IMG submission 184305) | Switchgrass rhizosphere microbial communities from Kellogg Biological Station, Michigan, USA - KBS Switchgrass S4-2 (SPAdes) (version 2) | ecosystem: Host-associated > Plants > Roots >...
TTGCTCTGCGTGCTCCGCGCGCTCTCCGGTTTGCGTTTTAGGGGCTTGTAGGATGCCTGTTCACGAAACCGACATCTGCATCATCGGCGGCGGCATCACCTCGGCGATGCTCGCGGAGCGGCTCGCCGAGCTTCGTCCCGGCGTCGGCATCGTCGTCGTCGAAGCCGGCCGATCGATCTTCGACGCGCAGAACCGCGGCCGCTATCGCGACCGCGCGATTCAGTACGGCGAGCATCCCTGGCCCGGCGATTACCTCGAGGATCAAACCGCCGACGGCATCATCTCGATGACGATGGCGGTGGGCGGCCTGGCGCTCCATTGGGGCGGCGCGTGCAACCGGTTTTCCGAGGAAGACCTGCGGCTGAAGTCGATGTACGGGCTGGCGACGGACTGGCCGATCGAATGGCGTGAGCTCGAGCGCTACTACGGCGACGCCGAGCGGCGGTTGAACGTCAGCGGCGAGCCGAGTCCGCATCCCGGCGACCGGCGCTCCACGCCGTATCCGCAGGGTCCGATTCCGTTGTCCTATAACCTGCAGATCCTCAAGGCCTGGGCGGAGCAGAGCGGCCTCAGCTTCTCCGCGTTGCCGATGGCGCGGAATCTCACGCCGTTCGGCGGCCGCGACGGCTGCTGCGTGTACGACACGTGCGGCGAGGTCTGCCCGTCGGGCGCACGCTATTCGCCGGACTACACCTTCCGTCAGCTGATGGCGCCGAAGAAAATCGCGCTCCACGATCGCACGCTGGTCCGGCGCCTGGTCCTCGACGAGAAGCGGCCGACGATCGCCGCCGCGCACGCCGTGCATCAGGACCGGCCCGGCGAGCTCGTCGAATACCGCGCGAAGACGTTCGTGGTCGCGTCGGGGTACTGCTGGAGCTCGCATCTGCTGCTGTTGTCGGCGGGGCCGCGCTGGCCGAACGGGCTGGCGAACAGCTCGGGACTCGTCGGGCGGTACATGAACGGCCACCGCTTCATGCAGGCCACGGCGAACATCGACGATCAGACATTCCCCGGGCAGAACATGACCCACAGTCTGATCTCGCGCGAGTACTTCCGCTGCCCGGCCGATCGGCCGTTCGTCCGGCACGACACGCGCGTCTGGGAGAGCTCGGCGGGACGCGATCCGCGGCTGCGCGCGCCGGACGGCACGCTGCTGATGGGGGAGGAGCTGCTCGCCGACTGGCGGTCGCGCACGAAAGGCAGCTCGGTGCGGCTGCGCGCGTATGTCGACGTCCACCCGTCGGCGGACAGCCGGCTGACGCTCGACGCGTCGAAGAAGAACCGCTACGGCGATCCGCTGCCGAAGATCGAGCATCGCTTCGACGAAGCGACGCTGTCACGCGCGGCGGCGACCAAGGCGCACGTGCTCGGCGTGTTCGCCACGCTCGCGAAGGCGGGCAACGGCCGCATCGTGAACACGAGCGAGGGCGACTATCTCGATCATCCCGCCGGCGGGTGCCGAATGGGCGCCGATCCGGCGGCCAGCGTCTGCGACAGCCACGGCCGGACGCACGATCACGAGAATCTCTTCGTCGTCGGCGCGCCGACGATGCCGACCGGCGGCTGCACGAACGGCACGCTGACCTTCGTCGCGCTGACGCTGCGCTCGGCCGAGGCGATCGCGAAATCGTGACGCGAGGGCTAGTCTGCTGTTCGCGGCTTGTATTCAACACAGAGGACACCAAGGACACAAAGGGAAGGTAGCGCGAAGGCGTGAGCCGGCTGGTGTAGCGCGAAGGCGTGAGCCGAGCGGTAGCGCGAAGGCATTCGCTCGGACGTAGCGCGAAGGCGTGAGCCGGCTGGTGTAGCGCGGTGAGCCGAGCGATAGCGCGAAGGCATTTCTCTCAGACGTAGCGCGAAGGCGTGAGCCGGCTGGTGTAGCGCGAAGGCGTGAGCCGAGCGGTAGCGCGAAGCATTCCCCAGACGTAGCGCGAAGGCGTGAGCTGCCTGGTGTAGTGCGAAGGCGTGAGCCGAGCGATGGATCAGCGATTGCTCGCCGACGCGCATGCCTCACCGCCGGCCACCCCGCCTTCCCGACGAGTGCTACGTCGGTCCGCAGCGTGTTTTCCTCACGATGTGCACGTTCAAGCGCCATGAATACTTCGCCGACCCTGCGATCGGTCAGCGGGTCCAAGCGCAGTTTCTGAGTACCTCCGCTCGCTGGGATGTTGAAGTCGTTGCGTACTGCCTCATGCCGGACCATCTTCATGCACTGCTCGAGGGCAGGACGGCATTGGCCGACTGTCGAAAGTGTGCAGATGTATTCCGCCGCAGGTCCGCGCTCAACTTTCGACGGGAGCACGGGACGCGCCTCTGGCAGGACGGCTATTTCGACCACGTGCTCAGAACCGAAGAGGTCACGCTCGACGTCGTGAGCTATATCGTTCTGAACCCGGTGAAGGCCGGGCTCTGCCCCGACGCGGGCTTGTACCCGCTCCTTGGTTCAAGTCGCTACGGACTGTCCGATCTACTGACGGCGGCGGAATGGCATCCGCGGTCGCTCGGCTAACGCCTTCGAAACTCGTCTCATGCGCTCGGCTCACGCTTCGCGCTATGTTCTTCATGCGCTCGGCTCACGCCTTCGCGCTACGTGTTCTTCATGCGCTTGGCTCACGCCTTCGCGCTACGTGTTCTTCATGCGCCCGGCTCACGCCTTCGCGCTACTTCACCGCAACAAACATGATCTCCACGTTGGCGTCGGCGCCCATCAGGCCGGTGCCGACGGTCGCGCGCGCGGGGAAGTCCTTCGAGAAGATTTCGCGGTACGAGGCGTTCATGTCCTGGAACTTGCTCATGTCGGTGAGGTAGACGACGCCGTCCACCACATGCGACCAGTCGTAGCCGGCGGCCTTGAGCGTCCGCTCGGTGCGGGCGAGGACTTCCTTGGTCTGCGCTTTGACATCGCCTTTGTTCGTCGGAGTATTCCCCGTCAGCCCCGCGATGTAGAGGCGCTTGCCGACTTGAATGGCCGCGCTGAGGTTCGGGTTCGCCGTGCCCGGCGTGCCGTCGGCGTTGGGCGTGGTGATCGCCTTCCGTCCGGCATCCTTGACCGCGACCATGGTGATCTCGACCAGGTAGTCTGGCCCGGCGAGCCCCGCTTTCACCGTCGCGCGGGCCGGCGGGCTCGACGGGAAGTAGGTGCGATACGTGGTGTTCATCGCCTGGAACGTCGTGTCGTCGGTCAGGTAGACGCGCGCGGACACGACGTCGGCGAAGCTCATCCCCGCTTCCTTCAGGATCGCCGCGCCGTTGTCGAGGACGGTCTTGGTCTGCGTCGGGACGTCGCCCTTCACGGTCGAGTTGTCCTTGCCGTTGCGGCTGACGAGGCCCGCCAGGAACAGCGTGTTGCCGCTCTTGATGCCGTAGCTGTAGGGGCTCGGCGATCGGATCCAGTCGCTCGGGTGGACAACCACACGTTCTCCGCCCGTCGGGACGGCGACCATCGAGATCTCGATCAGGCCGTCGGCGTTCGCCAGCGGCTGGCTGACGATGACGGTCGTGCGCGCCGGCGGATCCTTCGGCCAGTACGTACTGTAGACCTCGTTCATGGCGGCGAAATCGCCGACGCTGCGAAGGTAGACGAGGACGCTCGCCGCGTTGGCGAGGCTCGACCCGCCCGCCTTGAGCGTCGCCGAGATGTTGTCGAGCGTCTGCTTCGTCTGGGCCTTGATGTCGCCCTTGGCGACGGCGCCCTTGGCGTCGGTGCCGAGCGCGCCGGCCACGTAGATGAGCCCGTCGGCCTTGACCGCGGGGCTGAACGGCAGCGTGGAATTGCCGCCGGTCGTGATGATCTGCTTGGACGACTGGGCGAATGTCATGGACACGGCGGCGACGGCGAGCGCGAACACGAGGAACAGGCGCATACAGGCTCCTTCAAAGAGGGTCATTCTATCCGCACTTTGGGCGCGAGGCGCCAATCGAACTCGGCGAGGCGCGCCGGGCCGAGGCGCTCGACCTCGGCGAGCGCCACCGCCGCGTCCTGAACGAGCGCCGCGACGTCGACCCGCTGGCAGCGCGGCGCGAACGGCGCCAGGTAGCGCGGTCCGCGCGTGAGCATGTAGACGGTGCCGTGATGGTTCAGCCGCCGCAGGTGGTGGAACGCGACGCCGATCTGCAGGATGCCCTGGTACAGATAGCGCACGTCGCGCCGCTCGGCCCGCCAGAGCAGCTCCAGCGTCTCGTGCTGCTCGAAGAACTCGCCGCGGTTGAACTGTGCGATCCCCTCGAGCAGCGCCGGTGGCGGCGGTTCGTCGCACGACATGGGGTAATCTTAATGAGGATGATCGAAAAGCGGCGGTCGAAGATCCAGGGCTGGGGCGTCTATGCCACGCAGGCCATCAACAAGAACACCCGCATCATCGACTACGCGGGCGAGAAGATCTCGAACCAGCAGAGCCTGAAGCGCGAGGCGCGCTACATCAAGCACGGGCACATCTGGTGCTTCAAGCTGACCAACCGGACGGTCATCGACGCCGGCGTCGGCGGGAACGATGCGCGGTTCATCAATCATGCCTGCCGGCCCAACTGCTATATCCACATCCTCGACGGCGTGATCTGGATCCGCGCGGCGCGAAAGATCCGCAAGGGCGAGGAGCTGACCTATCACTACAACACCGACGGCGAAGGGCTGATCAAGTGCCGCTGCCGCCCGGGATGTCAACACCTGCTGTGATTCCCCGGCACGTGTTCTACCTCCACGGCTTCGCCTCTTCTCCGCGGAGCACGAAGGTCGGCTACTTCTCCGATCGGCTGGCGGAGCACGGCATCCGGGTCCGCTGCCCCGACTTCAACCAGCCCGATTTCTCGACCCTGACGCTCACGCGGATGCTCGAGCAGTTCGCGACCGAGCTCGGGTCGCTCGACGGCGAGCCGGCGGTGCTCATCGGCTCCAGCCTCGGCGGCACGCTGGCGATTCTCGCGGCCGCCCGGTTTCCGTCGCAGATCGACCGCCTGGTGCTGCTCGCGCCGGCGGTCATGTTCGCGAAGCCGGGGCACCACCTGCTGCCGCCCGACCGCATCGACGAGTGGCGCAGCCGCGGCGCGCTGCCGTTTTTCCACTACGCCGAGAACGCCGAGCGCGACCTGAGCTTCAACTTCTACGAGGACAGCCTGGAGTACGACGCGTTCAACGCCGCCGTCGCTCAGCCGGCGCTGATCTTTCAGGGGGTGCGCGACGCCTCCGTCGACTACCGGACGGTCGAGGCGTTCGCGAAGACGCGGCCGAACGTCACGCTTTCGCTGGTCGAAGACGATCACCAGCTCATCTCCAGCCTGCCGCGCATCTGGAACGACGTCCAGCCGTTCCTGGGGCTCACTGAATGATGCGGGCCCGCGCGATCGCGGTCGCGGTCGTCGTGGGGATCAGCGTGCACGGGACAGGGGTCAGGGTTCAGGGGCCGGCGCTGGACCCCGCTACGGTCCGCGTGGGCTTTGCGCGTCCAGGCGGGGGCTACACCGTGATGACGATCCCGATGGAGACCTACGTCGCGCGCGTCCTGGCCGGCGAGGCCGCCCGCGATAGTCGTCCGGCGGCGCTCGAGGCGCTCGCGATCACCGTCCGCACCTTCTTTCTGGCGAACCGCGGCCGCCATCGCGCGGATGGTTTCGACGTCTGCGACCAGACGCACTGTCAGGTCGTGCGCACGGCGGACGCGGCGACCGACCGCGCGGCGCAGGCGACGGCGGGTCGCGTGTTGTTGCGTGACGGTGCGCCGGCGTCGGTCTTCTACAACGCGTCGTGCGGCGGGCGGACCGAGAAGCCGTCGAACGTCTGGCCCGGCGCCGAGGATCCGCCGTTTCTGCCGTCGCGGGACGACGATGCCTGCGAGGGCGCGCCGGCGTGGACCGCCGAGATCCGCGAAGGCGATCTCCTGCGCGCGCTGCGCGCGGCGGGCTTTCGCGGCGATCGCCTGCGCGGCGTGCGGATCGCCTCGCGCAACGGGTCGGGCCGCGTCGCGCGCCTGATGCTCGACGGCCTGCGGCCGGACGAGATCTCCGGCCAGGATCTCCGGGTCGTGGTCGGCCGCACGCTCGGGTGGCTGCTGATCAAGAGCACGGCGTTCGATCTCGCGCGGCAGGGCGACAGCTACGTGTTCCGCGGCCACGGGTTCGGCCACGGCGTCGGCATGTGCGTCATCGGCGCCGCGCGTCTGGCCGAGCGCGGCACCAGCGCGGACGCGATCCTGGCCCGCTATTTTCCCGGCCTGGAGATCTCGGTTCGGGGTCGGACGGGGGTCCGGACCGGGGTCAGACCCCCGTCTGACCCCACCGCTGCTGGGGACAGACCGGGGTCTGTCCCCGGTCTGTCCCCGGCTCCGTCCCCGGGGGTGTTGCTCTCGCTGCCGGACGGGGACGAGGGGCAGCGCGACGTCATCATGCGCCAGAGCCTCCGCGCCCGGGACGAGCTGGCGCGCGCGCTCGGCGTCGCCCCGCCGGCCGACGTCACGTTGCGCTTCCATCCGACGACCGACGACTACGAGGCCGTCACCGGCCAGCCGTGGTTCACGTCCGCTACGGTGATGCGCAACGAGATCCATCTGTTGCCGCTGGCCGTCCTCCGCGATCGCGGCGTGCTCGATCGCACCATCCGCCACCAGATCGTCCACATCATGACCGACGCGGCGCTGGCAAACCGACCGGCCTGGGTACGGGAAGGCGCGGCGATTTATTTCGCCGGCGAGCAGACGATTCCCGGCGGGCCGCCGCAGCGCCCGGCGTTCAAGCCGTCACCGCGAGCCTCGTGCCCCGACGACAACGAGCTGCGCCAGCCCGTCTCGGTCGGCGCGCTGAGCAACGCCTACGCCCGAGCGCGCGCGTGCTTCGCCCGGCAGATTCAGGCGGGCCGGAGCTGGAAAGACGTACGTTGAACGCAAAGCCCGCGAAGCCCGCAAAGTTTGGTTGTCTTTGCGCGCTCTGCGGGCTTTGCGTTCGATCGTTGTTTACTTCGGGTCGGGCACGGTCGGGACGGTGTAGACCTTCTTCAGCGCTTCCTGATACTCGCCGAACAGCACCTTGATCCCGTCGAATTCCTTCTTCACCGCCGTTCGGTAGTCGGCTCGCGTTGCGAAGTCGAACAGCACCGCGGCCATCGTCTGCGCATCGACGATGAAGCCGTTGTGCCCGATCTCCTTCAGGTTGTCGGCGTCCATCTCGTAGGTATGGTTCGAGAACGTGGACGACTGTGCGGTGATGCCGATGCCCGGGATGTCGCGCGACACGCTGCCGGTCTCCTCGTAGCCCTGCGGCTTCGCCGGCTCGGGGCTGACGCCGGTGGCGCCGAACTTCTTCATGTAGGCGAAGCCGGCCTCCGCGAGCGTGGCGAGGCCGATGCCGTCGAGCGCCTTGCCGTAGTGATCGATCTTGACCTTCGTGCCGGTCGCGAGCGCCGCCGCGTTCGCCGCATTGTCGACGAACTCGACGACCTGCTTCAGGTAGACCTCGTCCGGGTAGCGGATGTAGAAGTCGGCGACACTCCGATCCGGCACGACGTTCGGCGCCGTGCCGCCCTCGAGAATGTAGCCCTGGATCCGCGCCTCCGGGCGAATGCTCGGGCGGACCGCGTCGATGTTGCCGAAGAACAGGTTCATCGCCGTCAGGGCGTTGCGGCCGTTCCACGGCGTCATCTGATGCGTGGGCGCGCCGCTGAAGGTGTACTTGGCGCCGACGATGTTGAGGCAGCAGGATCCGAAGCCGTGGGCGGGCCGGGTGGTCGCGCTGACGGCGTGGCTGCGCACGATGACGTCGGCGCCGTCGAAGACGTGCGCCTCGTGCATCACCGTCTTCGCGTTCGGCGGCATCATCTCCTCGCCGGGCGTCCCGTAGACGATGACGCTGCCGGGACTGTTGGTGCGGCTCAAGTACTCGGACATCGCGATCGCCGCCGCGAGGCCGACCGGCCCTTGCGCGCTGTGCTGATCGCCGTGAAAGGCCCCCTTGGTCCCCCGCAGCGCGTCGTACTCGACGATCACGCCGAGCGTCGGGCTGCCGCTGTTGCGGCGGTACTTCGCCACGAACGCGGTCGTCAGCCCGGCACTGCCGGTCTCGACGCTGAAGTCGTGCTTCTGCAGGTAGTCGACGAGCTTCCCGACCGACCGCTTCTCCTCGAACCCGATTTCCGGATGCGTGGCGATGTCGTCGGCGAGCGCGAGCAGCTCCTTGTCCATGAGCTCTTTCGCGCGCGCCACCACCTTGTCGCGATCCGCGTTCGGCCCGGTCAGCTTCGCGACCAGCGCAGGGACGTCGAGCGAGGCCTCGAGCGCCGCCATTTTCGCGAGCACGTCGCGCGCGGCTTCGCGCTCGGTCGGGGTCTCTTGGGCGGCGACGGCGAGCGGGATGGCGGCGGACAGGACGAGCGCGAGCGTCAAACGGCGGACCATGCGCGCATTATAACCAGCTCCCTTCGGCTGGCTTTGGCAGGCGAAGGGAAGGCGTACGGAAAAACGTTTCGCCGCCACAAGCGATCAGCGGGAGAAACGCGCGCCTCGAAAATGGCAGCAGACTTGCTCGACCAGGGTGCATGCGCCTGCGTCTACCTCTTGCACTTCTCCTCGGTTTCCTGTCGTTCGCGGCACGCCAGCCGCCGCGTCCGGTAGCCGCGCCGGCCGTCGATCAGACGGCGACCGACGATCCGTACCGGGTCACAACGCTTTGCACCGCAGTGCCGGCCGACACGGGCCGGCGCGTCACGGTCTCGTCGGGCGCGGAACTTCAGCAGGCGCTGGATGCCGCCTCCGCCGGCCACATCATCCTGCTCGCCACCGGCGTCACCTTCTCGCCGCCGAGAGGGGCCGACAGCTTCGTGCTTCGCAACCGTCACCTCGCGCCCGGGCAATGGATCGTCGTCCGGTCGGCGGACGCCGCCTTCAATGCGGATGGGGGTGTGCCGCCGAACACGCGCGTGTCCGACGCGGACGCGGCATCGATGGCCCGGATCCGTGCCACGACGACCAATGCGCCTGCGATCCGTACCGAGGCGGGCGCGAGCGGCTACCGCCTGATCGGTCTCGATATCGGCGCGGAATCATCGGTTCAGCAATTGACGAACATGGTGGAGCTTGGGAATGGGTCCGACGTCACCGTCGACACCGAGCCGTCCGACATCGTGATCGACCGTTGCTTCATCCACGGCAACGACACCGGAAATTTCCGGCGCGGCGTGATGATGAACGGCGTGCGCCTTGCGGTCGTCGATTCGCACGTGTCGAACTTCCACGACGCGAACACGGATTCCCAGGCCGTCGGCGGGTCGAACGGCCCCGGGCCGTTCAAGATCGTCAACAACTTTCTCGAAGCGGCCAGCGAGAACGTCATGTTCGGCGGATCGGATCCCGCGGTGCCCGATCTGGTGCCGCGCGACATCGAGGTGCGCCGCAATCTGATGACGAAGCGGCTGTCGTGGAAAACGGCGCGCGTGCCGGTGAAGAATGCCTTCGAGCTGAAGAACGCCAGCCGCGTCGTCGTCGAAGGCAACATCTTCGAGCATGTCTGGGCCTCAGGGCAGGACGGCACGGCGATTCTGCTCAAGTCCGCGAATCAGCAGGGACGCTGCACCTGGTGCGTGACCGAGTACGTGACCTTCCGGAACAACATCGTCCGCGGCGCCGCGCACGGGATGACGATCAACGCCGCAGAAACCGGCGGCCCCGGTCTGCCCCTTCCTCGCAAGGCGCACCACATCCGCGTCGACAACGTCCTGTTCGAAGATCTCGGCGGCGGAAAGCTGTTGCGCGTGTTCGGCGGCGTCAGCGATGCCTCGTTCACGCACATCACGGCTCGTGGAAACGGGTCGGGCATTCTGGAGCCTCAATCCGCCACCGACGTGAATCCACGGCTGGTCTTCAAGAACAACCTCGTCGAGCGGAAGTACTACGGGATCGGGGCCGGTTCGGCCGAAGGGACCAAGACACTCTCGAGCAACTTCAACCCGTACACCTACGGCTACAACGTGCTCGTCAACACGTCTGCGCCGACCGACCAGGCGATTGCGAACGGCGATCTCGGGTCACGGTATCCCGCGCGGACGTGGGTGGTCTCGGATTGGGGCGCTGTCGGTTTTCAAAGCGGCACGGCAACGCTGACCAGCACCAGCCGCTTCAGTCGAGCCGGCGACGACGGGAAGGATGTCGGCGCGGATCTGGCGGCAATCACGGCCGCACAGGGGGTCGGCCGGGGGGGCGACGGGTGCGGCCCCGGCGTCGCGGCCCCGAAGTGACCGGGGGGCATCCCATCCATATCTGGCCCGTCTCTTGCTCAGGTGTCAGCACATGCGTTTGTTATGGGTCAAGTCGGACGTTCTCTTGCCACTCGATACGGGCGGTAAGCTCCGAACATGGCATTTGCTTCGGAATCTGGCATCCCGGCACGACGTTACCTATCTCGGCTTTGCCTCGCCCGACCAGCCCCCGGAGCACATCCACGGCATGCGCGAAGTCGCCCGCGAGGTCCATGTCGTCCCGCGCGCCAATGCCGCGAAGGGGTCGCTGCGCTTCTATGCCGAAGCGGCGCTGCATCTGCTCGATCCGCTGCCATATGCCGTCGGCAAGTACCGGTCGCGCGCCTTCCGCCGCCGGGTCGAGGCACTGCTCCGCACCGGACGCTTCGACCTGATCGTCTGCGACTTCCTGGTCCCGGCCGTCAATCTTCCGCGCCGGCTTCCCTGTCCCTCGGTCCTCTTCACGCACAACGTCGAAGCGGAGATCTGGCGGCGGCACGCCGAGACCAGGAGCGGCCGCCTCGGGCGATTCCTCTATCAGACGCAGCACCGGCGCATGCTGCAGTTCGAAGCGCGGACGCTCGCCCGGTTCGACGGCGTGCTCGGGGTCTCCGAGGCGGATCGTGACACGTTCGCGCGTCTGTATCCCGGCGCGATCAAGGCGCCGGTGCATGTCATTCCGACCGGCGTCGACACGGAATTCTTTTCGCCTGCGCCCAGCCGCCCGGACTCACGTTCGCTGGTGTTCACCGGCTCGATGGACTGGCTGCCCAACGAAGACGCCATGCTGTTCTTCTGTCGCGAGGTGCTGCCGCTCATCAGGCGCGAGGAGCCGGAGGTGACGCTGTCGATCGTCGGGCGCGCGCCGACCGCGGCGGTCGCCCGGCTGGCGCAGCAATCAGGGGTCGTCGTGACCGGACGCGTCGACGACGTGCGGCCGCACATCGCCGACGCCGCCATCTATATCGTCCCGCTCAGAATCGGCGGCGGCACCCGGCTGAAGATTTTCGAAGCGATGTCGATGGGGAAGGCCGTGGTGTCCACGACGATCGGCGCCGAAGGACTGCCGGTGACCGACGGCACGCACCTCATGCTCGCCGACGCGCCGCAGGCGTTTGCCGACGGGGTCGTGCGGCTGCTCCGCGACGTCGGGCAACGGCGGTCGCTCGAAGCGGACGCGCGCGCCCTTGTCGTCGAGCACTACGACTGGGCCGCCGTGGCCGTGGAGCTCGACCGCGCGTTGACGCAGTTTGCGCGCCGCGGCGTCGAACGCGACGGGATCGCCGCGCCGGTCGCCGCCGACGTCACCGCGGTCGGCACCAACGACGCTCATGCTGCACACTGACCGGGAGCGCCCACCGGTCTGGCCCGACGGCAAGTCGTTCGCGTTCACGGTGTTCGACGATCCCGATGCGCAGAGCTATGAGGACGGGCGTCTCGTCTATTCGTTTCTCGACGATCTCGGCTTGCGGACCACGCGCGGCGTGTGGCCGGGCGCTGCCATCCGGACACCGAATTCCCCGGGGGAAACCTGCGAGCACGCGAATTACCGCCAGCACTCGATCGAATTGCAGGCGCACGGATTCGAGATCGGCTATCACCACACCACGAAACATTCGTCGACGCGTGACGAAATCATCAGGGGTCTCGACGCGTTCCACGCCTATTTCAGCCGCGATCCCCAGACGATGGCGAATCACTACAACGCCGAGGCGATCTACTGGGGCTCGAGGCGCGTGACCGCGACGCAGCGCGCCGTCTACACGCTCGCGACCTTCGGCCGCACCAACGGCGTGCATTTCGGCGAGGTCGAGGGCCACCCCTCGTTCTGGGGCGACGTCTGTCGGGCGCGAATTCAGTACTGCCGCAACTTCGTCTTCTCGGACATCGACACGCTCGCCGCCTGCCCGTGGATGCCCTATCACGATCCGCTCCGGCCCTACGTCAACGCCTGGTATGCATCGTCGGAAGGGTCGAACGTCGCGCGCTTCACGAGGACCATCGCCGAACGGCACCAGGACCGGCTCGAAGAGCAGGGCGGCGCCTGCATCATGTACACGCATTTCGGGCACGGGTATGTCGAGGGCGGCAGGCTGCAGTCGCGATTCCGTGCGTTGATGGAGCGATTGAGCCGGAAGAACGGATGGTTCGTTCCGGTCGGCGTGCTGCTCGATTACCTCCGCCAGCGCCGCGACGCTCTGGAGATCACCGATCGGCAGCGCCGCTCGCTCGAACAGCGCTGGCTGTGGCAGAAAATATTCCGCGGTACGTCGTAAGGGACATGGAGCAGCACGATGTTTCAATTCAGACTGTTGGACGACGGTGACGTCCAGTGGCGGACGCTCGATGGTTTCAGCGATCGCGTCGTCTTTCAGACGCGGGAGTGGCTGAATTTCATCGCCGAGAGCCAGCGCGCGACGCCGATCGTCGCTGAGATCCGCGACGGCAACACGGTCGCCGGGTATTTCTCGGGCCTGGTCGTCCGCAAATTCGGCGTGCGGATCCTGGGAAGCTCATTCCCCGGGTGGACCACGCCGTACATTGGATTCAATCTGTCACCCGGGTATTCGCGGGCACGGCTGCTCGACCCGTTGACGGCATGGGCGTTTCGAGATTTGAAGTGCCTGCACGTCGAAGTGTCCGATCGGTGCTTCCAGCCCGAGGATGGCGACGTTGGCGGCCTCGACCGGACGGCGTACGAAACCTACAAAACGGACTTGTCGCGGAGCGAGGACGAGTTGTTCAAGGGGATGGACAGCGCGTGCCGGCGGTGCATCCGAAAAGCCGAGAAGGGCGGCGTGATCGTCGAAGAGGCGCACGATCTCGCATTTGCCGACGAATACTACGAGCAGCTGAAGGACGTCTTCGCGAAGCAGGGCAAGGTCCCGACCTATCCGGTCGAGCGTGTCCGGCTGCTGCTGAAACACCTGTTGCCGACGGGACGCCTGCTCGCGGTGCGCGCGCGAAATCCCGAAGGCCGGTGCATCGCGACCGGGCTCTATCCGGGAATGAACGACACCGCCTTCTTCTGGGGCAACGCCAGCTGGCGCAACGAGCAGCACTGGCGGCCGAACGAGTTCCTGCACTGGCATGCGCTGCGCTACTGGAAGGCGCGCGGCGTGAAGCTGTTCGACTGGGGTGGCGGCGGCACCTACAAGGAAAAATACGGCGTCGAGCCGTACGTCGTGCCGTGGTTCTACAAGTCCAAGTATCGAGTGCTGACGACGGTGCGCAACGAAGCGCGGGCGTGGTATTACAAGAGCCAGCGTCTCGTCGGCCGGCTGTCTGGAGTCGAAGCCCGCGCCGCCACGGCCGGGTGAACACCGCCGCTGGCGGCTTACGCCGCCGGCTGCCGTTCGTGAACGGCGAGCACCACCTCGCCGTCCGGATAGAGCCGCCACCCGACGGAGCGGTGCAGCCGGATCGACGCGTGGTTGTCTGCCGCAATCCTGGCGACGAGCGACCGGTCGCGCATCATCGCCCTGTAGAGGTCAGCCGCCACGCCGCGACCCCGCGCCGCCGGTGCCGTGCCGACCACGATGATTCGCCATGCGTCGCCGGGATCGGCCCACGTGCGCGGCGGCGGTCCGGCGTCGTCGCCGACGCTCGGCGCAGCAGCGTGCGCGATGGCGGGAGAGGAGCCCGGCGCCCGCGGATGCCGGCGGGCCGACAGCCGCGCGCGCACGCAATCGAAGGCGACGCTCCAGTGCGTCAGCAGCGCCGACGTCCAGTAGGAGCGCGGCGCCGCCAGCACGACCCCGCACACACCGTCGGACGCAAGCGCGATTCGACAATCGATCCGTCGCGCAACGCCGTCCCCGACCAGCATGTCGTGGAGCCGACGCGACTGGATCCCGAATAGCGAAACGCGCAGCGCTTCGAGCAGCGCGACGGTTTGCGATGCCTGCGCCGGTTCGAGGCGCTGGACGGTGACCGCGGTCGCCGCCGCTCGGCTCACCAGCTGATTCCGCGGTAGTCCGCCTGGAGCAGCGATGCCTGGACCGGCACGCGCACCAGATCGATGATGACCTGGTCCGGGCGGCAGCGCGTCACCGCGTCGACGAACTCCGGCGACTGGGTGCCGACGACGACGACCTCGGATCGCTCGAGCACCTCATCGATCGTGTTGCAGAGCAGGGAGGAGAGGTGCGGAATCTGCGTCTCGATGTACGCCTTGTTCGCGCCGACCAGCCTGGCGAGCGACACGTGTTTGTCGTAGATGCACAGCGACACGCCCTTGCCGAGCAGCGTCTCCGCGAGAATCACGATCGGGCTCTCGCGCAGGTCGTCGGTGCCGTCCTTGAAGCTGAACCCGAGCAGCCCGATCTTCTTCCTGCCGGTGTCGAGCACCTGTTCGACCGCGTGCTCGATCTGGCGGCGGTTGCTCGGCAGGATCTGGGAGATCATCGGCAAATCGAGGTCGACCTCCTTGGCGCGATACTGCAGCGCGCGGACGTCTTTCGGCAGGCAGGATCCGCCGAACGCGAACCCCGGCTTCAGATAGTACGGCGACAGGTTCAGCTTCTCGTCGCGGCAGAAGATGTCCATCACCTCGTGGCTGTCCACGTGCAGGCGCTTGCACAGGTTGCCAATCTCGTTCGCGAAGCAGACCTTGAGCGCATGCCAGGTGTTGCTGGTGTATTTCATCATCTCGGCGACGCGGATGCTGGTGCTGATGAGCGGCGCGTCGATCGCCTGATAGAGCGCGATCGTGCCGCTCGCATCGGCCGCATGGTTGTGGCCGACCAGCGTCAGCGGCGGCTTGCGGAAATCCTTGAGCGCGGTTCCCTCGCGGAGGAACTCGGGGTTCACCGACACGCCGAAGCCGTCACCGTAGGTCTTCCCCGATTCACGTTCGAGCGTCGGAATGACGACCTCGTGGGTGGTGCCAGGCAGCACGGTGCTGCGCACGACCACCACGTGATAGTGGGAGGTCGTCGCGAGGGCGCGGCCGATCTGCTCGCAGACGCGCTCGAGGTAGGTCAGATCGAGGCTGCCGTTCCGCCGGCTCGGCGTGCCGACGCACAACAGCGAGACCTCGGTCTCGCGGATCGCCGCGGCCGTATCGGTCGTCGCCGACAGCCGTCCGTCGGTCATGGCGCGCGCGAGCATTTCGTCGAGTCCCGGCTCGACAATCGGACTCCGGCCGGCGTTCACCGCTGCGACCTTGTCGGGGTTGATGTCGACGCCGACGACCGTATGACCATCGGCCGCGAACGCCGCCGCCGAGACGCAGCCGACGTAGCCTAGGCCAAAGATTGAGACTCGCATGGTTCGCCTTTCGGGATCGCTCGCTGCGGGCGCGCCGCCGCGGAGGGTTCGGGCAGCGTCTGAACGCCCTGTTTGTCGATGAAGGTTCGGTACCAGAGCTCGAGGTTGAGCAGGCTCCAGATGCGATCGCCGCCGTCGGTGGTGCCGGCGGCGTGATCCTGGAGCAGCGTCTCCACGCCCCGCGGATCGATGATGCCGCGCTCGCGGGTGCGCCGATCGAGCAAAACGTCGCGCGCCACCGCGTTCCACGCGCCGCGGGTCCAGCCGGCGAACGGCACCGGGAACCCCATTTTCGGGCGGTTCAGGATGGCCTCCGGCAGCACGCCTTTCATCGCCTCTCGCAGGATGCGTTTGGTGGTCAGCCCGGAGAGCTTCCACTCGTCCGGCAGCTGCGCGGCGAACTCCACCAGCTTGTGATCGAGGAAGGGCACCCGGCTTTCGATCGAGGTCGCCATGCTCATCTGGTCCTGCTTCATCAGCAGTTCCACGAGATACGTCTTGATGTCGGCGTACAACAGCCGATCGAGCAGCGTGCTGCTGCCGTTGAGGCGCTCGAAATACGCACGCCCGGTCGCGTACGCCTGCTGGCGTGTTGCCGCCGCGCGCAGCCCCGACGCCAGCAGCGTCTGCTGATCGGCGAGCCGGATCGCGGCGAAATTGTCGAAGAACATCGATTCCGGCGTGCGGTCCATCGCGAGAAACGATCGGCGCGCGTAGCGGCCGAGCGTTCGGGGCAGCCGTGGCACCACCGAGGAGGCCACCGCCGATCGGATGGCGGCTGGCACCATCCGTTCGTAGGCCTTGCCGGCGCTCCAGTTCCACGCGAGCCGCCGGTATTTGCCGTAGCCGGCGAGCAGCTCGTCGCTGCCTTCGCCGGTGAGGACGACCGTGACGTGCTGGCGCGCCAGCGCCGAGACGAAGTAGAGCGGGACGCTCGAGGGGTGCGCAATCGGTTCGTCCTCGTGCCAGACCAGCTTGGGCAGCGCGCCGAAGAAATCGCGGTCGTCGATCACGACCTCGTGCGTGTCGGCACGGATCGCGCGCGCGACCTCGCGTGAGTACTCCAGCTCGTTGAACGCCCGATCCTTGAACGCGACCGAGAAGGTCTGCAGCGGCCGGTCGATCATCGTGGCCATGATCGCGGCGATGGCGCTGCTGTCGATGCCGCCCGAGAGGAACATCCCGAGCGGGACATCGCTCATCAGTCGCAGCCTGACCGATTCGGTCAAGAGCGCCCGGAATTGCTCGACGACCGTCGCCGTCGCGGGCTCAGGCACGCCGTGCTCGGATCGCTGCGGCAGATCCCAGTACTGCCGAACCGTCGCCTTGCCGTGCTCGAGGACGAGCAGGTGGCCGGGCAGCAGCTTGTAGATGTCCTTGAAGAGCGTCTCGGTGCCTGACGCGTAGCGCGTGCTGAGCATCTCCGGCAGCACCGCCTCGTTTGCCACCGGTTCCACCAGGCCGCTCGCCAGGATCGCCTTGATCTCCGACCCGAACAACAGCGCATCGCCGGCGCGTGCCCAGTACAGCGGCTTGATGCCGAGCCGATCGCGGACGAGCAGCAGGCGCTTCCGCGGCGCGTCCCAGATCGCGAACGCGAACATCCCGCGGAACCGGTGCACCGCCGCATCGCCCCATTCCTCGTAAGCGTGGACGATCGTTTCGGTATCCGACTTCGTGCGGTAGGTGTGACCCCGGGCTTCGAGCTCGTGCCGGATCTCTGCGTGGTTGTAGATCTCGCCGTTGAACGTCACCCAGACGCTGCCATCCTCATTCGAGAGCGGCTGCTGCCCGGTGCTCACGTCCACGATGCTCAGGCGGCGGTGTGCCAGCGCCGCCGCGCCGTCCCAATGGAGCCCGGCTTCGTCCGGGCCGCGGTGCGTGATGATGTCGCGCATCCGCAGGGCGCGCACGGGCGTGTCACCCGCGAGGCGCTCAGATCCGACGATGCCGGCAATTCCGCACATGATCTCGATTCACCCTCGTCGCGTTCGTTGTCGCCGCCGGTGGCACGTGCCGTTGCGAGAGCACAGCCACGTCGCAGTCGAGCTCGCCGAGCCCATCCGAGCAATCGGAGTGCCACGGCAGTCATGACCGGCGCGCCGCCCGTCACACTGGTGCCGCGGCGATGTCACGCCGCCGCCGCACCGCGACCGACGGCTTCGCCGTCGACGAACTGCCGGAACCACAGTTCGAGCATCACCAGGCTCCACAGGCGATGGCGGTGGTCCTGCGATCCGTCACGGTGCTCGCGCCACATCGCGGCGACCGCGCCGGCGTCGAAGACGCCACGGTCGCGCATCCGCGGGTCGAGCAGCAGGCTGTCGACCATCGGCGCCAGCGGGCCGCGCAGCCATTCGCCGATCGGCGCGGAGAATCCCTGCTTCGGCCGATCGACGATCGACTTCGGGACGCGGCGCTCGAGGAGCCGCCGCAGCAGATACTTGCCCTGCCCATTTTTCAGTTTCAGCGAGGCGGGTACCGAGGCGGCGAACTCCAGCAGCTTGTGATCGAGCAGCGGCTCGCGCGATTCGAGCGACACCGCCATGCTCATCTTGTCGACCTTGGTCAGGATGTCGTCGACCAGATAGGTCCGCACGTCGACGTAGAGCGCGCGATCGAGCGGGTCGCGCGAGCCGCAGGCGTTGTAGGCGTCGCGGAAGCCCGCGAACGGATCCGCGTGCCGCACTTCGTGCGCGAAGTCGCGCGAGTACAGGGAGCCGCGGACGTCCTGCTCGAACAGACCGTAGGCATGCTTCTGCGCGCAGGCGTCGGCCGGCGAGAGCGCGAGATGACGGATCGATCGCATGCCCTTGACGGCGAGCGGCAGCCGCCCGGCGAGCCGGCCGGCGATTCTGCCGCCGGCGGCACCGAGCCACTGGCGTGCCGTCAGTTCCCACTGCTCGACACGATGCCGTGCGTATCCGGCCCACAACTCGTCGCCGCCGTCGCCCGAGAGCGCCACGGTGACGTGCCGGCGCGCTGCTTTCGAGACGTAATAGGTCGGCACCGCGGAGGAATCGGCGAACGGCTCGTCGAGATGCCACGCCAGGGCCGGCAGCAAATCGGTGATATCGGGGCGGACGATCTCCTCGTGCTGCGTCACGCCAAGGTGCCGCGCCACCGTCCGGGCATGTTCGAGCTCGTTGAACCCGCCTTCGTCGAAGCCGACCGAGGTCGTGATCACCCGATCGGCGCCGCAGGTTTCCGCCATCGACGCGACCACGGCGCTCGAGTCGATGCCGCCGGAGAGGAACGCGCCGAGCGGCACGTCGCTGACCAGGCGCAGGCGCACCGATTCGGTGACCAGCGCGTCGAGACGGTCGAGATACTCCTCTTCGCGCGCCGGGTCGCCGTCGCCGGTGAACTGCAGATCCCAGTAGCGGCGGACCGTGACCGTCCCGCGCTCGGCGACGAGCAGGTGCGCGGCGGGAAGCTTGAGCACGCCGCGATACATCGTCGACGGCGACGGGACGTACTGCAGCGTGAGATAGGCGTCGAGCGCGTCGGCGCTCCAGCCGCGCGGCACGTCGGGATCTTCGAGCAGCGCCTTGATCTCGGATCCGAACGTGACGCCGGCCGGCGTCGCGCTGTAATAGAGCGGCTTCACGCCGAGACGGTCGCGCACGAGCAGCAGGCGCCGCTTCGGTTCGTCCCACAGCGCGAACGCGAACATGCCGCGGAAGCGATCGACGGCGCGGTCGCCCCACTGCTCGTAGGCGTGCACGATCACTTCCGTATCCGAGTGCGTGCGGAAGCGGTGGCCGTGGGCTTCGAGCTCGATGCGGACGTCGGCAAAGTTGTAGATCTCGCCGTTGAAGATCACCCAGATGGTGCGGTCTTCGTTGGCCAACGGCTGATCGCCGGTCGAGAGATCGATGATGCTGAGGCGCCGGTGCCCGAGACCGATGCCGGCGCCGACGTAGAACCCGTCCGCGTCCGGCCCGCGGTGGGCGATCACCGACGTCATCGCCGTCAAGCGCTCGCGGTCAATTGAGCGATGCGGGTCGAAATTGAACTTGCCGGCAATACCGCACATCAGAAGGCCGCCAATTCCTGTGCGCGCGGTGCCGCGACGCCGCGCCGCGCGAGGTGCGTCAGATAGAGGTGTTCGAATGCGCCCACCATCCGATCGAACGAGTACCCGGCGTGGGCCTGGGCGCGCGCCGCATCGCCGAGCCGCGCCGCCAGCGCCGGGTCGCCGATGAGACGGCACAGTGCGTCGGCGAGCGGGCCGGCCTCGCCAGGCGGAACCAGCATGCCGGTCCGGCCGTCGTCGATCAACTCGAGGATGCCGCCGACCCCAGAGGCCACGATCGGCAGGCCCGCGGCCATGGCTTCGAGGACGGCGTTCGGGAACGCCTCGGAGCGCGAGGGCAGCACGAACAGGTCGGCGCCCGCCAGCCGCGCCGCGACGTCGTCGCAGTGCCCGGCGAACGTGACGGCGCCGGCCACCCCGCGTTGCGCGGCGAGGGCGCCCAGGGTGTCGCGCATCGGACCGTCGCCGACGAGCTCGAAACGCGCATCGGGATACCGCCGCAGCACTTCGACGGCCGCCTCGATCAGAACGTCGTGCCCCTTTTCGGCGCGCAGGTTGGCGACCATCACGATGGTGCGCAACCGCGCGCGCGGCGGGCGGGCGAGGAAACGGGCGCTGTCGAGGCCGTTCGGGATGACGGCCACCTTCCGCCGTGGAACCTGTTCGAGCAGCAGGCGATCGCCGGCGGCGCGCGAGTTGGCGACGACGGCGTGCGCGCACGTGTAGGCGCCGCGCTGCAGGGCGATCGCCGAAAGCGATTTGCCAGGGTTGATTTCGCGCCGGTTACCGACGCGAACGGGAACGCGCGCGAGCGCGGCGGCGGGCAGCCCGAACACGTTCGACGGCAACGACGCGGTGTGGACGACCGCGATGTTCAACCCGCGGCACCAGCGCGCGAAGGCCCGCATCTGCTGCAGCATGCGGCGCGACTTGAAGCTGTCGACCGGAAACTCGGCGACCGATTCGACCGCTTCCGCGACGCGGCCGAACCACCCGCCGCGCGCGCGAAAGCACGCGACGTGGACCACCCAGCGCGACCGGTCGAGACGACGTACCAACTCGATCATCTGCCGCTCGGTGCCGCCCGGCTCGAAGCTGGTCAATACGAACGCGATCGGCAGGGGACCCATAAACGACAACAGACTTCACCTGAGCAAGGGGAATGCCACGGAAATGTTACAAAAAGGGCGCAAACGTTCCGTCGATGGCTAGACGGCCGTTGCCGATGGAAGAGTCGGTAAGGAGAGTGGCAACGGATTACCCTCGCCTGAATCGCGAGAGGCCGGCAGGTCGATGTACTGCTGATGCCACTTCTCGAAGACGACCAGCTGCCACAACCGGAGCGTGTGGTCCCTCTTCTGCGACATATGCTCGTCGACCAGCTGCCGGACGAACGGCGCCTGGAAATATCCCCGCTGCAGGCTCGACGCCGACAGCAGCGTATCGGCGAACAGTTCGCGCAGACCGCCTCGGAACCAGGTCCCGAGCGGAACGCCGAAGCCCTGCTTGCGGCGGTCGAGGATCTCGCGCGGGAGGAGCGCGGCGGCGACCTCCTTGAGCACGTGCTTCCGGCGGCCGTTCTTGATCTTCAGCGACGCCGGAAGCGTCGCCGCGAATTCGATGACCTCGTTGTCGAGCAGCGGCACCCGTGACTCGATCGAATGCGCCATGCTCATGCGATCGACTTTGGTGAGGACGTCTTCGGGCAGGTAGGTTTCGGTGTCGAAGCGCATCATCTGGCTCGGCCACGGCAGGCCGGAAAATCGATCGAAATGGCGGGCCAGCCGCGTTTCCGGATCGGGCCCGTCGATCTGGCGCCGGATGTCCGCGCTGAGCAGCTCCGGCTTTTCATCGGCACCGAAGAAGCGAATCGCGTCGAGGTATCGGCCGCGCTGGTCGCGCCCGACGTGGCGCAGGAAGTTCTTGCCGCGCGTGCCATGCGGCAGCCGTGCCGCGGCGATGGCCGCGACGCGCCGGAACGCGAGCGGGCTGTAGCGGTCGAAGGCGACGACCCGCGGGTGCGGGACGTAGCGATCGTAGCCGCCGAACAACTCGTCGCCGCCGTCGCCCGACAGGACGACTTTCACGTGCCGCCGCGCGATCTCCGAGACGTACCATGTCGGGATCGCGGACGAATCAGCGAACGGCTCGTCGAAATGCGACACGATGCGGTCGAGGATCTCGATCGCATCCGGCTTGACCACGAACTCGTGGTGGTCGGTGCCGAAGTGCTGCGCGACACGACGGGCATGCTCGAGCTCGTCGAACGCGGGTTCGTCGAACCCGATCGAAAACGTCTTGACCGGACGGCTGGTCGCCTCGGCCATCAAGCCGACGACGAGGCTCGAATCGACGCCGCCCGAGAGGAATGCGCCGAGCGGCACGTCGCTCAACAGGTGGCACCGCACCGCGTCGGTCAGCACGCGGCGCAGCTGCTGAACAGCCTCGGCTTCGGTGCCGGCGAACGTTTCAGTGGCCGGAACCTGCCAGTATCGCTCGATCGTGGTTCGACCGTCGTGCCAGGTCAGGAGGTGCCCCGGCGGCAGCTTCCGAACCCCCTTGAAGATCGAACCGTCGCGAGGCGTGTAGAGGACGGACAGGTAATGATCGAGCGCCTCCAGGTCGATCGTCCGAGGCAGATCCGGCGCCTGGAGCAGCGATTTCATCTCGGACCCGAAGTAGAGGCGTCCGGCGTGCTCCGCGTAGTAGATCGGTTTGATGCCGACGCGATCGCGCGCGACGAGGAGCGTGCGCGTACGCGCATCCCAGATGGCCAGGCCAAACATCCCGCGCAGCCGCGCAATCGCCGCGGCGCCCCATTCCTCGTAGGCGTGGACGATGGCTTCGGTGTCGGTGGACGTATAGAACCGGTGGCCGGCGCGTTCGAGCTCGCGGCGGAGCTCGGGAAAATTGTAGATCTCGCCGTTGAACACGATCCACACCGAGCCGTCTTCGTTGTGAATCGGCTGATGGCCGGTCGCCAGATCGATGATGCTGAGGCGCCGCATCCCGAGCGCCACGCCATCGGCGACCCACGAACCCTCGTCGTCAGGGCCGCGATGCCGAATCACGTCGCACATGCGATGCACGAGCGCGCGGTTCTCGTCGCGCGTGAACGGCGAGTTGGTGGCCGACGATTCGACGAAACCGGCAATGCCGCACATAAAAAATCTCAGTCCTCACCACGGTGGCGTCAGCGCTGCCGGCGCCGGCACAATGCCGCCGCGCGCATCGGCGCTGAAATCGACATGCAGGTCGGGGACCATTCCTGGAAGCACGAGCTGAATACCGCGGCGCCCAGCCGTCCGCACCAGCGATCCATCGACCAAGGCAATCCGTGCGACCGGGCGATCGCCTGTGACCCGGCAAAAGAGCACGCGCGCATCGGTTTCGAAGTCGCCGACGCGCCAGGTCGCGCCGTGCGCCGCCGCCGGCTCGACCAGGAGCACGTAGTCGACCGACGCGGCCCGCGTGATGCGCAGCGAAGCCGCGTGCGCCGTCGTGCCGGCTTCCGCCCACACCGGCACGGACTCGACGGTCGCGACCGGGTTCTGAGGATTCAGATCGAACACGCTCATCATCCAGAACGGCGCCGCCGCACCGTGGCGGATGCGCACGGTCGTCGAGCGATCGACGCGGCCGTAAGCGGGCGAGTACCAGCCCAGCCCGCTCGACGCGTCGCCGACCACGGCTTCAACGACGCCGTGCGGCACGACCAGGCCGACACGCTCCCCGCCGCGCGTGAACGTCACGGCGCGGCCCGCGGCTTCGACGGTCCATCGCGGGTCGATGTGCCAATGAACGGCGGCGGTGTGCTCCCGGGGCCCGCCGCCGGCCGAGGCCGCAGCCGCCGATATCGCCTGCCCGTCCGCCCCGCTGACGAAATCAGCGACGACGATGAGGTCGCCGTGCAGCGTCAGGACGCGGCGGCGGTGCTCGAGCGGTGCGTACCCGTCGTGCGCGCCGTCGAAGTAATCGAAGGCGTCGTTGGTGCGCCAGGCCATGACGCGCGCGTTCGCCACGTGTGTCCAGTGAAATGGTCCGCGGGACACCGACTGCGAACGGTCGTCGAGCACGAGCGTGTTGTGCAGCGCCGTCGACCGCATCCGGTCGCGCAGCGCCGCGTCGGCGGTGTAGGAGGCGGTTCCTGGATCGATCAGCAGCGGGAGCCCGCGCACCGACAGCGTCATCGACAACGCGTCCGCGTGTGCATGACCGCAGTTGCCATAGCCGTGCGGCCCGCCGTCGATGATCAGATGGTCGCCGGCGGCGGAGCGCGAAACGTAGTAGCCGGTCTCGGGAAGCGCCGCGGACGGCAGTGGCGCTCGCGCCGGCACGACCGGCTCGACGGCGACCGCGGCCAGCATCCAGAGCGCCTCCTCCGGTGGACGTCCCACCTGCAGGTCGCGCCGCCCCACGAGCGCCGCGGCGATGGTCAGGCTGTCGCGCACGTCGTCGAGTGCGCGGCCGGCAATCGGCAGCAGCATGCCGCCGTCGTCGTCGCCGAGGTGGGGGAGGACGCCGCGTTCGTCAGCGAGCAGCCGCGCGGCGGATGCGAGCCGGGCGACGGTGTGCTCGAACGTTTCCGCGGCGCCGTCGCCGGTGAGCCGCGCGACGATCGACGCGAGCAGATAGAAGTCGAGCGTATAGCGGTGATAGTGGGTCGACCGCTCGCAGTGGCCGCCGTCGGCCGCGACCTGGCGGCTGGCTTCGTCGAGCAGGATGCGCCGACCCACGGTCGCGCGGCGATCGCTCGCCGCGAGTTGAGGGAGCGCTCGTCCGGCCACATACAGGGCGAGCGCCTCGCCGATCAGGTGCGTATTCGGGCTGAAATAGTAAGAGAGGTTGTGCTCGACGTGCGTGAGCTGGCGGTCGAGCCCGATCAGCAGATCGACCAGCCACGGCGCCGCGCCGCCCGCGGGCGCCGCGTCGGCGAACAGGCCGAGGGCCCACAGCCACGATATCGAGCGGAACCCGAGTTCGAGCATGCTCGCCCAGTTGATGCCGACGAGCGGAGGATTCTCGTCGAGCCAGCTGCGCAACTCGGCCACGAACCGGTCGCGATATTTCACGTCGCCGGTCAGCCAGAAGGCGCGCCCGAGGGTGAGCCAATGCTGGTGACGATTGAGCTCCCAGATCACCTTGTGGTCGCCGCACATCGGGTCCAGATACGGAACGTTCGACCAGAACAGCCTCGGCGCCCGGCGGTTCGACACCGCATCGAAGTGCCAGTCGATCGCCGCCGCACCGGCGGCGCTCGCCGACATGGACGTGGTCGCGTCGGTGCGCGGATCGAAGCGCAAGCCACGGTAGCCGAGGAGATCGAATTCGCCGGCGAGAATTCGATCGGCTCCTTCGGCGGCCTGTGCGGCCGCCTGTGGGTGCTCCCTCAGAATCCGCTCCACGAGGGCCGGCTTGACCGATGGATGCGCGGGGAAGCGGACGGGTGCCGCACTGAAATGGTGAGCCAAACCGCGGTGCGCCGCGTCCCAGTCACCCCGTGTCAGCGACTCCCGGACGGCACCGAGATCGGGAGCATGGCTGAGGGCCGGCAGGAGAGCCGACCGGTTCCAGCGCGGCTCCGTGACGCCGGTTCGAACGCGGTCGCCAAGCGCGCGCACGGCGGTGGCGGTCCGCCACGCAATTTCGGCGCGGTCCATGCGCACGACCCGCGAAATCAACGTCGTCGGATCGATCATGCGGTCAGCTCTTGATCGCCGATGATGCCGGCGAGACCGAGTAGTCGCGCTCGCCCGCCGGCCCGCGTGCGACAGTCCGGTACGTCTGCAGCCACTGCTGGCGAACCGCCGGCCACGTGCACGCCTGGCAGGTCGCGAAGGCCGCGCGCGCCATCTCGCGGGCGCGTTCCGGATCGGCGAGGAGGCGCAGCACGCAGGCCGCCAGCATCTCGAAGTCGCCGAGCGGCGTCAGCAGCCCGTGGCGCTCGTGGGTGAGGATGGCCGGCATGCCACCCGCCTCGGTCGAGACGACCGGCAAACCGCTCGCAAACGCCTCGATCACCGAGGTCGGCATGTTGTCGACGTTCGGGCTCTGAATGTAGATGTCGTTGGCCGCGTAGTAGGCCGCGATCTCCTTTGGTGCGACGCGTCCGGCGAAGGTCACGTGTCGCAGGCGCAGCTGGCTGACGAGCGCACGCAAGTTGGACTCGTGGCTCCCCCCTCCGACCAACGTCAGCGTGGCGTCGGGCCACCGGTCCTGCACCAGCCGAAACGCGCGAATCGTGGCGGCGACGTTGTACAGCGCGTCGAAGTTGCGGGTGGACAGGAGCCGCGGCTGCAGCGGGTTGCGTTCGCGGAACGCAAACCGATCCAGATCGACGATGTTCGGGATCTCGGCGGCGTCGATGCCAAAACGCCCGAATACGTCGACGAGAAACCGTGAGGGCACGACGTTCTTCTCCACGCGGGCGACCGCGGTTCTCGCAATCGCCGAGCGCTCGAGATGATCCGGGGCCTCGCCGCTGCGGTAATTGAGCACCACCGGTTTGCCCAGGGCGCGCGCGACGAGCATCGCCGGCAGCGGCGCGAGCAGGAACGACGAATACGAGGCCGAGAACACGTGCACGACATCGGCTCGCGCCAACTCGCGCGCAAGGAGCGGAACGTAGATCAGTTCGTTGACGATCGTCCGCAGATACTTGACCTTGGCGGCAAACCGCAGGGCGCGGGGAAACACCGGGTTGACCGGCACCAGCCAGGCGTCGACGTCGGCGTCGCCGCGCCACGCTTCGAGCAGCCGATCGGCCTGGATCGCCTGCCCGCCGAGAATTCGAAGCGACGGGGCAACGAACGCGACGCGAAGTTTTCTCATGCCGCCGGGTGACATCAACGACCAACGCTCATGCATTCAACTCGGCTGCAAAGGTCAGGCCGACCGGTTGAGATTGATGCCGTGGCGCGAGGTCCGGGATCCCGCCCTCAGGCGAAGTGCACGCGGCGTCGCAGCCGGTACGCCCATAAGAGCGGCTGAGGCCAGTACGAGGTCAGACGCGCAATCGCGGTGAGCGGCCAGCCCCCGCGTTCGCTTGCAAGCTCCTGAAGCACGTGCGAGGCGCCCGCCGCGTCGCTGCGCTGCAGCGAGGCGCGAAGCTCCGCGCGCGGCAGTTCGCGGGTGTATCGCGTGATCTGCCGTTCAGCCGCCTCCCGTTCGAGCGGGAGATCCTGGAGCATGGGACAAAGGCTGCGCAGGACTTCGCGCACGCCGCGTACCATCCGGGGCTCGTTGCTCGACATGCTTTCATCGCGGCGGCGATAGACGCCGATCGGCTCGTAATTCCGTACGATGACGATCCCGGCCAGCGCGGCGCGAAGCCAGAATTCGTAATCTTCGTTCCCAGTGAACACCGGGTTGAAGCCGCCAATGGCCGCGCAGATGCTCCGGCGGAATACCGACAGGATGCACACCGAGTCCTCATGCTCGATGAGCTGGTGAAGCGTCAGGCGCTCGAGACCGTCGACCCGAGGCCAGAACGTTTTGCCGTCGAAGGCCGGCCCTCCGCCGCAGTTAACGGCGTTGGCCGTGACGATCGCTGCGTCAGGACAGACCTCGAATACCGCCAGCTGCCGGGCGAGGTAGTCCGGCAGCATGATGTCGTCGCTGTCGAGCAGGGCGACGAACTCACCCCTCGCGGAACGCAGCGCGGTGTTCCGCGCAGCCGCGGGTCCGCCGTTCGGGGTGGATACCACACGGATACGAGGGTCGGTTGCAGCGAGCCGGCGGGCGACCGCAAGCGTGTCGTCGGTCGACCCGTCGTCGACGATGATGAGCTCGAGATCGGAAAAGGTTTGCCCAAGAACGGAAGCGACCGTGCCGGGCAGATACCGGGCCGCGTTGTAGGCGGGTGTCACGACGGTGACGACCGGCGACCGGTGCCTTGACGCCGGCGGGCATGTGTTCATGTCAGGAAAGGCTCAGCAAGGCCGGTGCCGCGTAACGGCAGAGCTGGACCTTAATAACCTGCGTCGGATGAACACACCGCCTCTTGTGCCGTCACACGCGTCACGCGCGTTGTATGTCGCTTCACACCAGGCGACATGGGTGCCAGACAGAGCGGTACCAGGTTTGGTTATTGCTTTCCGCGGGCGAGACAGCTCGTCGTTAACCTGGTCGTCGGCGCGGCCGCGGCGGCCCGCGTATCGGTGAGTCCATGAGCCAGAAACGAATTCCATCGCTCGACGGACTCCGCGGCATCGCGATTCTTCTCGTCCTCGTGAACCACCTCGCCGGCGCGCACTATTTCTTGTCGCAACCGGTCATGGCCCGGCTGGGGGATCTCGGGAACCTCGGGGTGCGCCTGTTTTTCGTGATTTCGGGATTCCTGATTACGCGGCTGCTCCTGAACGAGTTCGCCGCCACTCAGCGGATCTCGCTGAAGGCCTTTTACATTCGACGGATGTTGCGAATCTTTCCGGCCTTTTACGTGTTCATCATGGTTGCCACGGTGCTCGCCGGGTTCGGTTTCGCGAGCCTCGATCGCGAGGATTTGCTCTACTCGGTCACCTACACGATGAACTACTACTCGAATTTCACGCCGAATTACTCGTTGCGCCACCTCTGGTCGCTGTCGGTCGAAGAGCAGTTCTACCTGCTGTGGCCAGTGACGCTCGCCCTGCTGACGCCGGCACGCGCCGGACGGATCCTCGTCGGCGTCATCCTCGCCGTTCCGGTGCTGCGCGTCGTGCTCTATATGGCGTGGCCGGCGTACGAGCTGCTGGCAAATACCGGCTTCGAGGGCGTGTGCGACGCGCTCGCGACCGGCTGTCTGCTCGCGGTCGGGATGCGGCGCCTTCTACACGTCGAATGGTTCTCGAGGCTGCTCGTCGGCCGCGCGTTCCCGTTGCTGTTCGCGGCGATCTGGATCGCCAACGGGCTGCGTGACCATCCGAAATTCTTCTGGTTGGTGTGCGTGCCCTTCCTGAATGGTGCGCTCGCGCTGACGGTGCTGCGCTACGTCCACGCGCCGGAACTGGCGCTCGGCCGCATCCTCAATCGCCAGCCACTCACGACCATCGGGGTGCTCAGTTACTCACTGTATCTGTATCAGCAGCTCTTCCTGATTCAGGGCCGGCCTGTCACAGCAGTGTTCATGGCCTTCCCCTTGAACCTGGCGATGGCCTTCCTGTGCGCGGCATTGTCGTATCGGTTCGTGGAACAGCCGTTCCTCCGGTTGAAGGAACGTTTCGAGAGAATGCCCGCCCGGATGATCGAGACGCGCGTCCCAACGACGACGCTGTCGGCGCCTGTTCGGTAACGAGCGCGCCGGGGCGATCAGTCCGATCCGATGACGCCAGACCGCGTCGCCGGGTGCGAAACGTCGTGCAAATCTGACGCGTCGTAAAATCCTGTCGACCGCTTGCAATTCTGTCGATCTCTCGCGAAACCGTAAACGCATCACAGTACAAGCCCACCCGCCACCACAGGATCGCGGCCCTCTCACCAAGATCGTCGTGCCCCGCACATAACGGTAATCAACTGGTTGCCAGCCGCCGCGCGCGCTGCGAGAGCCGCAAAGCGAACCTCTCGATTTCATTGCGGAAGAACCACCGCTACGGTCCATCGCCCCGTACTGCAGGCGTGGCACAGTGATTGCCCAAGACGTCCCTGGTTCCACAAGAACCGCAACTTTCAACCATCAAGGGGACGGGATGATTTTTCGAAAAGCCACTCTGGCTGCGTGGTCGACGTGTGTCTGCGTCACGCTCGGTTCGCTGCACCTCGCAGCCGCGACTGCCGCGACACCGTTTGGCGGGACAGTTGTCGTCCTCCCCGGAACAATCGAGGCGGAGAACTTCGACGACGCCGGCAGCTCGATCGGTTATTTCGATACGTCGGCAGGCAACCGCGGCGGTCAATATCGACAAACCGACGTGGACATCGAGGCGACATCGGACATCGGCGCTGGGTATGACGTCGGCTGGACGCGCCCTGGAGAGTGGTTACAGTACACGGCGAACGTGAGCGCGACCGGCACGTATGCCGTCGAACTACGAGTGGCGAGCGTCAGCAGCGGCGGCACGATGCGCGTCGAAGTAGACGGCGTTGACGTGACCGGCCCACTCACAATGCCGAACACCGGGGGGTGGCAGACGTGGGCGACGGTCCGCAAGGACGGGATCGTGCTGCAATCAGGACAGCGGCGCATCCGCCTCGCTTTCCTCACCGCGGGAACCGACGGCATCGCCAACGTGAACTTCCTCAAAGTGGTACCGTCGACGATCGTGCCGTCTCCATGGATCAGTGGTGACATCGGCCAGCCGTCACCGGCGGGATCGGCGAGCTTCGCGAACAACGCGTACACCGTCTCGGGCGCCGGCGCGGACATCTGGGGCACGGCCGACGCTTTCCAGTTCGTCTCGCAACCGGCCGCGGGCGACGCGCAGATCGTCGCTCGCGTCACGTCCGTGCAGAACACGAACCCGAGCGCGAAGGCCGCCGTAATCCTGCGCGAATCGACGGCGAGTGACGCGGCGCACGTCATCCTGGACGTTGGGCCGTCGGGCAACGTCGAATTCATGACACGCCGATCCAAGGGCGGCCCGACGACGTATCTCGCCGGCACGCAGGTCACCGTGCCCACCTGGCTGAAGCTGTCGCGTACAGGCACGACCCTCGTCGGTTCGGTCTCGGCCGACGGACGCACGTGGAAGCAGATCGGAACCACCACCGCGACGGCAACGCTCGGGCTGGTCGGCATGGCGGTGAACAGCCATTCGGCGGTGCTGAACACGAGCGTGTTCGACAACGTGACCGTGGGCGCGCCCGCTGTGGTGCTTCCGCCGGCACCGGCTGAACTCGCCCTGATCGCGCCTTCGAACGCGGCCACCGGCGTCGCGGTGAACGCATCGTTCTCATGGAGCGCGAGCGGCGCGACCAGTTACGACGTGAAGTTCGGAACCACGAACCCGCCACCGGTCGCCGCGACCGGGCTCGTGAGCGCTTCCTACACACCTGCGTCGTTAGCCAATAGCGCGACGTACTACTGGCAGGTAACGGCACGGAATTCCGGCGGCACGACCTCGAGCGCTATCTGGTCGTTCACCACGATCGCGGTGCCGCCGTCTGTCCCGATCGCTGGGTCACCGGCGGACGGCGTGCGCGACGTCGCGCGAACCGCGCTGCTGACGTGGAGTGCGGCCGGCGCAACCAGTTACAACGTCCGCCTGGGCTCGACGAACCCACCGGTGGCCGCATCCGGAGTCACCGCGGCGTCCTACACGCCGGTCGCACTGCTACCGGCGACGACGTACTACTGGCAGATAACCGCAATCAATGACGGCGGCGCAACCGGCGGATCCGTATGGTCGTTCACGACCGGCGGACTGCCGGTCCCATGGACAAGTCAGGATATCGGCGCGGTCGGACTGTCAGGGGGCGCGTCTTACGACGGTGGCACGTTCACCGTCGTCGGCGCAGGCGCTGACATCTGGGGCAGCGTTGACGCACTCCAGTTCGTGTCGCAGACGGTCAGCGGCGACACGCAGATTGTCGCGCGCGTCCGCTCGCTGCAGAACACGCATGGCAAAGCGAAGGCCGGCGTGATGCTGCGCGAATCGAACGCTCCGGATGCCGCCCATGTGACTCTCGACGTGAAGCCAACCGGCGGCGCCGAATTCCTGATGCGTACGGCGACGGGCGCGTCGACGGTGAAGCTGGGAACCAACGCGAACGGCGCACCCGCGTATGTGCGGCTGACGCGGAGTGGCAGCACCGTCACCGGCGCCGTGTCGATCGACGGGACCACCTGGACGACGGTCGCCACCGCCACTCTCAAGGCGAGCACGCTGCTCGCTGGCCTCGTCGTCAACAGCCACGACGTGACGTTGCTGAATACGGCGACGTTCGACAACGTCGCGATCGGCGTGCCGCAGAGTGTCCCGCCGCCTCCCGATCCAACTCCGGCATCGACGCACGCGGTCCCAGCGGGCGGCGACGTGCAGGCAGCGCTCGACGCGGCTCCGGCAGGCGCCACCGTCTACCTGACCGCTGGTGCGACCTACACCCAGAACCTGGTCTTCCGTCAGCGCGGCTCGGTCACGCTGACTACACAGGGCTTCGCCGTTCCGGCAGGCACCCGCGTGGCTCCATCCGATGCGCCGACGATGGCGAAGATCGTCTGCTCGGACTGCTTCTTGCCGACGATTGGCTTCGAGTTCGGCTCGCACGACGTGAACATCATCGGCGTGGAAGTGATCGGCAATCCGTCACATCCGGATCGTCCGACCATCAACATCGGCAATCATCCAACCTCGTGGGCGGCGGCGACGACGGTGGCTCAGCAGCCATCGAACATCACGTTCGATCGGGTCTACGAGCACGCGGAGTCGACCGGCGGGCGACAGGGCATCCTCACCGACGGCGTCAACATCAAGGTGCTGAACTCCTATATCTCGGGCTTCTGGTTGTCCGGCCAGGACTCGCAGGCAGTGGGGATGATTCAGGGCGCAGGACCGGTGCTGGTGCAGAACAACTACCTCGAAGCGAGCGGCGAGAACATGCTCGTCGGTGGCTCCGATCCGAGCATCCCCGGGATGATTCCGGCTGACATTACCGTCAAGGACAACTACTTCTTCAAGCCGTTGTCGTGGAAAACCGCGCATCCGGGCAGCGTCAAAAACCTGTTCGAATTGAAGAACGCACAGCGCGTACTCGTCGACCACAACGTCTTCGAGAACGTCTGGGTTGACGGACAGGCGGGCAGCGCGATTCTGTTCACCATCCGCAATCAGGGCGGCCAGTGCACATGGTGCGTGGTCAAGGACGTCACATTCACGAACAACGTCGTCAAGAACGTCGCCAACTTCGCCTTCAGCATCCTCGGGACCGATAACAACTATCCCTCGGGTGTGGCGTCGAATCTGGTCATCAAGAACAACCTGATTCTCGACGCCAACAGCGGCGCGCTGATTCAGAGTCCGCTGAACACGACGGAGTTGTCACACAACACCTTCGTGAACATCAAGAGCAAGTTCCTCGCGCTCGGGAACATCGAGACCGGGAGCGTCGTCAATGGCTTCATTTTCCGCGACAACGCGGTGCAGGCGGGATCGTACGGGATCACTGGCAACGGCACCGCAACCGGGCTGCCGTCGCTCGAGGCGCAGGTCGCAGCGGGCTACACGTTCACGAACAACATGATCGAGCAGTCGAGCGAGCGCTTCATCGCGTTTCCGTCCGGCAACTACGTGATTGCGCCCGGTACCTACGGGAGCAACATGAACGCGCAGTACGCCATCATCGACGCGTCGTATGTCGCCACTGAAGGCGGCTCGGTCCTCGTCGGCGCGGATGTGACGAAACTGCCGCAGTAGTTCAGCCCGCCGTCCCGCGCGCTCCAACAGGGCGCTCGTGATCGCCTGGAGATCTTCGAAGCGCTTTAGCGGCGCGAACCGCTGTCGATGGCGGCACGGTTCGCGGTATGCCGGCGGGCGGCCACCCACGCCTCGACGCGAGCGGCAAGGGCGTGCCACGGCACCCAGAACACATTGGCGATCAGGAACCCGCCGAAGGTGGGACCCATCAACAAACGAATGCCGACCAGCATCGCGACCGCTGCCGGCACCAGCACCAGCCGCGCACGTCGGCTGAACAGCGCCGCCGGAAAGGCCACCTCCGTCACGACGGCGGCAGCGGCCACGGCACTCGCAAGCCAGGGATGGCCGGCGATCCACAGACCGGCGCGTGTGACGGGATCGGCGTCGGAGACGTGGTAGAGCGCGCGCGTCAAGAGGATGCTCATGTTGCTCGAGGTAATCCATTCGAGACCGCCGTAGCGCAGCTTCGCCAGTCCGGCCGCGAAGAACACCAGCGACATCGCGACCCAGATCGCGCGAATCGGCCACGTGTACTCGCCGCTCCGCTCCGGTCCAGGATCACCGTTCAGCCACGCGTCAACCGAGAAGGCATCGCCGGCTCGCGAACACGCCAGTACCAGCATCGCAATCACGAGCAGCGCGTCGAAGTGGTAGGTCTGCCCGAAGTTGTGCGGCAGTCCGAGCAGGTAGACGCCGAGCAGGCTCGCGACAATCGTGCTCGTGCGCGTGAAAAAGCCGACCGCGCTCAACACCAGGGCGATCCGCCAGACGACCTGCAGCACGCCGAGCAGGTCTGGCGAGAGCGGTGTCAGGTGAAGGACCGTGAACAGCGGCATCGGCAACCAGAAGGCGTCCGACACCGCGCCCCACGCGCGGAAGTCCTCCCTGGCGTAGAACGCGAATACGCCGCCGAAGAAGAAAAAGCGCGAGACGCCAAGGTCGATTGGCGAGGTCGGCGTGAACCAGAAATCCGACCAGCGCGAAATCACATTCAGCTCGTCAGAACGCCGGAAGGGCCGGCGTGCGGGAAACAGTGTCGATCAATTCGCGAGAGTCCGGCGTGGCGACGTTGGCCGCATCGGGTTGGAGTGTCCAGCGCATCTCGTACAACCGGACGCTGTCGAGCGGCGCGCCGTCGTGCAGCCCGGCGCGCCGGCGCTGCTCGTAGCGGTCGAAACAATCGCGGAGCTGCTCGTGGATGTTGGCGCGCCGAGCCGGATCGCTGTAGGCTCGTGACAAGGCACTGGTCAGGCGGCATTGATCGAACGGAAAGATGAGCTCGGTGTCGAGCAGGGTGACCTCCCGCCCGTCGGTGACGCCGACAATCCTCAGGCACCGCACCGACGGCTCCGGCTCGACCACCGAGAACATCGGGTACGGCGACAAGGGCCAGTGTTCGCGGCCGGTGTAAATGTCGTAGAACGATCCGCCGACGAGCACCGCGAGAAGGAGATAGATGAAGATCACTCTGGCGGGCGACATGCGGACACCGGCGGCATGACGGCGCAGGTGCGCGGCAGCGAAGCGCAGTGGTTCGGCGATCATCTGCCGCGCCCCCGGGCGATGCCGCGCGATGCTTTCCCGAATATATGCAGCCAGGTAGACGCCGTGATACCAGTTGACCAGGGCGACTGAATGTTTGCGCCGGCCGAGCGAGGTCACCGCGTTCCAAAGGGTGCGGCCCAACTCGGCATAGACGTGTGACGGCACCCCGTAGAGGTAGGTCCCCGTCAACGGCTCCGGACGGAGGCCACCGTCCCGCCCCAGCAACTCCTCGTTTCGCATCCGCGCCGAGAACCGGCCGTGCCCCCGGTGCCAATTGCGATGGTAGCGCCTGGTGAGCCGCGCGGCCGGGATGGCCGCGGCCACGACGAGCTCGGGCACGTACAACGCGCGGCCACCCGCCCGCCACAGGCGAACCAGCAGTTCATGATCCTGGCAGCGGGGGAACTCGGCCGAGAAGTCGCCAATGCGGTCGAAGACCTCGCGACGGCATGCGAGGTTGGCCGTGAGCAGACACCGCGGATCGCGCGTGCTGGTGTAGAACTTCTCCTTGCCGTAGTCGAGAATCGCGAGCGGACCCCAGTGCCGTCGATCGAGCCACGCCGGCACGTCCGCCGGCCATTCCGCGCGGATCGGGCCGCCCACCGCCGACGCGTCCGGGTGCGCGTCCAGGAGGGCCTTGATCGTCGCGACCCAGTCCTCGCCGACGACATTGTCGTCGTCGGTGAACGCGATGATCGGCGCGCCCGCGCTGCGGATGCCGGTGTTGCGTCCATACGACACCCCGAGCTGCGGCTCGTGCACATACCGCACGTTTCCCGAGACGGCGCGGAACGCTTCAACGGTGGTGCGAGTATCGTCCGTCGACGCGTTGTCGACCACGATCACTTCGTACTGGAAATCGGCGGGAACGCGCTGGCGGATGAGGGCCTCCAGCGCGCGCTCGAGCAACGCACATCGGTTGTGCGTGCTGATGACCACAGACACGTCTAACTGATGAGGTTCCCCCACTTAAGCTCCGCCGCTGCAACTTATGGACCAGCCAGATCTCCTAGTGCCGACGTGTCTGACACACTGGCAGGCCCGCTTTTGGGCACGTCAGACCCCACGAAGGGAAATGTATTGCCCGGCCAAAAATCATGAACTCGCACTGTCCAAAAGGCTGCGTAAGCCATGTCGCCGGGCGTATCGTCCTTGGACGGCCACGCGTCGACGTGGGAGGGGGCTACGAAGTGGTCACAACCAGCCGCGGACGCGATACCACGCCAGGCCGAGGTATTCGTGTATGACTTGCTGCGAGAACTCCAGCGCCTGCTGCGTCGGCACCCACGTCCTGGTCGGGCGTTGCTGCGAGATGGGGTCGATGGCAATCGCCGGGACCGCGTTCAACCCCGCGCGCCTGAAGGTTGCCAGCGCACGCCGCATGTGAGTGTCCGAGGTGACCACGATGCACGACGTGATGCCGTGTTGTCGAAGAATCCGGGCAGTCGAGGTCGCTTCGTCGCGTGTCACCCTCGATTCCGATTCGAGCAGGATCATCGAATCGGGAACGCCGAGCTCCAGGAGCGCGCGCCGCATGATTTCGGATTCCGGCAACATGTCGCGGCCATCGGGTGGACCGCCCGAACTGACGATCCAGGGGCCGCCGAGCAGATGGTAGACGCGAGCGGCTTCGAGGACGCGATCCGCGCCGCCGAGAGTCAGGACGCCGATCCGCTGTGAACGGCCGTGCACCGTCCGCGCGCCGGCGCCGAGCAGCACAATCGCCCGCGGCAGCGGCGGCGCGTCATCGACGGAGAAGATGTGAAAGCCACGTCGCAGCGGCGCGCCGATCACCCGGGCGATGCCATGAACGCTCGCGGCGAGGTAGAGAGCCAGCAGCCCGGTCAGCCACCACCGGGCACGACGCGATCCCGGCGCAATCCACAGCCAGACGACGGCGCAGCAGAGGCCGACGAGCAGACCGTCAATCGAGATCAGAGCCGTGACGAAGTCGGACATCGAGGCGACGGGAACACCGGACGTGGCGCAAGCAAAGGCACCGCCACCCCTACCGCGGCCGATCGTCGGCCACCGGCGCGGCGCCTGACGAGCGCCGCCGCGGCGGTGTCACTGTACGACCGGACCCGAGTAGCCGATCGGCTTCCCGTCGGTTGCCGCCGCCACGTACGGGCTCGACGCTGACAGCCGGTAGTCCCCGCCTGCGATATTGACGAACCCGACGTCGGTCACGGCCGGCGGAAAGAAGTTGCCGGCGGGGTAGCCGCCGGCGCTGCCCCTGATGAACACGTTCGCCTTGACGATCGCGCCCGGGAAATACATCGCCAGCGTCCCGTTGCCGGGGCTGGCGCCGGATCCCATGATCGCCCATGCGTTGTCGGGGACGATGTTGTTGGTGAACACGAAGCCGGTGACCGGAGGGCTGTCCGCGAACACCACGGAGGTGCCGTCGGTGAACAACGTGTTGTGGTCGAACACGATGTTCCGGCCGCCGGACGAAGTCAGCATCACGCCGGCGCCGCCCCAATTCGCCTTGCTGACGTCGAGAAAGAGGTTGTTGCGGAAGACGATGTCGTTGGTGACGATCGACGTATTCGTGGCCAGGCCGCGCACGTTGGCGACCGAG
>Ga0207675_100000537_pt1 | contig 36958 bp, 31 predicted proteins | sample KBSSwiS42_FD_184305 | JGI IMG/M metagenome (GOLD analysis project Ga0207675, IMG submission 184305) | Switchgrass rhizosphere microbial communities from Kellogg Biological Station, Michigan, USA - KBS Switchgrass S4-2 (SPAdes) (version 2) | ecosystem: Host-associated > Plants > Roots >...
CACCGCGCGGTCAGGGTTCTCGTGACATCCGCGCACAGGGAGAGCCCTGCCTCGGGCAACGCCACGAACCGGCTGATGCCGCGAGACCGCCGCGACCTCTCGCTCCGAGATGTTTTTCGTGCGAACAAACGCCCTGCCTCTACGGCTTGCTACGCGAGACGTCTTCCCGCCGGCTCGTCGACGCCATTCGGGCGACGGCGCGCGATCGCACATCCGTCGCGCACGAGAGCCTCGCCGCGGTCGCGGCCACGGTCCGTTAGCTGGCATGTCTCGAGCGACAGACGGCAAACGTGTCCGTCAGCGGTCCCACGCACGCCGCCGCCGTTTCGACAATGGCGCCGTGACCAGCTGTGAGCGGGGATGATTCTCGCCAGTCGCCGGGATCACCCCAGGCGGCGTGCGCATCGTGAGGACAAGCGCTGACGGGCACGTTTGCCATGCCACGCGCCACGGACCGTGGACGCGACTGCGGCGAGGCGATCGCGCCGCGACGGTCAGCGAGGCATCGCGCTTCGTTGCGCGCTCTGGTAGCATTGCCGCCATGCGTTCAGGCCGTCCCCTGGTGTTTGCCGCCATCCTCTCCGCGGCCGCGTGCGGCGGCGCCGACCCGCCGCCGTTCAAGCCGCTGGCCGACAACAAGCTGCTGATGACGGCGATGGTCGATCCGAACGCCGACCTGGTGTGGGACGCGGTCAAGACCATCGACACCAGGGAAGGGACGCAGGAGATCAGGCCGAGGAACGAGGAGGAGTGGACCGCGGTGCGCAACGCCGCGGTGACCCTGGCCGAGTCGGGCAACCTGCTGATGATGGTGCCGCGGGCGCGCGACGGCGGCGAGTGGATGACGCTGTCGCAGCGGCTGATCGACACCAGCGAGTCGGCGATCCGCGCCGCCGAGGCGAAGAACCCCGAGCGGCTGTTCACCATCGGCGGCGACATCTACGAAGCCTGCTCGGCGTGCCACCAGAAGTACATGGAAGCGATCGTCAACGCCAACAAGTGAGGGCGCCATGCGTCTCCGGTTCATTGTCGCGACCGCGCTCGTAACCGTCGCGTCGGCGACGACGCTCCCGGCCCAGGGGAAGTGGGCGGCGCCGCGCACGGCCGACGGGCATCCGGACCTGCAGGGCGTCTGGAACTTCTCGACCATCACGCCGCTGGAGCGCCCCGCCGAGTTCGCGGACAAGGCGTTTCTCACCGAGGCGGAAGCAAAGGCGCTCGAGGCGCGCACCGTCGAGCGCAGCAACCGCGACAACCGCGATCGCAACAACCCCGAGGCGGACGTCGCCTCCGCCTACAACGAGTTCTGGTGGGATCGCGGCGTGCACGCCGCCCGCGTCAGGGGCAAGGTCCAGACCTCGCTGATCGTCGAACCGGCCGACGGCAAGCTGCCGCCGCTGACCGCCGACGGCCAGAAGCGCGCCGAGCAGCGCGCCGAGGCGCGCCGCCAGCATCCGGCCGACGGCCCCGAGGATCGATCGCTCGGCGAGCGCTGCCTGCTGTTCAACGCCGGGCCGCCGATGCTGTCGGGCCCGTACAACAACTTCGTGCAGCTGCTGCAGACCCGCGATCACGTTGTCATCTTCAACGAGATGGTCCACCAGGCGCGGCTGGTGCCGCTCGATGGCCGGCCGCACCTGCCGGCCGGCGTGCGCAACTGGCAGGGAGATCCGCGCGGGCGCTGGGAGGGTGACACGCTGGTCGTCGAGTCGACCAACTTCTCGGACAGGACGAACGTCCGTGGCTCAGGAGAAGGACTGCGGTTGACCGAGCGCTTCACGCGCACCGGCGCCAACTCGCTGCTCTACGAGTTCACGGTCGACGATCCCGCGTCGTTCACGAAACCGTGGACAGCGGCGCTGCCGATGGCCAGGACCACCGATCAGATCTACGAGTACGCCTGCCACGAGGGGAACTACGCGATGAGCGGCATCCTGCGCGGCGCGCGATCGGCAGAGAAGTAGCGGGCATACTCGGGATGGGCAAACGCAGAACATTACTCGTAGCGCAGCCCTTTCAGGGCTGCCCGCGCGGCGGTTGGCAGGCCTGAAGGCCTGCGCTACGCGAGCCGCGCGCAATTCGCAATTCTGCGTGTTCTGCGTCGATCGTCACTGCACGCGGTCGAGCGTCAGGCGCCGGGTCAACGTCTCGTTCCCGAGGCGCATGGAACCGGGCGCGGGCCCGAAGAGCAGCGTCCCGTTCTCGAATCGGAAGAAACGCTTCTGCGTCGTGCCGACGTAATCGGGCCGCCAGGCGGCCTCCACCTTCAGCGTCACGCTCCCCTCGGTCTCGTCGATTGTGCAGGGGCCGGAGTAGGCGATGTAGGTGCTGAGCAGCGCCGCTTTCATCTGCTCGCCAACTGTGGTCGTTCCCGCCTTGAATGCCGGCGTGTCGCTCGACGCGATCTGCAGATAGCACGCGCCGCCTTCGACGACGATCGAGCCGACTGGGCTCTTGCCCCACGGATAGCGCGCGACGCTGCCGTCGGCGCGGATGTCCTCCGCGGCGCGCAGCTTCCACCGGCCCTCCAGCGTCTGTCGCTTGTTGGCGGGTGGGGCGGGTGGGGCAGGTGGGGCCGCTTGGGCGCGTGGGTCGCGTGAGTCAGGTGGGTTGGTTGGGTTAGGGTCACGGGGTTCGGAGGGTTGACCGGTTGATGGTGCAGCCGCTGTCGGCCGCCGGCCGTAGTTCGGGCGGTAGTGCTGATGGCAGCTGGTGCACGACTCGTACAGCTGCTCGTTCAAGGCTTCGAGCGCGGCCACGTCCTTCGCGCGCGCGGCGCGATAGGCGGCGCGGCCGGCGTCGAGCATCAGCTTCGCGTCCTGCATCCACCGATCCTCGTCGCGCGCCCGCCCCGGCATCATCAGCAGGTTCGCCGACTCGGCGACCATCAGCGCCTTGCCCTGCAACTCGATCCACTCCGAATCGGTCGTCGGCAGCCGGGTCGTGATGTAGAAGATCGCGTCCGACGCCGGGTAGATCACCTTCACCATCAGGTCGCTCATCGTCCCGACAATCGCCGGCTTGGCGGGCGCCGGCGCGGGACTCTGAGGTGGCGGCGGCGCCGACAGCGTCGAAGCCGCAAGCAGCAGCCAGGCCGGATTTTGCATGGGCATATAATACCGGACGCATAAATCGGAGGAGACACCATGCAGTCGGGTTCGAGGCGAATGAGGCTGGTTGTGGCCGGGGCCGCCGTCGCGTGGCTCGTGTCGATCGCGCTCGCCGGCGGCGGCGACGGGATGTCGGTCGGCGCGGCCGCGGCGTCCGCCAGGCCTTCGAATCATGCGGCGCTGGAACGCGCGGCGGCGATGGCCGCGGCGTGCGGGCGCCCGGGGTACGCGCAGGCGGCAGGCCAGGGCGCCCAGGCGCCGCAGCCGGGCCTGACCGGCGCGGGACAGCGCGCGCAAACGTCGGACGAGGCGTTCAAGAACATCCAGGTGCTCAAGGGCATTCCGGTCGACGAGTTCATGGGCGCGATGGGGCTGTTCTCGGCCGCGCTGAGCATGTGCTGCCTCGAGTGTCATGCGCCCGACTACGCCGTCGACACGCCGCGCAAGGTCACGACGCGCAAGATGGTTCAGATGGTGAACACCATCAACACCACGAACTTCGGCGGACGCAAGGTGGTCAGCTGCTGGACCTGCCATCGCCAGATGGATCGTCCGGCGGTCACGCCGAGCCTCGATATCGTGTACGGCGAGCCGATTTACTGGGCGCCGGACGATCTCTTCGTCCAGGCCGCGGGCGCGCCGAAGCCGGACGAGGTGCTCGACAAGTACATCAAGGCGATCGGCGGCGCCGATCGTATCGCCAAGCTCACGAGCTATGTCGGCAAGGGGTCGGCCACGCTCTTCGGCGGCGGCTTCAAGAGCCCGGTCGAACTCTACGTGAAGGCTCCGAACCAGCGCACGCTGATCATTCACCAGGAGCTCGGCGACAAGACGATGACCTTCGACGGTCGCGCCGGCTGGCTCGCGTCGGCGGTGACGCCGGTGCCGGTGATGGATTTGACCGGGGGGGAACTCGGCGGCGCCAAACTCGAGGCGGAATTGTCGATCCCGGGCCGGATCAAAGAGTCTCTGACCCAGTGGCGCGCGAGGCTGCCCGGCGAGATTGCCGGCCGCTCGGTCAACGTGCTTCAGGGCACGGGCACCGGCGGGTTCACCGGCACGCTCTACTTCGACGTCGAGACGGGTCTCTTGACGCGCGTCGTGCGGTACGCCAACTCCGCGATGGGCCGCGTCCCGACGCAGTTCGACTACGAGGACTACCGGGACGTGGCCGGGGTCAAGATTCCATTCAAGTGGACCTTTGCGTGGGTGTCGGGTCGGGACGTCGTCGAGCTGACCGACGTGCAGCCGAACGTGGCGATCGACGCGGCGAAGTTCGGCAAGCCGTCTCCGGCGGTGGCGCCGAAGTAGGCGTTCACCCCGAGAACCCGATCCACCGCCCGCTGGCCGCGACGCCGAACCACAGCGCCAGCGAGACGAGTGCGACCGCCTTGCGCCAGGACGATCGCACTCGTCCCTCATCCGCCGACGTGACGCTGGTCCGCACCGTGAAGGTGAACGCGATCGCGATGGCGAGGCACGTCATCTTCACGGTGAAGGCCGTGCTCGCGTAGCACTTCATCGCCTCCGACAGGAAGAGTCCGACGCCGGTCATCAGCATCACGATCAAGCTGGCGATGAACCAGGGCCGCGCCTCGCGCGCAACCTCGGCGACCGGCTGCGCGCGCAGCCCGAAGCCGAGCAGCCGCAGGTCGACGACCAGCACCGTGCCGCCGATGACCGCCAGCGCCAGGAGATGAAACGACTCGATGACGGCAAACGCCCAGCTCGAGTTGCGGATCATCTCGCCCAGCGAGGTCGCCTCGGCCCACTGGAAGAACGGCAGCAGCGACATCAGCGCGGCCTGGCGACGCAGCCGGCGAGGGCGTTGACGATCGGCGGCTGCGGCTGCTTGTCGCAGTCGAACCAGTTGTAGGCGATCATCCGGCCGGCGAAGACGACAATCGCCCAGAGCACGAGCGACCTGGCGCCGGCCCGCCTCGCCGCGCGCGGCGGCACCGGCTCGCGGTCCCACTCCGTGAGGCGGCGTTCGATGGTCGCGTGGTAGACAAAGGCGTTCAGCCCCGCCAGCACCAGCGCGGCAACTTTGATCCGGAAGAAGATGCTCTGGTACGACCGCACCGGCAGCGCGTAGAACAGCAGCATGCCGGTGGTGACCATGACGACGAAGCCGGCGATCACCCATGGCCCGAGCCGCCTCGCCATCTCCGACATCGGCACGCGCACCATCGTCAGGCCGAGGAGGCGCAGATCGAGGATGACGGCCGTGCCGAGGAAGAGGCACAGCGTCAGGACATGCGTCGATTCGATCAGGGGATAGATGAGGATCGACTCACGGAGAGCGGTGCTGCCGCTCGTGCCCGCGAGCCACTCGCAGAAAGGGAGAAGTGTCACGTGACATTGCGGATTGCGGATTCCGCCATCCGCCATCCGCAATCCGCAATGTCTCTGTTTTTACCGTCCGCCGCGGCCGCGCCCCTTCGGTGCCTCGTTCGGATCGGCGCCGTCAGTGGGCGCGCCGGTGCCGGACGATCCGAGGAACAGCTTGCGGCCGTCGGGGTAGGTGACGTTGCGCCCGTTGGCGCGCAGCAGCGTATGGTCGCGGGCCTGGTAGCCGTCGATCACCAGCACGGTGCCGACCTTCAGCGACTCGCGGGTGATGCCGCGGCGCAGCAGCGTGTTCGGCGTGCCGCCCTCGACCATCCACTCCTTCTTGGCGCCGTCCGGTTCGGTCACCTCGATGTGAATCCAGGCGTGCGGGTTCACCCATTCGACCTTGGTGACCGGCCCCTTCAACAGCACCGGCTTGTTCGGATCGAACTCACCCCCGAAGGCGTGGTGGCCGCGCACCGACACGGTTGCCAGGATCACGCCCGCCGCCGCGACTAACAACAGTTTTGTCCGCATCGCTTCTCCCTCACTGCCTCGTTTTCTTGGCGTCGTTCGCTTCCTTCAGCCGCGCGCCGCGCAGGATGTTGCCGAGCGCGTAGTTGCCTTCGTGGCACGCGTATTCGTACATCAGCTCGTCAGTTGCCGGCCAGGTGTATTCGCCGGTCCACGCCGCCGGCCACGTTTCCGGATCCTCCACCGTGAAGCGATAGCGCAGGCTCTTCGCGTCGACGCGCGTGAACCGCTCGACGATGTGGAGCTTGTCGGTCGAGCCGCGGAAGCGCGTCTTGTCGGTGAAGTTCGTCGTATCGACCACCAGTGTATCGCCTTCCCAGCGTCCGATCGAGTCGCCCATCCATTTCCTGATCTGAGCGGGCACGTGCTCGGCGTTCATCCGGACGATCCGGGCGTCGTGGACCATTTCGGTGAGGATCAGCACCGAATCCTTCGTCTGCACGATCTGGTGGAGGTTGTTGTAGAAGTAGTTCGGCAGCGCCGGCGGGCCCGAGGTCGAGCCGAACCCCATCAGGCAGCGCTCGCCGAGCGGCCGCCGCTCCGGGTCGTCGTAGGCGCCGTTGCCCTCGAACCCGGGATCGTCCTCGCGCGTCGTCTGGTCGGACGTCGGCCGGACGTTGCGCGCCGTGCGGGCTCGCGCCTCCGGGTTCATCTGCGGGACGCGGCCGTCGGGCGGATCGATCACGATCGAGGCGCGCTTGCGGCCGTCGACGATCGTGTAGCGCGATCCCGAATCGATCCAGAAGCTGTTGTAGCCGCCGACGTTGCCGGCCGCGCCCGGCGATCCGTCGCCGCCGAGCGGCGGCGCGTCGCGGTCGCCCTTGATCGGCGCCGCGCGCTGTTCCTTGGTGTCGGCGACCTTCTCTTCGAGCTGCGCGGCCTGCTCGTCGGTCATCACCAGCGGCGTCCCGGCGGTGCGCTCGACCGGCGTCAACGTCGCGAGGTCGTACACTCCCGAGAGATCCGGTTTGCCGTCCGGCGTCCGCGGCATCGCGCCCGCCTTCGACGGCGCCGGCGACTTCGCCGCCTGGCCGGCGAGCCCCGCCGGCATCAGCATCGCGCCCGCGACCGCCGTCGCAACAACGGCGGCCGTGACGAACCGCTTCGGCATCCCCAATCCCTGTTCCCCTGATCCCTACTAATCCCTAATCCCTAATCCCTAATCCCTACTCCCTACTCCCTACTCCCGACTCAGCGGCTTCTTCCGCCACTGCCCGTACATCAGCTCCTCGACGAACTCGACGCACTTGAAGTCCATGATCTGGACGTTCTTCTCGAGGCGGCGATACAGCGGGAAGCTGATCTTCCAGGGACGCGTGAACACGTTCGAATCGTCGATCGTGGCTTCGTACGAGATGACGTCCGGCGCGGTGCGCGTGTAGCGCTCGGTGACCTTCATCGCCTCGGAGTGGTGGTTGCCGGAGCGATCGAACCAGGTCGAGTCGTTGAACCCGTTCGCCTCGATCACCAGCGTCTCGCCTTCCCAGCGTCCGACCGACTGGCCCATCCACGAATCGACCGGCGGCGGACCCGGATCCTTCAGGTAGATGTTGCGAACGGCGCCCGCGTACTCGTAGGCGAAGAAGATCGCGCTCTGGCTCTGCAGGATCTGAAATGGAAACGGCATGTAGTTCGCGCGCGGCACGCCGGGGAGGTAGCACTTGATCTCCGGGTCGCGCTCGAGCCATTTCTCCTGGTTCTCTTTTTTCTTGGCCAGCGCGTCCGGTTTGTACGGGATCGCGCCGCCTTCGACGATGCCCATGCCTGGCGGCACGGCGCCGACCGCACCGAGCGCGAGCACCGGCGCCGCCGGCACCGGACCGTACGGGCCCGCGCGCAGCGCCATCGCGGGGCGCGCCATGTGCGCTTCGATGTCGTAGTTGGCGCCGCTCAGCGACTGCCAGATGCCGTTCAAGTCCGGCTTGCCGTCGGCAGTTCGCGGCGCGCGATAAGCCGCCGGCGTTTGCCCGGCCAGCGGTGTGGACCACGCAGTCAGCAGCGCGCCGCCGGCCGCCGCGACAAAGGCGATCAGGACGCCGAGCACGGTTTTTCGCACTGGAAACAGACCTCCCCGCAGGCGAACATACTCGCCGCATCCTTATGGATTGTCAATCGTTCCGATTGACACCACCGGTGAGCCGATCGTCCGGCCCGCCGCGGTCTGGCTCGCCCGGATTTCATCTGGTAGGCTTGCGGGAGCGCGTCCCCAGGTCGGCTACACATATATGTCCCTCAAACGCCGGATCATCGCCCGTCTCAACCGCAGCGCGTTCGTCGAAAACCTGGTCTACACCGCCAAACATGGCCCCGCACGCGGCCTCAAACGCCAGGGCGGAATGGGCTGGCTGCCTTCTTTCGTGCCGCGGCCTCACGAATGGGATGCTGAAGAGGCGTTCATCGAGCGTCTCGACTGGCAGGGCATGACCGTGTACGACGTCGGCAGCGACCAGGGGCTGTTCAGCCTCTTCTTCGCGCACCGGGTCGGCAAGAACGGACAGGTCATCGTCTTCGAGCCCAATCGCAGGAGCGTTCGGCGCATCGAGCAGAACGTTCGACACAATAACTTCGACAACGTCCGGATCATGCCGATTGGGCTCGGCGCCGGGCGGGCGACGATGCGGTTCACGTTTCCGTCGGCGGAGCCCGCGCGCGGCACGGCCATCAGCGCGATCGCCGATCAGATCAACGTCGAACCGGATGCGACGACGGTTGAAATCGAAGTGAACGCCCTGGACGACGAGATCAAGCGCAGCGCCCTGCCGATCCCGCAGTTCATCAAGATGGACGTCGAGGGTATGGAATTTCCGGCGCTGCAGGGGATGCAGGAAACCCTGCGCACTCATCGGCCGCGTCTCTCGATCGAAATCCACGGCGCCGACACGGCCGGGAAAGTCGCGAACGTGCGGCAGGTGGTGCGGCTGCTGGAGCAATTGAATTACCAGATGCGCCACATCGAGTCGCTCGAGATCATCGACAGCTCGAACGCAGACCACGCCGCCACCGGCCATCTCTACTGCGAGCCGAAAGGCGCTCCGCCCTCCTGACACCACCCAGCGCCGATCGATTGGTCACGTCACGCCATATCGATGAGTTCATTACGTCGAATTGATTTGCGTTTGCACCGTTGCTATTGATAAGTTCCGGGCCAACCCCCCAAGCAAGAAGCGGTATCGACTCCGCCTAACACGCCTTCCCTCCCCCCAGGGAGTGCCGCCGACTCGGGCTCGATCGAGCCCGGGGCTCCACAGTCCTGGTGTGCTCAGCGAGGGAGGGGTGTGACTTATGGGCCGGCTCTATCTTGGTTCGAACGCTTCACGTGCGCGGTTGAAAGAAGCGGAGGGGGCGCGCAACAACCGCCGCGAGATCGTCAAGGCGCTGTCGTGGGGACAGGTCTCGCGGCGCGACCTCCTGAAGCTCGGGTTGATCACCGGCGCGGGGTTGATCGCGCCGATCCGCGGGTTGAGCCCGTTCGCCGCCAGCGTCTACGCGAGCAGCGACGTGCCCACCGGCCTGCCACCCAGCCAGCTGTTTGGCGTGAAGCCGTTTTCCCAGCCGATGCTGCGGTTCGACGTGCTGCCGCGCAACGCGGTCGGCACCCTGACGCCCGCGCCGACGGCGGAATCGAACCAGACGCTGCAGGCGTGCCCTGACCTCCTCGGCGGCGGCATGGGGCCGATCGAAGGGCGCCCGCCGGGCCCGATGTGGGCGCATCAGGGCTTCGACCTGTTTCCGCCGAAGGTGGCGATCCAGGTGTCGCAGGAAGGCGCGATCGCCAACACCATCTACGATCCGGGCTGCGATGCGCAGCAGAACTCGGGCGTCGGCAAGGGCGGCACGTGCGCGCCGTGCTTCCACCCGCAGCTCGCCCCTCAAGATCCGCGGGCGATGTGGACCTTCAACGGCACCATTCCGCCGAAGTTGATGATCGGCCGCTACGGCGAAGCGATCCTGTTCCGGCATCACAACAAGCTGCCGTACGACATCCGCGACAATTTCGGCTTCGGCCGTCACACCATCTCGACGCACGAGCACAACGGGCATCACGGCGCCGAGAACGACGGCTTCACCGGCGCGTTCTTCTTCCCCGGGCAGTTCTACGACTACCACTACCCGATCCTGCTCGCGGGGTTGAACAGCGTGAACGCGGATGCCACCGATCGGATGGCCTCCGCGCCGGACGACAACGGGCGCCTCGTCAAGGTGCCGGGCGACTGGCACGAGACGATGAGCACCCACTGGTTCCACGATCACATGTTCGAGTTCACCGCGCAGAACGTCTACAAGGGCAACGCCGGGATGTTCAACATCTACAGCGGCCTCGATCGCGGCGCCGAGGACATCGACGACGGCGTCAACCTGCGGCTGCCGAGCGGCCGCGCCTCGGTCACCGGCAAGAGCTGGGCGAACCTCGATTACGACGTCAACCTGATGCTCGCCGACAAGTGCTGGGATGGCCAGGGGCAGCTGTGCTTCGACATCTTCAACCTCGACGGCTTCGTCGGCGACGTGATGACCGTCAATCTCCTCTACAAGCCGTACTTCGAGGTGGAGCGCCGCAAGTACCGGTTCCGCATCCTCAACGGCAGCGTCTCGCGCTTCTTCACCACGATGCTCAGCGACGCCTCGGAGATCATCCAGATCGGCAACGACGGCAACCTCCTGCCGAACCCTGTGCCGCTCCGCCGCCTCGACGAGCAGGGCATCGCCGAGCGCTACGACATCGTCATCGACTTCTCGCGCTATCAGCTCGGCGACAAGGTGTGGCTGGTCAACGTCTGCGAGCACGACGACGGCAAGGGGCCGAAGGAGAACGTGTCGCTGTCGGACGCGCTCGCCGGCAAGTCCGACGATCCCTGCGTCGGCAAGTACCTCGAGTTCCGCATCGTCCGCGAACCGGCGCAGCCGGACATCAGCCAGGTACCGCCGGTCCTGATCCCGAACCCGGACCTCTCGCAGCTGCCGGTGGCGCGCGAGCGGGTGTTCGAGTTCGGCCGCGGCGGCAAGCAGACGACCTTCGATCCGGTGAGCTCGGGCAGCGGGCCGTGGGGGATCGAGTTCAACGACGGCGACATGTTGAACGCCGACTTCGGCCGCATCTCCGCGGCGCCAAAGATGGGAACGCGCGAGGTCTGGACGCTGAAGAACGGCGGCGGCGGCTGGGACCATCCGATTCACATTCATTTCGAGGAGGGGCAGGTGCTGGCGCGCAACGGCAGCGCGGCCAACGTGCCGGCGTGGGAAAAGGGGCGCAAGGACGTCTATCGGCTGCGGCCGGGCGGCAGCGTCACCATCACCATGCAGTTCCGCGATTTCGCCGGCACGTTCATGGAGCACTGCCACAACACGGTGCACGAAGACCACGCGATGCTGCTGCGCTGGGACATCAACCCGCAGGGCAACCCGCAGATCTCGGTGCTGCCGACGCCGATGCCGACGCCGCAGGGCGTCACCTTCGTCGATCCGACCGAGATCCTGCCCGGCGCGATCGATCCGGTTCGCCGCCGCAGCTGACGCGGCTCAGAAAGGGATCGATGACAATGACACCTTCGACTGGTTCACGCAGGGCCGCTCGCTCAGCGCACGCCTTGCTCGTCGCCGCGATCGCGGCCATCGCGATCGCGTCCGCGCGCGAGGCCGCGGCGCAGAAGATGCCGTGGAGCGCGCAGTACTTTCCCAACGTGGAGCTGACCACGCAGAACGGCGTGCGCGTGCCGTTCCAGGATCTGATCAAAGGCCGGACGGTCGCGATCGAGCTGATTTACACGACCTGCCAGTACGCGTGCCCGCTGGAAACGGCGCGGCTGGCGCAGGTGCAGCAGCTGCTCGGCGACCGGATGGGCCGCGACGTGTTCTTCTACTCGATCACCATCGATCCGAAGCACGACACGCCGCCAGTGCTGAAGGCGTACGCCGAGAAGTATCACGCCGGGCCGGGGTGGACGTTCCTCACCGGCAGCGCCGCCGACATCGAGCTGCTCAGCAAGAAGCTCGGGCTCTATTCGGCGCCGAACCCCGAGAACAAGGACGGCCACATCCCGATGCTCTTGATCGGCAACGAAGGGACCGGCCAGTGGATGCGCGCCTCGGCGCTCGACAACCCGAAGATCACCGCGACGATGATCTCGGGGTGGGTCGGCGGCTACCCGAAGGCGGCGCCGGTGAGAAGCTATGCCGAGGCGAAGCCGCTGCCGAAGTTCACCAGCGGCCAGTTCGTGTTCGCCACCAAGTGCAGCGCCTGCCACAGCCTCGGGCAGCAGGACAAGGCCGGACCGGATCTGGCGGGCGTCGCCGCGGCGCGCGATCGCGCCTGGCTGCGCCGCTATATCGCCGCGCCCCAGGAGATGATCGACGCCGGCGATCCGATTGCGACGTCACTCTTTGCGAAGTACCGCCAGATGCGGATGCCAAACCTGGAGCTGACCGAGCGGCAGGTCGACGATGTGATCGACTATCTCGCCGCAATCGCAATGAAGAATTAGGGGGAATTCCTAATTCCGTTATTCCCAATTGCACGCGGCCGCCCGTGGCGGCCGCGCTCCGGGAACGCATCCGCTAGCGCGAGGTCGACTCGCTCGACGGCGGGACGATGCCCTTCAGCCGCATGTAGGTCACCAGGTTGCCGTAGTGCTCGTAGCTGTGCGCGATGTTGAAGGTCAGCACGTGCAGCCGCGGCGTCGGGCCGGTGAAGAACTGGATGATCTCCATCCCCTTCTTGTCGTCCATCCCGGCGATCACCTTGTCGCAGTAGGCGTTCGACTCGGTAACGGCCTTCGAGAGCTGCGCCTTCGAGTTGAACGTCTTCTCGATGTTGGACTGCGGCGGCTTCTCGCCCGCGGCGGCCGCGCACATGCCGAACTGCGAGTCGGCGATGTGCCCGAGCAGCTGCGCGATGCTGCGGACTTCCGGCGTCGGCTTGAACGAGTACAACTCCTCCGGCACCTTCTCCGCGGTGCGGGCGACCACGCCCTTGATCATCCCGAACTGGCCCTTGACGGCCTGCGTCGCCGGGTTGGCGCCCGCGGCCGGCGCCGCGCCCTGCGCACCCAGCGCAACCGGCACCAGCGCAAACGCAATCGCCGTCGAACATATCTTTTTCATCATGTCGAGCTCCTCGTATTTGAAATGAAAGGCCTGTGACAGCCAGCCCCCAGCCCCGAGTCCCCAGCCCCGAGTCCCCAGCCCTTACTGCTTCGGCGCGACGTACTTCATCTCTTTCAGCGCCGCGATCTCCGCCGGCAGCTCCGTCTCGCCGGCGGGGAACATCGCCTTCGACAAGAGGAACGCCATCACATCGGCGGTGTCCGCCGGCTTCAACGATCCGGGCGCATCCGCCGGCATCGTCGTCTGAATGCGATCGAACAGATCAGCGAGCGTCTGCCCGTTCCATCCCTCGTTGAAGTCCTTGCCGGCGAGCGGCGGCGCCTGACCGCCGCCCGACAGATCGGGCGCATGACAGCTCGCGCACGAGTTCGCATACACCGCGTCGCCGCGTTTCGCCTGCGCCGCAGTGTACACGGAGTCGAGCGTCGTTTTCCCCTGCGCCGCGACCAGCGCGGCGATGAGCATCGCCATCCTCATACGTTTCCCGCCAGGCCCGCCGCGTGCCGAGCCAGATACGCCACCCGCGCATCGAAGGTCGCGAAGCGGCCGTCCGACGTCTGTCCGTTGACGTAGCGATAGTAAATCTGTTGAATCACCACCGCGATCTTGAACACCGCGAAGATCTCGTAGTAGCGGATCCTCGACAGATCGCGGCCCGACCGTTCACCGTAGCGCGCGATCATCTCGTCCTTCGTCAGGTATCCCGGTCGATCGGTGACCGTCGTCAACGCATCGCGCTGCTCGGGTGGCGCCGTCGGTCCCCAGTACGCGAGCAGGATGCCGAGGTCGACCAGCGGGTCGCCGAGCGCGCTCATCTCCCAGTCGAACACCGCGACCACCCGTCCGACATCGTCCGGATCGAGCATGACGTTGTCGAGCTTGAAGTCGCCGTGGACGACCGATGGCGCCGGCGGATCGCCAGGCAGGTGATCGCGAAGCCACGCGGCGAGCGCATCCATCTCGGGGAGGGGCGTCGTCTGCGATCGTTGCCACCGATCGGTCCAGCCGCGGACCTGCCGCTCGACGAAGCCGGCCGGCTTACCCAGGCCGCCGAGCCCCTGCTCGGCCACGTCGATCGCATGCAGATCCGCAAGCGTGTCGATCAGCGCCTCGCTGATTCGCCGGCGTGCCGCAGGGTTGGCGACCGCCGCCGGCTCCTCGGCCCGGACGACGAGCCCGCAGCGCCGTTCCATCGCGTAGAAGATCGATCCGACGACCGACACGTCCTCGCAGAGCAGGTACGGCCGCGGCGCCAGCGGAAACACGCGGTGCATCGCCGAGAGCCAGCGGAACTCGCGCGCCATGTCGTGCGCGGTCGGCGCCACCGGTCCCAGCGGCGGACGCCGCACGACGATGTCGACGTCGCCGAAGCGAACCAGATACGTCAGGTTCGAGTGGCCGCCTGGAAACTGGGCGATCACCGGCTGCCGCGTCACATCGAGGCCCGGCACGTCGCACGCCGGCAGGCGCTCGCGGAGCCATTCGACGAGCGCCGGCCAATCGAGCTGCTCGCCTGGACGGATGGCGTTGACGTCTTGTGTCATCGCAGGTAGCGCAGGCCTTTAGAGTGCGTTTCAGAATTACCGTAGCGCAGCCCTTTAGGGCTGCCCGCGCCGCTGGTCGGCAGGCCTGAAGGCCTGCGCTACGAGAGCGGCGGCGTACACTATCATGCGCCGCATGCGCTTCGACCACTCCGCCAGGGCCGTCGATCTGCAGCAGCGGCTGACGGCGTTCATGACCGAGCACGTCTACCCGAACGAATCGCTGTTCCACCGGCAGATCGCCGACGGCGATCGCTGGCAGCCGGCGTCGATTGTCGAGGAGCTGAAGCCGAAGGCGCGCGCGGCGGGACTGTGGAACCTGTTCCTGCCCGAGAGCGAGTACGGCGCCGGGCTGACCAACGTCGACTACGCGCCGCTCTGCGAGATCATGGGCCGCGTGCCCGGCCTCGGGCCGGAGGTGTTCAACTGCTCGGCGCCCGACACCGGCAACATGGAAGTGCTGGTGCGCTACGGCACCGAGGCGCAGCGCAAGCAGTGGCTCGAGCCGCTGCTCGCGGGGAAGATCCGCTCGTGCTTCGCGATGACCGAGCCCGACGTCGCCTCCTCCGATGCCACCAACATCAAGTCGCGCATCGAGCGCCGCGGCAACGACTACGTCATCAACGGCCACAAGTGGTGGATCTCGGGCGCCGGCGATCCGCGCTGCCGCATCGCCATCTTCATGGGCAAGTCCGATCCGGCGGCCGCCCGCCACCAGCAGCAGTCGATGATCCTGGTGCCGATGGACCGCCCCGGCGTCACCATCCGCCGGATGCTCACCGTCTTCGGCTACGACGACGCGCCGCACGGCCATGCGGAGATCACCTTCGAGGACGTCACGGTGCCGGCGTCGAACATGCTGCTTGGCGAAGGACGCGGCTTCGAGATCGCCCAGGGCCGCCTCGGGCCCGGGCGCATCCACCACTGCATGCGGCTGATCGGCGTCGCCGAGCGCGCGCTCGAGGCGATGTGCCGGCGGGTGCAGCGGCGCGTCGCCTTCGGCCGCACGCTGGCGGAGCAGGGGACGATCCGCGCCGACATCGCCGAGTCGCGGATGGAGATCGAGCAGGCGCGGCTCTTGACGATGAAGGCGGCGTACCTGATGGACACGGTCGGCAACAAGGCGGCGCGCGGCGAGATTGCGATGATCAAGGTCGTCGTCCCGCGGATGGCGCTGCGCGTGCTCGATCGCGCCATCCAGGCGCACGGCGCGGCCGGGGTCTGCGACGATTTTCCGATGGCGGCGATGTGGGCGCATTCGCGAACGATTCGGCTCGCCGACGGGCCGGACGAAGTACATCGGGAAGCGATTGCGAAGCTTGAGCTGAAAAAGGGGCTGGGGGCTGGGAGACAGGATTCGCCCCCCTAGCCCCTATGGCGACGCGCGCAGCGCGTCGATGAAGAACTCCATCATCCGCTCCTCGTCGACGCTGGTGTGGCCGCGGTCGGGGCCGACCTGCAGTTCGAAGCTCTTGCCCGCATCCTGCAGCGCCTTGATCAACTGCAAGGAGTTCGACGGGTGGACGTTGTTGTCGGCGGTGCCGTAGTACAGGAGCAGCCGGCCCTTCAGGGTCCTCGCCAGCCCCAGCGCGTTGCCCGCGTCATAGCCGTCCCTGTTCTCCTGCGGCATCCACATGTAGCGCTCGGTGTAGATCGTGTCGTAGTTGCGCCAGTCGGTCGCCGCCGACGAAGCGGAGGCGGCCGCGAAGACAGCCGGATGGCGATGCAGCGCCATCAACGACACGTAGCCGCCGTAGGAGGTGCCGAAGATGCCAACGCGGCTCCTGTCGATGTACGGGCGGCCCCACAGCGCGCGCACTCCTTCGGCGATGTCGTCCACTTCCACCTGCCCCAGTTTCAGATAGAGCGAATCGAGCGCGCGCTTGCCGGTGCCCGGCACGCCGCGCGAATCGAGCTGCAGGACGAGGAAGCCGTACTCGGTAAGGGCGCTGGGAACGACAAAGCTCTCGCGCGCGCTGCTGCTGGAGAACTCGGGAGCGCCGTACACGCTGACCAGCGCGGGGTACTGCTTCGCCGGATCGAACGCGGTGGGCAGGTGCAGCAGGCCGTAAAGCGGCGTGCGGCCGTCGGCGGAGGGGTAGGAGAACAGCTCCGTCTTCTTCAGCCCGAGGGCGCTGAAGCGCGACGTCTCGCTTCTCGCGACCTCCCCGAGCGGCTCGCCGGTGCGCGCATCGACGAGCCGCGTCGCCGGCGGCGTGTCGTGCTTCTGATGCACGTCGACGAAGTAGCGGCTGTCCGGCGAGATGTCGCAGGACCGGGGCACAGCCGGCTGCTCCGGCCGCGCGCCCAGCTCCGGGATGCAGCCGCCGATCGAGTGGTGAAAGGCGGGGTCGGTCAACCGCTGGTCGCGGCGGCCGTCGAGGCCGACGCGGTGCAGCTGCACTTTCAGGCGGTTGTCGCCATCGCGAGCGGTGTAGAACAGCGTGCCCTCGTGCTCGTCGATCTTGACCAGCGCCGACGCTTCGTAGCCGCTCGCGCTGGTCAGCGGCGCGATCAGCCCTTCTTTCAGATCGTAGAGATAGAAGTTGTTCCAGCCGCTGCGCTGCGACTCCCAGATGAACCGGCGTCCATCCTCGAGGAACACCAGGCGCGGCTCGGAGATCACCCAGCCGCCCGGCGACTCTTCGCGCAGCACGGCGCGGACGGCGCCGGTGCCCGCGTCGGCGGCGGCCAGCTCCATCACGTTCTGGCGCCGGTTGGCGCGCAGGAACAGCAGCTCGCGGCCATCCGGCGACCATCCCACGCGATAGACGTAGTGACCGACGACCGCGTTGCTGAAGCCGTTGCCGCTGCGCACGTCGGCGCGCACCGTCTCGCCGCTGGCGACGTCGTAGATGAACAGATCGACCATCGGATTGGGCGTGCCCGCTCTCGGAAACGCCTCCACGTCGAGCGTCGTCTGCAGCTGTGTCTGGTTGAGGATGACGAAGTAGTCGGCGACCTCGCGCTCGTCGAAGCGGTAGTAGGCGAGCTTGCGGCTGTCGGGCGACCACCACATCGCCGTGTGCTGGCTGAGCTCTTCGCCGTAAACCCAGCTCGCCGTGCCGTACTTGACGCGGGACGCGGCGGCGCCGTCGGTCGTCAGCGCTCGGTCGCTGCCGCTGGCGGCGTCGCGCAGCCAGAGGTTGCGATCACGGTACGAGGCGGTGTATCTGCCGTCCGGCGAGGTCGCCGAATCGAACTGCCGGCCGCGCTCCGGTTCGGGCCGGCTCTCCGATCGCCGGCGTGCGAACGCGGTCGCCGCATCGATCTCCCTGGCCTCCCGCGCCTTGACGTCGTAGCGATACGGCCGCCCGCCGCGTTCGTACTCGAACGCCTCGCTGTTCTCGAGCCAGGTCACCGTCGGCGCGCCGCCGCTCACCGCGGTCGATCCTTCGCGCGCCACGCGCTGTGCCTGCTCGTAGCCGGGCAGCGATTTCAGCCGGTCCTGCGCGGCGAGCGACAGCGGCAGGAGCAGCAGCAGCCAGCGCATGTGCTTCACGCGATCACTATAGCCGTGCTGCGGCCGGCGTCCCCGATACGGCCGCGGTTGATGTCCGGACTCAGCAGGAGGAATGTTGATACGTACATCTCGAACGGCGAGGCCACCGCGGTCGACGCGCCGGCCTCAGCCAAATCCGCAACCCTGAGAAATTCCGCGCGATCGACGGGCCTACCCGGCCTAACCCGGCCGTAACTCGCGCTGGTAAGCGGCTTGCTGACTGTTTTCTCTGTGGCCGCACGTGTCGCGGCCTGAAGGAGAGACAACAGGTATGAAAGCCGTTATTGCCGGGGCGTTTGTCCTTGCGCTCGTCGCCGCCGTTCCCGTGTCGATGCATGCCACGCCGCAGCAGACCGCGGCCGTGAAGCCGACCGACAAGACGATCGACGACCAGGTGGAAGCCCGGATCAAGGCCGACGCGTCGCTCAAGAAGCACACCATCGTCGTCACCGTCGACGACGGCGTCGTGACGCTGACCGGCACGGTCCCGACCGAGGGTGAGAGCATCAAGGCCGCGCGCATCGCCAACGTCGCCGGCGTCACCCGCGTGAACAACAACCTGATCGTCACCAAGGAAGTCAAAGGTGAGGTGAAGGGCACCGCCGGGCGCGCCGCCGAGAAGACCAAGGACGGCGCGGTCAAGGTCGGCGAGAAGACCAAGGACGGCGCCGAGAAGGTCGGCGAGAAGACCAAGGAAGGGCTGAGCAAGACGGGCGAAGTGATCACCGACGCGTGGATCACCTCGCGCGTGCACTCGAAGTTCGTCGGCGAAGACCTGCTGAAGGATAGCGACATCAACGTCGACACCAACGAGCACGTCGTCACGCTGCGCGGCACGGTGATGTCGGCGGCGGCGAAGGCGCGCGCGATTGCGGAAGCAAAGGAAGTCGAAGGCGTCCGAAGCGTTGTTGACCACCTGACGGTTGGACCAAAGAAACCGTAGGCGGTCGCCGCTGGTGCTGCTGACGCGGATGGTTTACGGAACCACGCGCAGCGGCACCAGCACCCTTGCCCGTTCGTCGCCGCTGGCCGCCGCAATCGCGATGAGATAGTCCCCCCGCGCCTGCGACGCCAGCGGCCATTCAATCTGATACGTCCCCTCTCCATCACCCAGCGCAACGACCGGCATCGCCACCAGCGGTGTGCCGAACCGGTTGGTCAGTTGCGCCGTGACCGCGGCGCCGGCTGCGGCCTGGCCGTAGACGCCGAAGCGGACGAAAACCCGATCGGTGCGGACGAATTCGCGTGCGGCGAAGGGCACCGCTTCCGGGTCTGCCGCAATCGCGCGCGCCTCGGCGATCGTGCGCGCGCGGAAGACGGCAGGCGCGCTGATGGCGAGCGCGACCGCGGCGTAGTCCGGCACGGTGATCGGCCGGGTGTCTTCATCCACCGTGTTGCCGTCCCGGTCGCGCACCAGCGTCCGCAGCTGCAGCTCGCCGGGCGGTGAAGGAAACGACAGCCGGCCCGCCGCCAGCGGCGCCTCGAACACCCGGTCCTCGCCGATGCCGCGCGCGGTGATCGACACCGTGTCGGGCCGCGCGGCCGCCGCTGGCGGCATCTGACGGGAGGTCCACGCCGCGGTCACCGACGGCTGGCCGTCGGCGCCGCGATCGACGCCGACCCACAGGTCGATGGCATGCTCCGGCCGTGCCGACAGCTCGGCGAGCGCGCTGGTGACGTCGGTCGGAATCGCCTCGGTCGCCGCCATCTCGGCCCGCGCCCGCTCGCGCTCGGTCGGGTTCGGCGCCCAGTAGCCCTTTCGATTGCGCACCGTCACCCCGCGCCGGTTGACGCGCACCTTGATCGAGTGGAACTTCCCGTCCTGCGGGTTGCTGGTCGACGAGTAGCCGAGCAGGTAGAAGGCACTCGCGTCCTTGATCACCTGCAGCATCGCGCGCTCGGGCGTGTTGGTGCTGAGGAACGACTCGGCGCCGGTGCGCTCCGCAATGATGCGCAGGTAGTCGGACGCGCTGCCGATGAGGCCGCGCGGGTCGACGGTGTAGATGGCGGTGTTGTTGTTGTTCGCCGCCTCGGTCAGCTCTTCGAGCAGGTGGAACTCGTCGAGGCCGATGGCGAAGAACCCCTCGCTGACGAGGATGATCGCCTTGCGTCCTTCCTTGATGCTGCCGAGATGGACCGCCGCCGACTTGAGCGCCGACAGCGTCACCTCGGCGCGCACGCGCGCGGCGTCGCGCCGCTGCAGCTGCGCCTCCTCGATGACGCTGCGGGTCGGCACGTAGAGCCCGTAGCGTCCTTCGAGCTTGCGGATGCGATCGACGATGTCGCTGCGATCGCGCGTGAACCGCAGCGCGTCGACCGGCAGCAGCGGATCCATCAGCGCCACGAGGTCGGTCGGGCCGAACGCGGTGTTCACGAACGTCGTCAGCGACTTGCGACCGTGGATGGCGCTGGCAAAGCGGCCGATGTGGTACTCGTCCCAGAAGATCACGAAGACGCGCACGTCGTCGCGCGCCGCCTCGGCGGCCGCGTGTTCAGGCGATCGGATGTCGAGCGAGTCGTCGCCGGGCGGCGGCTGACCATCGACGGCCACGAACTTGAACGACTCGACGGTCTGCGGATCGCCGTCCTCCTCGACCGAGAAGTCGGCGGCGGTGAGATCGTCCACCGGCTCGCCGTGGCGATCGACCACGGTGACGTCGACGCGGACCAGGTTCGACTCGGCGCGGAAGGTCGGCGGCTGCGGCGGCGGCTGTTCCGGCTGCTGCGCATGAAGCGCCGCGACGGCGGCGGCGGCGACGAGAAGCGGGACGCTCCGGCGCATCAGGCCGATCATACGCCGCAATCAGCCGGCGCCTCGCGGCGCGGCCCGGCTTCGCGGCGTCAGAAGGCGAGCGTTCCGCTGAAGTGGACGCGCGTGGCCGCGCCGCGGCCGTGGGCGACGGCCAGGCTGAACCGGATGACGGCCGCCGTCAGCCAGACGCTGCCGCCGTACCCTTCACGCAGCTTTTGATCGGCGAGCCGCTGACCATCCGGATACACCGTGCCGCGATCGGCGAAGACGCTGACGCCCAGCTTTGCGGTGTCGAGCGGCGAGGTGAGCGGCACGAAGAGCTCCGCCGACATCGCGACCAGCGTGTCGCCGGCGGCGTCGCCGGCGCGGAATCCGCGAAGGTTCGCCATCCCGCCGAGGAGCGGCTGGAGATAGGGCGGCAGCGGCGCGTTCGAGTCGGTGCGCAGCGCCCGTACCGCGAGCACGTTCTGGCCGACGAGGCCGACGTAGCCGCGGCCATCGAGCTCGGTGCGCGCGACGGCTCCGGCGGGGAGGTTGAACCGATCCCATGCCGCGCGGGCGTAGACCGCGTTTCTCGGCAGCAGCGGATCGAGCCGCGTGTCGAGGACGAGGTCGGCGCCGCCGTGCGCGAAGGTGTCGCGCGCCTCGAAAAAATCGACGCGCTGGAAGCCGAGCGTTGCGCCGGCGCGCAGCGGGCGCACGATCGCGTGTTCCGCCCTCACCCAGACGCGCGCGCGATCGTCGTCTTCGTCGAAGTGCGGGTTGGTGCGTCGCGAGACCGACGCGCCGGCGAAGACGCGCTGCACGGCGCCGCGCGCGAACGTCTTGTCGACCTCGACGCCAGCCTGCTTCATCCCGCCCCAGGTCAGCGGAAAGGCCAGCCGGCTTTGCGCACCCAGCGGCTGCGGCACGGCGAGGCGCACGCCATAGGTCAGGCCGTAGCCGTCTTCGCCGTCGACGACCGGCAGGAACATCAGGTTCGGCCCGCGCTGCTTCACCACGCGGGTCGGCTGCGACGGGTCGCCGGTCATCTCGATGCGCACGGCGCCTTCGTCGACGACGATGACCAGCACGATCTGCGTCGGGTCGGCGATCGAGGCGAAGCGCTTGCGGACCTCGACGCGCTCGAAGCGTTTCGCCGCGCGCAGCCGCGCCGCCACATCGTCGATGGTCGTGGCTTCGAGCGGCATGCCGATCGTGACGCCGGCCAGCCGCCGCACCTCCTCGTCGGTCGTGACGGTATTGCCCTGGATTTGAATGGCGGTGATTCGCTCGGGCCCGGCCGGCTGGATGAGGGCGAGCGCGATCGTGAGCGCCGCGCCCAGCATCACTTCGGCGGCTTGATGCCGATGCGGGAGGTGACGTCCGGCTGGCGGTAGTCGCGATACTCGATGCGGTAACGCATGTCGAACTGGCCGGCCGCCAGCGTGCCCGAGAGCAGCATGTCGAGATCGTCGGGCAGCCAGACGCCGGCGAACGGCTGGCCCATCCGCATCGTCGCCTTGAAGTCGTCGATGCGAACCAGCCACTGCACCGGCAGGAAGTCGAAGCCGACGTTGTTGAAGGTGTACTTCACGATCTGGTGCGCGGCCGGCTCGACCCACAGCGTGACCAGGGCCACCTTGTTCATCAGGCGCTGGAACTGTGCGTCGCGCGCCTTCTCGTCGGCCGACGGCTCCTCGCGCCCGCGGCGGCGATCGGTGCCGCCGAAGAGGCGCGCCGGGTAGTACTCGATCTTCAACACCTCGCGGCCGTCGAGCGTCTCGCGGCCGACGAGCGCGTACTTGCCTTCCTCGAACTTGAAGCGCAGGAAGTAGGCCGAGCGGATGAACTCCGGTTCGCGCGTCTGGCGGATCACGGCATCGAGGTTATCGGGGACGCCGGCATCGAGCGGCGGTTCGACCGCCGGCGCCGTGCCGCCGGCAGCCTGGTCGCGTTGGGCCCGCCGCTTGTCGCGCTCTTTCATGCGGTGCAGATACTCGGACTCCGACTTCCGGCGCTCGGCCTCGCCGATCTCGACGCCGTTGAACCGCACCGGGCTGCGGATGAAGAAGCCGTCGCGGATGAACCAGGTGTAGTCGTGGCGCTCGCCCCAGATCGGGATGCGGCCGGGGCCGGTGAGCTCGATCACCTCGCGCTCGTCGAGCACGTACTGTTGCAGCTTTTTCCAGTTGGCGTCGCGGCTGGCGAGCACCTGCCGCATGAACTCGTCGAGGTCGGTCTGCGCGTGCAGCGGACGGAGCGAGGCCGCTGCGGCCACGCAGCCGCACAACGCCATCGTCAGCAGTGCTTTCGGGAGAAACCGGACCACTGAAACTGAACTTATCAGACGTCCGCGCCGGGCGGGAAGTTCTGGAACGGGCTTTGCTCGATCTCTCTGGATGAGCAAGGCCATTCTCGCGTCAGCTGTTCTTTCCGCCGCCGTCGCGTATGCGGCCGATCTGCCTCTCAAGGTGTCGGACGTCGTAACCGGGCCGCAAAGCCACGTCCGGCTCACCAACACCGCCAGCCAGCCGGTCACCGCCTGGAGCCTCGCGGCGACGACGCAGGAAGGGGCTCGCACGCATCGCGAGGTCTACACCGTCGATGGGTATCTGAGCGAGGTGACCCATGGGCTGCCCGGCGCGGCGGCACACCGCGAGCGGCTGATGCCGGGCGAGTCGCGTCAAATCCCGCTCGATGCCTTGCAGGCCGGCACGACGATCGAGGTGGTGGCGGCGGTGCTGGACGACGGGACGGCGATGGGGGACGAGCACGCGCTGGTGGTGATCTTCGAGAACCGGGCGAAGGAGCGCGATGCGCTGAAGGCCGTGGCCGACAGCTTCGCGGAGGTGCTGCCGGCGAAGCACGGCGCCGAAGCCGTGGCGGCGCTCCGGGAGCGCTTCACCGCTCTCGTTCAACGCAACGACGCGCTGCCGTGCCGCGCGGCGCTCGAAGCGGTGCAGTCGCTCGAGCGCGGCATGCCGGCCGATCAGATCGATCAGGCATTACAAAAGTACGCCGACTTCGTCAAACGTCAGTACGACCTTGCCGCGAAGCACGCGCAAAGAAGACAAGCGTAAGACGCCTCACCCGTAGGGGCCGAGCTTGCTCGGCCCCTCGGCCCTCACCACCCAATCTTGGCATCACCGAGTTGTTGGTCGAGCCACGCGGATAACGGCGCGTAGTAATCGAGGATGGCGGTCGCATCCATCTGCTTCGATCCGGTGAGCGCCTCGAGCGCCTCCGGCCACGGCTTCGACATCCCCATCGACAGCATCGCGTTCAACCGCTGCCCCGCCTCCTTGCTCTCGTAGGTGGAGCATCGGTGCAGCGGCAGCGTGCAGCCCGCGGCTTTGGCCATCGCGCGGTGGAACTGGAACTGGAGGATGGCCGCGAGGAAGTAGCGCGTGTACGGCGTGTTGTCGGGCACGTGGTACTTCGCCGCCGGATCGAAGAACTCCTCGCCGCGCGCCGAGACCGGCGCCACGCCCTGATACTTCAGCCGCAGATCCCACCACGCGTGGTTGTACTGCGCCGGCTTGATCTCGCCGGCAAACACCTTCCACCGCCACTGGTCGATCAGCAGCCCGAACGGCAGGAACGAGATCTTGTCGAGCGCGCTCCGCAGCAGCAGGCCGATGTCGCGCGACGGATCCGGCGCCTTCGCGAGCAGGCCGATCTTCACCAGGTACTCCGGCGTCACCGACAGGCCGATGGTGTCGCCGACCGCCTCGTGGAACCCGTCGTTGGCGGCGTCGCGGAAGATCACCGGCTGTTCCTTGAAGGCGCGCTGGTAGAAGTTGTGCCCGAGCTCGTGGTGGATGGTGGTGAAGTCCTCCGCCGTCGGCTCGATGCACATCTTGATGCGCAGGTCCTGCTGGTAGTCGACGTCCCATGCGCTGGCGTGGCAGACGACGTCGCGATCGCGGGGACGGGTGAAGAGCGAACGCTCCCAGAACGTCTTCGGCAGCGGCGCGAAGCCAAGCGAGGTGTAGAAGCGCTCGCCAGCGCGCACCATGTCGATCGCCGAGAGCTTCCGTGCCTTGAGGATGTCGGTGAGTGAGAAGCCGGGGTCGGCGTTGGCCGGCGCGGCCAGCGGGTAGATGTTCGACCAGTCCTGCGCCCAGATGTTGCCCAGCAGGTGCGCCGGGATCGGACCCTGCGCCGGCACCACCTCGCCGTACTTCGCGCGCAGCTTCAGGCGCGCGTAGGCGTGCAGCTTGAGATAGAGCGGCCGCACCTGATCCCAGAGCCGATCGAGCTCGGTGGTGAACGCGTCGGGCGCCATGTCGTACTTCGAGCGCCACATCGCGCCGGTGTCGGCGAAGCCGAGCTCGCGCGCCCCCTTGTTCGACAGCTCGACGAAGCGCTCGTAGTCCTTGCGCATCGGCGGGCCGACGGTGTGCCACCCTTCCCAGGCGGCGCGCAGCGCCTTCTCGTCGCCGGGCACCGACAGAATCCGCGTCACATCGTCGATGTTCTTGCAGGTGTCGGGCTTCGCCGGGTCGTCGCAGTAGCGGCCCTTGCCGTACGCCGACTGCATCCGCGCCATGATGGTGGCGAGCTCGTCCGACTCCTTCGTATCGGACGGCGTCGCCAGCACCAGCGACGTCTTCAGCACCGTCAGCTGACGCCGCTGGTCGCCCGCGACCTCGACCTTGTCGAAACGCGTCGCCTCTTTCGCGAACCGCGCGCCGGCCTCGTTCGCGGCCTGGCTGGCGCGCGCCGAGAGCGCCTCGGTGTCGTCGGTGATGTAGGTCTGCTGAACCCAGCCGGCCTGCGCCGCCTGGACGCCGAGCCGCAGCAGCGTGTCGTTGACGGTGGCGAGAAATGTCTTCGCGTCCGCGGACGAAGCGGCGCCCGCGGCCGGCGTCGAAGAGCTGCCCGCGCATGCCGAGAGACACACGCACGCGACGGGAACGAGCGCACGCCGGAACGGCTTGAATCTCATGCGCTAGATTATAGGCGCCATGCGGATCGGCATCGATCTCGGCGGCACCAAGATCGAAGGCATCGCGATCGCGGACGATGGCCGCGAAGCGATACGCCGGCGCATCACCGCGCCGCGCGACGACTACCGGCGAACGCTCGATGCCGTCCGCGGTCTCGTGGAGGAGATCGAGCGTGAGCTCGGCGTGCAGGGCAGCGTCGGCATCGGCATCCCCGGAACGATCTCGCCGGCGACCGGCCTGATCAAGAACTCGAACTCCACCTGGCTGAACGGCACGCGGCTCGCCGGCGATCTCGAGCGCCTGCTCGATCGGCCGCTGCGCTTCGCCAACGATGCCAACTGCTTCGCGCTGTCGGAGGCGACCGACGGCGCCGGCCACGGTGCGGCGATCGTCTTCGGCGTGATCATCGGCACCGGCACGGGCGGCGGCGTCGTGGTGAACCAGCGCGTGCTGACCGGGGCCAACGCGGTGTCCGGTGAATGGGGGCACAACCCGCTGCCGGCGCCGCGCGACGGCGAGCGGCCGGGGCCGGCGTGCTACTGCGGGCGCTGCGGCTGCATCGAGACGTTCCTGTCAGGACCGGCGCTGGCGCGCGACTACGCCGCAGCCGGCGGCGGCGAGGCGACAGCCATCGAGATCGCCGCGCGTGCAGCCGCGGGCGACCCCGTCGCCGCCGCGGCGATCGAGCGGTACGCCGAGCGGCTGGCGCGAGCCCTCGGCAGCATCATCAACGTGCTCGATCCGGATGTGATCGTCCTCGGCGGCGGGCTGTCGAACATCGACCGCCTCTACGAGCGCGTGCCGCAGTTGTGGGCGCAGTACGTATTCTCGGACCGCGTCGCCACCCGGCTGGTTCGCGCGCGCCACGGCGACTCGAGCGGCGTTCGCGGCGCGGCGTGGCTCTGGGAACGCGAGTAAGCGGCTGGCCCCGCCCGCAGTTGACGCGGGTGAGATTATTGACGTTCCGCGAGAATCGACTCACACGGGAGGACTCGATGAACGTGCTGCTCTGGGTGCTGCAGATCCTGCTCGCGCTGGCGTTTTTCGCCCACGGGCTGTTGTTTCTGTTCCCGCCGGCCTCGGTCGTGGAGCAGATGAACGCGACACTGCCGCGATGGTTTCAGCTGTTTCTCGGCGTCGCCGAAATCCTGGCGGCGGTGGGGCTGACGCTGCCGGGCCTGTCGCGGGTTCAGACCTGGCTGGTGCCGGCTGCCGCAGTGGGGATCATGATCGTGATGGTGTCCGCCACCGGGTTTCACATCATGCGGAATGAAATCGGCTCGGCGGTGACGACCTTCGTGCTGCTGGGGATTGCGAGCTACGTCGCCTACATGCGGTGGCGCGTCGCGCCGATTCAGTCGAAAGTCGAAAGTCGAAAGTCAAAGGTCGCAGTCTAGAGTCGAAAGTCAAAAGTCGGAAGTCGAACGTCGCAGTCTAGCGCGGGACCAGTGGCAGAGGCTCGCGCGCGAAGAAGGCCTCGAGCTCGCGGGCGGCGATGGCAACCCGCGGATCATTCGAGGCCAGATAGCAGTCGCGACGTGCGACGAGGAACACCGAGGTCCATGGAACGAATGGTTCCAGGGCTCCGATCGGTTCACGACAGGTCGCCGCGCGATCGATCTGGCCCGACAGGTCGGTCATCGTCAGCAGCCGCAGTTCGTTGAACGCGTTCAGCGAAAAGGGCCGTGCGAGCGCCTTGAACAGCCGCGGCGAAAAGGCGTTATCGCGCGACATCAGGGTTCCGGCGAGATTCAGCGCTTTCTCTTTATAGCGGTGCAGCGGCCACGGGTCGTCGCGCAGCCGGATCAGCGCCGACTCCAGGGCCGCCATCGCCTCGTCGAGCCGCGATTGACGCAGCCGCAAGGCGGCGACGAGAATCTCGGCCTCCGCCGGCTGGTAGCTTCGCAGTTGCTCGACGAGCGGCAGCGCTGTCGACTCCGAACCGGCGGTGGCTTCGAGGTCGGCCGCCATGGCGAGCTCTGACGGATCGCGCGGCCGGCCGTTGATCCGCGTCCAGATCTCGCGCGCCCCTGCCAGATCGTTCGCCTGAAAGTACCGGCGCAGGGCTTCCTGCCGCAGTCCTTCCTGGGCTGAAGATGGCCGGATCGACGCGGTCTGGGGACCCCACTCCACGAATGTTCCCCATCCGGTCGGTACCGAGCTCCAGTCGATGCCGGCGTCAGTGTCCAGCACCGGCCGGGAGGCGCCCAACGACCGAGCGATGGCTCGTAAGTCGGCAACGAGCAGCGGAACGGCGCGCCCGACCGATCGAGCCAGCCCGAATTCCACGACGTTTCGATCGTCGGTGTTGAGTTCGACGCGCGGCATCTTCGCGAACATTCGCGCGACGTCGTCGGTGGCGACGAAATGTGCCAGCACGCCGTCGAGATCGACCACGCGCCAGGCGTTGACGAGCGCCGACTTGAACGGCTCCGCGGCGATGCGCGCCCGCCAGGCGTCCGCGCGATAGCCCCGCCGCTGCACCGAGGCCACCAGCACGAGATCCCCGGCCGACGACTGCCAGGTTTCGACTTGTGGAAAGACCGCCGCCATCGTTGCGTAGATCGTCCGCAGCGTCGGGGCATCGATTTCGTACGCCTGAACCCACTGCGCGAAGATGCCGTCGCTCGTCAACCGGGAGCGGGCAGCCTGATAGAACTCGAGCGTGAAGAGGCTCGCGATCCCGGCGCGGAAGGGGTTCGACGGCTCCGAGGCGATCACGTCGTATCGTTCTCTGCCAGTCAGCAGCGCCTCGCGCGCATCGCCAATCGTGATGTGGATTTTCGGATTGGTCATCGCCCCCTGGTTCACCGCGGCACACGCACGTGCAACGTCGAGCACCACGGGCTCCAGTTCGACGACATCGACGCGCTGCATCGACGGAACGGCCGCCAGCCAGCCGGCGCTGCTGCCGGTCCCGAGGCCAATGACGAGCGCTTGCGCGGGCGTCCCGTGGGCGAGCGCGCCGAGCAGGCCGAGCATGACCTGCGTGCCCGCGTCGGCGCGCGCGCTGCCGTCGGACTTGCCATTGACGATGAACGCGTAGCCACTCTGTTCCACCATCAGGGCGACGCTGCTCTCGACGCCGTCGCGTTCCCATTCGATCGCCCGCCGGACGCCATTGGTCCACACCCGCATGCGATTGGCCGATGCCAGGACGTCGCGCGGCGCGCGGCCGGCCCCAATCCCGCTGTGCCGCCACACCGCCGTGGGACCGTCCGCGGTCAACATGACGCCGGTCGCGAGCAATAACGCGCCGACGGCGAGGTGTGACGTCCATCCGCCGGCGCGAGCGCCAGAGTCGGGATGTTGACGGATGCGGATCAGCTCGACCAGCGCGGCGGCCGCGCCCAGCACCGCGAGCATGACGGCCACCAGCCGCCACGATCCGGGCGCGGAAAGCCAGGGCATGACGCCAAAGCCGCCGGCGAGCGCGCCGGCGATCGCACCAAGTGTGTTGGCCGCATAGACGAGCCCCACATCGCGACCCAGATGGTCGCGCCCGCGGCCCATCAGCGCGATCAACATCGGGAACTGATAGCCGGCAATGACAGCCGGCGCGAGGACGACGAGCACCGTGACCGCCGTCCAACCGGTAATGGCCGCAGGAAAGCCGATGACGCCGAGCGGCAGCAACGCGACGGTGAGGAATGCGACCCGATCGCCGAGCGCGAAGGTCGCCGCGACCGCGGCAGCTTCGCAGAGACAGCACACGGCGAACCCGCGCAACGACGCGGCCCGCAGGCGGCCGACGGTCGCGTAGAGAAAACCGCCGATGCCGATGCCGGCGAGCGCGACCGCGAGCACCAGCCCGAACGTGAAGACCGATCCGCCGAGAAGCGGGCCGAGGAGCCGATACCAGACCAGCTCCATCAAGAAGAACGCGAACCCGACGGTCGCGGCGGCGACCAGCAGGAATGACGTCGGCGCTGCGACCGGCCCCTGCGGATCAACTGCATCGCCCTCAGAAATCGCTTCGGCTCCGCCCGGGCGACCACTCACGCCTGCCCACTTTCGATCGAGACCGCGGGCGATCACGGCCACGAGGGCGTTGGTTGCGGCGGCCAACCATAACGTGGCGCGGGTGCCGAACACTTCGAGCAGCAAGAACGTCGCGATCAGACAGCCGAAGACCGCACCGATGGTGTTCGCCGCATACAGCATCGCCAGATGTTGCCGGCGAACATCTCCTGAGACCGTCACTGCCCGGGCCGCGGCGGGCAGCGTGCCACCCATCGCGATCGTTGGCACAGCCAACACCAGCGTGCTCAACAGCAACCGCTCGATGGTGGCGATCGGCATCCCCAGCCGACTCGTTCCGCCTGACGCGAGATAGACCGCCCGGGCAGCGTAGAGCAGCAGAGGGCTGACCGCCGCCGTGACCGCAACGATGAACTCGAGGACGGAATAGAAGTGCAGCGGCCGCTCTTCGGCGTCGGCGCGCGGCCCCAGCAGCAGGCCGCCGACACCGAGTCCGCCAATGAAGATTGCGAGGACTGCGGCGGAAGCGGCGGTGGAGGCGCCGAAAATCAGCCGGAACTCGCGCAGCCACCCGACCTGATAGATGAGCGCGCAGGACCCGGACCCGAACAACAGCCAGGCCACCGACGCCGCTCTCGAATGCATCGCTATCGCGTCAGCGTCCAGACGAAGGCCAGCGCCGCGCCGGCGCCGGCCGCCTGGAGCCAGAGCTCGATCCGCTCCTGCAGGAAGATCAGGCCGACGCCGACGAACGCCGCGGCCAGGAGCAGCAGGCGCCAGTACAGCTCCTCGTTCGCCACCTCGAGGCCGCGCGAGCCGGCGCGGCGGCGGGTGGCGTCGATGATCGTGTTCGCGATCTCGCGGTCGCCTTCACGATCGAGCTCGAGGTACTCGCCGCCGCCGGCGTTGGCGATCAGCATCAGCGACTGCCGATCGAGCGACGACCGGATCGGCGGCTCGCGCGGCGTCGTGTCGTTCGGCCGGCGCTCGGGCTCGGGGATGAAGCCGCCGACCGTGGTGCCGACGCCGACCACCCAGACCGGCACGTCGTTGGTCCGCGCGATCTTGAGCGCGCGCGCGACCTCGCCGCTCCACGCCTGCCCGTCGCTGACCAGCACGAACGCCTTGGCGTTCGGCGACTTGCCGTAGATCTCGGTGTCCTTCTCGATCAGGCGCATCCCCCAGGCGAGCCCGAGCTCGATGTTGGTGTCCCAGGTGGTGTCGTCCTCGAGCCGGAACGGCGATTCCTGCGCCAGGTGATCGAGGAAGAAGAAGAAGGTGTTCGGATCCTTGGTCAGCCGCACCTGCGGCGCGGCGATGTGCGCGAACAGCGCCATCGCCATCCGGTCGTCACGCCACGCCAGCGATTCGCCGAGCGTGCGCAGGAAGCGCATCGCCCGCTGCCAGCGGTTGCCCGGCACGTCGGCCGTGCGCATCGAGGCGGATCCATCCTGCAGAACCACCAGGTCGATCCCGGCGGTCCGCACCAGCGACGCGGCGGCGGTCGGCCTCGCCAGGGCGAGGATGACGCACGCCGACGCGAAGATCAGGCACAGCCAGAAGACCAGCCCGCCGAAGATCGGAAAGCGCTCGCGCACCGGCAGCCGCCGGTGCTGGCGGAAGCGGCGCGCGTCGCGGCGCCGCGCCGTCAGCTGCCACACCCAGCCCACCAGCAGCGCCGCCGGCGTCAGCAGCAACCAGAGGTAGCCAGGTTCGGCGAAGCGCACAGTTTCCAGGTCAATCCCGAGCATCAGTCACCAGTGGCCAGTCGATGAGTCAGTTGCCAGTGGCCAGTCCATCAGTCGCAGGGAACGACTGCTACTGGCTACTGGCGACTGGTTCATCTGCACTGCAGCCAGCCCCTGCAGCGAAGCGACCACCCCAGCCCTAACCTTTGCGGATTTTTTGTCCACCCTTCCCAGCGTCGGGGGCGTCCTTGCGCTCCTCGCCGCGCTTTGGGATGACGATCTTGAATTGATTCATGTGCGTCTCCGGCGGCGGGCCTCCGACGCGGCCATGCAGCGTCGGCCCTTCCGGCAGATCGCCTTCATCGTCCATCTTCAGCGCCGCCTTCGCCGCGGCAGTCTTGCCGGGCGCCGTCGGGCGCGCGCGCATCGCCACGTCGCGCGAGCGGATCGCGAACTCGTAGTTGTAGGCGGCGTCCATCGCCCGCGCCTGGCACTCGTGGTCGTCGGCGCTGCAGCGGCCGGCCTCGGTCTTCAGCACTTCGCCGTAGCTCTTCACCACGCTGTCGAGCCGCCGGACGACGTCGGCGCGTTCGGTCGCCGCCTGGCTGGCGCGGAAGCTGGCGTTGGCGGTGAGGAAGAGAATCGCCGGATCGGTTTCGGTGACGACGCCGTTGGCGTCGCGCCGCGGCGCGATCGCTTCGTAGTCGGCGCGCCAGTAGCCGGCCGTGGCCCGCGTGTCGCGAACGTCGGCTTCGGCAGCCCGGCCGACCATCGGCACCCGCCGCTCGAGCCCGAGCCCCTCTTCCACCGCCAGCCCTTCGCTGTCGGCCTCCTCGAAATGCAGCATCGCCAGCTGCTTGTGCATCTCGGCGATGCGCGTCTCGGTCTTGCCGAGCAGCCAGAACGCGCCGCCGGCGGCGGCCAGCACGATGGCGGCGACGAGGGGACCTGCCATTGACTTCATCTCGACCTCACCAGGGTCCGGCTGAAGCCGGACGCGAAACGCAAAGTCCGGCTACAGCCGGACACGACGAGCACCCATCACGGAAACTTCCGGAAGTACGGCACGGTCAGCTGCAGCGTCAGCGCCAGCATCCAGAAGCCGGCGGCAAACAGCGCGTAGCCGGCAAACTTGGGCCGCTGGCTGCTGTATAGCTTGATATCGACCCGCCCCGCCGAGCGGCGATCGATGTCCTTGATCGCGTTGAGAATCGTCGCCTCGTCGCCCGCCGGGTAGAACCTGCCGCCGGTCGATTCGATCGCCGGCTTCCAGATGTCGTCGGGCAACACCGCGCCCAGCGCCTTGTTGTAGCTGGTGCGGATCATATAGACCGGGATCTTGGCCGCCACCGCGCCGGCGACGATCTCCGAGACGTGCTTGCCGTGCACGGTCACCTGCGTGTCCTGCCCGTCGCTGAAGAGCAGCATCAGGTTGCCCGAGGCATCGAGGAAGTTGAACGCCTGGAACAGGCTCGTCGCCTGCTCGATGGCCGTCGCGATCGTCGTCCCCTGGTCGGGGAATTTCATGAACTCGGTCCAGTCACCGACGAGCGACAGGCTGAGCAGGATGTTCTCGTAGTCGGTGGTGAACGGCGTCACCACGTAGGCTTCGTCGCCGAATTCCACCAGCGCGATGAGGTCCTTGTACTTGCCGCCGATGCGCTGCCGGATGAACGCCTCGGCGGCGGCGACGGTGGTGAAGAAGGTGGCCTCGTTCGGCGCCTTGGCGTTGAGCTGCGCCGCGGGGAAGCGCGCCATCATGCTCGACGAGGCATCGATCATCACCGCGATCCGCCGCCCCGGGTACGACACGTCCTCGCGCGTCAGCGACGAGTACGGATCGGCGAGCGCGAGCACGAAGAAGGGCACGCCGACGAGGAACAGGATCAGCGCGCCGTGGCGGATGAGCGAGGTCAATCGCGACCCGCCGCTCCAGTCGAGCACCGCCGGCAGCGCGACCTGCGTCCGCCCCGCCTTGGTGCGCGTCAGCGCCCTCAGGATCAGGACCGCGGCACACAGCGAGATCAGCACCACGGCGGCGATGATCGCGTCGTTTCTGTGCGTGAACAGCAGGTCGGCGGCGCGCGAGTTGCGCCACTCGATCACCGTTTCCCGCAGGACGGCGGGAACCTGGGTTATCGGGACCACACGCGCGTTTCCAGCGGCGCAGGCGCGCGGTAGGCCGCGAACCGCTTCATGACCCAGACCTGTTCGAGCTTCGCCCGCTTGAGCACGTCCCTCGCGGTGGCGAGCGCTTCGTCCAGTGCCGCCTCGTCGAGCGTTCCCTCGCGGCCGAAGTGCGCGATCGTGAAGGTGGACAGCGCCCGGCTGAGCGATTCGAGCAGCGCCACCCGCCGGGCATTCGCCGTCCCCCGCGCCAGCTCGCGGCCGATCGTCTGCGAGGTGATCGCGCCGGAGACCGCGATCCGCTTCGCGCGCGGCCACCCCGCCCTGAGAATGAGGCGCCCCGCCTCGGGCACGTCCTGGCCCTCGGCACTCAGCTTGTTGGCCGGCATCAGGCTCACCGGCCGGCCGGTCAGATAGGTGCCGGCAATCCGCAGCGCGGCCAGCGCGCGGCCGGCAAGCTCCGGCGTCCAGCCGCCGCTGTCGCGGTCGCGGCGCACCGTCGCGAGCTCGCGGCCCGCGCCGCGCAGCACCGTCTGGTCGGTCAACAGCCGCTCGCTGGCGGTGGTGGTCTTGCGATACCGCCGCGCCAGCCGCACCAGCGTCAACAGCGCCATCAGGCCGGCGAGCGTGAACAGCACGCCGCCGATGATGGTGAAAAGGTTGGCGCGGAACGCGCGCTGATCGAGATCGCCGAAGGTCTCGCCCGCCGTGTCGCGGATGTCGGTGGCGTCGGCCGGCACCAGCGACATCACACGCACCGACAGCGGCGGCAGGATGTAGGTCTGGTCGCGTCCCTGGAGCGACGCCTGCCGCTCGCCCATCTTCGTCTGCACGTGGTAACTGAGCTTGGTCTCGGGCAGCGACACGTCGCGGCCGAACAGGTTCTCGGCGATCAGCCGCAGCCGGTAGACGTATTGAAAGAAGCGGCGCTGGTCGGTCCGCAGGTCGGCGCCGTGCGAGCCGCCGAGCACCTCGAACGGCGCGAACTGCACGACCGACGGCTCGAGCCGCGACTGGTCGATGACCACCGTCGCCGCGTCGGTCTCGAGCACCGCGCAGGTGAGGATGACGGTGAACGGCTCGCCGACCCGCACCGCGCCGGCGCTGGTGCGCCACCAGCATTGCAGCGGCGAGGTTTCGACGGTCTGCGCCCGGGCGAGCCCGGCGCCGGTGAACGAGAGAAGCAACGCGACAGCAGCCGCTCGAACCATAAGCGTCACCTGAATACCACGAAAGTCACGAAACCACGAAAGACACGAAAACGGCCCAAAACACAAAAGACGGACCACACGAAAAGAAAGCCTATTGTTGTTCAGTCTTTTTCGTGTCTTTCGTGTTTTTTCGTGTCTTTCGTGGCTCGCTACGCCGCTTTCCTGAGCCGCCGTTCGGCGATGAACTCGCTGAGCGCGATGGCGGTCTGCTGCTCGTCGACGCCAATCCGCAGCACGTCGAGGTCGACCGCCTTGGCCCGCCGCGCCACCTCATCCTGCCAGGCGCGGGTCCGCGAGGAGAGGGTCCGCAGCGCCTTGCGCGACAGGACGCGGGCGCGCCCTGTTTCGACGTCGAACGCCTCGATCCATCCGGCCGAGATCGACGGCAGCTCGAAGGCGAACGCGCTGTCGATGAGGACGATGAAGACGTCGTGGGTGGAGTTGAGGTGGGCGAGCTCCTTGAGCACCGGCTCCACCTCGTCGAACAGGAAATCGGAGATCACCGGCACCATCGACGTCTTCCGCATGAAGCCGGCGAGCGACATGCTGAGGCTGTCGGCGCGCTTCAGCGGCAGGAGACCGGTCTGGAACTGGTAGGCCTCGAGGCAGTGAATCACCTGGTTCTTGCCGATGCGCGGGCGCACCGCCGCCAGCTGCTCGAACCCGGCGTCGAAGGTGATCAGGCCGAAGAGATCCTGGAAGAACACCGCCGACATGCCGATCGTGCCGATGGTGCGGGCAATCGCCGCGGCGATCGGGATGCCGTCGATGCCGCAGCGGGTCGACAGGGAAGAGTCGGCCACGGCCACCACCGTCGCCGTGCTTCGCTGCTCGTACTCGCGCACCACCATCGGGCTGAAGTTGGTGAGCGTCGACTGCGGCCAGTCGATGTTCGACATCCGGTCGCCCGGCTGCCAGTCGCGCAGGCCGACGAAGTCGAAGCCGTGGCCATGAAACAGGCTGCGGTGCTCGCCGATCGTGTACTCGCGCATCCGCCGCATGATCAGGAGCTCGATCTCGGTGAGCTCCGACAGGTTGACGAACGGCTCGACGTCCTGTTCCCTCGTTCTCATCCTGTCCTCAGCCAGCCCCCAGCCCCCAGCCCCCAGCCCCCTACGGGATCGCCACTCGCTCCACCACGTCGGCGACCACGCTGTCGGTCGTCAGCCCGTGGCTCGCCGCGTGCGGGCCGAGCCAGATGCGATGCCCGAGGATGTAGATCGCCAGATCCTGGATGTCCTCGGGATACACCTCCGTGCGGCGGCGCACGAGCAGCGCCCAGACCTTGGCCAGCCGCCCCCAGCAGATGATCGCGCGCGGCGAGGCGCCCAGATCGACGCCGTGCTCGACCAGCTCCGACGGCGAGTGCACGTTCCAGTCGGTCTCGGGGTTGAAGGGCCGCGTCGCCGCGACCAGGCGCTGGATGTAGGTGGCGAGCCGCGGGTGCAGGAAGACGTGCTCGTTGATCGCGCCGCGCAGCTGGACGATGCGCTCCTTCGACATCAGCTCGTTGAGCCGCACCTTCTTGAAGTCGAAGTGCACCAGCTTGGCTTCTTCCTCGGGCGGCAGGTAGCCGATGTTGACCATGATCGCGAAGCGATCGGTCGCCGCTTCCGAGAGCGGAAACGTCCCCTGCCCCAGCTCCACCGGGTTCATCGTCGCGATCGCGAAGCTGAAGGCGGGCAGCTCGAAGGTGGTCTTGCCGACGGTGACGGTGCGATCCTGCAGCGCTTCGAGAAACGCGCTCTGCGATTTCAGCGGGATGCGGTTGATCTCGTCGAGCAGGATCACTTCCGCTTCCGCCAGCGGGCCGAACTCGGTCATCAGCTCGCCGGTGGCCGGGTTGATCATCTGGAAGCCGACCACTTCGGTCGGCTGCAGGTCGGCGCGGCCCTGGAGGCGGACGAATTTCGCGTTGCTGATCGCCGCGAGAATCACGCCGAAGAAGGTTTTGCCGACGCCGGGAACGCCGCGCAGCAGCAGGTTGCCGGCGTTGACCTGGCGCTGCTCCTTCTTGTCGTAGGAGGTCGGGATCTCCGACATCAGGACGACGTTGGCGAGCGCCTTGGCGGTTTCGTATCCGACGAGGGCTTTTCCGCCTTCGGCGACGATCGAGTCGTGGAAGGCGATGGCTTGTTCGAGGTCA
>Ga0207675_100000539_pt1 | contig 36903 bp, 39 predicted proteins | sample KBSSwiS42_FD_184305 | JGI IMG/M metagenome (GOLD analysis project Ga0207675, IMG submission 184305) | Switchgrass rhizosphere microbial communities from Kellogg Biological Station, Michigan, USA - KBS Switchgrass S4-2 (SPAdes) (version 2) | ecosystem: Host-associated > Plants > Roots >...
TTTTAGGGTGGGAACGCCCTTTGTCAAGACAACGGTGAGTCGTCGTTTCCAGGACACCGGCGCGCCCGAACCTGAAAGAAGACGCTGAGTAAGAGGGTTCCTATCGCGATACCCATGAACAGGCCGAACGAGAAATCTCTAAATGATTCTCCAATCTGCGTGTGCCGCTGCAATACCCAATTCCAAACGTTTGCAAGTGCGAGGAACGAAACGCCAACAACCATTAAGCGGTTCGCTTTTCCAAATTTATTAGTCACTTGAAATCTCCAAAATCAAGAAATCTTTCCGGGTGAGACCGGAACGGAGGGTTAGATGCTCCGCAGTTGGCAACGACTGCCTGGCCCTGGGCCGTACATTCCGCACCCGGTGCACGCGTCGGCCATAATTAGCTTGCGCGACCCGACAACCCAACGTTCACTGCAGCGGCGTTGCTGATTCAACACAAATCTCCTTGCCAACGCTGAAGCAAAACCACAGCGCGTAAATCGCGAGAAAAGTTCCGACCGGAAAGGTCCACACAACCAGAATTGCCGCGACTATTGCCCACGCGCGCGCGCCGGGCCTTCGCTTCCACAGCTTGCGACTGGCCGTAGCCGTCGGCAGCACCAGCAACAATCCGAGAACGAGATAGAAGATTACGGCGAACGCGCCTCCAAGAATTCCAAACCCAGCTTGATTCGCATCGCCCGTTTCGTTCGCGAATGATATTCCCAGCGCAACAAAGACGCCGAGACTGACCAGCATCAACAGCAAGAATGTAAACCCGAAGAGCGCCGCGAAGATGCCGAATCCGACGGCGAGATACCTGCTGTGTTCCAGGGCAGTCATTTCGTTACGCAGCCAATCCTACGGGCCGCGGAGCGCTCCGGAGCTGCACCGGCAACTGCGGCGCACAGCATATTTGCATCAGCTTTTCGCGATCGCGCTGCAATTCGGGATGTTCGGCCAGCGAGGTAAGCACTTCGCGGAAGATGCGCGCGGCATGGTCGTCCGGTGGATCGACCAGCCGATAGTGCATCCATTTTCCTTCGCGCCGCGCCGCGACGATTTGCGCGCGGCGCAGGTAAGCCAGATGACGCGAGATTTTCGGTTGACTGGTGTTCAGAATCGCGACCAGGAAACAAACGCAAACCTCCGAATCACCAATGAGGCTGATCAAACGCAGCCGCGTGCGATCCGCCAGCGCCTTAAAAAGATTTTCGATGTCATAAGGTTTCTTCGCCATTTTCTATTCAATTCCGATCTTCGCGCTCCGTCTTTCGAGCAGGACTGTGTTGCGCCAAATTCCGTTTAGCTTTCCAATGCGTTCTCGGTGGCCGACTTCGCGGAAGCCATACGCGGCGTGAAGCGCCAAACTGGCCGTGTTCTCTGGAAAGATCCCGGCTTGCAAAGTCCAAATTCCATTGTGTTCCGATTCTTCGATGAGCGAGGCAAGCAGCCGTCGACCGACACCGGCGCCGCGTTGGGCACTCGACACATAAACACTAACTTCGGCGACTCCGCCGTAGACGCAACGCTGAGACACACGACTGAGAGCAGACCAGCCAACAAGCTCGCCCGCAACGCGGGCGACGAGTCGCGCGAATGGAAGATGCGCACTGTCCCATTTGTCCCAGCCGGGCGCCTCTGTCTCGAATGTCGCATCGCCAGTCGCAATCCCCTCGAGATAAATCTCACGAACGCGCACCCAATCCGCCGACCGCATGGGGTCGATTATCACATGCGCCTTGACAGATATGTCTGGCTCGCCTATCATCCCTTCACATTCGCCGAGGCGAATATGATTTTAAGGAGGAACGAAATGGAAAGCAAGAATGAAACTGACGCCGTGAATGCTTTGAAGGCGCACCTGGCGCTGAATGTGACCGATGTGACGAAAAGCATCAAGTTTTATCGAAAATTTTTCGGCATTGAGCCGAGCAAGGTGCGCACCGGCTATGCGAAATTTGACGTACAGAACCCGCCGTTGAATTTTACCTTGAACCAAAACGCCGTAAGCGCCCGCGGCGCGTTATCGCATATGGGAATTCAGGTTCGGTCAACGGCGGACGTGCTGGCGACGCGTCAAAGGTGGAATGAAGCCGGGCTGCTGACCCGCGACGAAATGCAGACGAACTGCTGTTATGCGACTCAGGACAAGACTTGGGTGAGCGACCCGGACGGAAACGAGTGGGAAGTATTCGTGGTTTTGGAAGATAATTTGCCCGAGACAACTGCAGCCGGCGCGTGCTGCACACCGGAAGGGACGTGCGCTACGCCGCTAACTCAGATTGCGTAACAAGATGACGGCGAAAAAACGCGTGCTATTCATGTGCACGGGCAACGTCGCCCGCAGCCAAATGGCCGAAGGCTTACTTCGTCATCTGGCCGGCGATCGTTTTGAAGTGTTCAGTGGCGGCGTGATTCCGAGTTATGTTCGGCCCAATGCAATCACAGTGATGAAAGAACTGGGCATCGATATTTCGGATCATCGTTCGAAATCGGTGAATGAGTTTATCGGCACGCCGTTCGATTACGTGATCACTGTTTGTGATTACGCCGCCCAACGTTGCCCGACTTTTCCAGGCGACGCAAAGCGAATTCATTGGAGCATCGAAGATCCGGTCGTGATTGGCGATGACGAAGCGCAAATCGAAGCGTTTCGTACGGCCCGCGATGACTTGAAAGGCCGCATTGAAGCATTCGTCGCCGGCGAATTAACGTAACGCCTGAGAAGCTGGTCTTTGATCCAAATCGAGCGAAAGTGCCGCTTTGTGCGCGCCCATGCCCAGGCTTGACCTGTCTATCGGTTTTGATATACAAATTACTTTGTGTGGTAAAGCCGACGGGACTAGAACAAGCAGGAGGAACGACATGCTTGGAGTTTTGCAAAAAATGTCGCGGGCAAAGCTGGCCATAATCGGGTTTGTTCTGATCGCGGCGCCGTTTTACTTTGTGGCGGCCGCGTTATTGAAATACGGGCTGGGCGTGGGATTCTTGTTCGATCCTCTAGCCAACTTTTTCGCCGAGCCGTCGAGACTTCGCGTTCTCAATCTCGCGTTAACGCCCGTGCTCTTCTTTGGTGGATCACTATTAGCTTTAGCGCTAAACGTCTTCGCGGTACTGCGCCGTAGTGGCGAGAGTGCCCGCCCAGGGCGGTTCGCCAATCTAGCCGTCGTGGTGACAAGCATCTCGCTCTTGGCGGTTCTGACCACTTATGGTTTTCTCGAAAACTTCACGCATCGCTAGCTTGGATCGGCGAGAGTTAAGCGAGCTATGACTTAGCAAATCAGCGATTCAGCGGTTACAATCACGCACGCGATGGAAATCCTTCAGCGAATCAACTCACCCGCGGATCTGCGGAAACTGAACATCGATCAGCTTCAGGACGTTGCCAGCGACATTCGTGAGCACATCCTGGAAACCATGTCACGCGTCGGTGGTCACACGGGCGCGTCACTCGGCGCGGTCGAGTTGGCAGTGGCGCTGCATTACGCCTTCGACACACCGCATGATCGTCTGGTGTGGGACGTGGGCCATCAGGCCTACGCGCACAAAATTCTGACAGGGCGCCGCGACTTGTTGTCGACGGTCAAGCAGTATGGCGGCATCAGCGGTTTTCTCCGCCGCGATGAATCCGAATACGACACTTTCGGCGCAGGCCACGCATCCACTTCGATTTCTGCCGCCCTGGGAATGGCCATAGCGCGCGATCGCAAGAAAGAAGATCATCATGTCGTCGCGCTGATCGGCGATTCGTCACTCGCGGGCGGAATGGCCATGGAAGCGGTCAATCAGGCGGGCCATTTGAAGACACGGTTGATTGTCGTGCTCAACGACAACGAGATGTCGATCGCGCCGGCTGTCGGCGCGCTCACGGGTTATTTGAATCGGATTCGCGAAGCACATGGCTACCATCGCTTCAAGGACGAAGTCGAAGAGACTTTGCTTTCAATTCCCAGCGTGGGCGAACGACTCCATCACGCGGCCAAGGCGATGAAAGACGCGATCGCCGCCGCGGTCTTGCCGGGGGCGCTCGTGAACGAACTGGGATTCAAGTACATCGGCTATGTCGATGGTCACAACGTGAAAGCACTCGTACGGGCTTTGCGCGAAGCTCAGCAAATCCAGGACGGCCCGGTAATCGTCCACGCGCTCACGACGAAAGGTAAAGGTCATCCCGCCGCGGAAGAGGATTATTACAAATGGCATGCGACCGGACCGTTCGACCTGAAAACCGGCGCGCCGATCAAGTCGCCGGCAAAAGCGCCGACTTACACGAAGGTTTTTGGCGACACGCTGTGCGAATTGATGGCCAAAGACGAGAAGATCGTGGCGCTAACTGCGGCCATGCCTGATGGTACGGGCGTCTGCGAAGCTTTGGAGAAGTTTCCCGATCGCTCTTTCGATGTCGGCATCGCCGAACAGCACTGTGTGACATTCGCCGCTGGCCTGTCAGTTGAAGGACTCAAACCGGTCTGCGCCATTTACTCGACTTTCCTGCAACGCGCCTTCGATCAGCTGGTACATGACGTGTGCATTCAGGACTTAAACGTCAAGTTCTGTCTCGATCGTGGCGGCATCGCCGGCGGCGACGGGCCGACGCATCACGGACTACTCGACATCGCGTACCTGCGCGGCGTTCCGAACATGGTCGTAATGGCGCCAAAAGACGAAGGCGAAATGCGCGACATGCTGTTCACGATGGTTGAGCATGTGGGTCCCGCAGCGATGCGTTATCCACGGGGGAATGGCGTCGGGGCACCCATCGATCAACCACCGCAACTGGTCGAAATTGGTAAAGCTGAGCTTTTGCGCGATGGCGGCGAGGTTGCGATTGTCGCATATGGCTCGATGGTCCATCCATCGCTTCAGGCTGCTGAGCATCTTGCGAAGGAAGGGATCGAAACGACGGTTATCAACGGCCGTTTCGCCAAGCCCCTCGACAGCGCTTTGCTGCTGGCGCTGGCGCGAACAAAGCGTCTGATCGTCACCGTCGAAGAAGCCTATCTCGCCGGAGGATTTGGGTCCGCGGTTTTGGAACTGCTCGAAGAAAACGGGCTCCAGGACAAGGTCGCGGTTGTCCGCATGGGTGTTCCCGATCGCATCGTGACACATGGGGATCCGAAGTTGCTGCTAGCCAAGTACGGCCTGGATGCTGACGGCATATACAGCCGCGTCAAAGAAGCTGTCGAGGTCCTCGACGACCGGCGCGCGCAGCACCATAAGGTCATCGCCTGACACGATATCCGGCACCTCCTGCTTTCTAATCGAACAAATTACAGAACCGCGAACAGTAGTGAGCGGGTTAAGAATGCCCCCACAGGTCGCAGAGTTGCGCTTTTACCCGCTCGTTATCACTCGCGGTTCTGTAGATAACCCGCCGTGTCCATCCTCAGACGGTCGACCAGTCGCCCCACGCGGCGCGCTCGGAACGCGAGGCCTTAGACTTGCATCTAAGGCTTCGGAAGAATATGAACACCACGAGGATCGAAGTACCCGTGACGCTCCCGACACCGCATTTCGACGATGAGCGGACGATTGCGACTGCCCGTCAGGTAAAGCCGATTGGTCAAGCGAAAGTAACTGAAAGCTGGCGCAAGGTGCGCACGCTTTTGCCGCTCATTTTCCTGGCGACCGTCTGTGGCGCCTTGGGCGCGGCGGGCGTGAATTACTACGAAGACCGTCACAGAAGCGATGCGGTCGTACAATCGGTCTTGCCCAATTCAGCTATCGAGTCAAAAGCTGAGGCGTCGCCGGTCGCTGTTGCGGCTTCAGCCACTCCCACCCCAGGCGTTATTGACAAAAACAACGAGCCCGTGTCCAGCGAGGTGAAAGCTGACTCGGCGCCCACTGATGAGCCACAGACAAAAACCGTCACTGCGCCGGCAACTAATCAACCTTCAGACAAACCGGCGGCCAACGGACAAAAGACAGCCGCGGATACTGACGCCGCGAAACTGACTCGCAAGAGACGCGTCAATTCGGCTGATGAAGACGCAATCCCCGCAAACAAAAAAGGCGCCGGCCGAATTTCGGATATCTTCAGCGGTCCAAATCCTTTCTAGCTGAGGGCTCAGCCAAAAAAAATCTTCCTCAGTCTAACTTCTCAGTCCTCAATCTTTAGTCGCGATTGTCGCGAATTCATAATAATTAGACTATTGACCACTCTTTCTGTGCATGGCATTATGCGGCCTGTCGCGAACAGCACAACGTTTTGCCCTTTCCTGGTTCGCTGGCTCGCCCTTCCTCATATTTTAAAGAGCAACCCGACGATCCGAATTAGTGTGAGAACGGCTCGCGCGGTGCGGCGCGAGAGGAAGGTTACCCCTATGAAGCGGCAGTTTTTGTTCGAGCGAGAGTGTATCCACCGCGACCACGGCGTTGAGGGCGACACTTACAACGGGATGTTTTTCATTCAGGCGCTACAACGAATGAATAGTGAAGAAGCTGTGCGAATGGCGGCCAAGGTTGCGCCTTTCTTCTGGGTCGATGCGCCGCGAGTTGTAGTTTGGCTTTGTAAGCAGTGCGCCACCGAGCTGTCTCTGGTCGATTCGCGCGCAATCATGAAAGCCGGTAGGGTGGCATAGTCTGTAGCGCCTCGCATTGGGGGCACAGATTGAGGCCTGCGTTACAATCTGCGCATGCCGCGCGAGCGCATCGATAAGCTCCTCGTCGAACGAGGTTTGGCCGATTCGCGCACTAAAGCGCAGGCGCTGGTCATGGCTGGCGCCGTTTTAGTTAACGAGCAACTCATCCATAAACCTTCCGAAGTCTTTTCTCACGACGCAGACATCAGGATTAAAGAAAGCGCGACGCAGCGTTACGTCAGCCGCGGCGGCATAAAACTAGAAGCCGCCTTGCGCGAATTCAACGTGGATGTCAGCGGCCTCGTGTGCCTCGACATTGGCGCATCGACGGGTGGTTTTACTGACTGTCTCCTGCAGCACGGCGCCAAGCGAGTAGTGGCATTGGACGTGGGTCACAATCAGCTCGATTGGAAAATTCGCAATGATTCACGGGTTGAGGTGCGCGAGGCAGTGAATGCGCGCCACTTGGCGGCGGAAGACTTCGACGAGAAATTCGATCTGGTCACGATCGACGTTTCCTTCATTTCGCTCACAAAGATTTTGCCGGCGGTTGTTCCGTTGCTGATGAACGGCGGTCGTATCATTGCGCTGATCAAGCCGCAGTTCGAGGTCGGCAAGGGCGAAGTCGGCAAAGGCGGAATCGTCAAAGATTCGTTGCAGCATCAGCGTGTGATCTCGGAAGTGAACGGTGCAGCTGAGTCGCTGGGTTTGAAAAACGCAGGCGTAATCGAATCGCCGATCAAAGGCGCGGACGGGAATATTGAGTTTCTGGCGCTTTACTCGTCGCAAAGGCGATAACCACCAAGACACAAAGACACAAAGCTAAACCTGATTGAATTCTTTTGTGCCTTTGTGTCTTTGTGGTTAATTCCACGGTACGAAGTTCCCTTTGTGCTCTTTCTGTCTTTGTGGTTAATTAAGGCACTTATAAATAGGCAATGACTCCGATCAAACGCATCGGCGTGGTCGTCAAGGCGCATCAGCCGGAAGCGCTCGAGACGCTCTGCAAGCTGACCGAGTGGCTGACTGCGCGCGGCATCGCGCTCGTCGGCGGGCCGGCGGTCGATCGGGAACGCATCGAGCACGAGACAGGATGTGTGATCGAAGTCATTCCCGAAGAAGAGTTGCGACAAAAAGTCGACCTGATTCTGGTGCTGGGCGGCGACGGCACCATGATCGCGACGGCGAGAATGCTGGGCGACTGTGAAGTGCCGGTAATCGGCGTGAACTATGGCGGACTGGGTTATCTCGCGGAATTCAGAATTGATGAACTCTTCACGGCGCTCGAATCGATTCTCGCGGGCGACTACAAACTCGAACAGCGAGTGATGCTCGCGGTCGAGTTGCGCCGGGGTGACGAACTGGTCACCAAAAACCGTGTGCTGAACGACGTCGTTATGAACAAGTCAGCGCTGGCGCGCATTATCCATATCGAAACCTACCTCAACGATCAGTTCGTGAATTCGTTTCGTGCTGACGGTTTAATCGTTTCTACGCCGACAGGTTCGACCGCTTACAACCTGTCAGCTGGTGGGCCAATCATCTTTCCGACGATGAATACTGTTGTGATCACGCCGATTTGTCCCTTCACGTTGTCGAATCGGCCCATCGTCGTACCCGACGATTCGGTGATCGAAATCCGTTTGATGACCGAGAAGGAAGATGTCGCGCTTACTCTCGACGGGCAGGTTGGTTTTCCGATACAGGCCCGCGATCGCGTGATCATTCGCAAGAGCAACACAACTTTCAATCTCGTGCAGCCAAAGAACCGGAATTATTTTGATTTATTGAGAGACAAACTTCGCTGGGGACGATGATGCGTCAGTCTCGAGTTTCGAGTTTGGAGTTTCGAGTTCGCGACTCGAACATCGATCCCTTTTTCGCAGTGTCCGAATGTGGATGGGCGGCCGTAACCTAACCGACATGAAACCCAAAACTCGAAACTCGAAACTCGAAACTGCGAAGCGACCCTGGTATCGCCCTTCGCTGACCACGCAAATTCTTATCGGTCTCGTACTCGGCGGACTGCTCGGTTACATCAGTCCGAAGTGGGGCAATAACGTCTACTTCCTCCGCGACATTTTTCTCAACCTGATCAAGTCGATCATCGCGCCGCTGATTTTCTCGACGCTGGTAGTAGGAATTGCCGGGGGCGGCGACTTGAAAAAAGTAGGGCGCATGGGCGCGAAGGCGTTGCTCTACTTTGAAATCGTCACCACGATTGCGCTGTTCATCGGGCTCGCGATCGTGAACCTCACCAAGCCCGGCGCCGGTGTAGCGTTGGTCGGTGGCAGTGACATCAGCACACTCGTGAAGACTCAGCCACAAGGCTTCCGCGATCTAATCGTGCACATCTTTCCGGCGAGCGTCATCGATTCGATGGTGCGCGGGGATGTCCTGCAAATCGTGGCGTTCAGCGTGCTGTTCGCGATGGCCGTTTCGGCGATGGGCGAAAAGGCTGCGCCGATTCTGCGCGGTTGTGAAGCGTTGGCGCAGGTGATGTTCAAGTTCACGAACTACGTGATGATGTTTGCCCCGATCGGCGTCGGCGCGGCGATGGCCCACACGATTGCGACAAACGGGCTCAGTGTCCTGTGGAATCTCGGGAAGTTAATCGGTTCGCTTTATCTCGCGTTGTTCATCCTCGTCGTGTTTGTCATGGGCGCAGTGATGTTGATTGCGCGCGTGCCAATTCTTCAATTTCTGAAAGCCGTGCGCGAGCCATTCACGATCGCATTCGCCACGACCAGCAGCGAATCCGCCCTACCGAAAGCGATGGAGAACATGGAGCGGCTGGGCGTGCCCAAGCGCATCGTCGGTTTTGTGATGCCGACAGGCTACAGTTTCAATCTGGACGGTACGACGCTTTACCTCGCGATGGCTTCGGTGTTCGTCGCGCAGGCGGCTGAACCCGTGATTGGTCACATGAGTTTTGGCCGGCAGATTGTAATGATGCTGACCCTCATGATTACTTCGAAAGGCGTTGCGGGCGTCCCGCGTGCCGCGCTGGTCATTCTGCTGGCGACCCTTAACAGCTTCATGCCGGGCGGACTTGGGCCGATTGGCGTCGCCGTAATTTTCGGCGTGGATGAATTGATGGATATGGGGCGCACTTCCGTGAATGTTTTGGGAAACTGTCTGGCTACGGTCGTCGTGGCGCGCTGGGAAGGTGAGTTCGACGATAAGAAAGCGGCGGCGTTCGGCACGCCCGAAGAAATAAGGCGAGAACTCGCGGCGGGCGAAGTGGCGCTGGCTGAGGCAGCCGCAGAGGGATGACTACCGGCAAGATGCCGGTGAACCGCAGGCAAGATGCTTGCGCTCCATCAAGATGCTTTTTCCAATAGCAGACGATAACCAGGACCGCGGTTCGACGCCGATCGTCAATTACGTGTTGATTGCCATCAACGTCCTGGTCTTCGTCTTCCTTCAGGGGCTCGGATCGAACGATAGATTCACTTACGCGTTTTCGACTGTGCCTGCAGAGATCGTCACCGGGCGCGATATTGTCACTCGCGATCAAGTGCTAACCCAGCCGGTCACGGGCCAGCAAGTCGAAATTCCCGGCTTGCAACCAACTCCGATTCCAGTTTGGCTTACGCTGATCACGTCGATGTTCATGCACGGTGGCATCGCGCACATCTTCGGCAACATGCTTTTCCTTTGGATCTTCGGCGACAACATCGAAGACCGGCTGGGCCATGCCCGTTATCTGATCTTTTATCTCGTGTGCGGAATCCTGGCAGGACTTTCGCATGTCTTTGCCACTGCAATTTTCTCAGGCGGCAACGAAGCGAGCATGCTGGTCCCAAGTCTCGGTGCGTCCGGCGCGATTTCGGGAGTACTCGGCGGATACATTCTGCTCTTCCCCACCCGCCGCGTCGTCGTAATGATCTCCTGGTTCTTCACGCCGGTGCCGGCGTTTGTCGCGATTGGGCTCTGGTTCGTGTTCCAACTAATTAGCGGTTTGGGCATGCTCGGCTCAGGTTCCAAAGCCGGGGGCGTGGCGTATGCGGCTCACATTGGTGGATTCATTGCGGGCCTGATTCTAATTACCCCATTCATGATTGGGCGCTCGCGCGACAGCTCATACAACGTGCCCCGCTCTTGATCATCTAAGACTGCATATGGCAACTGAACTGGCGCCGACAAATCTGCAAGGCCTCGATATACGTTCGACTCCGCGGGAAGAGATGAAGCTTTATCCGCTCGATACGTTCGCGTACGAATTTCCCGGCAAAGAGATCGAAATCAACTTCGAGATCCCCGAGTTCACATGCGTCTGTCCGTTTTCCGACTTCCCCGACTTCGCCACGATTCGACTCAATTACGTGCCGAACAATCGATGCATTGAGCTGAAGAGTCTGAAGCTCTACATCAATTCGTTTCGCGAACTAAAAGTCTTTCACGAGCACGTCATCAACATCATCCTCGAAGATTTTGTGAATGCCTGCGATCCGCTGAGCGTTGAGATCGAAGGTGACTTCAACGTGCGCGGAAACATCAAGACGACCGTGCGCGCCAGTTACAAGAAACGGTGAGCAGTGAGCAGTGAGCAGTGAGAGACGTGTAACGTGTTTACAGCGGCTGGGATAATTTTCGTTCTTTTGATTGTTGGTGCTGTCTTTCTCTTTCTTGCGCGCCGGATTCTCCGAATCGCGCTGAAACTCGCGTTAGTGATGGCGCTCGTTTTCGTTGTTCTTATTGGCGCCGGCGTCAGTTGGTGGCGCGGCTGGTTTGACGGCGGCACGAAAGCGCACCCTACGCCAACCACAACAAACACGCGCTCCGCTCCGGGCAATCGCAGGCGTTAGTGCTCGCACAGAGTTTCAGTCAGCTTCGCAAAACCAGCACGTCAGCGACCGACGGCTTTGCGAATCTTCGCCAGGTGATGCCAACTGTGGCGCAGCGCGTGATCCTCGATCACAAACTGGGCAGTCATCGGGGCGCCATAGCTCAACGAAAAGGGCGCGGACCCGTCCAATTCATCATCGGTGAAGGCGCGAACCGCGGCGGCGGCTGCGCGACTGTTTTTGCGCAACAATTCCAGCGCCACTTCTTTCGTTATCTCTCTTTCGCTGTCAGCGTGCTTCGCGTTCATGGCGGCGACCGCTTCCCAAGTGACTTCCGTTACCGCGTTGCCGCCGGCGATCGCCCGGGCGGCCTCAACTTCCAACGGATAAACGCTGGCGACATGATGCACGATAACGCCGATTGGCCGGTGGTCCGTTTGCGAAACCGGCATGCGCCATTCGGCATCCGAAAGTGTCTCGGCAAAAGCGGCCAATCCGGCCGCGCCTTCCTCAATCCGATTAGCTAATTGTTCAGCTCGACGACTCATCTTCCCTCCATGGTCATTTCAATTTACGATGCGTAAGCATGAAATGCTGAATCATCTATCACGCTATGGGCATTAAAGTCGAACAGTGGAGTGAGTCAACGCCTCCTGACGCGGTCGACTTGCGACGGCGTCTACTGAGCGAAGGCTACAGCGTCTTTCAATGGAGCGACGCGCCGGGCACCACGTACGCTCCGCACTCACATTCGGAAGATCAATCGCATTGGATTCTGACAGGGCAACTCGAACTGCGCGTCGGAAATGAAACTTACACATTGCGTGCCGGCGACCGAGACTATCTTCCTGCCAACACAATGCACGCCGCATTTGTCCCCGGCGATGAAGCCGTAACTTATCTAATCGGCGCGAAGCGCTAGTGTCAGAAGCCCGACCGTCAGGGAGGGCAACGTTCGTAATCAGCGCCCTTGCTTACGCGCGGGCTTCTGCCACAAACTCCTCGCTTCATGAATACGCAGTACGAACTCATCACCACTCCCGACCAACTCCGTCGTGCCGTAGAACAACTCGCTACCAAGCAAGTCATCGGACTCGACACAGAAACTACTGATCTCGATCCGTACATCTCGCGGCTGCGACTGGTGCAGTTAGCGACGCCCGACAACGTCTTCATCATCGACCTCGAAAAGTTTTCGGGCCACAACCTGAAACAGAGCGGCGAGTTTGCTTCGTTTCGAGAGCTACTCCAAGCGTCGCGACCTATCAAAATTGCGCACAATTCAAAGTTCGACGCAAAGTTCATCAAGCATAATTTTGGCGTCGATCTCGGCGGACTGTTCGACACATTGTTAGCAAGCCAATTGGTTTCGGCCGGCGACATTGAAGAGCGTCACGGGCTCGAGGCGATCGCCGGGCGATATTTGAACGAAGCGGTGGACAAGACTGAGCGGCTCAGTAACTGGGAGTTCGAATTGTCGGAAGCGCAGTTGCAATACGCGGCGCGCGATGCCGCCGTACTGATTCCGTTGCGCGAGAAGCTGGTAGAAAAGATTAAAGCGAACGCTCTGATCGACTGCGCAAAGCTTGAGTTCGAATGCGTAATGCCCGTAGTCGATCTTGAGCTGGCAGGTTTCTTCATGGACAAAGCGCGATGGCTCGAACAACTGGCGATTGTTGAAAAGCGACGCGCGGAACTCGCGAATGACTTGCAGGAGATGCTGGACGAAGGCGCCGCGCAGGCCTCTCTGTTTGGTCCGCCGCGCGCGAACATCAATCTGGATTCGCAACAGCAAGTTAGTGAAGCGATGGAGCGACTCGGCATCCCCCTGCCCGATTCAACTCGCAACTGGAAGTTGCAGCCGTTGGCTTTGCAGTATCCCGTCGTCGCGAAATTGCTCGAGTACCGCACGATGCAAAAAGCGCTGACGAGCTACGGCCAGAACATGATCGAGTTCATCAACCCGAAGACCGGCCGCCTGCACGCCGACTTTCGGCAAATTGGCGCACCGACCGGACGCTTTGCCTGCACGAACCCGAACATTCAGCAGGTCCCGCACGCAGTTGAGTATCGTCGCTGCTTCATGGGCCATCCCCAGGGGAGGCAACTGATCATCGCTGATTACTCGCAGATCGAATTGCGCATCCTCGCCGAGTTTTCCGGCGACCAGGTATTCACCAACGCTTTTAAGTCCGGCGCCGACCTGCATCGCGTAACTGCCGCGCAAGTCTTCGGCGTATCAGAGGAGCAGGTCACAAAAGAGCAACGCGACTTTGCGAAGCGTCTTAACTTTGGTGTCGTCTATGGCATCGGTGCGCAGAGATTTTCGCTGATGACCGGAGTCGGGCAACCGGAAGCTGAGGATGTCCTGCGCAAATATTTCGCGACGTATCGGCGGCTCGATGCGTATTTGAAAGAGTCGGCGAATCGGGCGGTTGATGAAAAGCAGGCGCGTACTGCCTCGGGACGTTTGGTGAAATTCAATTTCGATCCGTCTGACCGCCAGCAAATTTCCATGACGCAGCGCAACGGAAAAAACGCGCCGATTCAGGGCACGAGCGCGGACATCCTTAAGCGCGCGTTGCGACTCTTAAACGACGAACTGCGCAGCACATCAGGCAAAATCGTGAACATCATCCACGACGAAATCGTTGTCGAGGTTGATAAAGACGAGGCCGCAACGGTGGCAGCGAAAGTCGAACGAGCCATGTGCGCCGCCGGCGAAGAATATCTGCAGAATGTGCCCGTAAAAGTCGAATCGCAGATTGCCTGCGAATGGACGAAATAATGTCATTGTCGATTGTCGGTTGCCGATTTGCGATTGGAATTCGCAATCGCGCGTGGCCTTTTGCAGAAGACGGCTGCTTGCTGTCGCTAAATACAATCGGCAATTGACAATCGGCAATCGCAGATGGCCTGGCTGTCATACAAACCTGTCGCCCGGCGCGACTAATTCACTGAAACACGGCGCTATACCGTGAAAACAGACCAGATCGACATTGTCGAGCTCCAGGACGAGCTTGAAAAGCTACATAGCGCCAGTTTCGGCTGGGCATTAAGCTGCTGCCGTCGCGATCACGCCGAAGCCGAAGAGGTTTTGCAGACGGTCTATTTGAAAATTCTCGAAGGCAAGGCACGCTACCGTGGTGAGTCGAGTTTGAAGACGTGGCTGTTCGCGGTGATTCGTAAGACGGCCATCGGCGAGTATCGCAAGAGACTGGTGCGCAGTCTGGTTTTTCTGGGCAGTTCGGAAAGGCACGACACCGGGGTGAGTCCTGCGGACGCGCCAACGACGCTACTTGAGAAGTCTGAGCTGCAAAAGCAATTTCGCGTCGCCCTCGCGAAACTACCCGCGCGACAACGTGAGGCGCTGCATCTGGTTTTTTACGAAGATTTGAGTTTGAGCGAAGCCGCGAACGTGATGGGCATCTCAGTCGGCAGCGCGCGGCAGCATTACGAACGTGGCAAGAAGCATTTGCGTGAGTGGCTAAGCCACACGGAAACGGAAAATGGAATTGTCTGGCGAAGAAAAGAAACTCCAAGCGCTGTTTAGCGAACTGAAGGCGGCGGATGAACAAACGACGCCGCACTTCGGCGCAACGTGGAACCGCGCACAGATCGCGCCGCGCAGAGTTCGCATATTCAATCCGGCGTTTGTCGCCGCCGCGTTGTTGCTCGTGTTCGGTGTGGTGGCGTTTGCGGTTTGGTCGCGCCATTCGCGCACAGCGACATCGCCACAACCAGTTATCGCCACTGCGCCGCAGAATCCCGGCAGTACGGCTGGAGCTGAAGCACCGCCGGCGCCGACGTCAGAAACGCCACTGCCACAGCCGAAGACTGCGGTGGTCTTGTCGCGAAACAAAACAACGGGTCAGCGCAATGTAATGCTCTCTGCCGCGAACCGAAAACTGCAAAAAGACGCGAAGTCGATTGCGAGTTGGACTTCGCCAACGAGCGCTTTGCTAGAATCGCCGAGCGACGAAATCTTCAGTTCATTGCCGGAATTGAATCAGAGCGCGACTCAACTGAAATCGTTTTTGCCGAGTCGGTCGAATTAGCTTTGTAGGACAGGCTGCCAGCCTGTCCTTTGATCGAGCCGGCAAGAGCCTGATCCCCCAGAGGAGAAGATATGAAGAAAGTAGTTGGACTAATCCTAATGATTGTCGCCTTCGGTTTGCTTGGCGTTGGCGTCGCTGCCGCTCAACAGCCCCAACCCGATCAACCGCAACAACCGCGGATGCCGCCGCCACCACCGCCGGACATGCTGAACAACTCAGTCTTTCCGCCGGACGTGATTATGGAACACCAGCGCGAACTTGGTCTGACCGACCAGCAGAAAGCGTTCATGCGCGGTGAGATCAATAAGACCTCTACTGTATTTAATGATCTGCAATGGCAATTGCAGGACGCGATGGAAGCGCTGCGCGACACGATGAAGGTCGATCAAGTCAACGAGCAGCTGGCACTGGCGCAACTCGACAAGGTGTTGGATGCGGAACGCGAAATTAAGAAGCTGCACATGGCGCTGGCGATCCGCATCAAGAACAATCTAACAGCGGACCAGGTGCAGAAACTTATGAATCTAAATCGCCGCGGCGATGGACACGGATTTGGACGCGGCCAGGGCGGCGGTCCTGGTGGGCCCGGCGCACCTGACGGACCGAGGCCGCGATCTGGTGGACCGGGCGGCCCTCCAGCGGGGCCGGGACGGCCAGCGCGGCCGAGTGAGTTTGAGTTTTAGTTTCGGAAGTTAGCTCCCCTTCCTTAATCGCCCGCGATCACGACTGTCGTTATCGCGGGCGTTTTGTTTGTGCATCTCATCTGTAATCAAACATTCGGAAACAAGTTCGCGAGCGGCGCGTTTTGATAATTCGCGCGACTTCGCGTGCTAACGCGCGTTAGTCTGAACTGGTATACTCGCGAGCCGATGGCCGAATTTGTTTGTCGTTTAGGAACGCCTGCGGGCGAAATTGTGACGCGGACGATTGAGGCCTCCGCGGTGCACGAGGCACGCGCGCGACTGGAGCGCGAAGGTTTCAAAGTTTTCAACATCACTCCGCCGAAGGCCGAAGGCCTGACGGCGTTCACGAAAGCGACTGGCGGCAGCGGTCGCAGCACGAAGGTCAAAGCCAACGACTTCCTGCTTTTCAATCAACAGTTGGCGGCGCTGCTGCGCGCCGGTATTCCGATTCTTCAGGCGATCTCGATGTTGCGACGGCGCGCGACTTCCGTCCGTCTTCGCGCCGTCCTCGAGAGCGTCGAAGAAGCCATCCGTGGCGGCGCTGCTTTGTCACAAGCGTTCGCCGCGCAAGGCGCGATCTTTCCACGCATTTACACCGCTTCGATTCTCGCCGGTGAACGATCGGGCGCGCTGGATGAAGTGCTGTCACGATACGTCACGTACATGCGACGCTCGGTAGCGCTACGCCGAAAGATTCGCGGCGCGTTGGCGTACCCCATGTTCCTTTTGATCGCGTCGCTCGGCATGGTCGTGTTTCTGACTGTCTACGTCGTGCCGCGAATGTCCGACTTATTCAAGGGCTTCGGCAACAAGCTGCCATTCGTCACGCAAGTCGTACTGGGAATTTCCGATCGACTCACGGGAAATATTTTCTGGCTCGCACCTCTCCTGATTGTGGCCGCCTTCGGCTTCGCGATTTGGTCGCGCACACCCTCAGGGCGTCTGATACTCGACCGTTTGAAGCTGAGGATTCCCATCGCCGGAAAGCTGCTGGTGCAATTGTCGGTCGCACAAGTCTCGCGCTCACTCGCAACACTGCTGGCCGGCGGTATCACGCTCGTCGAATCATGGGAGATCGCCGCCGAGTCAATCACGAATCTCGAATTGCAACGACGCAGCTCGGCCATTCTGCCTCTGATTCGTGAAGGGCGTTCGTTCACCGAGAGTCTGGAGGCGGCGAATTGGCTCCCCGCGTTGGCGATTGACATGATCGGAATCGGTGAACGTTCCGGCAGTTTGCGCGAGATGCTCGACGAGGTTGCGACGTTCTATGACGCTGAAGGCGAAGTGAAATTAGAACAGTTGACGACCACTCTGGAGCCTGCGATCCTTGTGGTGATGGGCGGCATCGTAGTAGTGATTCTGCTGGCGATTTATCTGCCGATCATCGAATCGATTTCCGGCGGCCCCATGATGAACCGGTAGTCACATGAAGCAATTTTCTGACGATCAAATCGACAAGACCGTAACCGACGCCGTCCCGAGCGGCGCAAATGGCGACGGCGATCTACCGCAACCAACGGAACCTCCCGAAGTTCGCCAGGCTAAGGAGCTTGCGCTTCGTTACCGGCTGCCGTTTGTGAACCTTTTGCCACAGGATGGCGAATCGCCAATCGACTATTCGCTGCTCAATGAAATCCCGGTCGACTTGATGCTGCGCAACCAGTTCGTACCGTTGCGCCGCGAAAACGGGAAGCTGCACATTGCGATGGCCGATCCGACCGATCTGGATCGGCTGGACGATCTTGCCAGCGCTTTGCGCGCGCGCTTAGTGCCCTACGTCGCTACCGCGGGAGCAATCGACGTGGTGCTGCGCAAAGGCGACGCGACCCAGCGTGTTTTGCAGGAAGCCGCGTCCGGTTTTCGCATTTCGCTGGTCCGCGAGACTGAACAGGGTGAAGAAGTTCTCGACCTCGATCGTTTGGCGACCGACAGCGACATGTCGCCGATTATCAAGCTGGTCGACACAATCATCTTCAATGCGATGGAATCGCGCGCTTCCGACATTCACATCGAAACGCGTGACACTGAAGTCCAGGTGAAGTACCGCATCGACGGCGCGCTTTACCAAAAAGTCGATCCAATCGATCTCGCGTTTCACCAGACGTTGATTTCGCGCATCAAGGTCATGTCGGAACTCGACATCGCCGAACGACGCGTGCCGCAGGACGGACGTTTTCGTGTTCGTTACAAAGGTCGCAACGTCGACTTCCGCGTTTCGATCATGCCGACCGTGCACGGCGAAGACGCGGTCATTCGTATCCTCGATAAAGAGCAGATTAACGAGTCCTTCAAGAACCTCGATCTCGACGTGGTCGGTTTCGATCCTGATGATCTGCGAAAGTTCCGCCGCTACATTGCTGAACCCTACGGGATGGTGCTGGTGACGGGACCGACCGGATCAGGTAAGACGACGACGCTGTATGCGGCGCTCAACGAAATCCGGAATGAAGAAGACAAGATCATCACGATCGAGGACCCGGTCGAATATCAGCTTCACGGCATCACGCAGATTCCGGTCAATGAAAAGAAGGGACTCACGTTCGCGCGCGGCTTGCGTTCGATTCTGCGCCACGACCCGGACAAGATCATGGTCGGCGAAATTCGTGACGAAGAGACGGCGCAGATCGCCATTCAGTCAGCGCTCACCGGCCATCTCGTCTTCACCACCGTGCACGCAAACAACGTGATCGACGTGATCGGACGTTTCCTGAACATGGGCGTCGAGCCCTACAACTTTGTGTCATCACTGAACTGCGTGCTCGCGCAGCGACTGGTGCGCGTGTTGTGCAACATCTGCCGCCGGCCGTATCACCCTTCGGACATTGAGCTGGCCGAATCAGGCCTACAACCGGAGGAGCATCGCGGCCGAGTCTTCTATTTGAACACTGGCTGCGAAAGCTGCAATCACACCGGTTATCGCGGCCGCACAGCGATTCACGAGCTCTTGGATTTGAGCGACAACATCCGCGAAATGATCGTCGAGCGGCGGCCCGGTTCAGAAGTCCGGCGTGCGGCCGAGGCCGAAGGGCTGACTTCCCTGCGCGAATCAGCTTTGAAGAAAGTTTTTGCCGGAACCTCAACCCTGCATGAAATCAACCGTGTCACCTTCGTCGAGGAAGTAAATCTCGGCCAGCGGTAGCGCTGGCACACAAATCGGGCTGAAATCTTAACTAATCCGCAAGAGGTTTCCCCGCGATTGCGCCTTATAGTGGCCTCACTTTTCTGGTAAACTGCCGCGAGTTTGTCGCATTGCGGAACCGACTCAACACAGCCCGCGTGTAACGAGCAGTGAACTCCGGCTTCCTCGCATCAAACGGAAGCCCGTCGCCGAAAGGTTAAGTTATGAAATCGCAAAATCGCTTTGCTTCACTCATCTCCCTGTTTGTCGTCGCCTGTTTGCTGGCGTTGCCAATGACCGCGTTTGCCAAGAAAGGTCGCGACCACTTCAACCGTGGGTTGGACTACGAGAAACAGGAGCAATGGGAAAAGGCCGTGCAGGAGTTCACGCTGGCGATCGCGGCGGATCCCTCGAATACAGATTTCCAGCTGCACTATCGCCGCGCGATCTTCAACACGTCGCAGATGTACATGCAGCAAGGCCGCGCGCTCGCGGAGCAACGCGACTACGTCGGCGCTTACAACGCGTTTCGCCAGGCGTTTGGGTACGACCCGGTGAATCAACTTGCGGTTTCCGAGATGGAGCGCATGCTGCGGCTGCAGGATGTGAAGCAAGGAGGCACTGGGAACGTTGACTCGAATAAATCAGACGGTACCGGCGCAACGCCTGCTTCACCAACAAACGCGAAGGCGGCCGAAGACGTCTCGGTCACCCGACCTGAACAGTTGCGTACTGTCAACTACAATGGCGACCTAAAGCATTACATTCGCACACTCGCCGAGCAGTTGAGTCTGAACGTAATTTTCGACAAGCAATCGTTTGCGCAACCACGCACATTGGAAATCAATCTCACGCAACCGACGACGACGGCGAAAGCGCTCGATTTTATTTTCCTTCAGGAGGGATTGTTCTTTCAGAAACTCGATCGCCACACAATTCTCGTAGCGGATCAGGCTCGTCGTCCGCAGTATCAGCAACTCGTCGTGCGCACGTTCTTCCTGTCGAATGCGAAGCCGGCAAAGGCTTTGGAAGTGATTACGAAAGCGCTGCCGGCCTCAGTCGGTCGTCCGCAATCAATCGTGGTGGTTGATGAAGACACCAACAGTTTGACTGTGCGCGACACGGCTGAAAACGTGAAGCTCATCGGCGAACTGCTCACCAGCATCGACAAAGATCGCGCGGAAGTCGTGATGGATGTCGACATCTACGAAGTCCAGCACAACAACCTGTTGCAATTGGGAAATCAAATCGGCGCGGGCCAATTCAGCCTGGGCGGATCGCCGGGATTTTCGCTCCTGACGGATAATGCGGTCACCCAGAACCGCACCATCAACCCGGCTACGCGCGGTGTGAATGTGGCGCCGATCGTCGCGGGCGTTCCCACGGCGCTGGCGGCTGCATTGGTAATTCCGTCATCAGTCTTGACCGCGTTTCAAAGCAAGATCAATGCGAAGTTGCTTGCGTCCACGCAGGTGCACGCTTTCAACAACGAAGAGTCTCAGGCGCGTATTGGCCAGCGCGTGCCAGTGCAAACCGCGCAGGCTTATCCCTTTGGTATCCAAACAGGCACGCCGAATCCGGGTCAAGCATTTCCGAGCGGCGGCTTCCCCGTTATCAATTACGAGCCGACCGGTTTGACGCTGAAATTCACGCCGCAGGTGTTCCCGAACCTCGACGTGCAGGTAAAGATGAATATCGAAGAGAAAGATGTGAGCGGGGCGAATACGCTGACGCCAACATTCACTGAGCGCACCATTTCCGGGACTGCCCGCGTGCAGAACAACCGCACGATGATGCTTGCCAGCGTTACGACAAACATTGACTCTGAGGGACGGTCCGGCATTCCAGTACTGAGCGGCCTGCCGATTCTCGGCCGCTTCTTTACTGCACCGACGCACGACAATCGTCAGGTGGACATCGTGATCAGCGTCACGCCGCGCGTCTTGCGCGCGCCGGCAGTCACACCGCGTGACGAAGAGATGCGTCCGAGCGGAACTTTGCAATCGCCAACCACCGGATCGCTCGAGGCGATGCTGATTGAAACCGCGCGTGAAGATCAGATCGCGGCAGCGCGCAAGATACCTAACCAGGTGAACATTCAATTGCCTGACGCGCCGAAACCGACGTACGAGCCGGCTGCGGCGCCCACCGACTCAACGAAGACCGGTGGAAACGAAACTGCGCAAACGAATGCCACTGGTTCGAACAACCCAACGGCGACAAACGTCGCCGCCAATCCACCCGCGACAACGACATCTTCGGCTAACACAACGCAGACCGATGCCGCCGCGCTGCAACCTAAGGCAGCCTCGTTTGCTCCGTCAGATGCAAACAACGCGAAGCCGATGGACGTAGCTACCGCTATCAAGAACGTAGTGAATTCGGATGCCCATGTGTCGACTACGTCCGCGAGTGCGAAAGAGACGCCGAATGTGACACCGCCGGTTGAAGATCTTGCGCCGAAAAGTGCAGCGACTGATACATCGACGAAGCCGGTTGAAAAATCGCCAGCGGTGATCGAGTTGCGTCTAAATCCCGATAAGAACGAGATGACGGTCGGCGAAAAACGGCAACTCACGGTCGATCTTAATTCCGAAGCGTCGCTTGGACTCGCAGTCGTGATGCTGCGTTTCGATCCGAATGTCATCAAGATTAACAATGTGACGCTCGGCAAACTTTTCACGGATGCTAAAACTGCGCCCACTATCACGCAGTCGCCGACTGAAAAGGGCGTGTTCCTGGTGTCGCTTGCGGCTCTGCCGGGAAGCGCAATCTCGGGACAGGGTTCGTTGCTCAACATCGAAGTCGAAGGTGTCGCCGCGGGCGAAGCCAAGCTCGAGTTCGACATCTCGAACGTACACCTCGTTTCAAGCGACGGGCGTAGCACAGTGCTGCAACTGGCCCCGATGTCTTTGACGGTGAAACCACAGGTTGCCGCAAAGGCAAATTGATCTGTGAGCTTTGTGAAATGGGTACTCCGAAAAAGGCAAATGGATTCACCTTAATCGAGCTGGTGATCACCGTCGCAGTGCTCGCGATCCTCACGCTGGGCGTGATCCCGCTCATGCAGGTTTCAGTTAAGCGACAAAAAGAGGAGCAATTGCGCGCGTCACTGCGCGAAATGCGCGAGGCCATCGATCAATTTCATCGCGAAGCTTTGGCCGGCGCGCAGTACCAGGTCAACCAGGGAACAACCACCGGAGCCGGGAATGTAGATCCTAATTCCGGAAGTCGCACAGGCCCCGGAACCGGGACTGGAGTCAACATCTTTGGCGATCCGCGCGTGCGCGTCTTCATTACCGACCAGACGATCTTCAGCACCGACAACCCTGATCGCTATCCACCTGATTTGGCGACTCTCGTTGACGGAGTTGATGTGCTTCCGATTACCGCGGGTGGATTGGGAAGGCGTGGGAACCTAAACTTCAGCGCGACTGAGGCGGCCACCGCCGATTCGGCAATTCCGAAACGGAAGATTTACTTGCGTCGAATTCCTGACGACCCAATGACCCCGGAAGACGAATCAAAGGGTGATGGGGAGTGGGATTTTCGCTCATGCTACGACACGGCCGATGCCGGTTCGTGGGGCGGCGAAAACGTCTTCGACGTTCATTCAAAGTCGAAAGGAAAGGCGCTGGACGGCACAAATTATCGTGACTGGTAAGAACAGACGGCAGGAGGCAGCAGGCAGGAGGCAGGAACAGTCACGAAGCTTCCTGCCTTCTGCCTTCTGCCGTCTGCCGTCTGGTTTTACCCTGCTCGAGCTGATGATCGTCATCTCGATCATCATCATTCTGGCGGCGGTCGCCTTGCCGCAATATCAGAAGACGATCATGCATGCGCGCGAAACGGTCTTGCGTGACGACCTCTTTCGCATGCGTTCGCTCATCGACCAATATTCAGCCGATAAGGGAAAGCTGCCGGGATCTTTGGACGATTTGGTCAGCGCCGGTTACATGCGCGACATTCCAGTCGATCCAATCACTGACCAGAAAGACTGGAACATTGTGACCGGCGACGATCCCTATTCGTCAGAAGGCGGCTCTGGCATCATCGACGTCCACAGCTCATCGGGCGAAGTCTCAACGGAAGGTACGGCTTACAGCGAATGGTAGCTAGCCGGACCGGCAATTCTTCATTTGTCATTTTTCATTCCTTCAACCATCAAAATGAGAAATGAAAAATCTCAAATGATAAATGGAAAATAATTAGTACTTATGCCGCCGAATCCACTCGACAAATTGTTGAAGCCTCGATTCCCTTCCTGTGCCGTCGGCATCAAGACCGGTACAGCGTCCGTGGTTCAACTGGAGCGATCGCGGGGCAGCTTCGTCATAAAAAGAGCCGCCACGATAAATCTGCCGGACAACGTGGTCCGCTCAAGTTTTGAGGAAAGCAACGTCCTCGATCCTAATGGATTGGTTGCCGCGTTAACGGATCTTGCGACGAGCGCGGGCTTGTTGCGCCAGAAGAAATGGTCGGTAACGCTGCCCGAAGCTAGTGCGCGGACGACAATCGTCACGGTTGAAACGACGGGCGGGTCGCGTCGTGAAATCGAAGAAGTGATCGAATGGAAAATCGAACGCACGTTCGGCGCGCCGCTGGATGAACTCCGCATCGGGCGTGAGGAGCTGGCGGCCAACGAGCAAAAACAGGCGCGGTACCTGATTACGGCGGTTCGTGCGGCGGTGTTAGCTGAGTACGAATCAGTATTGACGGCGATGGGGTGGCATGCCGGACTTATGCTGCCGCGGCACATTGGCGAGCAACAGTGGCTGACGAATGGATCAGCCGGCGACGGGCTGCTCTTGAGCGCGCACGAAGAAGGATTCACAGCGGTACTGCTGCGAGACAATCGGCCCCTCACTCTGCGCTCGGTCTTCTGCGATACGGCAGAGTGTGACGACGAATTGCACCGGGTGCTTTTGTTCTATCGCGACCGCGCGGGATCGAACGGTGCGGCAACTTCGCTCAACCGTTTGCTCGTGATGGGCGATCTGCTCAATAAGCAACGAGTCGCGGAGATCGCGCAAGAGACGCTCGGCGTAAATTTGCGACCGCTGACGGCCAACGAAGTCGGTTTGACGATCCCGGGAGACTTACCATTCGACTTAATTGCCGCGCCGGCGGGACTGGCCCGCCTGGCGTGGTAGAGGCTAGCGGCTAGACGCTGGAGTCTAGATGCTGGGGGCTAGAACAAGTAAGCAATGCTCTAGTCTCGAGACTCCAGTCTCTAGCCTCTGACTTGAAACTTTAGCTCGCTCGCAAACGTAAACTCGAAGCAATTGCACATGACAACCCCCATCGCACTGGCGAACGCGTTGGCCGACAGCGAACTTGTGCAAAGCACACTGGCCGGGCGCGATTCTGGCTTTGAGGAGTTGGTGCGTCGTTACCAGCGGCCGATTGCGGCGTATGTCTATCGCATGGTGGGTGATTACGATGCGGCGCTGGACCTGACGCAGGAAGTTTTTATCAAGGTTTATGCTTCGCTCTCACGTTACCGGCCTGAGTTCAAGTTCTCAACATGGATTTACAAAATTGCGCACAACGCCGCGATCGATCATTTGCGGCGTCATGCCACGCGCGAAGCAGTCGCAAGTTCGGAAACCGATCGCGCCGAAACCGCTGTTGAAAGTCGCAGCCTTTCGCCGGAGCAGGAAAGCGAGCGTACGGAGCGATGCTCAGAGATCGAAACTGTAGTTCAAATGCTGCCTGCGCCGTATCGCGAATTGATTCTGCTCCGGCACTCGCAGGATTTGAGCTACGAAGAGATCGCCGAAGTTACGGGCTTGCCATTGGGCACTGTAAAGAACCGGCTGTTTCGCGCGCGCGAAGCGATGCGCGAACACTTGATGCAGCGAGGAATAACGACTCCGTGAAAGAAGATCAACCACAAAGTTACGAAGACACGAGGTTAATGAAAAGATCAATCCCTTTCTCTGCATCTGTAATGTGTGTCTTTAGTGGTTAACAGTTAATGAGTCCGTCAAACGACAACCAGAACTGTCCGCGCGAAGAAATCGCTGCTTACCTCGACCGCGAGTTGGATGGCGATGCGTTGCGCGATTTCGAAGCGCACGTCGAGCAATGCCGGGACTGCGACAGTGAGCTTCGCAGCCAGCGGCAACTGCTCTGCACGCTTGAAGCGGCATTCGGTACGGCGCGGCATATTGAACTGCCCGACAACTTTACGCGCGTGGTGGCGGCACACGCCGAGCACGACATGCGCGGCTTGCGTCACAGGGTTGAGCGCCGTCGCGCTCTGCAACTGTGCGCGGTCCTCTTGCTGGCGGCTTTCACGGTGCTCGGCGCCGCTTCGAATAATTTCATGTTTCAACCGGCGCGCGCTTTTTTCCGCATCACCACGAGTGCGGTAGACATGCTCTTGCGTACTGTCGCCGACGCGGCGGAAGGTGTTGCCATCATCGCGCGTATGATTGCGCGCATCAGTGTGACGGGCCCGCACATATTTGCAATTTTCATTGCGCTTCTTTTTATCATTGCGATTTCGCTGCTGCCTCGCCTCATCGCCAGCTACCATCGGACCGAATTCATTGAATAGGAGGCAGACAAGGCAAAGGGAAGAAGGCAAAAGGAAAAAAGGCGAAGCCCCTCGTTACTTTTTCCTTTTACCTTTTGCCTTTTTCCTTCTCGCCTCCGTCGCTTCCGCTCAGCCCGTCCCCGTTCCCCCCAACGATCCCAATGCGCGCGTGATCGAAGGCGTCAACAACACCACAGTTTTCGGGATGGGCCAATCAATTCGCATTACCGGCAGCGTCAAGGAAGGCGCGATCGCTTTCGGCGGTGATGTGATTGTCGAAGGAACTGTCGAAGGTGACGTGGCTTCGATTGGCGGCTCGGTCATTCAACGCCCAGGCTCGCGCATCGGCGGCGACGTAATCGTGTTGGGCGGCGGCTATTATCCGGACAAGACGTCGCAAAGTCGCAATCCAAATTCCGTCACCATCATGTACGCCGGTTACGAGAGTCAGCTGCGACAAGCGATGCGCGAGCCGTTCAGTCTGCTGACTCCACAATTTACGCGCGCTTTTCTCGGCGTCCGGCTGCTCGCGATCCTATTCTGGTTCATCATTTCGCTGGCGGTTTCCGCCGCGATGCCGAACACCGTCAGTCGTGCCGTCGCGCGCCTGCAACTGACGAGCTTGCGGGTGGCAATTATTGGCATGCTCGGTTCAATCGTGCTCACGGTCGGCGTATTTCTTTGTCTACTGGTCTTGCCGTCACTCGTGGGCGCGGTCTTGTCGATTCTGGCGGCGCTGCTTGTGGTTGTTGCCACGCTGTTCGGCCGGGTAGTCATTTCCGCCGCCACCGGCCGCTGGGTGCAACGCCGATTTCTGCCGAAGCTGAAATCCGAGTCTGTAATATTGCTGCTCGGCGTGACGTTTTGGGTAGTGATGGCGTCGTTGCCTTACGTTTGGCCTATCGTTGATGCGGGATTACTGTTGGTGAGCCTGGGACTCACGCTAACAGCCCGTTATCGCCTCAGTTGGAAGAAGTCTGAGTTGTAACGCAAACTGTTCGTTCGTGCCGCAATTCCCCACGTGCCGGGATGCGGTTACTAACAGGGGATCGATCCTCGTGTATCCTGCGACTGAACCGACAGATGATGCGCTGGTTGCCGTTGCGGCCGCCGGTGACGAGGCGGCGTTCGAGGCGTTGTTCAATCGTCATCGCCGCCAGGTCGCGCGCATCGCCGGACGCTTCTTTGCGCAGCGCGAACAGATCGAAGAGATTATCCAGGACGCCTTCACGAAACTTTATTTCGCTCTGCACACGTATCACGGAACTCACGAAGCCTCGTTCAAAGCGTGGCTGGCGCAAATCACCGTCAACGCCTGCTACGATCAGTTGCGTCGCATCCGCCGACGTTCCGAGCAGACGCTCGGCGAGTTCACGGAGAATGAAACTCAGCAATTCTCTTCTCAATTGCGCGTTCCCGGCAGCGACGTGGAAACTGCCCTAGTTTCGCGCGACCTCGCGCTGAAACTGCTGACCCGGTTGAGCGCCGAAGATCGGCTGGTCCTTACGCTGCTGGATGTCGAAGGATTTTCGGTCGCGGAGATCGCCGAAATGACGAATTGGTCGGTTTCAAAAGTGAAGGTGCGAGCGCATCGCGCGCGCGCGCATTTGCGTCGGGTTTTGCGGAAATTCGTATGATTTTCGTGTGTTTTTGACGCTTAGGTTGAATAAGTCTGTAACCCGTCCGGGTTGCTAATCGTCTTTGGCTATGAGGCTAACGGAGGCCGCCTGTATGTTCAGAAGAAATTCACAAAAAGATGAGGATCTTGACCGCGCAGGTAAAGCAGTTTTGTGCGCGGCTGCAGCCGATGAGCAGGAGATAGTGCGGGCGGCGGAATCAGCATTTCTCTTCACGCGCATTCGTGCTCGGATCGCCGAACAACTCCGTGAAAATGAGTCAGGTGGCTGGCAGTCTTTGCCGCTGATCGCGTGGCGCGCAATTCCGGCGATGGCGCTCGTTGCCTCGATTACCGGCGGTCTCATGCTGTGGTCCGGCCAGTCAGCTAATGCGCCCGGCGCAGTGAACACGCCGGTTGGTTTTGGTATGTATGAAGACGCCTTGGCCGACACAACGAACCCAGGCTTAGAGCAAACGGTCCTTAGCCGCAACAATCTGTCGCGTGAAGAAGTGTTCACGATCGTCGTTGAGCACAGCGAACGGGAGCAGAAGTAATGAGTTTGACGGGGCAAGCGAAAGCAAAAATTTGGCTGGTGCTGGTGGCGGTGTTCGTTTTGGGCGCAGTCACCGGCGGCGCTCTGACGGGTTTGTATCGTTCACGGGCAAGTAGCACTGCCGGCCGCGACAATCGCGAACGCGCAATGAAGGAACGGTTCGAGAAGATGCGCCAGGAATTGAACCTAACCGATCAGCAGACGACTCAGGTGCGCGCGATCCTCGATGACACACGCAACGAGTATCGCACACTGCGTGAAGAGCTGCGCCCGCGGTTCGATGAACCGCGCATGAAAGCGCGCGCGAAAATCCGCGCACTGCTGGACGCGGATCAACAAAAGAAATTTGACGCGCTCGTCGCGCAACAGGACGCGGAACACAATTCGCGCGACGCGGACAACAACGGCAAGCGTTAAGGACTCGGTCAGTATCGACGTCTTACAACTGACTACTTTTTCGGATATTTGTGCAACTAACCGCACTTTCCCGGCGTAAACAAAGAGTACATTTCTGGGGAGTCAGCAAAAAATCGTGAAAATCAAATCCTACTTTGTTTTGGCCTCTCTTGCTGCCATCAGCCTGGCTGGGCAGTTTCACGTGCAGGCACAGGGCGACGATCCCTCCATCAAAGCCACGACTGTTTTTGGCAAGGTCAGTGAAATCAATGCCTCGGCCGGTCAAATCACGATCAAGACCGCGGCGGGATCTTCAGTCGTAGCGAATGTCACCGAGAAGACCACCTACCAACGCATGCCACCGGGCGAAACTGACCGCTCGAAGGCCGAACCAACTTCTTTGACTGAAATTACCGTGGGTGATGGCGTCGTGGCGCGCGGGTTCGTAGCAGCGGATAAGAAGTCCGTTCCGGCGCAGCAAATCATTGTCGTCAGCCAGTCAGAAATCGCCAAACAAAACGCGGCGCAACGCATGGCGTGGGCGCGCGGTGCGAAAGGCATCGTGAGCGCGATCAATCCCGCCGCGAAAGAGATCACCGTGACCAGTCGATCGCTTCAAGGCACGTCACAAGCCGTCACGGTTGCCGTGACGGACAAAGCAAAATTGAAGCGTTACCCACCCGATTCGATTCCGAAATACGAGCACGCGCAGGCGGCGAAATTCGAAGAGATTAAGGTCGGCGACCAGTTGAACGCGCGCGGTGAAAAGGACGCCGAGGGTACGCACTTGAGCGCCGAAGAGATCGTGTTCGGAACGTTCAAGATTGCCGGCGGCACTGTAACGGCGATCGACGCGGCCGCAAACACAGTCACCATTAATGAGCTTCAGACAAAAAAACCGTTGACGATCACGCTCAAACCGGAAACCGTAGTGCGCCGTTTTCAGATGATGATGGGTGGTATGGGCGGCGGCGCTGCTGCGCCCGGCGGGCAGGGTCAAGGTGCCGGTAACGGTCAGGGACAAGCGACAGCAAACCGACCTGCTCCGGGGGCGGTAGCAGGTACAGGGGGCGGACAAGGTCCCGGTGCTGGTGGCCAACGCCCGGGCGGCGGCGGAATGAACATGGCTGACGTGCTCGAACGACTGCCAACGATTTCAATCAATGAACTCAAGGTGGGCGACATGATCATCATGTCGACGCTGCCCGGTTCAGATCCAACTAAAACCACCGCGATTTCAATGGTCACAGGCGTCGAACCGCTGCTGCAAATGGTCGCGGCGCGGCAAGCGGCCGGTGGCCAACCACGGCCACAGAATGTAGACCTCAACAGCAACTTCGGCGGTATGTTCGGAGGCATCGGCCCGTAATCTTTGAGTGCGCCGTCGATCAAATCGGACGCCTAGCGTCACAACGATTTGAGCGGTGGTTTATTTCTGACCGCGTTTATTCACGGGACGCGTTCACTCCGTAAGAAAAATTTTAGAGACGAGACTTGATGATGACTTTCAGAAACCTAAAAACTTGTTTGGCCGCATTCGTTCTTGTCGTCGCCACGTGCATGACGGCCGCGGCACAGGGCCGCGCGACGCTACGCGGGTCAGTTAATGACGAAGTTGGCGCCGTCATTGTGGGCGCCACCGTGACTTTGACTGACGGCTCAGGAGCGCAGAAGACGGCCACGACCGCCAACGACGGTGCGTTTACTTTCACCGGGCTGACGCCCGGCAAATACCTCTTACGCGCGGTTGCAGGCGGCTTTGCGCAGTCTGACGACGTCGAAGTCGATGTCACGACGGCACGTCGTGATCCCACGGTGATCACGCTCAAGGTGGCCGAGATTCAAAGCGAAGTGAAAGTCGAATCGACTCCGCCGATTAGTACCGATCCGACAAGTAACGCAAACCAACAGGTGCTTACGGGAAAGGACATCGAAGCGCTGCCGGATGATCCGGATGAGTTAGCGGCGGCGTTGCAGGCGTTAGCGGGACCGCAGATTGGACCGGGCGGCGGACAGATTTTCATCGATGGATTTTCCGGCGCAAACCTGCCGCCCCGGGAATCGATTCGCGAAATTCGCATCAATCAAAACCCGTTTGCGGCAGAAAACGATCAGCCTTCGGGCCGCATTGATATTCTGACTAAGCCGGGCACAGACAAATTCCGCGGCAGCCTGAATGGCAACTTCACGGACGAGAGCCTTAACTCGCGCAATCCGTTTGCCGTCAACTCCAGCAAGCGCACTCCCTACCAGGTGCGCCAGTACGGCGGCAGCCTCAGCGGGCCGCTCATCAAAAACAAGGCATCATTCTATCTGGACGCGAATCGGAACGAAACTGATGACAACGAGTTGATTCGTGCCACAGTTCTCGGCCCGGGCTTTACTGTTCAGCAATTTGGCGCCGGTTTTCTACGACCGGTACGCAGCTTCAATATTAGCCCGCGATTGGAATACGCCATCAACTCGCGCAACACGTTCATTGCGCGCTACAGCTTCAATCGCAATCACAGCGAGAACAACGGAGTTGGCGGTTTCTCGTTACCCGAGCGCGGCTATGATTCTCAATCAACCAATCAGAACATTCAGTTAACCGAGACCGCTGTCATCAACGCGACGACGATCAACGAAACGCGTTTCCAATTCGCGCGCAATAAGAACGAGCAGTTTGGCACGAATACGATTCCGACATTGAACGTCAGTAGCTCTTTTAACAGCTGCGCCATCACGTCTACGAGCTGTCCATCGGTCGGCCATGCGATCAACGAACGAAATAGTTGGGAGCTCAACAACTTCACCCAGATTCAGCATGGCACGCATAACTTCAAATTCGGCGGCCGGCTACGTGGCGTGCACATCGACGATACGAGCCCGGGGAACTTTGGCGGTAACTGGAACTTTACTGGTGGCTTCGGACCCCAATTAGACGCCAGCAATAATCCTATCGCCGGCACCAACGTCTTGCTCACCAGCATTCAGCGCTATCAGCGTTCTGTCGCTATTGCTTCACAAGGCGCATTGACGGCACAGCAGCAAGCTTATTGCGGGGTGGGCGCGACTGCAGCGCAGTGCATTCGCACGCTGGGCGGCGGCGCGTCGCAATTTAGCATCAACACTGGCAATCCCAACGCGACGGTTTCGCAAATCGACGCCGGCTTCTATGCGCAGGATGACTGGCGAATTCGGCCGAACTTAACCTTCAGTTACGGCCTGCGCTACGAAAATCAGACCAACATCAGCAGCAAATTCAACTTTGCACCACGAATCGCCTTCGCGTGGTCGCCCGGTGGCGGCGCGAACGCGACGAAACCGCCCAAGATGGTGATTCGTGGCGGCATCGGACTTTTCTATAACCGCTTCGGCGAAGGGCAGACGTTACAGTCGCATCGCTTCAATGGTTCAAACGAATTGCAATATGTGATTACCGATCCGGCGGTGATTCTGGGGCGGCCGCCAACTCTGGCCGAGCAGATTGCCAATCCATCGTTTACTTTCCTGAATCAGTATCCGAACGTGCCGACCAGTGCCCAACTCGCGATTGTGCCGGCAACGCAGCAAACAATTTGGCGGGTCGCGTCTAATCTGCAAGCGCCCGAATTCTATTTGACCGGTTTGCAGGTCGAGCGGCAGTTGCCCAAGAATTTTACGATGGTTGTCGGCGCTTTCTCGCTCCGTATCCTGCACGCGATACGCGCTCGTGACATCAACGCACCGCTGCCTCCGACATTTACTACGCGACCGCAGCCGGCTGACTTGTGTGCTCAATATTGGACCTCCAGCGCGCCGTGCGCACTGGGAGACATTTATCAGTACGAATCAAGCGGCAAGTTTCGGCAGAATCAGATGATTGTCCAGCTTAATAGCCGGCTTAACCCGCGCATATCACTGTCGGCTGGATATTTTTTGAGCAAGACGACCAACGACACCGATGGCCAGGGTGGCAGTCTGTTTCCGATGAACTCGTACGATCTAACGGGCGAGTTTGGCCGTTCTTCATTTGACGTCCGTCATCGGTTCACTCTTTTCGGCACGTTCAATTCGCCCTGGTGGAAACTCGTCTTCAACCCGTTCGTTGTCGCGAGCAGCGGTCCGCCTTTCAATATCACCACGGGACAGGATTTGAACCTCGACCGGCAGTACAATGAGCGGCCAACATTTGCGCAGTTGAATATTTTCTGCACGGCCAATCCAGCGCGTTGCAACGGTTTCGATTACTCAAATACGAGCAATCAGTTTATTCCACGAAACTACGGTAACGGTCCGGGGTTCTGGAGGGTGGACATGACCGTCAGCCGCACTTTCAGTTGGGGCGGCGAGACAGCCCGGGCTTCCAACTCGCAGCGCGGCGGCGGTAACAATGCACGCGGTGGCGGTGGCGGCCGCGGCGGATCGGGCGGCATTGCCAATGCGGTACGCGTGCCTGGCGGTGAAGGCGGTGGTGGTGGTGGCGGCGGCAGGGGTCCCGGAGGCGGTGGCCCCGGCCCGGGCGGATTTGGCGGCGGTGGTGGTAGCGGCGCTCCCGGCAAGTATTCGCTTAACGTCTCAATTAACGCTCAGAATCTCTTCAATCACACAAATCTCGCAACGCCGGTTGGCGTCCTGACCTCGTCAAACTTTGGCCAATCGCTGGCTTTGGCAGGCGGGTTCGGTGGGCCTTTCGGCGGCGGATTCGGCGGCAGCACGGGCGCCGGCAACCGCAGGATTTATCTTCGCTTGCGATTCACTTTCTAAGGAACCAAGCAACCTCATCGGGCGTAATTACACTCGAAACCCCTCTGACAACCGCCAGAGGGGTTTTTGAGTTTCGCCCTACACCGTGTCGCAAACGCGCGTGTTCACTCCATAATTAGTCCCGAGCGAAAGGATTTCCGGTATGAATAGACTTCTGCTGACCGTCATCGCAATCGCGCTGGCAACTGTAAGCGCTGCCGCTCAAAGTCCCGCAGCCGCACCCCCCGCCGCGACGAACAATGCAGCCGCGAACTCAGCGAGCAGCATTCCGCCACCGCCTGCGATCACGGCGAACAGCACGCCGCTTGAACTTGCGCGCGCCGCACTTGCGGCCCAAGGCGGTGAAAAATTCAAGAACCTAAAGAACGTTTGGATTTACGGAACTGCGGATTTGTATGCGCCGAACAGTACGCAATCAATTCCGGGCAAGTTTTCCATCGTGACCGCGGGCGCGAAGTTGCGAATGGATATTGATGCCTCGCCGAATTTCAAATTCAAGCAAATCTTCGACGGGCAACAGTCGTACAGCTCGATGCCTGGCGTGGCTATGCCTCCGGCGGATAAATTCGGATTGCCGGTACTCGTTAAATACGATCAGCCCGGCTATACCGTCTCGGCGATTCCAAATGAAAAGAAATTGCGCGGGTTTCGTATCGTGGATGCTGAAGGTAATCAGACCGATTTTTACATTGACGCCACGACTGCGCGCGTCATGAAATACGTGAGCCCATACAACGGCTATACTGTCGGGACTGAGAACTCAAAGTTCAAAGAGATTGACGGCGTACTTATCCCCTTCAACTTTAGTCAACGTTTCGAAATGCCAATGGGCGCGTTCTTTGCTGATTTCAAAGTGAAGGAAGCGAAGCTGAATCAGCCGTTGGGTGATGACGTGTTCTTGATTCAGTAGCCATTCGATAAACAACGAGAGAGCCGCGGATTATGGAAGCCAGCCAGGCAACGCGGCTGCCTGCTTTATCCATTTCGCCATCTGGGATTCGTCCAACTTGTCGCCTTCATGGATGTCAATCCAGCGCGCAGATCGCTGGGTGCCACCGGGCGGAATGGGTCGCAGCGAAGTGCCATTGAAGAAAGTCACCTTCACATACCGCGTGAAGACGTGGAACGACATGAACCACCCCAGTCCTTCAATGCCGTAGAACGGTGAGTTCCATTTCACCGCCTTTCGCACGCCCGGGACATTACGCACAATAAGCGCGTCGAGGCGCCTTCCAACATTCCCCTTCCAGCCCGGCATCGCGGCGATATAAGCCTGTACCGGCGCGTCACCATCCGCCTTTGCGATTTGCGGATTTCCGCCGGACAAGAGTTTCACCGGCTTGGCCTTCGCGCGTGACTGGGCCTGCTTGCCCTTGGCACCGACCTGTAATGAGCGTTTAGATTTATTTCGCAACTTTTGTGAAGGTCAAACCGCCCCAATTCAATGAGCCCGGCTTCCCGTCAGCATCGTTTGTAAAGCCGATGATCTCACCGTTTCCGCCGGGCAGCATCACAATTCGAATAGTGTCCTTATCCGTGTAGGGAGTGGCGACTGCGCTCATCCTGCCCATGTGAACCGCCAGCGCTTTTTCCATCGCGACGATGTCGATTGTGCCCGCCAGATCGTTCGCATACTTACCAGCATAGTCAGCAAACGGTCTTGTGAGCTGCCACTCTCGCTTTGCCCGCTGTGCAGCCTCAGCGGCGATGCCTTGCCTTCTGCTTTCGAAAAACTTAACCGTCTCTTGCACCTGCTGGGCGAAATCGGCCTCAAAATTTTCCGTATGCAGCCACCAGTCATACGCGTACGCCGCGAGCATATCCGCTAAGCGCCCGCCGAGCGCGTCATTATTCACCAGCACCCCGACTGCAATTTGTTTATCGGGCATGAATGAGACGTGGCTCCGATAACCAGGATAGCCGCCGTGATGGTAGATCACTTTTTCGTTGCGGTACTTGCCGATCTGCCAACCAAGCCCGTACTCGCCATCGCCGGAAAATGGCGGCTCGTTTCGCGTGCTCTTTGTGTAACCCGTGTGGGCATTGCGAATAAGATCCGCCGGGAATACCTGTTTCCCGCCAAGCTTGCCGCCATTCATGTTGACGTTAAGCCACCTGCCCAAGTCGGAAACGCTCATGAAGATTCCGCCTGCCGATTGCATGTTGTCGTCGGTCTTTTCGAGCTGGCTGCGGACCATCTTGCCGGCATTCGCCGCATCGGTGTCGATGACATAAGGGGCCGCTATCTTAAACTTCTTTGCGCGCGCCTTTGAAACATAGGCCGTCGTGTGGGCTAAACCGGCGGGAGTGAAGACGCGCTCTTGCAGCAAGTCCTGCCATTTTTTGTGCAGATGGTAATGCAACGCGAGCCCATAAATGTTGTAGCCGAGGTTTGTGTAGGCGTATTTGCCAAAGTTCGCTTCATTAAAAGTTGTGCCTGCGGCAAAGACATGATCAATTTCTCGCTGGTCGATTTGACCGGTAAAGGCGAGCCGGTTCATGAGCGGCGTGTTCCTCAGTCCGCTGGTGTGCGTCAAGAGATCTCGGATCGTAATCTTGTCGGGTATCTGATTTTTGAACTGAATGCCCGGAGTGTATTTCGTCACCGGATCCGCAAACTTAATCTGGCCTTCTTTATCCAGCATCGCGGCCGCGAGCGCGGTAAACGACTTGGTTGAAGACGCGATGTAATAAAGCGTATCGTTATCAGCTTTGATGGCGGCTTCCTTGTCCGCCATCCCGTACGCGCGAACGAAAATTGGTCTGTCGTCCTTGATTACGACAATTGCTATGCCCGGCAGATCAGGAAACGTCGCCAGCGTCTTGCGCACCTGAGCATCGTAAGCCGCAATGAAATCTCTTTCCCTCGCACCTGTGTCAGTCTGTGCGAAACAAAGAACGCCGGCAGAATTCAATAGCAGGGCAGCGAGCGAAATAGCGATCGCTTTTTTCATGGGCTCTCCTGAGAAAAGTGTTCTTGGGACGGTAGCTAAAATGCGACTCGGGGAGAATTACGACGTGCGTAGCGAGGAAGTTCCCGGGAATGCCTGAAGGGTGGCAAAAATGCCAAGGCCGAGGAATGCAAAAAAATCAATCGCTTAATTTCAGGCAGCACCACTATTCTTACCTCGCGCTCGAATCACCAACCAAATTTTGCGCGCGATGAAGAGCGCCACCTGACTCAGGATCGCTGCTCCAATTCCAGACAAGCGATACGCGCCAAGCCATACGGCAACGCCGATGACGGCGAAGATTACGCCCGCATACATGCAGTATCCGGCAAACATAATTATCGGAACGAAGACAAACCGAGTAATTGACGCGTACTGTGGAATCTCTTCGAACGGACTGTAAATGTAGCCGAGTATCGGAATCGCCAGGACGAGGTGAATCCAGCGAAGAATCGAACGTGTGGTGGCGCGACTAATCATTCAATCCCTTTCCATTGAGAATTTGCGGAACAGACTTTTCGACTCTGGCCTGACGAGTTTTTGATTGCTTTGGTTGAGAGAAATAAAGCAGATACCCTCTTTGCCGCCCTGGAGTTAACGCCTTAAAAGCCTTTTTCAAGGCTGGGACTTCATCCAACTTACCCTTGAATTCTTCGGGCATCGCGAATTCGGAAGTCTTTTTCAGCGATACTTTCAAACCCGATTTCTCCGCGGCGATCGCTTCACGAATGTAAGCTTTTAACGTGCCCTTCATCTTGACGATTTCTCGAGCACTGGTGAACCGAACCTGGCGGGCCGACTGCACGTTCTCAGTCTGTTGAATCAGAATGCCTTTTGGATCCTTGAGCAACGCGCCTTTGACAAACAACAGCGCGCAGTACTCTTTGAATCC
>Ga0207675_100000540_pt1 | contig 36892 bp, 29 predicted proteins | sample KBSSwiS42_FD_184305 | JGI IMG/M metagenome (GOLD analysis project Ga0207675, IMG submission 184305) | Switchgrass rhizosphere microbial communities from Kellogg Biological Station, Michigan, USA - KBS Switchgrass S4-2 (SPAdes) (version 2) | ecosystem: Host-associated > Plants > Roots >...
GACCAACCGAGGTATTCCGCAATGTAGCGTCGCGCCTGATCACCATCAACGACACCACACTCAGCGATCGAACCGAGCTATCGGGCGGGCGGCAGGTCGACGCTGTAGATTTCCCGGTCGACATTGTGCAGCTTGACCGTCAACACCCTCGTCCGCGGGTCGATGCGGCCGCTGCCGAAGAACTGATACGGCTCGCTCGGCGGCCGGTTCGGCTTCATGCCGGGCGGGATGCCGGTGAACTTCACCTCCGGCCCGAACGTGCGATCGAGCTCGTTCGGCCCGAACGTGCCGGCGTGCAGCGGCCCGCCGACGAACTCCCAGAACGGATCGAAGTTGGTGAAGCCGGCGCTGTCGGGCGCGTAGCGGTGCGCGGCGCAGTAGTGCACGTCCGCCGTGATCCAGACGACGTTGCGGATGCGGCGCTCCTTGATGAACGCGAGCAGCCGCGCGATCTCGAGCTCGCGGCCGAGCGGCGCGCCGGGATCGCGGTTGGCCACCGCGTCGAAGCGGCCGGGACCGTCGGGCACCAGCAGCCCGAGCGGCATGTCCGAGGCGATGAGCTTCCAGGTCGCGGGCGAGGCGGCCAGCGCGCGCTGCAGCCACGCCACCTGCGCGTCGCCGAGAATCGCCGCCTCCTCGCCGCCCGCGGTCTGCCGGTTCGCCGAGTTGGGCCCGCGGTACGAGCGCATGTCGAGCGCGAAAATCTCGAGCAGCGGCCCGTGCCGCCAGGCGCGGTAGACGCGTTCGCTCTCCACCGGGTCGATGCGTAGCGGCAGGTAGTCGAGGAACGCGCGCTTCGCCCGTGCGGCCAGCAGCGCGACGCTCTTCTCCGCCGACGGCGCATCAGCCGCGAGCACCTGCGACGGCCACCAGTTGTCGCGCACCTCGTGATCGTCCCAGAGCGCGACCTGCGAGACCTCGGCGTTGAACCGCCGCATGTGCTCGTCCTGCAGGTTGTAGCGGTGGCAGCCGCGGAAATCTTCGAGCGTCTGCGCCGGCTGCGACTTCGCCTCCGTCACGAGGTTCCGCCACGTCGACCCATCGTCCAGGACGACTTCCGATTTGAGCGGCTGGTCGGCGTAGATCGTGTCGCCGAGGTGGATGAAGACATCGGGCTGCAGACGGCGCATCGTCTCGTAGAGCCGCATGCCGCCGCGCGAGACGTCGATGCCCCATCCCTGGCCGACGCAGTCGCCGGAGAAGACGAACGACACGCCGCGGCCGGTCGCGGGGCCGCGCGCCGGCGTCTGGAAGCTGCCGGCGATCGGCTCGCTGAAGCGCCGCAGATCGCTCAGGTCCTGGAAGCTCGCGCGGTAGGAGATGCGCTGGCCCGGCGGGAGGTCGGTGAGATCGACGCGTGCGGTGAAGTCGGTGGCCTCGAGCGCGGCCGGCCCGACGATGCGGCGCGGGTCAGCGAACGACGCCGTCGTCGAGTATTCGACGATGAGGCGCGCCGGGCGATCGCAGCGGCTCCAGACGATCGCCTGGCCGTCGGTGACGTCGCCCGTCGCGACGCCGCACGGCATCGCGGGGCGCTCGTCGGCGCGCACGATGAGCGCCGGAGCGAGCGCGCCGGCGGTCGCCGTCAAGAACTCTCGTCTATTCATGTGCGCTCGCTGAACGCGCGCGCGTAGGGCAGGTGAGGCGGGTGGGGCAGGTGGGGGCATCCGGGGGACTTGCAGCACTCGGGCGACGTGACGCGCGTCACATTCAACGGCGAGCTCATAACGTGGCCGCGCTGAAGCGCCGCGATACGAGCGACCATGTCGCTAGTTACCCGGCACTCTCGAAGAGATTTCTGGTTTCCCTACCTGCCCCACCAGCCCTACCTGCCCTACCCGCCCCACCTGCCCCACCTGCCCTACCCGCCTTCGGCGTCAGAACGTGTACTTCACTCCCAGCTGCACGATCCGGCCATCGTCGGCCGCCGTAATCGCGCCGAACGTCGCCGCGCCCAGCGTGTTGCCCGGCTGGCCGAACCGCTCCTGGTTGAAGACGTTGAACGCCTCGATCCGCAGCTGCAGCTGCTGCGTACCAAGCGCGAAGTTCTTGAACAGCGACACGTCGGTGCGGTTGAAGCCGGGGCCGCGCACCGCGTTGCGCGGCTCGTTGCCCACCTGCCCGGCGTTGGCCGCCAGCGTCAGCCGCTGGAAGCACGCGGTGTTGAACCACTGCGCCGTGGTGTGCGGCGCGTTCTCGTTCGGATCGCAGGTCATGTTCGGCCGGTTGGTCAGCGAGGTGAGCGAGACGTTGGTCGGCTCGATCACCGTCAGCGGGAATCCGGTCTGCCCCTGGACGATGCCGTTCGCCTGCCAGCCGCCGAGCACCAGTCGCGTGGCCGCGCCGCGATCGGTCATCCGCGGCAGCTCGTAGCCGAAGCTGAGCACGAAGCGGTGGCGCACGTCGAACAGCGCATCGCCCTTCTCGCGCGCGAGCGCCGCATCGATCGACGCCTGGTCGCCAATCGTCACCGGCAGCATCGGCCGCGGCTCGCCGCCGATGTTGAGGCCGGAGATGTGATCGACCGCGTGCGCCAGCGTGTACGACGCCAGCAGGTTCAGGCCGTGCCACGGCCGCATGCGGGCGCTGGTCTGCAGCGAGTCGTACCACGATTCGGCCTCGGAGAAGGTCGGCCGCACGAGCGAGAAAGCCGGAAAGAGGCGCGGCCCGATCGCCGGCGCCGGCGACAGGATCGGCGTGGTCGGGTTGACCTCCATGAAAATCGGGAGGTTCCTGCCGCGCGCGCCGACGTAGCCCGCCTCGAGCCCCCAGTTGGCGCCGACCTGCTGCTGCAGCGTGACGTTGTACTGCTGCACCGCCGGCGTTTTGAAGTCCGGTCCCCAGCCGATGAAGATCAGCCCCGGCGGGAAGCCGGGCGTGCCGGTCACGCCGGCGAGCGGGTTGGCGAACGGCGACGTGGTCATGTTGAGCGGGAAGTTCACCTCGGTGAGCGGCTGGAACGGCGGCGCGAGCGTGCCGTTCTGGAAGAAGTCGCCCTGGCCGGGGAGCGTGTCGTAGAAGAGCCCCCACGCGCTGCGCACCGCGGTGCGGCCGTCGCCGCGCACATCCCACACCGCGGCCAGCCGCGGCGCGACGTTGTTGGCGTCGGTCGGATAGGTGCCGCGCGGCACGCCGCTGTCGCCCGGATACACCAGCCCGCGCGGCGCGTTCGGAAACAGCGTCGACTGCTGGCCGGGGTGGAACGCGTTGAGATGGTCCTGCGATTCCTGGAACGGCTGGTTCACCTCGTAGCGCACGCCGTAGTTCAGCGTCACGCGCGAGACGCGGTACTCGTCCTGCCCGTAAATCGCATACACCCACGATGAGCCATTCAGGTTCGGATCGCCGGTCGCCTGCCGGTACTGGTTCGGGAAGCCGAGCAGGAAATCCGCGAGCGGGCTGCCGGTGTACTGCGTGCCGCCGAAGGTGAAGTCGCCGTTCGGGCGATTGATGAACGACACCTTGATCTGATCGCGCCGCAGCTCGCCGCCGAACTTCATCGAGTGCCGCCCCGAGATCCAGGTGAGATCGTCGGTGATCCCGAACACGTTGTTGACGCGGGTGGCAAACGGCTGCTGCGCGTCGCCGGTCGAGAAGAAGCCGGTGACGGTGATGAACGGCAGGCCGGCCGCTGTCGGATTGCTCGGCGTCATCTGGAAGCCGAGGTCGCGCAGGTTGAGGCCGCTCGTCACCGTCGGCTTGGCGCTGATCCGGTTCATCGACGCCCGCGCCACGTTGATCATCGTCGGCCTGATCATCCAGGTGTCCGAGCCCATCACGTCCTGGAGCGTGGCGATCGCCGTGTTGCCGGCGGGCGAGAAGTTCGAGCCGCCGAGCGGGTTGATGTTCTTCGTGTGGCCGATCATGTAGCGGCCGAGCAGGCTGTGCTTCGCGAGCTGGTAGTCGAGGCGCGTGCCGAACTGCTGCCGCGTGTCTTCGACGTTCGGCGATCGCACAGAGCGGTTGAGCGTCGAGTTCGGCAGCGGGATGTACTGCTCGAGAATCCGCTGCGAGATCGGGTTGATGCGATTGGATGGGATGACGTTGCCGGCAAACGGCTGGCCGGTGAGCGGATCGCGGATCGTCGCGCCGCCGGAGAAATCGCCGCGGCGCTGCGCTTCCGAAAACACGGTGCGCGTGTCGGTCACGCCCTGCTTGTTCTGGAACCCCTCGAAGTAGCTGAACATGAACAGGCGGTTGCGCAGCAGCGGCCCGCCGACGGCGCCGCCGAACTGGTTCTGCTTCAGGTCCGGCTTCGCGGTCGCGAAGAAGTTCTTCGACTGCAGCCTGTCGTCGCGGTTGAACTCCCACGCGCTGCCGTGCCATGCGTTGGTGCCGGCGCGCGTCACGACGTTGACCACCGAGCCGGCGTTGCGCCCGTACTCGGCGTCGTAGGAGTGGGTCAGGATCTTGAACTCCTGGATCGCGTCCGGCGGCGGCCGCAGCACGAAGCCGGTGTTGAACGAGTCGTTGTTGGTGGCGCCGTCGAGGAGGAAGTTGTTCGACTGGTTGCGCTGGCCGTTGACGTTGAAGCCGCCGGTGACGTTGCCGAACCCGCCGGGCGTGGCGTTGCCGTCCTGACCGCCGAGACCGGTGGGCGGCGCAACCACGCCGGGAATCAGCGTGCCCAGCTGCGTGAAGTTGCGGCCGTTGAGCGGCAGGTCGACGACCTTCTGCCGATCGATCACCACGCCGAGCGTGGCATTGGTCGTCTCGACCAGCGGCGATTGCCCGAGCACCGTGACCTGCTCCTCGAGCTGTCCGACCTGCATCTGCATGTCGGCGCGCACCGTCTCGTTGACGACGACGGTGAGCGCGTCGCGCAGGGTGGTGCGGAAGCCGGTGAGCGTCGCCTTCACCTGATACACGCCGGGGTTGACGAGGGCGATGGTATAGAAGCCGTCGGTGCCGGTCACCGCCGTCCGGATCTGGCCGGTGTCGCGGCTGGTGACGTCAATCGTCACGCCCGGCAGCACCGCGCCCGACGCATCGGTGACGATGCCGGTGATGGCGCCGGTGGCCTGCGCGGCTGCGGACGAGGGAACTGCGAGGAGGCACACGACGAGCAGGGACAATGCGATGCGCATGCGCACGATAGTAAGCGACAGATCGACGCGCGGGCAAGGTAGCCTATGACCCCAGTGACGAACGACGCGCACTGCCACTTCTTCTCACAGAATTTCTTCGCCGCGCTCGGCGGCGACGCGGCGCTGGCAAAGCTCGGATGGGAGCCGCCCGGAACCGCGGCGGCGCTCGCGGATCGTTGGGTGGCGGAGCTCGATTGCCATCATGTCGCGCGCGCCGCGCTGATTGCGAGCGTGCCTGGCGACGCCGCGTCGGTCGCCGAAGCGGTCGAACGCCACCCGCAGCGATTCGTCGGCTTCTTCATGGTCGATCCGACCCGCGCCGATGCGGCGCCGCAGGCGGCCGCGGCAATCGAGTCCCAGGGCATGCGCGCGATCTGCCTCTTTCCCGCGATGCACCATTTCCGCGTGGACCACGTGCGTGTCCAGGCGATCTTCGAGGTGGCGGCGGCGACGCCGGGGACGGTGGTCTTCGTTCACTGCGGCGTGCTGTCGGTCGGCGTCCGCCGGAAGCTGGGCCTGCCGAGCGCGTTCGATATCCGCTTCGGCAACCCGCTGGATCTGCACGCGGTCGCCGGGCGCTATCCGACGGTGCCGATCATCATCCCGCACTTCGGCGCGGGTCTTCTGCGCGAGGCGCTGATGGTCGCCGACCTGTGCCCGAACATCCTGTTCGACACCTCGAGCTCGAACAGCTGGATCAAGTACCACCCCGGCCTCACCCTCGCGGACGTCTTCCGCCGCGCGCTCGACGTGCTGGGACCAAACCGTCTGATGTTCGGATCGGATTCGTCGTTCTTCCCGCGGGGGTGGGTGAAGGAAGTCTACGAGCAGCAGTCAGCGGCGCTCGACGAGATCGGCGCCGGACCGGCGGTCCACGAACAGATCTTCGGTGGAAACATGGACCGCGTTTTTCCGGCGCCTCCGGCGCCACAGAGGACACAGAGGTGACAGAGGAGCACTGAGGTTGCGGCTGGCGCTCTGCGTCCTCTGCGTCCTCTGCGTCCTCTGTGTCCTCTGTTTCCTCTGTGCCCCTCTGTGGGCGCGATTCAGTGCGCGAAAGACCGAAGGTGTTCGCGCAGGAGATCGCGCCCGAAGTCGCCGTTGAAGTCCCTCCACACTGAGTGGATGTGGTTGCCGTCGTTCTGGGTATTGTCGTACTCGATCAGGAACGTCGGGCCCTGGACGCGGTAGTAATGCTTCTTCCCCTTCGCCGTCTCGCCCGCCCACGCGAAGCCGATCTTCTCGAGCCCGGCTTTCTTCAGCCGCGCCAGCCGCTCGGCGGCGATGTCGGGCGCCATCTTGCCGATGTAGACGTCGACCAGCTTCATCAGCAGATCGCGCTGCGCGGGTGTCATCGCCTCCGCCGCCAGCCCGGTCGGCGACAGCGGCGAGATGTTCACGTTGGCCATCGTGATCATGTCGCCCGGCGCGGTCGCATCGAAGATCGCCTTGGTCTTCTGCGTCGCGTCGAGCGCCTCGAGCAGCGCGCGCGCGGAATCCTCCTCGGCGGCGAGCAGCCTCGTCCCCTTCTTCGGCCCCTCGCGCACCTCGGCCGGGTTCGACCCGAAGAACGACGGCGACGCCGCGACCATCGAGCCGTTGACGATGCTGAAGTGCAGCGAGACGTGATGCCCTTCGACGCGCCAGCCCCAGGTGCTCTTCTCCGAGGGCGTGCCGAACACCGAGAAGAAGTAGCGCTCCGGATCGCGCACCAGCGGCGTCGTGCGCGGCGGCTGCGCCGCGGCCGCGCGCTGCGCCGCTTCGAGCGCGCCCAGCACCGTCTCGAGCTCCATGATCGACGACGCGGTGAGGTAGCCGCGCTGGCTCAGGCCGGCCTTGAGCAACTCGTGCGCGAGCTTGCGCTGCGGCTCGGTCATTTCCTTGATCGTCAGCCCCTTGCGTGGAAACGTCTCGGTCGGGATGAAGTGCCAGTGCAGGCGCTCCTCCGACTCGAACGGGAAGGTGGCCTGCTGCCGCTGCTCCGCGGTCAGCCCGCCGAGAAACTTGCTGGCCGCCGCGGCCATCGTCGAGGACGAGCGCTCGGCGGCGATGGTCGAGGCGATCGCGCCGGCGGCGAGAAGCGACACCGCCAGGAACAGACGGGGCGAGTTCAGGCTTTTCATGAGCAGGATTCTAGCTTGACCACGGTCCGGCGAGGGAGGGACGATCGAGCCCGCGGCAAGCTGGTGCATGAGCAAACCTGGGCGTGGATAGCCTGATGCGGCGCGTGCTGGTCCAATCGGTTGCAGTCGGGCTCGCCGCCGCCAGCCTGTGGGCGTCCCCGCCGGCGCAGGAGCCCTCGCTGCCGGCGGTGCTGGCGCGGGCAGCCGCTTACGTGGCCGACTTCCACCGCCAGCTGTCGAGCATCGTCGCCGAAGAGAAGTACGTCCAGAACTGGTTCCAGACCGCGCGGTTCGCGGTGCAGCCGCCGCCGGGCCTGGCGCACCGCGAACTCAAGTCCGACCTGCTGCTGTTGAAACCCACCGGCACGGACCCCTGGATGGCGTTTCGCGACGTCTTCGAGGTCGACAGCGACCCGGTCCGCGACCGGGAGGAGCGGATCGCGCACCTGTTCCTCCAGCGATCGCCGTCGGGCGACGCGCTGATCCGGCGGATCCTCGAGGAGAGCGCGCGCTACAACATCGGCGACATCAGGCGAAACGTCAACACGCCCGTATATCCGCTGCTGTTCCTGGAGGCGGCGAATCATTTCCGGTTCAAGTTCAAGCGCACCAACGAGCGCACGCCGCGCACCGAGCCCGCGAACCCCTCGCCCGACGGCGCGTTCCGCGTCTCGACCGAAGTCTGGGTGATCGCCTACCAGGAGAAAGAGGCGGGGACGATGATCAAGACCGACGGGCAGAAGGATCTGCCGGCGAAGGGGCGCTTCTGGATCGAGCCGGCGACGGGGCGCGTCCTGATGAGCGAGCTCGTCGCCCAGAACCGGCGGCTGCGGGCGACCATCGACGTCAGCTACCAGTCGGAACCGCTGCTCGGCCTGCTGGTGCCGATCGAGATGCGCGAGTGGTACGACAACCTGCGCACCGGGTCGCACATCGAGGCCGTCGCGACCTACGGCCGGTTCCGGCAATTTCAAGTGAACACAGATCAGACCTTCTTGCTGAAGCGATAACCGTTTCACCTGTGGGGGCCGAGCTTGCTCGGCCGCCGAGGAGTTTCACTCAATGCCCGCGCGACCGACCTGGAAGGGATATCTCAAGATCAGCCTCGTCAACATTCCGATCAAGGTGTTTCCCGCGACCGACGCCGGCGCCACCCTGAGCTTCAACCAGCTGCACGGCGAGTGTCAGACGCGCATCCAGCAGAAGCGCTGGTGCCCGAAGTGCGAGCGTGAGGTGCCGAACACCGACATCGTCAAGGGGTTCGAGTTCGAGAAGGGTCGCTACGTGATCGTCGACGACGAGGACATCGAGAAGGTGCGCGTCGACTCGACGCGCGTCATCAGCCTCGAGAAGTTCACCGACGATACGGCGATCGATCCGATCTACCTCGAGCGCCCGTACTACCTGGCGCCCGACGGCCAGGTGGCGCGCGACGCGTTCGCGGTCATCCGCGAGGGGATGCAGGGCAAGGCGGGCATCGGCAAGGTGGCGCTCTACGGCCGCGAGTACCTGGTGAAGGTGCAGCCGCGCGAGCAGGGGCTGGTGATGTACACGCTGCGGCACGCGAACGAGATCCGCAGCATGGCGGCGATCGACGAGCTGGCCGACATGCCCGAGAAGGTGAAGCCCGAGGAGGTCAAGCTCGCGCGCCAGGTGATGGGCACCTTCGAGGGCGAGGTCGACCTGCAGGAGTACCAGGACGAGTATCAGGTCGGGCTGCGCGAGATCATCGACGCGAAGATCGAGGGACGCGAAGTGGTGGCGCCGGAGATCGAGGCGCCGCCGAAGGTGGTCAACCTGATGGATGCGCTCAGGAAGAGCCTGGATTCGATCAGCTCGACCAAGAAGAAAAGCGTGGTGGCGGCGCCGCCGGCGCGCGCGGAGAAGAAGCGCGCGGGAGCCAGGGGCTAGGGGCTGGGGCTGGGTGAATGCACATGACGAACAGACTTCGACTTGCTGCGACCATGGCCGTCGCGCTTCTGTCGCTGGCGCCGGCTGGCGCGCAGACGCGCGGGATGACCGCGGAGGACTACTTCGCGTTCGAGACGCTGTCCGAGCCGCGGTTCTCGCCCGACGGCTCGACGATCGCCTTTGTCGTCACGACGATCGACCGTCAGCAGAACCGGCGGCGCAGCGCGATCTGGTCGGTGCCTGCCGACGGCTCGCGCGGGCCGGTGGCGCTGACCACGGCGCCGCAGTCGTCCAACAGCCCGCGCTGGAGCCCGGACGGCAAGACGATCGCGTTCCTGTCGACGCGACCGGCAGCTGGCGACGCCGTGGCGGATACGCCGAGAAACCAGGTGTGGCTGCTGCCGCTCGGCGGCGGCGAGCCGCGGCGCCTGACCACGCTGCTGAACGGCGTCAACAGCTTTCAGTGGTCGCCCGACGGCGCCCGCCTCGTCGTCGTCAGCCGCACCGGACCGAGCGATACGGCGAAGTCGCCGAGCGATGTGCGCCACTACAAGCATGCGAACTACAAGTTCAACGACACCGGCTGGTTCGACGACACGCGAGCCCACCTGTGGGTGGTCGAGGTCTCTTCAGGCCGCGCGACGCCGCTGACCTCGGGCGACGACTGGAACGACAGCGATCCGCAGTGGTCGCCCGACGGCCGCCGGATCGCGTTCGTCTCGGACCGCAGCGGCAAGGCGTTCGACGAGAGCAACGACACCGACGTCTGGGTGATCGACGCGAACGGCGGGACGCCGTCGAAGATCTCCGATCACGCCACCGGCGACAACGCGCCGCGCTGGTCGCCAGACGGCCAGACGATTGCGTTCGTCAGCTCGGTGCCGGAGAAGGCGCACCCGAAAATCTGGCTGGCGCCGAGTGCGGGCGGCGGCGCGGCGCGGCTGGCCGCCGAAGGGCTCGACCTGATTCCCGGCGCGCTGCGCTGGGCCGAGGGCGGGCGCGCGCTCTACTTCGAAACCGGCGTGAAGGGCACCAGCCACCTGTATCGCGTCGATCTGGCCGCGCGCCGTGCGGCGTCGGTCACCTCCGGCGAGCGCACCGTTCGCTTCGTCGACGTCAACGAGAAGACGAACCGCCTCGCCTACGCGGTCAACGATCCCACGCACCTCGACGATCTGTATGTCGCCGATCTCAGCGGCCGCAACGAGAAGCAGCTCACCCATCTCAACGCCGCGCTGTGGAAGCAGGTGAACGTGGTGCCGGTGGAGCGAGTGCCGTTCAGGGGCGCCGACGGGTGGGAGGTCGACGGCTTCCTGATGAAGCCGGTCGGCTGGGAACCGGGCCGCAAGTACCCGATGGTCCTCACCATCCACGGCGGACCGGCGGGCATGTACGGCTTCGACTTCTTCCACGAGTTCCAGGTCTACGCGTCGCGCGGCTGGGCGGTGTTCTTCACCAACCCGCGCGGGTCGACCGGCTACGGCGAGAAGTTCGAGCGCGGCATCGAGATGAACTGGGGCGGCAACGATTACGTCGACGTGATGAACGGCGTCGACGCGGCGCTGGCGAAGTACTCCTGGATCGATCGCGATCGCCTCGGCGTCACCGGCGGCAGCTACGGCGGCTACCTCACCAACTGGATCATCAGCCACACCAACCGCTTCAAGGCCGCCGTCACTCTGCGCAGCGTCTCCAACTTCATCAGCGACGATGGGACGCGCGACGGCGCGTACGGCCATGCGGACGATTTCGGCGGCGATATCTTCGAGAAGACCGATCTCTACTGGGATCGCTCGCCGCTGAAGCACGTGAAGAACGTCAAGACGCCGACGCTCGTCCTGCACTCGGACAACGACTTCCGCGTGCCGATCGAGCAGGGCGAGCAGTGGTTCCGCGCGCTGCGGCATTTCGGCGTGCCGGCCGAAGTGGTGTTCTTCCCGCGCGAGAACCACAACCTGACCCGCACCGGCGAGCCGAAGCATCTGGTCGAGAGCATCAACTGGCAGGTGTACTGGTTCGATCGCTACCTGAACGGCAACGCCAACGCGTCCCCGCCCGACGCGCCGGCGCGAGCGACGACGTCAACGACGCCGCAATAGGGGCTGGGGGCTGGCTGAGGCGGCGTGCGATTGACCGCCGCCCGCCTGCAGGGGCTGGGGGCTGGGTGCTCAAGCTCGTGGCAATCGGGCTCGCACTTGCAGCAAGCGGGCAACTCGACACGCCTGTGCAAACAGAAGATCAGAAGATTCTGATCTTCTAGTCTTCTGGCCTTCTGTGATTCACTGACGATCCAAAAACGGCACCGCCGCCGTGAAACTGGACGACCAGCCCCTAGTCCCCAGTCCCCAGCCCCGATACCGCGAAGCGTCCCCCTACGTGCGTTCGAAATCGATGAACCCGCGCTCGACGTTGACGCCGGCGAGCCGCACGCGGACGCGGTCGCCGACGTCCAGCCCGCGCTCGCCGTGCACCAGCTTCCCTTCGACCGGCGGCGACGGCACGCGCACCCAGGTCCCCTTGCTCGACGCCCCGGTGACGAACGCCTGGAACGTCTCGCCGACACGCGATTCGACGACCAGCGCCGCCGCCGCCTTCCGCAGCTGACGCTCGACCTTGTTCGCCGCGTCCTCCTGCTGCGTGCAGTGGGCCGCCAGCTGTTCGAGCTCGCCGAGGCTGTACGGCGACGGGCGCCCGGCGAGCGTCGCCTTCAGCAGGCGCTGGGTGAGGAGGTCGGGATAGCGCCGGTTGGGCGCGGTCGAGTGCGTGTAGTCGCGCACCGCCAGCCCGAAATGCCCGGGCGGCTCCGTGCCCGGCGGATCGACGACGTATTCGCCCGAGCCGAGCAGCTGGATGATGCTGCGTGAAAAATCGGGGAACGTGTCCGGATCCTGCTGACGACGGCGCGCCAGGAGAGCGGACAGCGCGATCGAGTCCGGCTCGGGCGGCAGCTTCTCGCCCATCTCCTCCGCCAGGTTGCGAATCCGCTCCCAGCGCTCCGGCGATTTCACCACGCGGCGCAGCGAGGGAAAGCCGCGCGCGTCGAGGAAGCGCGCGGTGACGCCGTTGGCGGCGATCATCAGGTTCTCGATCAGCGCCTTCGCGCGGTTCTTGCGCTGCGCCTGGACATCGCGCAGCGTGTCGCCGTCGAACACGTGCTCGACCTCGATCGTCTCGAAGTCGAGCGCGCCGGTCCGGTGCCGCGCCTCGCTCAGCGACTGCGCGACGCGGTCCTGCATCCGCAGCTGCTCGTCCATGCCGCGAACGTTTGCCGCGGCCGGCGGCAGCGGGCCGCCGCCGATGAGCCAGGCGCCCACTGCGTTGTAGGCGAGCTTGGCCTGGTTGCGCACCACCGCAGGGTAGACCTCCGAGGTTTTCAGCGCGCCGTCGGACGAGACGACGATCTCGGTGACCACGGCCAGCCGATCCTCGTGCTCGTTCAGCGAGGTGAGATCGGTCGACAGCCGCTCGGGCAGCATCGGAAAGATCACGCCGGGCGTGTAGACCGAGGTGGTATTCACCGCGGCGTGGCGATCGAGCGTCGAGCCCCTGGGCACCGCGGCGTCGACGTCGGCAATCGCCACGAGGACGCGGACGTCGCCGCCCTTCAGCGCCTCGCTCGCCGAGAGCTGATCGAGATCGCGCGAGTCGTCGTTGTCGATCGAGCACCACGGCAGCCGCCGCAGATCGCGGGCCGGCGCCGGCGAGGTGGCCGGAGGCCCGATCGCCGCGGCCTCGGCCAGCTCGGCCTGCGAGAAGTCGGGGTCGAGGCCCCGGGCGCGCATCGTGTCGAAGGCGATGGCTCGCAGCCGCAGGCGATCGGATCGGGTGTCGTTGCTCATGCCGGGCGAATCGCCGCGATCGCGGCGGCCATGTCTTCGATCAGCGCATCGATCTGCGCCTGATGGGTGCGGAAGCTGAGGACGCAGACACGGCCGAGATACCGCCCGTGCGCGACGCCGCCGGTCAGCATGACGCGGCCGCGCGCGGTCACCTGCTGCATCAGCGCCCGCGTCGCCGCGTCCTCGTCGCTGCGTGACGCGCCCGGCCAGGTGAGGTGGAACGCGAACAGCGACAGCTCGGGGGCCGCGTCGATGACGATGCCGGGCAGCGCGGCCACGCGGGCGGCGGCGTCGAGCGTCAGCGCGCGCTTCTCGCACAAGGCGCTGCGGAACGCCGCGGTGCCGAACAGCTTGACCGACAACCACACGCGCAGCCCGGGGAAGCCGCGCGAGAGCTCCGGGCCGTGCTGGCTGGGATCGTAGAAATCGTGCGGGTGCGGCATCGCCGGCAGGTAGTCGGCGGTCGCCTCGTGCGCCGCCCGCAGCGCCGCGCCGTCGCGCACCAGCAGCGCGCCGGTGCCGTAGGGCAGGAACATCCCCTTGTGGGGATCGAGCGTCAGCGAGTCGGCGCGCGGCAGGCCGCGCAGCGTGCCGCGCAGCTCGTCGCACAGGTAGAAGAACGCGCCGTAGGCGCCGTCGATGTGATGCCACATCGACTCCGCGGCGCAGAGCTCGGCGATGTCGTCCAGCGGATCGACGGCGCCGGTGTTGGTCGTGCCGGCGCTGGACACGACGGCGAAGGGCGTCAGGCCGGCGCGGCGATCGGCGGCGACCTGGTCGCGCAGCCGATCGATCCGGAGCCGGTAGCGCTCGTCCGATTCAATCGCGCGCACGCGATCGGGCATCACGCCGGCCAGCTTCGCCGACTTCAGCACCGAGTGGTGCGCCTGGTCCGAGGTGTAGAGGACGCCGCGCCGGATGTCGGCGCCGAGATAACGCTCGCGGCCGCAGACAATGGCGTTGAACGTGGCCATCGAGCCGCCGCTGGTGAACAGCCCGCGCGCCTCCGCCGGAAACTGCATCCACTCGCGCAGCCAGTCGAGCGCGTTGGCCTCGAGCTGGACCAGCGCCGGCGCCGCCTGCCACACGCCGGTATAGCGGTTGGTGGTGTTGGCGATGAAGTCGGCCAGCGCCGCCGGGTAGAGGCCGCCGCCGGGGATGAACGCCAGATAGCCGGGCGACGGCGCCGTGAACGAGCGCGGCACCCAGTCGCGAAACAGCGCGTCGAGCAGCGGCTCGAGCGCGGCCGGCTGCTCGGGCGCCGGCTCGCGCATCGCCCGGCACAGCGCCGCCGCGTCGACGTCGCCGCACGCCGGCTGGCGATCGAGGCTGGCGATGTGGGCAATCGAGCGCTCGACGACCTGGTCGGCCATCGCGCGCATCTCGTCGACCGAAAACTCGAGGTTCACCAGGGAGTCGATCACAGGGTATCAGCGGCCGCGCAGGCAGGCACCTGTCGTATTCTACCTGCGTTCGTGAATCCACTCTGGCTGCCGAAGTCGGTTCTGCTGCTGAGGACCTATTCCCGCGGCGCGTTCGTGGCCGACGCGATCGCCGGGATCACCGTCGGCCTGGTCGCGCTGCCGCTGGCCATGGCGTTCGCGATCTCGTCGGGCGTGGCGCCGCAGTCGGGGCTCTACTGCGCGATCGTCGCCGGCTTCCTCATCTCGGCGCTCGGCGGATCCCGCTGTCAGATCGGCGGCCCGACCGGCGCCTTCGTCGTCGTCGTCGCCGGCATCGTCTCGACCTACGGGCTCGACGGGCTGTTCACGTGCACGATGATGGCCGGGGCGATGCTCGTGCTGCTCGGCGCAACGGGCATGGGCACGGCGGTGAACTTCATCCCGCGTCCGGTCGTGGTCGGGTTCACCAACGGCATCGGGGTGCTGATCGCCAGCACGCAGATCAAGGATCTCCTCGGCCTCCGCGTCGACGTGCCGAGCGACTTCTGGCCGCGGATGGTCACGCTGGCGCGCAACGCGAGCGCCTTCTCTCCTCCAGCCGCCGCGCTCGGCGCGGCGACGATCGTCACGCTCATCGTCTGGCGCCGCTTCGTTCCCCGCGTTCCCGGCTACATCGTCGCGCTGTTCGGAGGCACGATCGTCGTGGCGCTCGCCGGGCTGCCGGTGGAAACGATCGGCAGCCGGTTTGGCGGCATCCCTGGCGGCTGGCCGAAACTGGCGATGCCGGCGTTCCGCCTCGACATGGCCGGCGCTCTCTTCCGCCCGGCGCTGACGGTGGCGATGCTCGGCGCGATCGAATCGCTGATGTCCGCCGTGGTCGCGGATCGGATGAGCGGCGATCGCCACAACCCGAACGTCGAGCTCGTGGCGCAGGGCCTCGCCAACCTCGCCTCGCCGCTGGTGGGCGGGCTGCCGGCGACCGGCGCGATTGCGCGCACCGCCACCAACATCCGTTCAGGCGCGCAAACGCCGGTGGCCGGGATGATTCACGCGCTGACGCTGCTCGCCGTGCTGCTGGTGGCGGCGCCGGCGGCGCGCTTCATCCCGCTCGCCTCGCTGGCGGGGATTCTCCTGGTCGTGGCCTATAACGTCGGCGACTGGGGCGAGATTCGCGAGCTGCTCAAGCTGACGAAGATGGACATCAGCGTGTGGATCGTCACCTTCGCGCTGACGGTGTTCGCCGATCTGACGCTGGCGGTCGAGCTGGGCATGATCCTGGCGATGCTGCTGTTCATCCGCAAGGTCTCGCAGACCACGACCATCTCGAAAGTGACGCCCGAGTACGTCGAGGCCGGGCGCGCGCACACGCTGCAGGACAAGGACATCCCGCCTTACGTCACCGTCTTCCGCATCCACGGACCGTTCCTCTTCGGCACCACCGACAAGATCTCGATGATCGTCGACGAGATCGAGGACCTCGAGCCGATTGTGATCATCCGGCTGCGGAACATGACGGCGATCGATGCGACCGGCCTGCGCGCGCTCGAGGATCTCGCGGACCGGCTGCACCGCTCCGGCCGCGAGCTGATCCTCTGCGGCGCGCTGCCGCAGCCGGCGGCGCTGATGCACCAGGCCGAGTTCCACGAGCATGTCGGCGAGCGCAACATCTGCCCCAGCATCGAAGCCGCGCTCGATCGCGCGCGCGAGATCCACGACGTCGTCTTCGGGCGAGCGTAGCGCAGCCCTTCATCTACCGATTCACGTCGGCTGACCCTCAGCGCCGCGGCCGCGGCGCATCACCCACCAGATCACCGCGACGAACACGATGCCGACGGCGACGAAGGTGATGCCGAACAGCCAGAGGGTGCGGTAGAGGATCGACTGCGGATCCATCCGCGCCTCGAGCAGCAGCGGCTGTCCGCGCAGCCGATCGGCGAGCGACTGCTCCCACACCAGGATGTTGCCGCGCACCTCCGGCCGCGTGTTGTGGTAGCGGATCTTGCTCGGCAGGTGCAGCCGGAAGGCGACGATCTCGCGGCCGTTCCACACCCGCACCGCCGCGCCATTGGTCGCCGAATCGCCCACCGTCTGGCGATAGATGTAGAGATCGCCGTCGCGCTGGAAGTGGTACTGCGACCACGTGAACGGCGCCGCCTCGCCGAGCCGCCGCACATCGTCGGCATCGAGCCGGACGTGCACGTAGCGGCGGCCGTTGCGGCGCGATTGGCTGACGCGTGTGACGCGCGTGGTCGCGCTGTTGAAGTAGGCGCGAACCGCTGTCGCGTCGACGCGCGCGGCTGGAGCGGCGTCGAACGAGGTGCCGCGCAACGCGTTCAGCGCCGCCAGCGACGAGTTGACGTAGACCGTCGCCGTTCCGTCGAGCGACAGGTAGACCTCTTCCTCGTATTCGTACTGCCGGAAGATCGTCGCAGCGCCGCCGCACGCCGCACCGCTGGAGAGAAACACGGCGACGAGGAGAGCGGCGTACGCGTTCAAGCGTCGGGCTCGCCCGCGGCTCCGCATCTTCGCAATGATATAGTAAAAATTTGTGCTTTATCTGATCGACGGCAGCTCGCAGATGTACCGCGCCTATCACGCGCCGGTACGGACTGCGGACGGCGGGCTTCTGCGCAACGCGCAGGGGACGCCGACCAACGCGGTCTACATCTTCGTCACGATGCTGCGCAAGCTGCTCACCGAGCACAAGCCGGAGTTCATCGCCGCGTCGTTCGATCTTCCCGGCCGCACCTTTCGCGACGACCTCGTCGCCGACTACAAGGCGAACCGGACGCCGATGCCGGACGAGCTCGCGCAGCAGATCCCGATGGTGCACGCCGCCTGCGAAGCGCTCGGCGTGCCGATTCTCACCTCCGAGCGCTACGAGGCCGACGATGTGATCGGGACGCTGGCGGTGAAGGCAGCCGATGCCGGCTTCGACGTCGCCATCGTCACCGGCGACAAGGACTTCTATCAGCTGGTCGGCGGCAGAATCCGCGTCTACAACCCGAAGGAAGAAGGGACCTGGTACGACGCCGAGGGGGTCAAGGAAAAATTCGGCGTCCCGCCCGAACTGGTCGTCGACGTGCTGGCGTTGATGGGCGACACGATCGACAACATCAAGGGCGTGCCGGGCATCGGCGAGAAGGGCGCGATCCAGTTGATCACCGAGCACGGATCGCTCGAGAACCTGATCGCCCACGCCGCCGAGGTGAAGCACAAGCGCTACCGCGAGGGCCTGCTCGCCAACATCGACAACGCGCGCCAGAGCCGCGAGCTGGCGCGGATCCGCACCGACGTGCCGGTGCCGTTCGAGGCCGAGTCGATGCGCTTTCGCGGCGGCTCGCGCGAGCGCAGCTTCCAGATCTTCAACGAGCTCGGCTTCCGCGCCTTCGCCAAGGAATACGCGCCCACCGCCAGCACCATCACGAAGAACTACCGCGTCGTCAACACGGTTGAGGGCGTGCGCGAGCTGGCGGCGAAGCTGCGCGCCGCGGGCCGCTTCGCGCTGCGGGTATTGCCCGATCGGCCGTCGGCGATGCGCGCGGCGATCGTCGGCATCGCGTTTTCAACGGCGATGCGGGATGCCGACTACGTGCCGGTCGGCCATCAGGCGCTCGGCGACACGTCGAGCATGCCGCTCGCCGACGCGCTGCAGGCGCTCGGCCCGGTGCTCGAAGACGAGGCGGTTCGCAAGGACGGCCACGACCTGAAGTTCGACGCGATCATGCTGGCGCGCAACGGCGTCACGCTGCGCGGGCTGAATACCGACACGATGCTCGGCAGCTACCTGCTCGACGCCACCCGATCGGAGCACCTGCTCGAGGATCTGGCGCTCGAGTACATCAGCTACAAGGCGCTGAGCGAGGAGGACGTCTGCGGCCGCGGGGTGAAGGCGCTGTCGCTCGCCAACCTCCCGGTCGAGGCGACGCTCGACTACGCAGGCGAGCGCGCGGACCTGGTCGAGCAGCTGGCGCTGCCGATCGAGGAGCAGCTGGCGAAGGAAGCGCTTGCCGAGGTGTACAGGTCGGTGGAGCTGCCGCTCGTGCCGGTGCTGGTGGCGGTGGAGCGCGCGGGGATCCGGGTCAACCTGCCGGCGCTGGCGGCGCAGTCGCAGAAGGTCGAGCAGGAGCTGGCGCAGCGCACCGCGCAGATCTATGCGACCGCCGGCGGCGAGTTCAACATCAACTCGCCGAAGCAGCTGTCGGAGATTCTCTTCGACAAGCTGCAGCTGCCGGTGCTGCGGCGCACCGGCGCGTCGCGCGCGCCGTCCACCGCGGTCGAGGTGCTCGAGGAGCTGGCGCTCGCGCACGAACTGCCGCGGCAGATCCTCGAGTGGCGCGCGCTGATGAAGCTGAAGGGCACCTACATCGACGCGCTGCCGCAGCTGGTGCATCCCGAGACCGGGCGCGTCCACACCTGCTTCAACCAGGCGGTCGCCGCAACCGGGCGGCTGAGCAGCAGCGACCCGAACCTTCAGAACATCCCGATCAAGACGCCGCTCGGCCGCGAAATCCGCGGCGCCTTCATCGCCGACGCCGGCAACGTCCTGATCTCGGCCGACTACTCGCAAATCGAGTTCCGCGTCCTCGCGCACCTGTCGGAGGATCCGGTGCTGATCGCGGCGTTCCAGGAAGGCGCCGACTTCCACGAGCGCACCGCGCTCAAGATCTTCGGCAGCGAGAGCGGCAGAGATCCGCACGCGCTGCGCAGCATCGCCAAGATGGTCAACTACGCGCTGCTCTACGGCAAGAGCGCGTTCACGCTGTCGAAGGACATCGGCGTCACGCAGCAGGCGGCGCAGGAGTTCATCGAGGCCTACTTCGCCGGCTTCCCTCGCGTCCGCCAGTTCATCGAGCGGACGCTCGAGGAGGCGCGCGCCAGCGGCGTCGTGAAGACGATGTACGGGCGGCGCCGGCTGGTGCCCGAGCTGAACAGCCGCAACGGCCAGATCCGCGGCGCCGCCGAGCGCGTCGCCGTCAACCTGCCGATTCAGGGGTCAGCGGCCGACATCATGAAGCGGGCGATGATCGAGGTGCACCAGGCACTCGTGCAGCATCCCGACACGCGGATGATCCTCACCGTGCACGACGAGCTGCTGTTCGAAGTGCCGAGAGGGCGCGCGGAGGAGATGGCGGAAGTCGTCCGCGAGCGGATGCAGGCCGCAGCGGAACTGAAGGTGCCGCTGACCGTGGACGTCGGAATCGGGGACAACTGGCGCGACGCGAAATCGTAGCGGCGTAGCATGGCCGCTAAGCGGCGGTGAGACGGCGGCGCGCTCGATCGCGGCGCCGCGCGCTAGCGCCAGCTTTCCTTGAACCGCTCCCACTCGGCGCGCAGCAGGTCGGGCGGCTGCGCGGTGGCTCTCGCGCGGTCGGGCACGATCGCCTGCAGCACCAGGCGATCGAGATCGGCGCGCAGCGTCTCTCCCTTGTCGATCGCCAGCCGCGCCCGCACCCACCCCGCCTGCGCCGCGTCCCACGCCCCCTGGTGATCGCCCTGCGACCGCGCGGCGGCGGCGATCCAGTAGACGGCGACGGTGCTCGCGGCATGCGTCGCCAGCTCCTCGTCCATCCGCTCGCGGATCCGCAGATACACACCCTGCCGATCCATCTCCGGACGCGGCTTCGCTTCACGGTCGACGGCCGTCGCCCACCAGTCGAGCACCCGCTCGCGCGCGTCGCCGGCGAGCGCGTCGCGGCTCTGCAGCACCGAATCGAACACCGTCGCCGCGGCGCCGAACGCGCTGTCGAAGAAGAGCGTTTCGCCGAGGCCGACGACGTACTCGGCGCGCTCGCGCGGGCCGAACTTCGACGGGTCGAGGCGCCGCAGGCGGTCGCGCGCGTTGGTGAGATCGTCCGACGCGCCGCTCTCGCGGTAGAGTTCGAGATACGCGCGCGCCGCGACCAGGTCGGCGGCGTCGGCACGCGCCGGCAGCAGCCGCGCCTGCTCGGCAAGCTGCACGGCGGCGGTGAAATTGCGCTGGTTGTAGAGCTGACGGGCCCGCGCCAGCGGATCGTCGGCCGCCCGCGCCGGGCCGGCGGCGAGCGCCAAGGCGCACGCGAAGGTGAACAGCCGCATCATCCGGCGATGGTAGCACCAACCGCTTCGCTGCCCTAACCCATTGAAAATCAACGTCTTAGTTCGCTTTTGTTACGCATTTGGTACAATGCGCGTCGATGGTCGAACCGAGGATCGTGCCGCGCGAGGAGCATCCGATCTCGCGTCGCGACATCGATTCTGACGCCCTCAAGGTGCTCTACCGCCTCCGTCAATACGAGTACGTCGCGTATCTGGTTGGCGGCAGCGTCCGCGACCTCCTGCTCGGCCGCCATCCCAAGGACTTCGACATCGGCACCTCGGCGCACCCGTATCAGGTCAAGAAACTCTTTCGCAACTGCTGGATCATCGGCCGCCGCTTCCGCCTCGCGCACGTCAAGTTCGGCCCGAAGGTGATCGAGGTGGCGACGTTTCGCCGCCAGGTCGCGGCGGGCGAGGAGGTGGTGGCCGACGGCGTGCCGGCGCCCGACCCGACCACTCCCGAAGGCGAGCACCTGATCCATCGCGACAACACCTTCGGCACGCCCGAGGAAGACGCGTTCCGCCGAGACTTCACGATCAACGCACTCTTCTACGACATCGCCACCTTCTCGATCATCGATTACGTCGGCGGCCTCGATGATCTCCGCGCCGGCATCGTCCGCTCGATTGGCGATCCGGACGTGCGGCTGAAGGAGGACCCGGTGCGGATGATCCGCGCGATCGCGCTCGCGGCGCGGCTCGACTTCACCATCGAGCCGGCGCTGCTGGCATCGATTCGCGCGCATCGCCGCGAGATCGCCAAGAGCTCGCTGCCGCGGCTGCTCGAGGAGTACTACAAGATCCTGCGCGCCGGCTCGTCGGAGAAAGCCTTCCGCGGCCTCGCCGAAGTCGGCCTGCTGCAGCCGATTTCGTCGGAGCTTCATCACGGCGCCGCCGACCCGCTGTGGAAGGCGCTCGCGTCGCTCGACGCGTATCGCCGGCAATTCGACTCGACGCCCGACACGCTGTCGAACAGCATCCTCCTCGGCACGCTGCTGGTGCCGATCGGCATCTCGCTGCACCCGCCGCGCGGCACGGCGGCGGAGCGCACGACGTCGAGCGCCGAGCATGCGGTCGCGGCGATCACCGCAGACGGCGAGGCGCACGCCACTCGATCGGATCGGCGGCCGCGGCGCCCGGCCGGCCCGAAGCTCGGCGAGCTGCCGCTGGCGCGGCGCGACATCGAGCGCCTTCGCCTGATCCTCGGTCTGCAGCGCCGCCTGCGCGACGTCACCGCCAGCCCGCGCGCGCAGCGAGCGCTGGTCCACCGCAACGTCTTCCGCGAAGCGCTGACCTGGCTGGAAATTCACGGCGACGCGCCCGACCTGGTCGAGCACTGGAAGGCGATTCTCGCGGAGAGCCCGCGGCCGAGCGAGCCGGACGACGCGCAACCCGAGGCGATGGAGGAATACCGCGCGCCAAGCACGCGTCGCCGGAGGCGACGTCGCCGCCGCCGCCGCGGCGCACCCACGCCCAGCTAGTCGCTGGCGACTGCCAACTCCCGACTGGCGACTGCTACTGGCTACTGCCTACTGGCGACTGCTACTGGCTACTGCCTACTGGCGACTGCTACTGGCTACTGCCTACTGGCTACTGCCTACTGCCTACTGACTCACGCAACGCTTTGTATGGTGGCCGTCTCTTCGATCGTCTTGTAGGGCTTCGCCAGCTTCAGCAGGATCAGCGTTTTGATCAGCGGCCACGCGGGATCGATCTCGCTCGCGCGGAAGCTGAACTTCGGGCTGCGCGGATAGCCGTGGTGGTTGTTGTGCAGCCCCTCGCCGCCGGTGATGAGCGCGAGGGCGCGGATGTTGGTGGCGGTGTTGTCGAAGTTGCGGTAGCCGACGTGGTGGCAGAGCCCGTTGATCGATGACGACAGGACGAAGACGTACATCACCGCGTGAATCCCCGCCGCCGCCAGCGCCCACCACACCCCGATGAGCGGCCCGACGACGAGCACGAGCGCGGTGGTGCCGACGACCAGCCCCAGCCCTCCGCGGTTGAAGACGTGGCGATCCCACCAGCCGTCCTTGATATCTCGCGCGTAGCGCGCCACCACGTCGGTCTTCTTGATCTCACGCATGTAGTAGAAGACATTGCCGAGCTGCACGCGCCAGAAGCCCTCGAGCTTCGGGCTGTGCGGATCGCCGTGCTCATCAGTGAACGCGTGGTGCTTGCGGTGGACGGCCACCCACTCCTTCGTGCATTGTCCGGTGGTCAGCCACAGCGCGAATTTGAACAGCCATTCGACGGCCGGGTGCACGACCAGCGCCTTGTGCGTGGCGCAGCGGTGGAGGTAAATCGTGGTGCTGAAGACCGCGACCTGAATCAGAACGGCCGCGACCGCGAGCGAGAGAAGAAAGGGAGAAAGCAAGCGAGCCTCCGCAAAAGTGCCGTAACCCAACGACCCTAGCACGGGCACTTTGCGGCGACTGTCATAGTTTTGTACTTTCCTTAGCCTTGCTTGCGCTCGAACTCGCGCATGAAGGCGACCAGCGCGTCGACGCCCTCTTCCGGGAAGGCGTTGTAAATCGACGCCCGCATGCCGCCGACCGAGCGGTGCCCCTTGAGCCCGTCGAGCCCGGCCGCGGTCGACTCCTTGATGAACTTCTTCTCGAGCTCCTCGCTCGCCAGCCGGAACGTGACGTTCATCAGCGAGCGGCAATCCTTGTGCGCCGTGCCGCGATAGAAGCCGGTGCGATCGATTTCGGCGTAGAGCTTGGCCGCCTTGCGTTCGTTGACCGCCGCAATTGCCGGCAGCCCGCCCTGGCCGATCAGCCACTTCATCACCAGCCCGAGCGCGTAGACGGCGAACACCGGCGGCGTGTTGTACATCGAGCCGTTCTCGGCGTGTACCGCGTAGTTGAGCATCGTCGGCAGCGACTTCTGCGAACGCGCCAGCATGTCGTCGCGAACGATGACAACGGTGACGCCGGCCGGGCCCATGTTCTTCTGCGCGCCCGAGTAGACGAGCGCGTGGCGGCCGATGTCGATCGGGCGGCTGAACATGTCGGAGGAGGTGTCGTTCACCAGCGGCGCACCGCCGACATCCGGCAGGTCTTTGTATTCGGTGCCCTCGATGGTGTTGTTCGAGGTGATGTGCACGTAGGCGGCGCCGGGCGTCAGCTTCAGCTCGGCCTGCTTCGGCACGCGCGAGTAGTTGTCGCCCTTGGTCGTGGCGGCGACGTTCACCGTCCCGACCTTCTTCGCTTCCTTGATCGCCTTCTCGGCCCACGACCCCGAGTCGACGTAGTCGGCGGTGGCGCCGGCGGTCAGCAGGTTCATCGGCACCATCGAGAACTGCGTGCTGGCGCCGCCCTGCAGGAACAGCACCTTGTAGTTGGCCGGGATGTGGCCGAGCGCGCGGATGTCGGCCTCGGCCTTCGCCAGCACCGCCTCGAACGTGTCGGAGCGGTGGCTGATCTCGAGGATCGACATGCCGACACCCGGCAGCGAGACGAGATCGCGCTGAATTTCCTCCAGCACGGGTACCGGCAGCACCGCCGGGCCGGCGGCGAAGTTGAAAATGCGAGTGTGTGTAGCCATCAGATTGTGACCAGGTGGAGATCGAGGATGTCGCTGTTGCCGCCGCTGATCTGGTCGAGCAGCGCTTCCGGCGGCGCGCCGTCGAGGTTGATGCGCGCGACCGCGGCCTGCGCCCCTTCGAAGATCACGTTCTCGGTTTCCTGCACGTTGATGTCGCTCTTGCGCAGGTGATCGAAGACGTGCGCCAGGACGCCCGGCCGGTCGCGATGCCGGACCACCAGCATGTGCGACGCCGGCGTCTTCTTCGCGAGGTTGACGACGTTGGGCACCTTGCCGGTGTCTTTGTAGGACGAGATGATCCGCACCGTCTCGGCGGCAATCGCCTCCTGCGCCTGGTCGGTCGAGGCGCCGATGTGATGTGTGCCGTAGACGTTCTTCAGCGACGCGATCGAGTCCTTGAACTCGCCGGTGCCACCGGCGGGCTCGGCGGCGAACACGTCGAGGCCGACGCGGATGTCGCGCTCGCGCGCCACCTTCTCGAGCGCCGCGTAATCCACCACCTCGCCGCGCGCGGTGTTGATGAAATAGGAGCCCGGCTTCAGCTTGTCGAGCACCGACGCGTTGACCAGACCGCGCGTGTCGGCATTGAGCGCGAGGTGGACGCTCAGCACGTCGCAGCGCTCGGCGACCTCGCCGGGCGATTTCGCCAGCTGCATCGGGATCGGCTCGTCGGCGATGTCGTCCTTGCCGGTGGCAAAGCGCCGGCTCCAGACGACGATCGGCATCCCGAACGCATGGGCGCGCTTCGCCATCTCCTGGCCGATGTTGCCGTAGCCGAGCAGGCCGAGCGTCCGCCCGAACAACCCGCGCGCCTTGGAGTACTCCTTCTTGTTCCAGGTGCCGCCGCGCAGCTCGGCGACGTTGTCGGGCACGCGCCGATCGAGCGCGAGCAGCAGCGCGAAGGCGAGCTCCGCCACCGCAACCGCGTTGCGGCCGGGGCAGTTGGAGACGTAGATGCCGCGCTTCGAGGCGGTGGCGACGTCGATCGTGTTGTAGCCCGCCCCCGCGCGCACGACCAGCGACAGGCTGCCGGCTTCGAGCATTGGCGCCGTCACCTCCGTGCTGCGCACCACCAGCACGTCGGCTCCCGTCTCGCGAATCGCCGCCGTCAGTGCATCGTCTTTGAGGTCCGGCTGATAGATCACTTCGCAGCCGGCCGCCTTCAGGCCGTCGATGCCGCTTTTCTCGAACTTGTCCGCGACAAGTACCTTCATCCCGCCCCCAGCCCCTTCGCCGCAGCCTCCACCCCGGCCCCTTCAGATGACGTGAATCAGCAGGCCGTCCCTGAGCTTCGGCTCGAACCACGTCGACTTCGGCGGCATGATCGCCCCGGCGTCCGACACCGCCATCAGGTCGGCCACGCTGACCGGATGCAGCGAGAACGCGACCGCCGCCTTCCCCGAATCGACCAGCTTCTCGAGCTCGCCGGTGCCTCGCGCGCCGCCGACGAAGTCGATGCGCTTGTCGGTGCGCACGTCGGCGATCTTCAGGATCGGCGCGAGCAGCCCGTCCTGCAGCACGCTGACGTCGAGCGATCCGATCGCGTCCGACGGATCGGGCGCTTTTTTGGGCTGGAGCGAATGCCACGCTTTCTGGAAGTACATCGCGATGGTGCCGCGCCGCGGCGGCGTCGCCGGGCCCGGCGCGACGTCGAACCGCTCGCGCACCGCGGCCATGAACTGCTCCGGAGACATTCCGCCGAGATCCTTCACCGTCCGGTTGTAGGGCAGGATCTGCACCTGGTCGTGCGGAAACGCGACCGCCAGCATCGTCGAGGCGTCGGCGCCGTCGCCGAGCGACGGCCGTTTCGCGCCGTTCTGCCTGATCTCGTCGCGCGCCCGCGCGGCGCTGGCCGCGCGGTGATGGCCGTCGGCGATGTAGAGCGTCGGGATTCGGCCGAAGGCGGCGACCAGCGCATCCCGATCGGCGCCGCCGACGCGCCAGAGCGTGTGCTGCACGCCGTCCGGCGCCGTGAAGTCGATGAGCGGCGACCCTGAGGTGGCGCGCTCCGCGATCCGATCGACCTCGCCGTTGGCGCGATAGGTCAGGAACACCGGGCCGGTCTGCGCGCCGAGCGCCATCATGTGGCGCGTGCGATCGTCTTCCTTGTCGCGCCGCGTCCGCTCGTGCTTCTTGATCACGTCGCGATCGTAGTCGTCGATGCCGAAGCAGGCGGCGAGGCCGGTCTGCACGTGGCCGCCCATGCGCAGGCGGTAGAAATACACGCTCGCCTCGTCCTCGACGACCAGCGCACGCTGCCGCAGCGTGTCGAAGTTCTTCGCCGCGCGGTCGTACACCTCTTTCGAATAGGGATCGGCGTCTGCCGGCAGCTCGAGCTCCGCCCGCGACGCGCGCAGAAAGCTCAGCGGGTTGTCGGCCGCGAGCGCCCGCGCTTCGTCGGTCGACACGACGTCGTAGGGAACGGCAGCGATGCGGGCGGCGTGGTCCGCGTCGGGACGCAGCGCGCGGAACGGGTGGAGCCTCGCCATGGCGCTCGAATTATATGGTAGGCGACGTGGTGTCTCGCCCCTCCTCGCGCTCAACGCGGCGCCGACCGCGCCGGCCACGCGATCGGCTGGTCTGCCTTCGGCGACAACACGGCCTTGAACCAGGCGGCGATGGTCGGCCCGATCTGCGTCATGCGGACGATGCCGAGGCTGCCGGCTTTCGGCACGTCGGGCCCGCTCATCACCAGCGAGGCGTGCAGTTCAGGCCGGTCCGGGCTGAATCCGTGCCCGCCCTTGCCGGACGGCTTCGACAGCAGCGCGGCATGTCCGCCGCCCGAATAGAAACCGTCGCGCATGTCGATGCCGAACGAGGCGCGCGGGTCGGCGCCGGCCTTCGCGAGATCGTCTCGCGTCCAGACCGCGCGGATGCCGTTGGCCGGATCCGCCGCCAGCTTCTGCAAGAGCGCCCACACGCGATCGCGCAGCGCCGCGTCGTCCGGATTGCTGAGCATCACGAAGCCGGCGCCGCCGGCGGTGGAGTAGTACGCGTCCCATCGCTGCACGCGGCCGCCATCGTCGACCTCGAGCAGGCCTTCGCGCTTGAAGGCGTTGTTCGGCTGCAGCTGCTGCCCGATCGGCAGGAACCCGTGATCCGAGAGCACGACGATGTCGGTGCGCGCCTGAAGACCGGCCGCTGCAATCGCGTCGACGATCTGCTGCACGCGCGCGTCGGCCTCCTCGATCGCCGCGATCGCCTCCGGCGACTCGGGGCCGTAGTTGTGCGCCGCGTCGTCGGTGTCGTAGATGTGCATCAGCATCAGGTTCGGCCGGTAGGTGCGGAACATCCAGGCCGCGAGCGCCGTGCGATCGGCGTCGCTCATCGGCCACTCGAGCGCGCTGCCGTGCGACTCGTAGTTCTCGAGGACGCCGCGCGGGCTCGACAGCGCGCGCAGGAGATCGAGCGACTTGGGGTGGCTCGTCACGCCGCCGAACTCGGGGAAGAGGTAATCGATGTCGGCGCCGACCGTGGCCGGCCAGCTCACCGCAGCGGTCTTCACGCCTCGTGCCTTGACCACGGTCGTGAGCGTCGGCACCTTGATATCGCGGGCGTACCAATACCACGCGCCGTTCGAGCTGTTCTCCGGATCGAGGATGCGGTTGTTGTAGATGCCGTGAACGGCCGGCAGCACGCCGGTGACGATCGTGGTGTGGGCCGGATACGTGTTCGAGGGCGTCACCGCGACAACGCCATCGGCATACGCGCCGCTCCGCGCCAGGCGGCGCAGCGTGGGCACCTTCGCCGGGCCCGCAGCCGTATAGATGGACGGTTTGAGGCCGTCGATTGAAATCACCACGACATGGCGCGACTCCGCCGGCTGCGCACGAAGCGACGGCCAGGCGGCCAGGACGGCAACGCCGCCGAGGAGGAGAGACCAACGACGGACGCTGTGCCGAATCATGCGCTGATTGTCGCGGGCGGCGGTGTCGGCCGTGTGACGCCCGGCGCTACTGCGCGCGCGCGAGCCCGGCTTGCGCGCACTCGTCGACCACCGTCAGGTAGCGCTGCACGCTCTCCTTGCCGATGACATACGGGTGCGGATCCTCTGGCTTGCGCCGCTCGAGCGCGGGCAGCTTGGTCTTCGATCCATCGAAGATCGTGTGGTTCGAGATCAGCACGTCGACGCCGGCCTTCGACGTGATGTCCTTGAAGCGCCGCGCCGACTTGCTGTAGGTGTCGAACCAGTAACGGATCGGTTTGTCGGGAGCGACGTACGGCGCCGGGTTGTTCATCCAGTTGAAGGCCGTGCCGCCCCAGGTCGCGGCCATGTGCGGCTTGCCATGATCCTTCACCGGGAAGACCACCGAGAGCGTCCCGAGCGTGTGCCCCGGCGTCGCATACAGGGTGACGGTCGTGTCGCCGAGCGTGAGCTGCTGCCCGTCGGTGCCGGTCATGTCTCGGCGCGGGCGCGTGCCGGACGAGCGATCGAGCAGATCCCAGTCGGGGCCGCCGAGAATCACCTTGGCATTGAACCGGTCCTGCAGATACTTCGCGCCGCCGGAGTGATCCGCGTGCCCGTGGCTGAGGATCACGTACTTGATCGCCGCCGGGTCGAGCCCCAGCTTCTTCATCCCGCCGACCACCTCGTCGTCCACCGAGTAGTCGAAGATCGAATCGATCAGGATCACGCCCGCCGATGTGTTGATCGCCCAGACCGAGTACTCCGTCTGCCCCAGGAAGTACAGGTTGTCGAAGACCTTGACCGGGTCGGCGTGCCAGCTCTCGCGCGGCGGCGGGCCGGCGGGACGCGGCGCGGCGCCGCGGGCGGCGCGCGATTCGGCGGTCGCCGGCGCGGCGGTTGCCTCGCTGCAGATGCGCTGGAAGACGCCGGCGAACTCGGTGCCGGCGGCCGCCTTCGCGGCCGCGACATGAGCATCGGCCGCCTGGGTCTGCGCCCGGGTTGCGGCAATGCCGGCGCCTGAGATGAAGATGGCCAGGGTGAGCCCGCGCGCAATCCAGTTCGTCATAGCGCGCTGATTCTGCATCGCCCTGCCCGCTTCCGCAACGAGGAAACCGAACCTCCGGGCGCCGGTACCCGTCTCTATCGAGACATGCGCCTCCAGCACATCGTCCGGCGGCTGCTGCAGCAGCCGGCCTTCACCCTCATCGCCGTCCTGACGCTCGCCATCGGCATCGGCGCCAACTCGGCGATTTTCAGCGTGATCGAGGGCGTGCTGCTGCAGCCGCTGGCGTATCCCCATCCCGACCAACTGGTCGTCCTCGATCATTCCGCGGCCGGCATCGGCCTGAAAAGCGCGGGAGCTGCGCCGTTCCTCTATTACACCTACCGCGAGGACGGTCGCGTGTTCCAGGATGTGGCGCTGTCGACCGGCGACACCGAGAGCGTGACCGGCCTGGCCGAACCCGAAGAGGTGCGCTCGATCGTCGTCACCGAAGGATTGCTGCCGATGCTCGGCGTCACGCCGGCGCTCGGTCGGCTGTTCACGAAGCAGGACGACTCGCCGGGCGCTCCGGACACGATGATCCTGACCGCCGGCTACTGGCGGACGCGGTTCGGGTCCGATCCCGGCGTCGTCGGCCGGCGCATCCTCGTGAACGGCCGCGCGCGCGAGATCATCGGCGTGCTCCCGGATTCGTTCCGGTTCCTGGACGAGAAACCGGCGCTCGTCCTGCCGCTGCGGCTCGACCGCGCGAACGTGCATCTCGGGCAGTTCAACTACAGGGCGATCGCGCGATTGAAGCCGGGGGCGACGCTCGATCAGGCGACACGCGACGTCGCGCGGCTCATCCCGATCAGCCTCAACCGGTTTCCGCCGTTCGAGGGCTTCAGCCTCAAGATGTTCGAAGAGGCCAACCTCCAGCCGAACCTGCGTCCGCTCAAGGCGGATGTGATCGGCGACGTCGGGTCGGTGCTGTGGGTGCTGATGGGCACCATCGGCATGGTGCTGCTGATTGCGTGCGCGAACGTCGCGAACCTGCTGCTCGTGCGCGCCGAAGGGCGGCAACAGGAGCTGGCGGTCAGGGCGGCGCTCGGCGCGAGTCGCGGCCGCATCGCCTACGAACTGCTGGCGGAAAGCGTGATCCTCGGCCTGGTCGGCGGCGCCGCCGGGCTGGGCGTCGCCTACGCGGCGATCCGCCTGCTCATCGCGCTGGCACCGGGAAACCTGCCGCGGCTCGACAACATCTCGATCGACGTGCCGGTTCTGCTGTTCACGCTGGCGATCTCGGTCGCCGGCGGTCTTCTGTTCGGCGCGATTCCGGTCTTCAAGTACGCCGGCAGACACGTGGCCGCCGGGCTGCGCGGCGGCGGGCGCACGTCGAGCTCGAGCCGCGATCGCCATCGCGCGCGCGCCACGCTGGTCGTCGTGCAGATCGCGCTGGCGCTGGTGCTCCTCGTCGGCTCCGGGCTGATGATCCGCACGTTCCAGGCGCTCAAGCACGTCAATCCCGGCTTCACCAGCCCGCACGAGGTGCTGACGCTGCGGCTGACGATTCCAACCGCGCAGGTGAAGGAGCCGGAGTCGGTGATCCGGATGCACCAGGCGATCGCGGACCGGATCGCCGCCATTCCCGGCGTGACCTCGGTTGGCCTCACCTCGATCGTGCCGATGACCGACTCCGACTGGCGCGATCCGATCTTCGCGGCCGACAAGAGCTACGAGCAGGTGCAGCTGCCGCCGCTTCGCACCTTCAAGTTCGTCTCTCCCGGCCTGCTGAAGACGATGGGGAACACGCTCGTCGCGGGACGTGACTTCACCTGGGAGGATGCGTACGACAAGCGGACCGTGGCGTTGGTCTCCGAGAATTTCGCGCGCGAACTGTGGGGGCAACCGTCGAACGCTCTCGGCAAGCAGATCCGGGAGAACAAGAGCTCGGCGTGGCGCGAGATCGTCGGCGTGGTGAACGACGAGCGTGACGAAGGCGTCGACAAGAAAGCGCCGTCGGTCGTGATCTTCCCGATGTTGATGACCAGGTTCGAAGGCGACGACGTCTCGGTGCGCCGCACGATGTCGTACGTGATTCGCAGCCCGCGAGCGGGGTCGACGGCTCTGACCTCCGAGGTCAGCCGAGCCGTGTGGTCGATCAATCCCAACCTGCCGCTGGCCAGCGTGCGGACGCTGGAAGAGGTGGTCAGCCGGTCGATGGCGCGGACGTCGTTCACGCTGGTGATGCTGGCGATTGCCGGGGGAATGGCGCTCCTGCTCGGCGTGGCCGGCATCTACGGCGTGATCTCGTACTCCGTATCGCAGCGCACGCGCGAGGTCGGCATCCGCATGGCGCTTGGCGCCCGGCGCCACGAGGTCACCCGGATGTTCGTCCGCTATGCCCTCGGGCTCGCGGCGATCGGCATCGCGTGCGGCCTCGCGGTCGCCGTCGCGCTGACGCGCCTGATGGGGACGATGCTCTTCGAGGTGAGCCCGATCGATCCGATCACCTACGCCGCGGTGTGCGCCGGCCTCGTCGGCGCGGCCATGCTGGCGAGCTACATCCCGTCGCTTCGAGCGACGTTGGTGAACCCGGTGACGGCGCTGCGAGCCGAATAGCCCGACCCCCCTCGAGACTCTGCCTCAACCCGACCGCCTGGTTCGTTACTACAATTGGCCATGCCCGGCCGCGAGTGCTACCACTGCAAGCTGTGGGTCGAGGAAGGCGAGCCGCACGACTGCTGGACCACCACCGAATCGGCGCTGACCCGGGATCTTCCGGAGGATCTGCAGGACGCCTACGAACGGCTGCGCGAGACCGCGGTCGAGTTCGGCGATCAGCGCATCTACGCGTCGGGCAAGTGCATCATGTTCTCGCGCGACGTCTGCTACTTCTTCGTCCGACCGAAGCGCAGCTATCTCGAAGTCTGCGTGTTCCTCGGCCGGCCCCTGAAGTCGCCGCTGGTGCGCCGCGCCGAACCGTCGTCGAAGAAGAAGTTCTACAACATCATCAAGATCACGCACCGCGATCAGGTCGAAGCGCCGATCACCGATTGGCTGGGCGAGGCCTACGGCCTGCAGGATCGTCTGGCGGCGCAGCCCGTGGAGGCGCGCGGCGCGGGGCGACGGACATCGACGCCGATCAAGAAGAGGAAGCATCAGAAGAAGAAGGCTCCGGCAAAAAAGAAGGCCGTGAAGGCAAAGAGGCGAACGAGATGAGAACCGCGCTGCTGGCCGCTCTTGCTCTGTCTACGCTGGTGATGGCCGCCGATGGTCCACCGGCGACCTACAAGTCGAACGCCGAGCTGACCGGCGCGCTCAAGGCCGGCCAGGCGTCGCCCGACATGCTGACCTCGCCGGTGTCGCTCGACGACAGGCACCGGATCAACCTGATCAAGCGAACGAAGGCGGCCGGCGCGGTGGCCCACGAGGGCTTTGCCGAGCTGCACCACATCGTCGAGGGGTCGGGCACGTTCGTCACGGGCGGGACGATGGTCCGGCCGACCGGCGGGCAAGGCGGGGCGACGATTCAAGGCGGAGTCAGCCAGCATGTCGCCAAGGGCGACGTGGTGCTGGTGCCGCCGGGCGTGCCGCATTGGTACAAGCAGCTCGACGGCCCGATCACCTACCTCGAAGTGCGCTGGGCGGAGAAGTAGCTGAGCCGACTTCGGCCTGTTTCGCGCCTTCACTGGTGTGAAGGGCCGAATCGAGGGGAACGCGTGAGGTGGGAGTGGATCGCCGTCAGCTACTTCGCGTACCTGGCCGGCGTCTCGCTGACGAGCGCCCGCTATGGAAAAGCACGCGCGCCGCTGCTGACGGCGGCAGCGGTCGGCGGCATTTCGGTCGCGATCGGCCTGCCGTCGACATCGCCTGACACGCTGGCGCTGGCGCGCGATGTCGTCCTACCGTCGCTCGTGCTCCTCGCCGGCTACTGGCTGTCGGGGCTGCTATTCGTCGAACCCAACGGCCGCCTCGAAGCGCGGCTGCTGTCGGTCGACGAGGCGCTGGTCGGCCGCACGGGCCTCGTCGCCCGCTTCAATCGCGCGCCGCAGGCGATCGTCGAATATTTCGAGCTGACCTATCTCCTCGTCTATCCGATTGTCCCCGCCGCCGTGCTGACGCTGGCGCTCGGCGGCCACGAGCGGGAGGTCGGGCGCTTGTGGGCGGTCGTGATGCTCTCCGAGTTCATCTGCTACGGGATGCTGCCGTGGCTGCCGACACGCCCGCCGCGCGCCATTGAACCCGGGCCTACCGCCCCGCCGCGCGGACTCGCCCGGCGGCTCAACCTCCGCATCGCCGCGCGCGCGAGCATCCAGGCGAACACGCTGCCGAGCGGTCATGCAGCCGGCGCGTTCGCGGTGGCGCTGGCGGTGGGATCGGCGATGCCCGCCGCGGGCGCGCTGTTCCTGGTCCTGGCGATCAGCATCAGCATCGCCGCCGTCGCCGGGCGTTATCACTACGCCGTCGATTCGATTCTGGGTGTCTTGCTGGCGTTTATCGTGTGGGCCATCGCCTAGCGGCGGCGCACCGACAGGCTACTCGGTCGACGAATTGATTGGCACGATGACGAATCCCTCTTTCCTGGCCGCAATCGCGAGCCGGTCGTCGAGCGTCACCATTTCCATCGCTGTAGGGCGCCGTTCGGCCGCGATATAAGCAGCGGCTAGCTGCAGGGCATCGGCCGCTCGCAGCGCGTGAACGCGCAGCAGCCGAATCGCTGCCTCTCTGACCGGATCGCTGGGATCGACTTCATGCCAGGCCCGTGCGAGGTGTCTCAAGCGATCGAAGGCCTGGTTCGCGCCATCATCATCGAGAGCGCCATCTCGCTCGAGTCGCGCAATCGCTGAGGCACACTCCACCTCGCTCGCCCACCAGACGAGCATTGACGGATCAGCAGCGACCAGCCGCTGCAATGTTCTGGTTGTCGGCTCGTGCAACACCAGCGGGACGATGGCTGACGCGTCCCAGAACCTCATCGGCCATCGCGCCGCTCGTCGAGCAGCGCTCGCACCGCCGACGCGTTCTTCTTTGCTCTCGGCGGCGGGGAGGCCACAAGAGTCCTGGGCATATCGCCGCGCGACGGCCTGACGACGCCGTCGCGGACGAGCCGCGCCAAGCGACCGTCTGCGTCGCTTTCGGCGCCCCGAACCGGTTCCAGCCGCGCGACCGGCCGGCCGCGATCCACGATCAGGATCGAGGCTCCGCTCTTGACCCGATCAATCAGCGCGCTCAGATTGTTCTTCGCCTCAGTTATACTGGCCCTCTTCATGAGGCTAGAATAGCCACTTTAAAGAGAACGATCAAGCGCTATTGCCGGAACCTACAGCACGAGCAGATCTCTGCCGACGATCACGCGGCCACGGAAATGCTTCCGGGCAGCGTCGCGCCACGCCTGCTCGCTCACCTCCGGGTCATCAGGCGGCACGAGATGCGACAGCACGAGCGTCTTGACGCCGGCGGCCTGCGCGATCCGGCCGGCGTCTCCCGCCGACGTCTGATGCGCGAGGATGCTTGCCTTGAGCGCCGCGGCATTCGGGACGCGGGCCACCAGGCGATCGATCGCCGGGGGATACATCGCGGAGTGCACCAGCACGTCCGCGCCGCGGGCGAGCGTGACCACGCTGTCGGTCGGTGCGGTGTCGCCGGAGATCGCAATCGATCGGTCGCGCGCGTCGAACCGGTAGCCGAATGCGGGCACGACCGGCGGATGATCGACCAGCGCCGAGGTCACCCTCAGGTTGTCATCCGCCATCACCGCGCCGCCCTCACGCAGCTCGTGAACGTGCCACAGCGGCGCGAGCGGCACGCGCCCTTCGTTGGCGATTCGCGTGTCGATGTCGGACGCATTCATCTCGAGAAACAGCGCGGTCATCTTCTGCAGCGGCGGCGGTCCCCAGGCGTCGACCCGCGCCGCGAGGCCCGCGGTCCACGCCAGCAGGATCAAGTTGCCGTAGTCGGCGGTGTGATCCGAATGCTGGTGGGTGATGAAGACGTGCCGCAGCGTCGCCAACGGCACGCCGGCGATCGCCAGCTGGCGCGCCACGCCGTCGCCGCAATCGACGACATACGCCGTGTTGTTGCAGACGATGACCTGTGCGGATCCGGAGCTGGCCTTGCGCGGCCGCGGGCCGCCGCCGGTGCCGAGCAGGATCAGCCGGGTGCCGCCGCCCTGCGCCGCGCGCAGCGCGGCGCGGAGCAGCGCCGTGCCGGTCATCGCGGACGCGAGAAACGTACGGCGCTTCATCTTGTGCACGTTCGCTGGCGTTGTGGACACCATCGGATGTATAAGGCGCCGATTCCGGGTCGAACCCACTCGCACGGTAGTCCGCGCGATTTTTTTGCGGAAGGAGACTCGTTATGTCACAGCGACAGAGTCGTCGTGCAGCCTGGATGGCCCTCCTCGGTGCGTTGTTCGGTGCCGCCCCCGTGTGGGCGCAGACGGTCACCACATTTTCAGTACCTGGTGCGGTTCATACGCGAGCGTTCGGGATCAGCCCGTCAGGCGCCATCGTCGGAATCTACGTACCCGCGGGTCCGGGCTTTCGCGGCTTCCACCGCGGCCCGGAAGGCCTCACGATGATCGACTACCCCGGCGCGCTCGCGACGGCGCCGATCAAGGTCAATCCTCGCGGCGATGTCGTCGGGTGGTACACGAATACGGGTGTCGCGCCATTGCATGGTTTTCTGCTGCGCGACGGCGAGTACTCGACGCTGGATGTTCCTGGCGCCACGAGCACGCAGCCGTTCGGGATCAACGCGCGCGGCGACGTGGTCGGGGCCTATCAGAACGCCGATGGCGTCTTCCATGCGTTTGTGCTGCGCAAAGGCGTGCTGACGTCGTTCGACGCGCCCGGCGCGAACCTGACACAGGCTGTCGACATCAACTCCAACGGCGATATCGTCGGCGTGTTTCGCGACACGAGCAATGTGTTCCACATGTTCGTGCTCTCGAACGGCACATTCAGCACGGTAGATTACCCGGGTGCCGCGTCCACCGGCGCCATCACGATTGGCGTCGGGATCAACCCGAAGGGCGACGTGGTCGGTCAATACCGGGATGCGCTGCAGGTCGTCCACGGATTCGTGCTCGATGCATCGGGGTATACCACCGTCGATATTGCCGGATATCCGGCGACCGTCCTGACCGGCATCAATCCGCGCGGGGACATCGTCGGTCGGGCTCGCGGAACCGATGGGTTCGACGTTGCCTTCGTGATCCACCGATGATGTTCTGAGCGCTCGGCCTTCACCCACGAAGCCGGTGCCCGCTCACGTCTTTTGCATCCAGACGCGCCACGTGAGCGGCCCGGCTTCGGCATCGGTCATCGGCCGCCCGGCGAGCTTCAGCGCCAGCTTGATCTGGCCGTGATGGTAGCCCTCGTGCCAGATCATGTGCTGCAGAAACAGGATCGGGTGGTCGTAGTGGAGGTTCATCGCCTCGCCTTTCTCGAGCTTGCCCTTGACCGCGTCCCGCACCGCCTTGGCGCTCTCGTTCAACATCTGCGCGATGCGCCGGCGATCAGGCGCGGCGACCCACTCCTCGGGCAGCTCGCGCGCGAACTCGGGCGCGTCCTCGAGCACGAACACCAGCCGCACGTAGTGCATGTGCGTGAACAGCGCCGCGATCGTCGGGCTGTCGTCGCGCGCCCGGATGTCCAGCGCGCTCTCGGGCAGCGCCCGCAGCAGGTTGACCAGGATGGTGTTGTTCCTCTCCCACGAGTCGAGCAGGGCGTCGAGCAGCGCGTCCAACAAGCGGGGGCGTGCAGCGTCTGACATTTGCAGGCATTGTCTCAGGTTCGCCGCGGCGCCGCTCGCCGTCGCCATCCGTGCGTATAATCCGGCTCGCCACTCATCGGAGGCGACATGAGAATCCCAACGCTGCTTGCCATTGCCGTCGCCATCGCGCCTCGCGTGGCCGGCGCCGCCCCGATCGCGTGCGAGTCGATCGGCCAGTTCAAGCTGTCGAACGGCTCGGTGCTGTCCGCCCAGCCGGTGCAGGCCGGCGCGTTCACG
>Ga0207675_100000541_pt1 | contig 36871 bp, 38 predicted proteins | sample KBSSwiS42_FD_184305 | JGI IMG/M metagenome (GOLD analysis project Ga0207675, IMG submission 184305) | Switchgrass rhizosphere microbial communities from Kellogg Biological Station, Michigan, USA - KBS Switchgrass S4-2 (SPAdes) (version 2) | ecosystem: Host-associated > Plants > Roots >...
GAGACGCCGCCAGCGACACGCCGGCTTGCCACGCCACGGCGGCGAACAGGATGGCCGCTCCGGAGAAGACCCCGAGGGCGCCGACGGAGACGGCGACGCCGAGCGCCTGCGAGGCGTCGACGCCTGACGCGATCAGGGCCGCAGCGCTGGCGCCGACCTGCGTCGCCGCGCCCGCGGGACCGATCGGCAGCGCCGCCGCCGCCGCGCCCGCGCAAAGAAAGAGGAGTGCAAGCGGGAGCGAGTAGCCGACCCCGAGCGTGCCCAGGAGCAGAAAGACCACAAGCACCCGGACGAGCCAGCAGGCGAACACGAGCGCCCATGCTTCCGATGCCGCCCGCCGCGAGCTTGTGCGCGGACTCACCCAGCGCCCGAGCCGGAAACGCAGGGCCCGTCTGCTCGCGGCCAGCCGTGGCAGGGCGAGGATCACAGAGGCGGACGCGACTCCGGCGGCAGCCACCAGCGTGAGCCCCGCGCGCACGCCCATCCCGGCGTCTGGAAACAGAGCGGCAGCAAAGGCGAGCGGCGCCAGGGCGACGCTGTCGATCAAGCCGAGCATTACGAGAGAGAGGCAGAGCACACGAACGCCCGCCGGGCAGCCGGGGTAGCGGCGAACGACGGCGATCCGCATTGCGTCGTCGAAGCGGCCGGGAAGGGCAACTCCGATCAGCGCAGCGCCGCCGTTGCCGGCGGCGAGTGCAAGCGCCTTGGGGCGCTCATCCGGCGTGAACAGCCGTCCCCAGCCGTAGGCCTTGAGGGCCTGAGCAAGGAGAAGAAGCAGCCCCGCCGCCACGAGCACACTCGGGTTTCCGCTCGCAAGCGGCCAGGAGGTGGTCGCGAAATGCCGAGCAGCCAGAAGAGCCAGCGCGATGACAAGCGCTCCCGACCCGGCGGCGAGCGCCCACTGGCCCGGTCGCGAACGACCGAGACGCCAGAGCGCTCCGACGAGAATGCGATACCTGCCCTCGAGCACGATCGGCGCAAGCGGAACGGCGATCGCCGCCACAGGGTCCCGCTGGAGGCGAGTGCTCGGCGGCAAAGGCGTCGGGCCTTCATTCATGACCCTCTCCCTTCGAGATCACGCGCCAATCAAACGGACTGTTTTGATTGTACGCCGGGTCTGCCAGGCAGACGCACACAGCGCGGCAGGATCGCGGCTATGGTGTAACCAAGCGCGTTGGCTCTAGTTGTTGAAGCCGCCGAGGCTGTGCACGTTAGTTCCTCTCCGACTGTGACCCCTGGCCTGACCGCCGCAGTGCGCTCAATCGAGCACTCTGCCCTGTAGGAACCACAGAAGGAGCATCACATGCATGCCACCATTAGTCGTTACGACGGTGTCGATACGACCCGCATGAACGAGGTCACCAGCAAGGTCAACCAGACGCTCGTTCCGCAGCTCCGCGAGCTGCCCGGTTTCGCCGGCTACTTCCTCATCGAGGCCGACAACGGCGTCCAGACCTCACTCAGTCTCTTCGAGACGTCTGAGCAGGCCGACAAGTCCACCAAGGTCGTCAAGAATTGGATCAGCGACGAGAACCTCGGCCGGACACTTCCGAACGCACCCAAGATCACGAGCGGCAAGGACCTCGCCCACAGCAAGGGCGTCCCCGCCCTCGTCTAGCTCGACCGTAATCCGCGTCACCGAGAGGGCCCGGCACCGCCGGGCCCTCTCATGCGTATGCGCCCCCGGTTGAGTTTCAGCCGCGCCGCCCGGAGACGTGGGCAACCCTTAGCGCTTTGAATCGCCTGCCCGATGTGGGATCTTCTCTGGCGTTCCTCTGAGGAGCGAAGCGATGGCCGTGTTGGACAGGCTGAGGAAAGTCGGCAACTACATACGCAAGGGTTGGCGGTCCACCGACCCCGACAGCTACTCCCACTACAAGCGAGGGCGTGAACGCCAGCGCAAGGAGGCAAAGCGGGGGCGTGAGCACGCCGACCGATCCGCTGAGCTGGAGCGCGAGGAGGCACAGCGCGGGCGTGAGTACGAAGAGCGCTATGCGTCCGAGCGTGCAGCTGCTGAAGAGCCGCAAACGGAGTCGCCTCGGAACGACATGGGCAAGCCCGAATGATCTCGGCCAGTCAGCCGCCGACTTTGATTTTCGAGTTAGGCATTCCGGTAGCCGGAGTCGGGATTGAATCCGACCAGTGGCCCGTTAGGTTTTCACGAGCAGGCCGCAAGAAAGAAGGGTGCACATGATCATTGCCGCTTCCACGGTCGCCATCGTCGCCATCGCCGTAGTGATGGTTGTCGCTCTTATCGCGTTGATCTACATCGTTCCTCGCGGGGGCCGAAGGCGCCGATAAGGGAGCGAAGCTGCGGTCTAGGGGCCCATTAAGCGGCCCGTGCCCGACAAGAGCTGAACGCAAGAAAAGACGGGACCATGGCATCTGGTCAAGTGGCCGCGCCCGTGTTCTGCGGTTGAGGGATCGGACCCAGTCCTTCTCCTTTCCGACCCCCCGCGGACGCGGCTCCCAGAAGAGCGGGGTAGGGCGGGCGCACCGGCTTGGTGCTGTCAACGTCTCGAGCGAGATCTCGATCAGCAGGATGGTGCCGCTGCCCGCTGGGCTCGTGACCTGCAGCCTGATCGCGTCACTCGACGGCGAGCGGCCGGGAAGTTGTTCCTCCTGATTCCAGCTCGAGCGGCAGCTCGGCCGTGACGTGCGTTCCCTCCCCTCGCCGGCTCTCGACACGGATCGACCCGCCGAGCGCCTCGACGCGGTCGGTCAGGCCCATGAGGCCCGAGCCGCGCGTGGTATCGGCACCGCCGACGCCGTCGTCCCGAATGGAGAGCAGCAGGCTGCCGTTGCGTCGCCCAATCGACATGTCGACCCGCGACGCTTGCGCGTGCTTCACGGCGTTGGCCAGGGCCTCGGACGCGACGTAGTAGGCCGCGACCTCGATCGGCTCGGGGAGCCGCCTCTGCACATCGACTTCGAGCTGCACGGGGATCGGTGCGCGGCGGGCGAGCGTTCGCAAGGCGGGGCCGATACCGCCCTGGGAGAGGATGGCGGGATGGATCCCCCGCGAGAGCTCCTGCAGTTCAGTCACTGCTTCCGCCAGTCCCGTCGCGAGGCTGGACAGGTCCACTCGAAGTTCGTCCCTGTCGGGAGGGACATTCGCTTCCGCCGAGCGCACCGCGAGCCCGAGCGAGACCAATCGCTGCTGGGTACCGTCGTGGAGGTCGCGCTCGATCCGGCGGCGAGCCTCATCAGACGCGGCAACGATCCGACGCCGGGACGCTGCGAGCTCCGACTTGCCTTCCGCATTCGCGATCGCCGTCGCGACGAGCTCGGTGAACTTCTCCAGGCGTTCCTCGGAATCGAGCGGCAGGAGCTCCTCTGCCGACGAGACGCTCATCGCACCCCACAGACGGCCCTCGACGACGATCGGGGCCGCAACCGTCGAGACCAGGCCCAGGCTACTCCCGGCTGCCCCAGGCGGGCCACCGAGTGACGACCAGTCCCGGGCGGTCATGCGCGCCGAGCGCCCGGTCCGGGACACCCTGGCCGAAGCCAGGCGTTCGTCGGTGATGTCCCACCGTGTTCCAACCGGGATCGTCCCTCGTTCGCTCTTCGACACGCCGACGAATACGAGGGCTGGCCCGTCGTCGTCGAACCTGACGACCGCCGCGGCATCCGTCTCGAATAGACGGGCGACCTCGTCGCTGACGGCCGAAAAGAGGCCCACCGGGCGGACGCCCTGCGCCACCATTGTCGCTACCCGCCGCAGGGCGGCCTGTTCCTCGGCCAGTCGGGCGAGAGCGTCGCTCGACTCAGCATTCGCGATCGCCGTTGCGAGGAGCTCCGTGAACTTCTCCAACCGCCCCTCGGTATCGGGCGGCAGCGGCTCTTCCGCGGATGAGACGCTGATCGCGCCCCAAGGCCGCCCGTCCACCACGATCGGGCTCGCAACGGTCGAGACGATGCCCAGGCGATGTCCGGCTTCGGCCGCGGGACCGTCGAGTGACTGCCAGTCCCTCCGATCGACGCGGACACGGCGTCCGGTCCGAAAGACGCCCATCTCTGCGGTCGAGGCGTCGTCGAGTGCCCACCGTGTCCCGACCGGGACAGCCCCCTCGAGGTTCGTCGAGACGCCATCGAAGACGATCGCCGGATCGTCGTGGTCGAACCTGGCGACCAGGGAGGCGTCCGAGTCGAACAGTCGGCGGACCTCATCGCTGACGGCCGTGAAGATCTCCGCGCGCTGTGCGCCTTCCGCGACGAGGGTCGCGACGCGGTGCAGCGCGCTCAACTCGTCGTTGGCCACTTGCAGCTCCCCGGTGCGCTCGGCCACCTTGACCTCGAGCTCGTTGCGTGCGTTCCGGAGGTCTTCTTCAGCACGTTTCCGCTCGTGGACGAGCCGGGCGCTCTGGAACGCGGCGGCGGCGTGATTCGCAGCGAGGGATAGCAGCAGCTCGTCCATCGGCGTGGGAAAGTCGCTGCGCTCAGAGGCGGCCGCGACGAGCCCTCCCGCGCCGTTGACGCCGACCGAGACCGCAACGCCGCGTCGCCGCTTCGGGTCGCCGACGTCGGAAACGATCTCCTTGCGCGGGCGCGGCGCGGGCGCGGCGAGATGCGCTTCCAGCCATTCCGGAAAGCCCATCCACCCGTCTCCCCGCGTGACCTCGATTGCCTCGGCGCCACCGGGATCGCTCAGGCGCACGAACGCAAAGTCGAGCTGCAGCAAGTCCATCAGCGTGTCGGCGAGCCCGGCCGCGACCACGGGCGGGTCGCTTCCGATCCACGCGGCCGGGATCGCCGAGAGCGCGACGAGGTCCCTCAGCACCGCCCGCAGGCGGTAGACCTCAGCGTCGCTCTCGACGTGCACCTAGTGCGAAGGCGTGCCCACGCGCGCCGGACGCTTTTCCCGTAGCTCGAGGAGAAACGCCTCCGGGTCCACATAGAACGGATTCTCGTGCACCAACCCGCCGACGATCACGACCGGATGGGTGCGCAGTGCGTACATCACCGTGCTCGCGCCGAACTTCGAGACATCGTAGGCGCAGATCACGAGGTCGTCGTACTTGGGGACGACGTAGTTGACGCGCGTCTCGAACTCGATCATGTCGTCGATGCCGGGCAGGTCGACGAGCGCCCACTCCATCTGCGCTACGAATCTCGTCTTCGCGTATCCGGACGCCGGCCCGGAGCGGAGGACGTCCTCGAACCCCGCAAGCCACGTGTCCTGGTCGAAGCGCTCACCGTGGAGCGGCCCGTCCTCCCACGGGCGGACCTCGAGTTGGCCGGAGGCCATGGCCTCGTCAACGTCGATGCCGGCGTCGGCGAGCCGTTCGAGGTGGTCTTCGCGTCGCTCGGGATCGACGAGATGGAACTCCCGGTCCCCTTTTTCGAAGCCGTCCTTGAAGAACGAGCGAAGGACCCGGTAGTGCTCCTCCATGCCGTTGAAGAACGCGCAGATGTGCCGGTTCACACCCTCGAGAGCGTTCGGGGCAATCTGCAGAGACGTGCCGTTGCCGTCCATACCTCACCTCCCGTGCGGAGAACGACGGGGTGCAGGCTCGAAGAACCCAGGCTATCGGCAAGTCCCAGAATGTCAACGCGCGCGCGCCGGCGCGCCCGGGTCCAGCCTCAGAGCGGCAGGTTCATGCCGCTCGCGAACGGCCACCTTCTACCCGACGCGATCGAGCGCGGGCGCGGGCGCTGGATGCGTTCGACGCGAGGGAGGCTGCGGCTGCTGACCAGATCTAATCGCCTGCTTCAATCTTCGTGCGAAGCGGGTCAAGAGCCCGAACCACGACACGGCCGATTGCTTGGAGCTGCCTGACGACCGGGTCGAGACCTCCAACGCGGAACGCCGCAGACAACTCCGCCAAAGCCTGTTGCTCCTGCGCGCGCGGCGTTCCGGTGTGGACGCCACCAAGCACGTGAGCCGTCTGCATCACAACGTCTCGGACGGTGAAATCCCGTCCCTCGATCATCATGACCACGCAAGCGAGAAACGGGTCGAGTCTGAGCTCTGCTACCTGGCTGGCGGTCAACGCAGTCTCGGGATCGAAGCCATCCTGTCTGATCCAAACGGCCGGCGGTTCCGTGCCAGCGATCTTCCAAATCGGGTCCCGAACGTTCACACGGAATCTCAGCGGAACGTGACGGTCGCGGTTGACCTGATGGGCCAGCGGGGTGGAATCCAACAGCAGCTGCCGTAGCAACAGGGCGGAACGAAGCACGTCGTACTCGGATACGGCAAGCGCAGACGATCGCCCGTGAAGGTCGCGAAGCGTTGCGAGGAACAGTGCGTCCGGTTCCACGATTTGGGCAGGCTACCCAGAGTCGTTTGGGCAGCTATCGGGCAGCGCCGGGTGGCCCTGCGGTGACACCCTCGAAACGAAAAGCCCCGCACTAGCAGGGCTTTCCTTTCATCGGGGCGCCGAGATTTGAACTCGGGACCTCTAGTCCCCCAGACTAGCGCGCTAACCAGGCTGCGCCACGCCCCGTCCGCGGGAGTTTACCGTCAGGCTCCGAGGCGCTTGTAGAGGCGGTCGATCAGGTCGGGCATCGCCTCCAGCTTGCTCGTGATCACGCGGAGGCGGTACTCGCGGAAGTGCTCCGGCTCCACGCCGAGCGCCTTCGCGAGCTGCCCGACGACCTTGTCCGACGGCACGGGCCTGTTGCCATGCACGAGGTGGTTGAGATAGCCGGCGGAGAGCTTCGTCTTGTCCGCGAGGGAGCGGTACGTGACACCCGTCTCCCCCATCAGCCGCTCGATCGTCGGCCCGAACGGCTCGTCGCTGAACCGCCGTCGCCGCCGGGGCATCAGACGATGCTCCCCAGCTCGTCGAGCGGGACGCGCCGCTCCTCCCCACTCTCGCGTTCGCGCACGTCGACGGCGCCGTCCTCGACCGTCTTCTTGCCGACGGTCACGCGGAGCGGGATGCCAATCAGGTCGGCGTCGGCGAACTTCTCCCCGGCCCGCGCGTCGCGATCGTCGAGCAGGACGTCGGCGCCTGCCGTGTCCAGCGCCTGAGCCGCCTGCTCCGCCTGACCCTCCACGCCGGGCAGCGCAACCACATGCACATCGTACGGCGCAATCGACCGCGGCCACGAAATTCCGTGCTCATCGTGGCGCTGCTCGACGACCGCCGCCATCACACGGCCGGGCCCGATCCCGTAGCTGCCCATGATCAGCGGCCGCTCCGTCCCGTCCTCGTCGATGAACCGGGCCTCGAGCGGCACCGAGAACCGCGTTTCCAGCTTGAAGATGTGCCCGACTTCGATCGCCACCTGTAGACGTAGATGCCCACCGCAGCGAGGACATGCGTCTCCGGCCCGAACTTCTCGCAGGTCTGCGAAGCGCACCTCGAAGTCCCGTCCGGCCTGGACGCCTCGCAGGTGCCAGTCGTCGCGGTTGGCGCCGACGACATACTGGCCTTCTCGAAGCGCCTCGTCCGCGAGCACGGCGACCGGCGCGCCGACCGGGCCGATGGAGCCGCCGTCGGCACCGAAGACTTCGCGGATCTCCTCCGGTTGAGCGGGCCTGAAGTCGCGGCCGAGCGCTGCGAGGAGTTTCATCTCGCTGAGGCGGTCGTCGCCCCGGACGAGCGCGAGAAGCAGGCCCTCGTCGGTCACGACCGGCATCGCCTTGGCGGTCGCGCGCTCGTCGACGCCCAGGAACTCCGAGACCGCCTCGATCGTGCGCTGCCCCGGCGTCTCCACCTCTTCCGGAATTGCGAGCTCCTCCGGAAAGTCCGGAGCCGAGGGAACGCCGCCGGCGATCTCGAGATCGGCTGCGTAGTCGCCGTTCTCGCAGATGACGAGCGTGTTCTCGCCCGATCCGGCCGGTGCGAGGAAGTCCCGGCTGCCGCTGCCGCCCATGATCCCGGACTCGGCCGCCACCTCGAAGGTCTCGAGGCCGCAGCGCTCGAAGATGCGCTTGTAGGCCTCGGAATGCTTGCCAAAGCTCTCGTCGAGCCCGGCCTCGTCGCGGTCGAAGGAGTAGGCGTCCTTCATGATGAACTCGCGAAGGCGGATCAGACCCTTTCCGGGCCGTGGCTCGTCGCGCTCCTTGATCGAGAAGTGGTAGAGGATCTGCGGCAGCTGCCTGTAGCTCTGCAGCTCGCGAGAGTGGAACGTGACGGTTTCCTCGTGGGTCAGCGGCAGGATGTAATTGCGCCCGGTGCGGTCCTTGAGCCTGAAGAGCTCCGGGATCCGGATGCGGCCGGAAGCCTCCCACAGCTCCGCGGGCGTGAGCAACGGCATCAGCATCTCCTGACCGCCGATCGCGTCCATCTCCTCGCGGATGATCTGGACGACGTTCTGGTGCACGCGCCAGCCGAGCGGCAGGAACGTCCAGACGCCCGCGCTGACCTGGCGGATGAAGCCACCGCGCACCAGCAGCTTGTGGCTCGCCGCCTCGGCGTCGGCCGGGTCCTCGCGCAGCGTCGGGAGGAAGAGCTTCGATGCTCGGGCGATCATCGTTGCCCGGGCAGGCTACTCCAGCGGGATCATGCTCGCCTCAGCCATGGCCAAGGCGGCTGGCTTGGCCATCTTGAGGCGCTTGGGGCGGTGCATGCCCTCGGCGATCCACTTGTCGATCTCGTGGAACAGCTCGTCGACGAGGATGTCCGCGGAGACCTTCTTCAGCACGCGACCGTGCGCGTATACGAAGCCCACGTCTCGACCGCCGGCGATCCCGAAGTCCGCGTCCCCCGCCTCGCCGGGGCCGTTGACGGCGCAGCCGAGCACCGCGACCTCGAAGTGCTGCGGGTACGCGTGGAGGCGCTCCTCGACGACCTCGGCCAGCGTCTGCACCCCCACGTTGTCCCGGCCGCAGGAGGGGCAGGCGATCATGATCGGCCCTCGCTCGCGAAGCCCGAGGGCCTTGAGGATCTCGTAGGCGGCCTTGACCTCCTCCACCGGGTCGGCCGTCAACGAGACGCGGACGGTGTCGCCGATCCCGTCGACGAGCAGCGCCCCCATCCCAACCGCGCTCTTGATCGACCCGGAGTACGGCGTCCCTGCCTCCGTAACCCCGAGGTGGAGCGGATAGGGCACCTTCGAGGCCAGCAGGCGGTATGCGCGGATCATCGTCGGTACGTGGCTCGACTTGACGGAGATCTTGAAGTCGTAGAAGCCAAGGCTCTCGAGCAGGCGTACCTCCTCGAGCGCCGCCTCGACGAGCGCCTCGGCCTGGTCCTGCTGGGCGAGCTCGGCCAGGTGCTTGGGAAGCGAACCGGAGTTCGCGCCGATGCGCATCGGCAACCCGGCCTGTTTGGCGGCGCGCACGACCTCCGCGACCTTGTCCGGCCCGCCGATGTTCCCCGGATTGATCCGGACAGCGGCGACACCGGCATCGATCGCCCGCAGCGCGAGGCTGGCGTTGAAGTGGATGTCCGCGATCACCGGGATCGGCGACAGGCGAACGATCTTCGGGAGCGCGTCGGCGTCCTCGCTCTTCGGCACCGCCACCCGCACGACCTCGCAGCCTGCCGAGGCCAGCGAGGCGATCTGTGCCGTCGTGGACTCGACGTCGTGCGTCTTGGTCAGCGTCATCGACTGGACGACGACGGGTGCGCCGCCGCCGATCTCGACGCCGCCCACCGTGATGGCGCGCTCGCTTGCCACGCGCTTGAGTCTAGCCCCCGCGGATATTTCCGATGTCGTTCGAGAGCCCCACGAAGAACAGCAGCAGCACCAGGGCGATCCCGACCGCCGAGACGCGCTCGTAGACCACTCGGCCGACCGCACGGCCGCGCAGGCCCTCGATGATCGAGAACGCCATGTGCCCCCCGTCGAGCGGCAGCAGCGGCAGGAGGTTCAGCAGTGCGAGCGAGAGGCTGATCAGCGCCAGCACCTGGAGATACTCGCGATAGCCGACCTGAACGGCCTTGCTCGACTGGCGCACGATCCCCACGGGCGTGGAGACCTCCTTGCGGCCGGAGCCGCTGACGACGTGCGTGAGCCAGGAGCCCATCGCTTTGGTCACGAGCCACGTGTCCTTGCCGGCCAGGCCGACCGCCTGGATCGGCCCGTACCGCTTGTACTTCACCGCCGATGGGTGGAAGCCGACCGTGTAGACGCCGTCCGTCTTCTGCGGCCGCGCGGGTTTGAGCTCGACGTACTTGCCGTTCCGGAGGACGGAGATCACGATCGGGTGTCCCTCGCTCCCATGGATGGCGTCGCGCACCTCCTTGAAGTCGTACGTGGGGACGCGGTTCACGCCGACGATCACGTCACCCGCTTTCAGACCGGCCGCCGCAGCCGGCGAGCCCTGGATGACGTCCCCCACGCGACGCGACGCGTCGGACGGGATCCCGATCATGTAGACGGTCGCCAGCAACGCGATCGCGAAGAGCAAGTTTGCTCCCGGCCCCGCCGCGATCACCACCAGGCGCTTCCAGGTTCGCTGGCGCCAGTAGGCATCCGAGCCGAGTGCGTCGTCGAGCTCGTTCAGGCCTCGATCGGCCGCGCGCCGGGCATTGGCCGAGAGTGGAGCCTCGCCAACCGCGTGCTCGAGGTCGCGCAACGCGGCGCGGGCGCCCTCGAAGTCGCTCTGTGTGAGCGAGCGCTTCACGCGCTCAACGTCGGGCAGCAGGCGCGGAGACTCATAGAGCGCGGGCCCGAAGTGCACGTCCAGATCGGACGGTGCGGGCCTGTGCATGCCGGGAATCTTCACGTATCCGCCCAGGGGGATCGCGCCGAGCCCGTATTCGATCCCGTTGCGTGTCGTCTTCAGAACGGCCGGCGGGAAGCCGATGTAGAAGCGCCGCGGCCGCATCCCCACCGCGCGTGCCGTGAAGAAGTGGCCCGCCTCGTGGATCAAGATCAGGAAGGCGAGGCCCGCGATCGAGACGAGCAGACTCATGCGACCCGGAGACCCCTCTCGGCGAGCCGGCGCGCTTCCGCGTCCGCGTCCACCAACTCATCTAGGTCATGTGCAGGCGCTCCGTCAATCCCGGCCAGCGTCTCTTCGACCGTTGCGGCGATTCCCAGGAAGGGCAGGCGGCCCTCCAGGAAGGCGGCGACGGCGACCTCGTTCGCCGCGTTGAAGGCGCAAGGGTAGGTGCCAGCCTCCTCCCCGGCCCGCCGCGCGAGGGCAAGCAACGGGAACGTCTCGAGGTCCGGCGGCTCGAACTCGAGCCGAAGGCCGTCGGAGAAGTCGAGCGGCGCCACCGGTGTGGCCGCCCGCTCGGGATAGGTCAGCGCGAACGAGATCGGCACGCGCATGTCCGGATAGCCCAGGTGCGCAAGCGAGGCTCCGTCGCGGAACCGCACGAGCGCGTGCACCACCGAGGCCGGCTGCAGCACGACCTCGATCCGGTCGTAGGGAAGGCCGAAGAGAAAGTGCGCCTCGATCAGCTCGAGGCCCTTGTTCGCGAGCGTCGCCGAGTCGACCGTGATCTTCGGCCCCATCTGCCAGGTCGGGTGGGCGAGAGCCTCGTCCGGTGTGACCGCGTCAAGATCGTCGCGACTGCGCCCGCGGAACGGCCCGCCGGAGCCCGTCAAGACGAGCGAGTGCACCTGTTCCGCGCTCCTTCCGTCCAGGCACTGGAAGGCCGCAGAGTGCTCACTGTCCACCGGGAGCAGGAGACCTCCGCCCCGCTCCTGCGCGGCCAACGCGAGCTCCCCCGCGGCGACGAGGCTCTCCTTGTTCGCGAGCGCGAGCGTGACCCCGTGCTCGAGCGCCCAGAGCGTCGCAGGCAAGCCTGCGAACCCGACGACCGCATTCAGGACGACATCGGGCTGGGCGCGTTCGAGCAGCTCGGTCAAGTCGCCGCCCACCTGGGTCAGCGGTGCGAGGCCCTCGACGGGCCGCGAGCCGGACGCCGCGGCCACGAGCTCGAGGTCGGGGTGGCTTTCGACGATCTCGACGGCCTGGCGGCCGATCGACCCTGTTGCCCCGAGCAGGGCGACGCGTTTCATTCCGTGGAAGTCTACGGCTGCCACCTGCCCTCGGATCGCACTAGGAAAGCGCCAGAATCGTGTAGTAGGCGGCGATCGCCGCAAAGAGAAGCGAGTCGATGCGGTCGAGCACGCCGCCGTGACCGCCGAGCAGCCTTCCGGTGTCCTTCACCTGCAGGTCGCGCTTGATCGCCGACTCGAACAGGTCGCCCAGCGGCGCCATGACGGCGATCACCCCGCCGAGCACGAGCGAGCGCCACACGTCGAGGAAGTCGGAGCGATAGAGGGCGAAGAACGGCACGAGGATCGCAATCACCATGCCGGCGATCAGCCCCTCCCACGTCTTCCCAGGCGAGATCGTCGGCGCAAGGCGGTGCCTTCCGACCAGTAGCCCCGCGAAGTAGGCGACCGTGTCCGAGGCGAACACGGCGAGGAGGACGGTGAAGACCGCCAGCCGCCCGTCGTCTGTGGGCGAGATCGCCCGAAGCAGGATGATGTGGGCGAGGCCGAGGCCGATCCAGCCCGTCCCGAGGACCGTCGCACCGACCGCGACGGTCAGTGACTGCCGCGTCTGCGAGACGCCCTTGAGCACGAACGCCAGCGCGAAGGTCGTCAGGAACCCGGCCACCATCCAGTCCTCACCGCCGAGCCACGCGCCGAGCAGCGCCAGCACCGCCCCGGTGTAACCGGCGAGGACGAGCGGGCGCAACGGCCGCGCGATTCCGAAGAGCTCGTGCAGAGCCAGCATCGCCGCGACCGCCGTCAGCGCGAACAGCCACCAGTTCCCGAGCCAGACGAGGTAGAGAACCACCGGCAGGCCGACGACCGCCACCACGATGCGGGACCAGAAGGAGCTCATCGCCCGCCGAAGCGGCGGCGTCTGCGGGCGTAGGCGGCCAGAGCGTGCTCGAGCTCCCTGCGGCCGAAGTCGGGCCAAAGGTGGTCGAGGAACACGAGCTCCGAGTAGGCGAGCTGCCAGAGCAGGAAGTTCGAGATGCGCAGCTCGCCGGAGGTGCGGATGAGGAGATCGGGATCGGGAAGCTCGGGCGCGTAGAGGTTCGCGCGGAGCATGTTCTCGTCGATCTCGGAGGGCTCGACGCCCGCCTCGACGAGCCGCCGCGCCGCTTCCACCAGCTCCGCTCGGCCGCCGTAGTCGAACGCGATCCAGAGGTTGAGCCGCTCGTTGTGCGCCGTTTCCTCCTCCAGTCCGGCCATCTGCTCCTGCAGCTCGGCCGGGGCGCGGTCCCGTCGCCCGATGAAGCGCGTGCGCACCCCCTGGCGCGCGAGGTCGGGCAGCTCGCGCTCGATCGTCTCGCCGAAGATGTCCATCAGCGAGTCGACCTCGCCGGACGGGCGCGACCAGTTCTCGGTGGAGAAGGCGTAGACGACGAGCGTCTCGACACCGAGGTCGATCGCCGCCTCCACGGTGCGCCGCAGCGCCTTCGTTCCGGCCCGATGGCCCGCGGCGACGGGAAGACCGCGGCGCCTGGCCCAGCGGCCGTTGCCGTCCATGATGATCGCCACCGTCCGAGCGGCCTCGGGCAGCTCGGGGTCGGCGGCGAGCTTGACGCCGCGGAGGCTACGGATCCGGGTGAGCAGCTTCATGCCGAAATCGACTCAGACTTCGAGGATCTCGGCCTCTTTCTTCTTCAGCAGCTCGTCGATCGTGTGCGTGTGCTCGTCGGTGAGCTTCTGGACACGCTCCTCGGCTCGATGTTCCTCGTCGCTCCCGACCTCGCCCTTGTCGACGAGCTCCTTGAGGTGGTGCATGACGTCGCGGCGAACGTTGCGCACCGCTACGCGCCCCTCCTCCGCCATCTGTCGCACGATCTTGACGAGCTCCTTGCGCCGCTCTTCGGTGAGCTGGGGGATCGGCAGCCGGATGAGCTTGCCGTCGTTCGAGGGAGTCAGCCCGAGGTCGGACTCCTGGATCGCGCGTTCGATGGCCGAGACCGAGTTCGGGTCGAAAGGCTGAATTGTGATGAGCCGCGGCTCGGGCGAGTTGACGGTCGCGAGTTGCTTCAGAGGCGTCTTCTGGCCGTAGTAGTCGATCTGGACGCGGTCGAGCAACCCGGTCGAGGCGCGGCCGGTCCGCAGGGTCGCGAACTCCGCCTGCGCCGCCTCGACGGATTTCTGCATCCGCCGGCTTGCGTCCTGAATCAGGTCATCGATCGCCATCTGGCCTCCTCTCGCTCAAGGGGTCGAGACGATGGTGCCGACCCGCTCGCCCTGGACGACTCTACGGATGTTCCCGTCCTCGAGGGCGAACACGTAGATCGGCAGCCGGTTCTCCATGCACAGCGAGAGCGCGGTGGTGTCCATCACCCGCAGACCGCGCTCGATCACCTGGAGGTGGGTCAGCTCCGGCACGAGCTCGGCGTCCGGATCGACGCGCGGGTCGCCGTCGAGCACGCCGGGCACCGCGTGCTTCGCCATCAGGATCGCCTCGGCGCCGATCTCGAGCGCCCTCAAGGCCGCTGCGGTGTCGGTCGTGAAGTACGGGTTCCCGGTGCCTGCCGCGAAGATGACGATGCGCTGCTTCTCGAGATGGCGGATCGCCCTGCGGCGGATGTACGGCTCGGCCACCTCGGCCGCGGCCAGCGCGGAAAGGACGCGCGTGTGTGCGCCGCGGCGCTCGAGGGCGTCCTGGAGGGCGAGGGCGTTCAGCAGGGTCGCGAGCATGCCCGCGTAGTCCGCCGTCGCCCGGTCCATCCCCTCCGCCGCGGCCTCGATCCCGCGGTAGATGTTGCCGGCGCCGACCACGATCGCAAGCTCGACTCCGGTGCGGTGCACCCCCACGATCTCGCCCGCGATGGCGGCAATGCGGTCGGGGTCGAGCCCGTAGCGCTTCTCGCCCATCAGCGCCTCGCCGGAGAGCTTCAGCAGCACCCGGTGGAAGGCCGGGGCTGCTGCCGGCCCTGCTTGAGCCTCGGGAATCGCCTCGGTCACTCGGCCAGCGCGTAACGGACGAACTCGAGCACCTCGAGGCCCGCCTCCTCGAGCGCCTGGGCCGTCGTCAGCGAGGGGTCGTGGATCCAGGCCTGCTCGCTCAGGGCGATCTTGCCCAGGAACTCCTTGCGTAGGCGGCCCTCGACGATCTTCGCGCGAACCTCCTCCGGCTTGGACTGCACGTCTGGCTGCTGCTCGTAGATGGCCCGCTCGGAGGCGATCTCCTCCGCCGGGACCTCGTCGACGTTGCGGAATCGCGGAGCGGCGAACGAGATGTGCATTGCCACGCGCCGAGCCGCGGCGGGATCGCTCCCGTGCGCCCGGACCAGGACGCCGATCTTGTTCGCGGGCGGATGGACGTACTCCGCCAGCAGCTCGCCGTCCCCGGCCTCGAGGCGGGATGCGCCGCGAATCTCGACGTTCTCGCCCAGCCGGCCGATCAGCTCGAGCCGCCGCTCCTCCAGCGCTGCGAGCGCATCGGGGCCCTCGGCCTCGACCGCCTCCAGCACGGCCTCGGCGAAGCTGAGGAACTCCTCGTTCTTCGAGACGGGCTCGGTCTCGCAGCCGATCGCGACGATCGCGCCGACGTCGCCGGAGACCGTCGCCAGCACCTCGCCCTCGGTGGTCTCGCGGCCCGCCTTCTTTCCAGCTGCGGCCATGCCCTGCTCGCGGAGCAGCCGTTGCGCCGCTTCGAGGTCGCCCCCGGTCTCCTCGAGCGCGCGCTTGGCGGCCATCATCCCGGCCCCCGTCTGGTCGCGGAGCTCCTTGACCAGGCTCGCAGAGATCTGCACCTGGCTCATTGCGCCTCCTGTGGAACCGCCTCGGGCTCCGGAGCGGTCTCGGGCGCGGGAGCCTCGGCTTCGACCTGCGCCTCGGGTCCCGTCTCGGCTGCGGGCTCTTCCTCGGGCTGCGGCGCGGTCTCCTCGATCGGCGCGAAGTCCTCCGGCGTCGCCTTCGCCTTGCCGGCCTCGATCCCGTCGGCGACTGCGCGGATGATCAGGCTGCACGAGCGGATCGCGTCGTCGTTCCCGGGAATGACGAAGTCGGCCTCGTCGGGGTCGCAGTTGGTGTCAACGAGCGCGATCACGGGGAGGCCGAGTCGCCGCGCCTCGCGCACGGCCAACTGCTCCTTGCGCAGGTCGACGATGAAGACGGCGTCGGGCTGCTTGCGCATGTCCGCGACGCCGCCGAGATTGGCGTCCAGCTTCTCGAGCTCGCCCTGCATCGCGATGCGCTCCTTCGGCGGAAGCAGCGCGAGCTGGCCTTCGTCCCGCAGGCGCCGCAGCTCGTGCAGGCGCTCGATGCGCTCGGCGATCGTGCGCCAGTTCGTGAGCAGGCCGCCGAGCCAGCGGTGGTTCACGTACGGCATGTCCACGCGTTTGGCGTCTTCTTCGATGCCGTCCTGCGCCTGCTTCTTGGTGCCGACGAACAGGACCGTGCCGCCGCGCTCGGCGAGGTTGCGCACGAACGACTGGGCCTCGTCCAGGCTCTGCGCGGTCTTCTGCAGGTCGATGATGTAGATGCCGCCGCGCTCGCCGAAGATGAAGCGCTTCATCTTGGGATTCCAGCGGCGGGTCTGGTGACCGAAGTGGACTCCGGCCTCCAGGAGCTCTCGCATGCTGACGGGCAAGGGTGTTCCTTTCTCTCGGTTTCGGTGTCGTTCGCCGTCGGGAGTCGGGTGGAACCGGCGCTCCGATTGCGCCGGCACCGCCACCCGCCTGTTCCGCCGGGTAGGGGTAAAAGCCCGGGAATTGTAGCCAAGTGGCCGCTTTCCGGCATCCGTGGGTTGATCCATCATGTGGATGATGAGCACGCGCGAATCCGCATCCGCCCTCGAGGAGCTCGCGGCAGAGATTCAAGCTGCGGCCTGGGAGCTCTCGTTGGCGGCCGTGGACGAAGGCCTGCTCGACAATCAGATCCCGTCGCTCCAGCGGCTCGGCCGTCTCGGGCAGCTCGGGGACATCCCGACGTTCATCGTCGAGCTTGCGCGCGAACTCGTCGAGCCGGAGCCCGAGCCCCTCCGGCAAGGCGGCCCGCTCGCAGCACAGGCTCGCGAGCACGCGCGGCAGCGAGAGGCCTACGGGTTCGCCCCGCGCGAGATCGTGACCGAATTCCTGATCCTGCGGCGTGTGCTCTGGCGCTTCGTCTCCGACCGTTCCGCCGAGCTGGGCGCCGACGAGGTGCTCACCTGCGAGCGCCGGCTCAACGACACCGTCGACCAGCTCGTCACCGAGTGTGTGGTCGCGTACTTCGACCGGGCGACCTCGGAGCTCGCCCACCAGGCGCGCCACGACCAGCTGACCGGCCTGCTCCACCACCAGGCCTTCGTTCGGGAGCTCGAGCTCGAGCTCGAACGCGCCTCCCGTTACCGCCACGGCCTCGCGCTCGTCTTCCTCGACCTCGACCGGTTCAAGGAGCTGAACGACACCTACGGGCACCAGGCCGGCGACCGGGCGCTCCGGCGCTTTGCGGCAATCCTGAAGGAGTCGCTGCGCGGCTCCGACCTCGCCGGCCGCATGGGTGGCGACGAGTTCACCGCCTACCTCGTCGAGGCGGACGAGGAAGCAGGCTCGCGCCTGCTCGCCCGCCTGAGCGATCGCGTGGACGAGCTGATCGCGAACGACGAGCTGCCGGAGGGGTGCTCGTTCAGCGCCGGCCTGGCGACGTTTCCGGGCGAGGCGACCGAAGCCGACGCGCTGTTCAGGCTCGCCGACCGGCGCCTCTACGAGGCGAAGCGCTCCAAGGCCGACTGAAGCTCCGGCGGCAACGGCGACTCGACCTCGATCCGCTCGCCGCTCATCGGATGCGGGAACGCCAGGCGCCACGCATGGAGGAACTGGCGTCTCAGTGTCTCGTCCGACACGCCGTAGACCGGATCGCCGACGATGGGAAGGTCGATCGCCGCCAGGTGAACCCGGATCTGGTGCGTCCTCCCCGTCTCCAACCGGACGTCGAGGAGCGCGTGCTTCTCGAGGAGCCGCTCAACCTCGAAGTGCGTGACCGCGTCCCGCGGGGTGTCGGTGTCGAGGGAATGGCGCGTGGGGTCGTGGCGGTCGCGGCCGATGGGAGCCTCGATGCGGCCTTTCCACGAGCGTGGCCGCCCGCGCACGAGCGCCTTGTAGCGCCGCTCGAGCTCGCGCTTCCGCACCAGCTCCTGCAGGCGCTCGTACGCCTCTTCCGAGCGGGCGACGACCAGCAGGCCCGAGGTGTCGCGGTCGAGGCGATGCACGATGCCCGGGCGGTCCTCGTCGCCGCCGGCGGCCCGGCCGACAAGCCCGTGCACGAGCGTTCCGGTCGCGTGGCCCGGCGACGGGTGGACGACGATCCCGGCCGGCTTGTCCACGACCAGCAGCTGCTCGTCCTCGTAGGCGATCGGCAGCGGGATGTCCTCCGCCTGCAGCTCCTTCGAGGCGGGCTCGACGACCTCGACCTGAACCTCTTCTCCGCCCTCGAGCCGGTGGTTCTTCGGCAGCGTTCCGCCGTCGACGAGCGCGGCACCTGCCGCTAAGAGCCGCTCGGCCTCGGCACGCGAGCCGACCTCAGGGAGCGAAGCAAGGAACCGGTCGAGCCTCTCCCCCGCGGCCTCGGCGGGGACGACTACTTCGACGGTGGTCAGCGCTGCCGGGTCTCGCCCAACATGAGCGCGACGAACAGAATCCCGACCCCGACGACGATGAAGCTGTCGGCGAGGTTGAACGCCGGCCAGTAGCGCAGGTCGAGGAAATCGGTCACGTGCCCGAGACGGATCCGGTCGATCAGGTTCGAGGTCGAGCCGCCGATCAGCAGCCCGAGTGCGACCGGCAGAACGGGGTGTCGCGCGCCCGAGCGCGCGAAGAACACGAGCATCCAGCCGACCGCGATCGCCGTCAGCGCTGTCACCACCGGCGTCGCGCTCGCGAAGAGGCCGAACGCAATCCCCGAGTTCTGCACGTGGTGGATCGAGAACGGCCCGACCACGTGGAGCGCTTCGTCGAGCGTGAGCTGCGAGGAGACGATCAGCTTCGTCAGCTGGTCGGCCGCAATCGCCGCGATCACCACCGCGCCGAGGCCCGCCCATTGCGAGGCCTGTGCGGCGAGCGAGCGCTCCGCCACCGATACCGGCGTCAGCGCGTCAGTGCTCGAGCCGACGCGGACGTCGAGGGTCCGCGGGGCGGGCTCCGTCACCCGCGCTCCTCCTTGCGTTTGCAGTCGATGCACTGCGTCGTCCACGCGAGCGCCTCGAGGCGCTCCGCGCCGATCGGCTGCCCGCAGCTCACGCAGGCCCCGTAGCTGCCGTCGTCCATTCGCGTGAGCGCGGCGTCGATCGCCTGCAGCAGCCTGCCTTCGTTCGCCTCGAGCGTGTAGTCGAGCTCCCGGTCGAAGGTGACCGTGGCCATGTCGCCCGGGTGGTTGTCGGCCGTGCTGTCCTGTGTCTCGTCCTGGATCGAGCCGGGGTTCTCCTCGTGGAGGTAGTCGATCGCCTCCTGGACGCGCTTGCGCTCGTCGAGAAGGCGCTTGCGGAAGTGCTCGGTATCGATCGTGGTGCTCACGCCGACGCTTCTTCCAGCCGGCGCTCGCTCTCTGCACGGTCGATGCCCTCCATCCGCACGACCTTCTCTCGCGCCGTGTGGCCGGAGACGATCGAGAGCGATCGCCGCGGCAGGTCGAGCCGGCGGGCGAGGAGATCGAGCGCCGCATCGTTGGCGCGCCCGTCCTCCGGAGGCGCCGTCACCCGCACCTTCCAGCCGTCACCGTGACGGCCGACGAGCTCGCTGCGGCGTGCGCCGGGCGAGACGCGTAGCCGCAGGCGCGTCGAAGCCTCTGCCATGACTCCAGTATAGGTTCGGCACCTGGGCCTCAGGCGGCCTCTGACTCGGTCCGAGCCTCCGCACCAGCCTCCGCCCTGTGTTCATCTGGACCGTCGTCGACGGCGTCGAGCGCGGCCTCGAGCAGCGCGCGGACCTTGCGGGTCTCCGCGAACAGGCGCTCGCGCTCCGCTGCCGCGGCTCGAGTGACCGCACGGGCCTCGGCGTGCGCCTCCTCGACGATCAGCCCGGCCTCACGCCGGGCCTGGTCCTTCTGCTCGTGCGCGGAGCGTTCGGCCGAGACGAGCGTCGAGCGCAGCAGCGTCTCCACGTCGCGATGGCGGGCGAGCTCGGACTCGAGCTGCTCGATTCGGTCGGCGAAGTCTGCACGCTGGCGCCAGACCTCTTCGAACGACTCGGCGATCTCGTCGATCAGGCGGTCGACCGGCTGGCGGCGGTAGCCGAGCAGGCCCCGCTTGAGGCCGATGTGGTGGAGCTCGACTGGCGAGATGGTCATGGCCCCCTCCTTCTCAGTTGAAGCGGTTGAAGAGCTCGTCGATGACTCGCATGAGCACGAAGAGCGAGAAGATGGCCACGACGGGCGAGAGGTCGACCGGACCGAGCGGCGGCAGGACCCGCCGGAAGAGCCGCAGGTACGGCTCGCAGACGTCACGGAGGAAGTCGGCGATCCTCCTGACCCAGACCGAGTACGGCAGACGCACCCACGACGTCAGCACGTACGCGAAGATCAGCAGGATGTAGACGTAGATGAAGACGTCGATGAAGTGGTTGATCGACGTCGCCGTGTCTGCGAGCAGCGCAAGCGTGGCCATCAGGCGTGAGTTCGGCTCAGTAAGGCCGACTCCTGGCTTTCAGGAGGGCTAGGCCTGATTGAAAAAACCGCGCTCGATCAGCCGGGCCCGCTCCTCGGCCGAGACCTCGACGTTCCTGGGCGTAAGCAGGAACACCTTGTCGGCAACGCGCTGCATTCCTCCGTCGAGGGCGTACGTGAGGCCGCTGGTGAAGTCGATCAGGCGCTTGGAGAGCTCCTGGTCGGCCCCCTGGAGGTTGAGGATCACGGGAATCGTGTCCTTGAACTTGTCCGCGATCTGCTGGGCGTCGTTGAAGCTCCGCGGCACGACCAGGTGCACCTGGACGGACGGCACCGCCCGCATCGGCATCGACTCGGGAGGCCGGCGGTTACCGCGGGGGCGCAACACGGCCGTGCGCGGTGCAGCCTCTTCGGGATCCGGGTCGGTCCAGTCGTCGAAATCCTGCTGGCGCCCTCTAGGAGTCAGGCGGCGGACGTTCGGGCGCTCGCTGTAGGTGCGCTCGAGATCCTCCTCGGTGAGGTACCCGTCCTCGTCCCAGTCGTCCTCTTCCTCGGCGATGCCGAAGTAGACGAGCGTCCGGTTCCAAGCGTCTGAAAATCCCATGATTCGGAATGTTAACCCCGGTAGAGCACGGACCCCAGCCGCACCATCGTCGCACCCTCTTCGGCGGCCACGCGGTAGTCCTGGCTCGTTCCCATCGAGAGCTCGCGCAGGCCGTAGCGCTCCGCCAGCTCGCGGAGGCGCCGGAAGTACGGCCGCGAGGCCTCGGGATCGCCGGTCTCGGGCGGCATCGTCATCAGGCCTCTCACGTTCTCGTAGAGACCGAGGAAATCCTCCAGATCGCGCTCCGGCAGCCCGGATTTCGACTCCTCCCCGGAGAGGTTGACTTCGACGAGCGCGGGGATCTCGAGCCGTCTCGCCGCCGACTTGCTCGACAGCGAGTGGCAGAGCTCGCAGAGCTCGTTGACCGTTCGTGCCTTGCGGCTCTGGAGATGGCCGATGAAATGCCAGCGGAACGAGGCGCCGTAGCGAGCATGCTTGGCCTCGAGGTCTTGCGCGCGGTTCTCCCCGACGACCTCGATTCCGCCCTCGGCCAGCGCCCCCAGCTCGCCCACCGGGACGTATTTCGTGGCCGCGACAATCGTCACGTCGGGGCCGAGCTCTCCTCGGATGCGCTCGTAGTTCGCGCGCACCGTCTCAGGCGATGTAGCCAACGACTCCCTGGCGCCCGGTCCGGCCCCGATCCCGCCGGTGCGAGAAGAAGAGCTCGGGGTGGCAGTAGGTGCAGAGATCGGTGCGCTCGACCTGCTTGCAGCCGGCGGCGCGCAGGGCCTCTTCGGTCGCGCTCCAGAGGTCGAGCCTGCCGTCGGCCACGATCTCCTCGCCGAAGGCGGCGCGGAACGGCTCGGCGACGTCCTCGCCGACCTCGTAGCAGCAAGGCCCGATCCCGGGGCCGACGGCGGCGGTGAGCGGGCCTCCACCAAGGGCCTCCGCTCCCCGGTCGACGATTCCGGCCAGCAGCCCGCGCCAGCCCACATGGAGAACCGCGAGCGCCGGCGGCCTAGCGCTCCCGGAGTCCCGACCGAGCGCGACCGGAAGGCAGTCGGCGGTCAGGAGCATCATCGCCTGCTTCGGTTCGTCGCTCCAGAGCCCGTCACACCGGTCGAACTGCGTCCCGGGCGTGACGATCCCGCGGGGCTCGGCCTGCCGCACCTCCGCGCTGTGGTGCTGCCAGGCCATCGTCGCGGTAGCGGCTTCGGCGCCCGCAGCTTCGCAGGCGAGGCGCCGGTTCTCGGCGACGTTCAGCGGATCGTCGTCGGTGAGCGCGCCGAGGTTGAGCGACTCGAACGCGCCGCCGCTGACTCCGCCGACACGGGTCGTGAACGCAGCGACGTAGCGATCGTGCTCCCAGCGGATCATCCGGCGATCAGCTCCCGCGCGGCCGCCAGCTCGGAGTCCCTGCCGTCGAGCTCGCCGTTGAGCTTGCGCCGCCGCAGCTCGGCCAGGATCTCCCCCACTCGCGGCGACTCGTCGAGGCCGAGGTCGGCGAGGTCGGCGCCGCTCACCTCGAGATGAACGTCGCGGAGGCGCTCGAAGTAGGCGTGCAGCGGCGGCAGGTCGGCTAGGGCGAGCGCGAACAGCGGTGCGTCCGGAGCGAAAGGCTCCGCGAGCGCGACCACCTCCGCCGGCTCGGCGCCCTTCTGGAGGCGCTCGACGAGCCGCGGGCCGACCGTGACCGCCGCCGCGATGCGCTCCGCATCGCGGCGGCGCACCTTCAGGCGCTGCAGCCACTCGTAGACCTCGTCGGGCGGCAGGCGCCGCGCGAGCGCGGCGAGACCGAGTCGCCAGGAGGGAATCGCGAGGCCGTAGCGGTCCCGGAGCGCCGTCAGGCGGCGGAGCAGATCGACTGCCTCGTCGTCGGCCGCGAGGTGCGGGTGGATCGCTCGGTCGGCGCCGAGCTCCGCCAGGCGCGGGATCGAGTGATCGAGCTCGCCCTCCTCCAGCAGCGCGATCAGCTCGTCACGGAGGCGGGCGGACGAGAGGTCACCGACGAGACCCATCTCGATCGTTCCGCGCGCAAGTCGCAGAGTGTGCTCGTCCATGCGGAAGCCGTAGCGGTTCTCGTAGCGGATCGCCCGGAAGATGCGGGTCGGGTCGTCGATGAACGAGAGGTTGTGCAGGACGCGGACGGTCTTGGACTCGAGATCGCGCCGTCCCGCGAAGGGGTCGACGAGGCGGCCGAGGTCGGCGCCCTTCAGCGACACCGCCATCGCGTTGATGGTGAAGTCGCGACGGAAAAGATCCTCGCGGATCGAAGCGTGCTCGACGGTCGGCAGCGCGGCCGGCGCGTCGTAGAACTCCGTCCGGGCGGTGACGACGTCCACACGCTCGTCGTCGCCGTAGATCACGACCGCGGTGCCGAACTTCTCGTGGGCCCGCACGCGGCCGCCGAGCGCATCGGCAAGGGCCTGCGCAAGGGCGATCGCGTCGCCTTCGACCGCGATGTCGACGTCGAAGCTGCGCTCTCCGAGCAGGATGTCGCGCACGGTTCCGCCCACGAGGTAGACGCCCTCGAAGGGCTCCGAGACGGCAGCCACCGCCTCGAACACGGGCTGAAGCCGGTCGAGCCGCGCGAGTTGATCCGTCAGCATCGGGCCCGGGCGCTCGGTCGGCGCAGCCTGCTCGCCGAGCGCGCGGAGCAGGTCGCTGCGGGTGACGACGCCGACGACGCGCTGGTTCCGCAAGACGGCCACGCGCTCGTCCCCACCGGCGAGGAGGCGCTGAAGCTCGGCGAGCGGACTGGCCTCGTCGCAGGTGGCGACACGCGAGCTCATGATCCCCTTGACGGGCGCGTGCGAGAGGCCGTGCCCCACGGCGCGGTCGAGGTCCTCGCGGCCGACGACGCCGCCGAGCCGCCCGTCCTCCGCGACCAGGATTCCACTCTGGCCATAGCGCTGGCAGGCGACGAGCGCGTGGGCGACGGTCTCGTCCGGCCCGACAGTCCGGGCGGGGCTCGACATGATCTCCGCAGCCGTGCGCGGCGCGCGTACCGCGCTCGGGAGCCCTTCGACCAGCCGTTCGCGGGCCTGCTCGAGCCCGCCTTTAAAGATCGCCGAGGCCGCTTCGGGGTGCCCGCCGCCACCGAGCAGCCCGGCCAGCGCCGCCGCGTCGACCTCCGGGGTCCGGCTCCGGGTGACGCAGAACACCCGCGCATCCATCTCGACGAGCAGGACGAGCGCCTTCGTGTCGGTCAGCTCGACGACCTTGTGCGCGAGGTTCGAGACCCCGTCGATGTAGCTCGGCCACGCGAGCGCGCCGACCAGGACCTCGACACCGGCCACCTCGTGCGGATGCAGCTCGGCCAGGACCGCCGACAGCAGCTCCCGCTCGTCCACGTTGAGAGGCGTGTGGAGGAACTGCCCCAGCAGTTCCTGGCGCGCACCGTGACGGAGGCACCACGCGAGCGCCTCCGCGTCGCGCTGGGTCGCCGTCGGGTAGGTCAGCGAGCCGGTGTCCTCGTGGATTCCGAGCGCGAACGCCGTCGCCTCCAGCGCGGTTACGGCCACTTCACGCTCGGCGAGGATGCCGACGAGGGTCGTCGTGAGCGCGCCGTCCTCGGAGAGGATCGTGCGCTCGGGGCTCGCCCATCCGGGCGGCTCGCCCGCGTGATGATCGAAGACGATCTTCTCGACCTGCGGGTCGAGAGCGACCGGTTCGAGCTCCCCGAGCCGACTCGCGTGGACCGTCTCGACGACGATCAACCGGCGGATGGCATCGAACTCCAGGCGAGCGGCCTCGACGAGGCCGAGCTCGTCGGCGTGCAGGCGGTAGAACTCGCGAACGTTCCGGTTGAGGGAACCCGCGAGGCAGCCGACGGCCTCCGGGTAGAGGCGCCGAGCGGCGAGCATCGCCGCGAAGGCATCGAAGTCGGTGTTCCCGTGGGTCGCGATGACGGTGTCGGCCTGCATCGGTCCCATTCTGCCTCGGCCCGCCACGAAAGCGGTGCAATTTCGCCACATTCGCGTGTGTCACACGCGAGGGTTTCCGCGTTACGATCGCCTCGGGGAGGAGGCTGGGCGAACCGTACTCAGATCACCCGACGACGTTCTAGCGAGTAGCGACGGCCTCGATCTCGACCTTCGCGCCCGAGGGGAGCGCGGAGACCTCGATCGTGGCGCGCGCCGGCGGGACGTCGCCGACGTGCCGGGCGTAGACCTCGTTCATTCCGGCGAAGTCGCCGAGATCGGCAAGGTAGACGGTCGTCTTGACGAGGCGGTCGAGACCGCTACCCGCAGCCTCCAGGATCGCCCGCAGATTCGCGAACACCTGCTCGGTCTGCTCTCCGATCGACTCGCCGACGATCTCGGCGTGATCGGGTCGCAGCGCGAGCTGCCCGGAGACGAACACGAAGCCGCCGGCCTGGATGGCCTGCGAGTACGGCGCGCCCTGAAACGGTGCGGGCGCCTCCTCTGTCCGAACGGCGGTCTTGCCCTCCATCACTCCTCCTTCCGGCGGGGCCGGCAACTCTGCGCCAGGGCAACTCCCAGCGCCTTGAAGATCGCCTCCAGCACGTGCTCCGGATCCGAGCCCTCGATCAGGCGGACGTGCAGCGTCAGTCCTGCGCCCTCCGCCAGCTCGCGCAGGAACGTGGCGACGATGTCGCTCGCGAGGCCGGCGACGCGGGCGTCGCTGAGGTCGACGTTCGAGACCACGAGTGGGCGGCCGGAGGCCTCGACCGCGACGTGAGCAAGCGCCTCGTCCGCCGGTACCGCCGCGGAGCCGTGACCCCTGCAGCGCTTCTGGCGAAGCGGATCGGCGAGCGCGCGACCCAGGGCTCGCCCTGCGGCCGCGACCTCGGCCTCCGCCTCACCCGGAGCGATCTCGAGGACGAGGTCGAAGGAGGCGTACTCGGCGAAGAGGACGAGCAGATGGTCCAGCACGGGCAGCCCGGTGACCGCCCTCGCCTCGCCGGAGCCGGCGACGTCCACGCGCGCGTGGAGCCGGCCGGCCTCGTCGGCCTGACCTGTCCGAGCCACTAGGCCTCGACGCGCTCGATCCGCGCACCGAGCGAGCGCAGGCGCTCGTCGATCCGCTCGTAGCCGCGATCGATCTCGCCGATGTTCCCGATCGTGGAGGTGCCCTCGGCGCACAGCGCGGCGAGCAGCATCGCCATCCCCGCGCGGATGTCCGGGCTCGACATCTGCTGGCCGTAGAGCCTGGCCGGGCCGGTGACGACGGCGCGGTGCGGGTCGCAGAGGATGATCCGCGCGCCCATCGAGACGAGCTTGTCGACGAAGAACAGACGGCTCTCGAACATCTTCTCGAAGATCAGAACCGTTCCCTGTGCCTGGGTCGCGACGGTCACCGCGATCGAGGTGAGATCCGCCGGGAACGCTGGCCAAGGGCCGTCCTCTATCTTCGGGATCTGGCCGCCGAGGTCGTCGCGGACCACGAGCTCCTGGTTGGGCGGGACGCGCAGGCTCGAGCCCTCGATCTCGACGTGGATGCCCAAACGCTCGAATGTCGGCAGGATCGGCGCCAGGTCCTTCGGCTCGACGTCGTCGATGGTCACGTCGCCGCCGGTCACCGCGGCCAGTCCGACGAAGCTGCCCACCTCGATGTGCTCCGGCGCGATGCGCCACTCGCCGCCGGAAAGGCGGTCGACTCCCCGGATGCGCAGAACATTTGACTCGAGCCCCTCGATCTCTGCGCCGAGCGAGACGAGGAAGCGGCAGAGGTCCTGGATGTGCGGCTCGCAGGCTGCGTTCCCGATCACCGTCTCGCCGGCCGTCAGCGAGGCGGCCATGACGGTGTTCTCGGTCGCCATCACGCTCGCCTCGTCGAGGAAGATGTGCGCGCCGCGGAGACCCGCGGTGCGGAGCTCGAAGCGCGCTCCGATGTCGATCTCGGCGCCCAGTTCTGCGAACGCGTGGATGTGCGGGTCGAGCCGGCGCCGCCCGATCACGTCCCCCCCGGGCGGGGGCACGCTGGCGCGGCCCCCGCGGGCGAGAAGCGGCCCCGCGAGCAGGAACGACGCGCGGATCCGACTTGCGAGCTCGACGTCGAGCTCGTGCGACGGTAGCTCGGCAGCATGGACCCTGAGCTCGTTGTTGCCGGCCCACTCCACGTCGGCACCCAGGTGCGCAATGAGGGCGACCATGGTCTCGACGTCGCGGATCCGCGGCACGTTGTGAAGGACGACCGGCTCGCTCGTCAGCAGACACGCGGCGAGGATCGGGAGAGCGCCGTTCTTGTTTCCCGCAGCGGTCACGCGCCCGCTCAGCGGCGTCCCGCCCTCGATCACGAACGACTCTGCGAGTGCTTCGCTGACGGCTGTCTGGGCCATGGGAGGGGGCTATCCTAGCGGCGCCGTGGAGCCCACTCGAGAGCGCGCCTGGGAGACCCTCACCCGCCACACGAAGAGCGAGGCGCTGCTGCGGCACGCGCTTGCCGTCGAGGCCGCCGTCGGGGCCTACGCGCAGCGCTTCGGAGAGGACGAGGAGCTCTGGCGCGTCACGGCTCTGCTGCACGATTTCGACTACGAGATCCACCCGACGCTCGACGAGCACCCGCAGGAAGGAGCGCCGATCCTCCGTGAGGAGGGGTATCCGGAAGTGGTGATCGAAGGCGTGCTGTCCCACGGCTCTCACCTCGGCCTACCACGCGACACGCCACTGAAGAAGACGCTCTTCGCCTGCGACGAGCTGGCCGGCTTCGTCCATGCGTGTGGGCTCGTCCGGCCCGACGGGATCTCGACGCTGGAGCCCAAGTCGGTGAAGAAGAAGCTGAAGCAGCCGTCGTTCGCGGCGGGCGTGAACCGGCAGGACGTCTACGAGGGCGCGGAGGAGCTCGGCGTCGAGCTCGACGAGCACATCGCGTTCGTGGTCGCCTCGATGCGTCCGATCGCCGGCGAGCTCGGCCTCCGGACCGGCTAAAGCTCCGCTTGGGTACCGACCTCAGTAGGCACGGGCCCTGCACGTGCATACGTCTGAATCGACCGGTCGACTCGCCAGACGTCAGTTCGAACCGCGTTAGGGCAACTCGCTTACCAGGCGCTCGATGTCCTCGTCGGTCGTCCACCAGCCGCACGAGACCCTCAGCCAGCCGAGCGGCGGGATGTCGCGGACGACCACTCCCTGTTCGTAGAGGCGTTTGACGAGCTCGCCGGAGTCGCCTTCGACGCGGAACGAGACGAGCGTCCCTTGCCCCGGCGCGGTCACGACCTCCGCCTTCGCGGCCACGAGCTCGCGGCACCGCGCCGCCATCTCGGCGGCCCGGTCGAAGCGGCCTTCGGGCGCGGTGTCGAGGGCGGCATCGAGCCCGGCCAGCGACGGGGGCGGCGTCCACCCGGAGTCGAAGCGCTTGGCGCCGGCCCGCGGCGTGAACTCCCCGGTCGGCTCGTAGCCGTCCTGGGAGAGGTAACTCGGCGCGAGCACCGTCAACGAGTCGGCGTCGCGCACGGCCAGCCCTCCCATCCCGTCGGGCCCGCAGAGCCACTTCTGGCACGAGAACGCGTAGTAGTCGATCTCTCGCGCGTCCACGGGCATCGCGCCGACCGACTGCGCGCCGTCGACGAGGAGCGGCAGGCCGGTCAGCTTCTTCAGCTCGTCCACAGGTAAGCGATTCCCGCTCATCCAGCACACGTGCGAGAGCGCGAGCAGGCGCGTCCTCGGCGTCACCTCGCCGAGCAGAACGTCGAGCGCCTTCTCCGGCGGCAGCTCTCGCACGGGAGCCAGCCGTACCTGCGCCGGTGAGGCGGCGAGCGCTCCCAGCAACCCGAAGTGCTCGCCGTCGGTGGTCAGGACCTCGTCCTCTGCGCCTAGGCCCAGGCCGGCGAGGACGATGTTGCAGCCGTTCGTAGTCGAGGTGGTGAGCGAGACAGCGGTCTCCGGAACGCCCACCGCTGCAGCGAGCTTTGCCCGTACGCGCTCGCGCAGCCCGAGCGCGCCAGAGAAGTAGTCGGCCCCGCCCCGGCCCACCTCGAGGTCGAACTGCTCCTGCGCGATCATCGCGTCGATCGTCGGGCGCGCGAGGGGGCCGTTGGTGCCCGCGTTCAGGTAGGCGAGGCGCTCGAAGACGGGGAACTCCAAGCGGGCTTCGTCGATGGTCATTCGATCGTCACCTCCACCGGTGCATGGTCGGACAGCAGGCGGCCCGCTCGTCTTCTGCGCTCGTCCGGCCAGCGCTTCGCGTGCCCCGAGGACGCGCTGCGCACCAGGATCTGGTCGATTCCGGAGATCGGCCGGGAGAAGCCCCAGGCGGGGCTCGTCAACTGCTCCATCGTCTCCGAGCGCTCGCGGATGACGTTGAAGTCGCCGGCCAGGACGAGGGTCTCGCCGGGCTCCGCGAAGCTCTCGGCGAAGACCGCGGCTCGGAGCAGCTCGCTGTCGGGTACTCGCCAGTCGGGCACGCTCGAATCGTGCAGGTTCGCCACGGTCAGCGGACGCTCGTCCGTGAGGCAGCGGACCGCATGGCACACGCGTCGCTCGTTCGCCCAGGCGAGCCGGATCCGCGGCTCGAGCTCGAGCTTCCGCCCCTGGAGCCGCCGGAAGCCCCGTGGGTTGAGGACAATCGAGTCGGTGCCGAGCGGCCGCAGCCTGGGTCCGAGGAGGATCGCGTTGGCCTGCCCCGCCACGGCCGAGCGGAAGAGCCCGTGGTGGAGCTGCGTGATCACGCGCCCGAGCTCCGCGCTTCCGAGCAGGGGACGAGCTGCGACCGCGCCGAAGGAGCGCATTCCGCTCCAGTCGTCCAGATGGCCCAGCGCCCAGACGGGCAGCTCCTGGAGGCAGAGAACGTCGGGATCGTCTTCGGTCGCGAGCTGCACGATCTCCTTCAGAAAGCTGCGCCGCTCCGGTGGGCTCGCGTTGCCGTGGAAGACGTTCCAGGTGCGGACGAGCAGCGCCACGAGCGGGCTAGTGTAAGCCGGTGCTTCGCAGACGGCGCTTCGCCGAGGTGATCACTCGCCAGCTCGATCTCTTCGTCCGCGACCAGCTGCAGCTGCTCGAGGCCTGCGACGAGGCCGAGCGGGCATACGAGCGGGCCGAGCGCGACGAGGCCGAGGAGCGGTTCGGCGACTACCAGGATCTCGTCGAGACGGGGACGGAAATCCTGGCCGACCTGCGTGACAACTTCGCCTCCTCGCTGGACGACGAGACGGCGGAGGAGTACGAGGCCGAGTTCAACCGCGCGGTCGCCAAGCGCCTCCCCCGCTTCGCGCTCGAGATCGAGAACCGCTAGAAGCCGGCGGCGAACCCTCCGACGATCGCGCCGAAGGCGACGTGGCCGATCAGCGTCCAGAGCGCCGTCCGCCGCCCGTAGTTCACCAGCAGGAAACCAGGCGGCTCGAGGAGCGGCGTCTCCTCGGCGTCGGACCAGGGCGTACCCATGCGCGGATGCACGGCCGGGAGGAGCAGGGTCACGAGCACGCCTCCTGCGAGCGCGGCGTGGACGACGCCGAGGGCCGCGCCGAAGAGCCACCCTGCCTGGTCCACCGCGCGGAAGATCGCGTAGTAGCCGAGCGCAAACAGGAGCCCGTTCAGGAAGTGGACCGCTACGCCGATCACGGTTGCGCGGTCGCGGTCGTCGGTGAACACGGTCCCAAGCAGGAGCGGAATGTCCATCCGCGTCCAGCCCAGCTCCTGCGCCACCCGCAGGCCGCTCGTGAGCACGATCGTGCCGACGAAGCCGCCCGCCAGGGCGCCCCAGAGCGTCACGCGGCCCGCCTCCCGGCGGCCTCTTCGTCCGCGATCCCGACGGCCGCGTTGACGAGCGCCAGGTGCGTGAGCGCCTGAGGGAAGTTGCCCAGAAAGTCGTGTGTGTGCGGATCGACCTCCTCGGAGTAGAGCCCGACGTCGTTCGCTAGCCCGATCAGCTCATCCATCAGCGCATGCGCGCGGTCGAGCCGACCGGCGTGGGCGAGCGCCTCGACGAGCCAGAACGAGCAGGTGAGAAACGCGCCCTCCGTCCCGGCGACGCCGTCGTCGCCCAGGTACCGGTAGACGAACGGCCCCTTGCGCAGCTCTCGCTCGATTGTGTCGATCGTGGAGCAGATCCGCTCGCCCTTCGGGTCGCCGTAGCCGAGGAGCGGCATCGTCAGGAGGCTCGCGTCCGGCTCGCGTAGGTCGGTCGCCCGTACGTAGCTCCCCAGCTCCTCGTCCCAGCCCTGAGTCTCGATGAACTCGCGCAGCTCGTCCGCGGCCGAGCGCCAGCGAACGCTGCGGTCCGGGATCGCCCCGCGCTCGGCAAGCTTGCACGCCCGGTCGAGTGCGATCCAGCAGAACGCTTTCGACTGGATGAAGTGCGCCGGCTCGCTCCTGACCTCCCAGATCCCCGAGTCGGGGTCCCGCCAGTGTGTCGCCACCCAGTCGGCGATGCGCGCGACCTGCTTGCCGGTATCGCGGTCGATGTGCCCGACGTGCTGGACGTAGAGCCAGATCGACTCGAGCACGCCGCCGTAGACGTCCAGCTGGAGCTGCTGCGCCGCGCCGTTGCCGATCCGGACCGGTCCAGAACCGCGGTAGCCCTCGAGCCAGGGCAGCTCCCGTTCGGGGGCCTGTGGCGAGCCGTCCACGCGGTAGAGGATCCGGAGCTCGGGCTGCGTCAGTCGCGACGCCTGCATCAGCCACCAGAAGAACGCCTCTGCTCCCTTGTGGAAGCCGAGTCGCAACCCGGCGTCGAGGGACCAGCATCCATCGCGGAGCCAGGTGTAGCGGTAGTCCCAGTTACGGGTGCCACCGATCCACTCGGGGAGCGAGGCCGTCGGCGCCGCCACCCGGGCGCCCGACGGCGCGAAGACGAGCAGCTTCTGGACGAGCGCGCTGCGGACGACGGCCTCCCGCCACGGCCCTTCGTACTGGATCTGGGCTGCCCAGGTCGGCCAGAAGGCGGTGGTTCTGGCGAGCCGGCGCTCCGCGTCGCTGCGCCCCGGAATCACGAGCGGCTCGCCGTGAGCAGCGGCCAGCGACCAGAGCGCGCTGTGACCCTGCTCGAGCGCGACCTCGCCGGTGACGATCCCGTCCGCGAAGATGCCGTCGGGGGCGTCACAGATTCCGAGCACGAGGGCATCCGAGCCGTCCTCCGCGAACCAGTGCCGTGAGCGACGCTCGATCCTCGTCCGCCGCGCGCCGTAGCCGTAGCGCGGATCGAAGCTCCAACGCAGCGGCACGGTGCCAGCCATTCCCTCTGCCTTGCGCACCAGCTCGCGCATCGGGGAGATGGCCTGGTCGTCCGAGAGCGTCATCGCGTCGGTCACGCGCACCGTCCCGTGCGCCGTCGTGAAGGTCGTCTCGAGGACGTTCGAATCATCGAGGTAGCGGCGCTCGGCCTCGAACGGCACCGCCGGCTCGAGGCGGAAGGAGCCGCCGCGCTCCGCGTCGAGCACGCGGGCGAAGACGGACGGAGAGTCGAAGTTCGGCAGGCAGAGCCAGTCGACCGAGCCGTCTCGTGCAATCAGGGCTCCGGTGCGGCCGTCGCCGACGAGCGCGTAGTCGCGGATCGCCGCATAGCCGTCGATGCGCTCCACTGCCCCGATTCTGCCGCGCGGGCTGGTCAGCGGTGCCCGAAGTGGTGTGCCGCGGGCAGCGAGCCGAAGACGTCCGCGTCGTCGGCACAGCGCCGGGCGAGCGGGCTCAGCGAGACGAGCTCGCGGACGAGGACGTTGCGGTTCCGCCCGTAGCGCTCGAAGCGCCCGCGCGCCAGGAGCAGCGGCTCGGCCCGCACCAGCGCCCTGAACCGCTCGTAGACCGAAGGAGGCACGATCAGGTTGACCTGCCCGAACTCGTCCTCGAGCAGCATGAAGACGACACCGTTCGCGGTCGCGGGCCGCTGCCGGGCCACGGCCATCCCCGCCACCGACACCGAGCGGCCGGTGCGCTCGTCCTCCAGCTCCCGGCTCGAGAGCGTTCCGTCCGGCAGGTGCGGCCTCAGCAGCTCCAGCGGGTGCACGCCGACCGAGAGGCTCGTCGTCCGGTAGTCGGCGAGCATCCGCTCCCACGCGGTGTGCTCCCGGAGGGCCGGCGTCTCGGCGGTGGGGTCGAGCGGCAGCGCGAGTTGCCGTTCCGCGCCGCCGCTCCCCGGCACCGTCTGGGCCCGAGGCGCCAGCCCGAGCTCCCAGAGGAGCGCCCGCCGGCCCCCCTCGAACGAGTCGCACGCGCCCGAGGCCACGATCGCCTCGAGCCGCGGCCGGTCGAGCGCGCTTCGCTGTGCGAGCTCCCTCACCCCACCGAAAGGGCCGCGCCGATCCCGCTCGGCCACGAGCGCCTTCGCCTCCTCCTCGCTCAGCGAACGCACGTACTCCAGGCCGACTCGCACAGCCTCGCCCTCCAGCCCGCACTCGGCGCGGCTGAGGTTCACGTCGGGAGAGCGCACCTCCACGCCACGCCGCTGCGCGTCGCGCACGAGCGACGAGGGCGGGTAGAAGCCCATCGGCTGGGCGTTCAGGAGCGCGCACAGGAACTCGGCCGGATAGTGATGGCGCAGCCACGCCGACTGGTACGCGAGCAGCCCGAACGCCGCCGCATGGGACTTGGGGAAGCCGAAGCCCGAGAAGCCGACCAGCTTGTCGAAGACCTCGTGCGCGACGGCCTCTCCCACTCCGCGCTCGACCGCGCCCTCCACGAAGCGGCCGCGGAACGCCTCGATCGCCTCCAGCGAGCGCTTCCGGCTCATCGCGCGGCGCAGTCCCTCCGCCTCGCCGATCGTGAAGCCTGAGAGCGCCATCGCGACCTCGAGCACCTGGTCCTGGAAGACGATCACGCCGAGTGTCTCGCGCAGCGGCTCCCGTAGCGAGGGATGGTCGATCGGCGGCTCGAAGGCCGGATCGAGCCGCAGCTTCGCCCGCCGGTCGATGTACGGGTGGACCGCACCGCCCTGGATCGGCCCCGGCCGCACCAGCGCGACCTGGATCGTCAGGTCGTCCAGGTTCTCGGGCAGCGTGCGCAGGAGCGACTGCATCTGCGCCCGGCTCTCGATCTGGAAGACGCCGATGGTGTCGGCCGCCTGGATCTCCCCGAATACGGCGGGGTCGTCGAGCGGGATCCGCGAGAGGTCGATCGTCTTGCCGTGTTCACGGGCGACCTGCTCCACACAGTCTTCGACCGCCGAGAGCATGCCGAGCCCGAGCAGGTCGATCTTGAGGAAGCCCGCGTCGGCGCATGAGTCCTTGTCCCATTGGCAGATCTGCCGCCCCTCCATCGCGGCCGGCTGGACCGGGACGAGCTCCACGAGCGGCCGTGTCGAGATGACCATTCCGCCTGGGTGCTGCGAGAGGTGCCGCGGGAGGCCGCCGATCTCGCCGCACAGCTCGGTGAAGGCCCGCCATCGCGGCGAGCCGAGCTTCGTCTCGCCATCGGGCAGCTTCGCCAGCTCCTCGCGCACCCGACGAGGGCTGCCGTCGGTGAGACGCGCCAGCCGCTCCAGCTCGGCGAAGGGCAGGCCGAGCGCCTTGCCGACGTCGCGGATCGCACCGCGTGCGCGATAGGTCGAGAAGGTGGCGACGAGCGCGGAGTTCTCGCGTCCATAGCGCTCGCAGACGGCGACGATCAGCTTCTCGCGGATGTCGCGCGGGAAGTCGAGGTCGATGTCGGGCACCGAGACGAGCTCGCGGTTCAGAAACCGGCCGAGCGAGAGGCCGGCGTGAACCGGGTCGACGTGCGAAAGCCCGGTCAGGTAGCAGACGATCGAGCCGACCGAGCTTCCGCGGCCGCGGCCGGGCGGGAGCACGTTGCGCGCCAGCGAGCCGCCGCGCACCTCGAGCGCGCACTCGCGCGCCAGCTCGAGCACCTCCCAGTGCAGGAGGAAGAACCCGGCCAGGCCGAGCTCGTCGATCAGCTTCAGCTCCTCGTCGAGCCGTTGCCGTGCGCGGCGCTTGAGACCGTTCGCGCTGCCGTACCGTTCCTCGAAGGCGCGGTCGCAGACGCTGGCGAGCTGCCTGATCGCCGGCTCACCCGTGTCGGAGAAGTCCGGATAGCGGTAGCCCAGGTCCTCGGTCAGGTCGAACTCCAGGCGGGCCGCGAGCTCGCCCGAGCGCTCGACGGCGTCGCGGTCGAGCGGAAAGCGCTCTGCCGGCTCGTCGGGCGCGGAGAGGACGGCCTCGCGGTTGCCGCGCCGCTCGGCCTCGCAGCCGTCGAGGGAGGTTCGGTGGCGAACCGCGACCAGCACGTCCTGGAGCGCGGTCCTGCGCAAGTGGTGCGCGTGAGCGTCTCCGGTCGCCACCGTCTGGAGGCCGAGCGTCTCGGCAAGATCGCGCAGGGCAGCGTTGCGGCGCTCGTCGCCGCGCTCGTAGGGGCGCTGGAGCTCGACGAAGAAGCGTTCCCGCCCGAAGGCACGCGCCAGAGCCGCCGCGCCGTTCGGATTGCGCACGGCGAGCCCGTGCCGGGCGCAACCGGAGAGGCAGACGAGCCCGTCGTTCAGCTCCGCGAGCAGCGCCGGCTCGAGGGCGGGCGGCGCAAGCTCGGCCCCGTCGCGCGTCCGGGCGTGGGCGGCCGTCAGCAGACGGCAGAGGTTCGCGTAGCCCTGGGTGCTCTCGACGAGCAGCGTCACGTGCGAGCCGTCGTCGAGCGTCACCTCTGCGCCGGTGATCGGCCGCACGCCGAAGGCCTTCGCCGCGTGCGCGAACTCGAGCGAGCCGTAGACGCCGTCATGGTCGGTCAGGGCCAGCGCCTCGTACCCCAGCTCGGCCGCTCTGGCCGCGAGCTCCTCCGGCAGTGAGGCCCCGTCGAGGAACGAATAGGCTGAGTGGCAGTGGAGCTCGACGTACACCGCCCGCTGCTCCTAGCCCCTGGCGAGGGCGAGGCGGTCACGGATCGCCGGGAGCGGACGCTGCGAATCCTCGCCGAGGTGGAGCAGCTGATCGTCACGTGGTTCCGCTACGAGCCGGGCGAGGTTGGCCCCGACCCGCACATCCATCGCCTGCACACCGACGCGTTCTACCTCCTCGAGGGCGAGCTCGAGTTCACCCTCGGGCCGGACCTGCGAACGACCACCGCCGTGCCGGGAACGTTCGCCGCGGCGCCGCCGGGCGTCGTCCACACCTTTCGCAACGCGAGCGACTCGACCGCGATCTTCCTCAACGTGCACGCGCCGTCGATGAGCTTCGGCGACCACATCCGCGGACGGATCAAGGACTTCGACCAGCTCGACCCGCCGCCCGACGGCGGTCGCGCGCTCGAAGACGCAGTTCTCAGCGGCCCCGGAGAGGGCGAGCGGATCGAGGGCCGCTCGACCACGATCGTCAAGGCCGGTGGCAGCGACTGCGACGGGCAGCTGGCGGTGTACGAGACCGTCCTCCCCGTCGGCAACTCCGGCCCACCGCTCCATCTCCACCGCGAGACGGCCGAGACGTTCTTCGTCCTGGACGGCGCCTTCGAGTTCGCTCTCGGCGAGGAGCGCGCGTCGCTCGAGCCCGGCTACTTCGCCCTCGTCCCGCCCGGCGTGCCCCACACGTTCGCCAACGACGGTGAGGTGGAGGCTCGCTGCCTCACCATCACCGGCCCCGCGGGTGTCGAGGCGTTCATCCGCGAGGCCGTGCGGTCGGACGGCTCCGACCTCGCCGACCTCGGCGCACGGCACGACACCTTCCTCCAGGGCTGAGGACGGAGAGCAGCGGGGGCTCACGTTCCCCGCTGGCTGAACCAGCGGCCCACCTCCTCGTCGTGGAACACGACCGCGCGCTCGCCTCCCGCGAGCACGACGTCGAAGTAGCGTCGGCTGACCGGATCTTCCGTCCACCAACGGTCGACCACTCGCCACTCCTCCCGGACGAGCCCCACCGCAGCGCGATTGACCGAGCGCGGCGTCCCGTCGACGTGAACCTCGACCAGGGCCGCCTGCGGCTCGTTTATCCGTCGCGCCGGCGAAGCCGACACGACTCCTTTGGTCGGCGTCGCAAGCGAGCGGTTAATACGTCGTCCCGGCGAAGCCGGCACGACTCTTTTGGTCGGCGTCGCAAGC
>Ga0207675_100000542_pt1 | contig 36864 bp, 37 predicted proteins | sample KBSSwiS42_FD_184305 | JGI IMG/M metagenome (GOLD analysis project Ga0207675, IMG submission 184305) | Switchgrass rhizosphere microbial communities from Kellogg Biological Station, Michigan, USA - KBS Switchgrass S4-2 (SPAdes) (version 2) | ecosystem: Host-associated > Plants > Roots >...
GGCGGCGTCCGCTTTCAGTTGATCCTTCTCGCGTCCCGCGGAGGCCTTGAGCTTGCTCGCCGATTCCTTTGCCTTATCGGACAGCGCGTCGAATTTCTCGCTGAGGCGGTTGTCAGCCATTTCGATGCTCCTCGATGGCAGGTCTGCTCCAACAACGGGGGCCACGTACAGAGGCAAGCGTGTTGCAGCGGTGATGGTTTCGCTGTGCACATCGGTTGCGACGATGAACGCATTTAGTCGACTGTCCTGCCAGTGTGACCGTCACGGTCAATGCCCACGAGGAGGACATCCACCATTACTGTTGATGCCACACGGCCTCCTGGCAGCGTCAATCACATTCTGGTGCAGCGAATTACGAATTACGGGGACCGATGCACGAAGCTGTCTAAGTCAGCGCTGCAGCGATTGCCTTACCAAGCGAAGCGGTGGTTGCCGCGCCACCCATGTCCGGTGTCAGCACGTCAACACCGGTGGCCAGCACATCCTCGATTGCCGTCATGATCGCTGCGGCCGCCTCGTTCTCGCCGAGATGTTCGAGCATCATGCTAGCGGTCCAGATTTGTCCGAGCGGGTTGGCGATGCCGCGCCCCGCGATGTCGGGCGCCGACCCGTGGACCGGCTCGAACAGGCTTGGGAATCGCCTCTCCGGGTTGATGTTTGCGCTCGGCGCAATACCTATGGTGCCGGTGCACGCGGGTCCGAGATCGGAAAGGATGTCGCCGAACAGGTTACTGGCCACGACAACGTCGAACCGGTCCGGGTGCAGGACGAAGTTCGCGGCCAAGATGTCGATGTGGTACTTGTCAACGGCGACGTCGGGAAATCGCTGTGACATGGTCTCGACCCGCTCGTCCCAGTACGGCATCGTGATCGAGATCCCGTTGCTCTTGGTCGCCGACGTCAGGTGCTTCTTCGGCCGGCTCTGCGCGAGAGTGAACGCGTAGTCGACTATCCGATCCACCCCCACCCGGGTCATCACCGTTTCCTGGATGACCGTCTCCCGGTCGGTCCCTTCGAACATCTTTCCGCCGATGCTGGAGTATTCGCCCTCGGTGTTCTCCCGCACGACATAGAAGTCGATATCGCCGGGATCCCTGCCGACGAGCGGACTGCGCACGCCGGCAAGCAGTTTCACCGGGCGTAGATTCACATACTGGTCGAAGTGGCGGCGGAATTGCAGCAGGCTGCCCCACAGCGAAATGTGGTCGGGCACCACCTCGGGCCAGCCGACCGCGCCGAAGAAGATCGCGTCGAAGCGGCTCAGTTCGTCGAACCAGCCGTCGGGCAGCATCGCGCCGGTCTGCACGTAGTAATCGGCGCTTGCATAGTCGAACTCCTGGTAATCCAGTCGTACATCGAAGGCGGACGCCGCGGCCTGCAGCACGCGCAGCCCCTCGGGAACCACCTCTTTGCCGATACCGTCGCCGGGAATGACCGCGATGCGATGAGTTGTACTCATGTCTACACGGTAAACGTCAACAATCGCATCCGAAAAGCCCTGATCACGCAAGACACTCTTGACCAAAGTGCAAGAATGGCTGCCTGGCCGATGCCTCAGCCAACGATGTCTTGTTCTTCGACGTCGTCGCGAAAGCCTCCAGCCTGACGGAAGCAGCCCGCGAACTCGGCGTCTCGGTTTCGTCGGTGAGCAAGCGACTGACCCGTATCGAGCGACGGCTGGGCGTCCACCTGATCCAGCGGACCACCCGCCGACTCGCGCTGACCACCGAGGGGGAGCGGTACGCAGCAGGTGCGGCCGTGATCGCGGTCGAGCTGGCGGGCCTGGAGGAGTCGCTTTCCGAGCACGGCGAGCTTGTCGGCCGAATTCGGGTGCACTCGACGATGGGGTTGGGCCGTGCGCATATCGCTCCGTTGGTGGCCGACTTCTGCACCCAGCGTCGGCGTGTTCAGGTTGATCTCGAGTTGTCACCGCTGCCCTTCAACATCGCAGACACCACCTTCGACATCGCGATTCGCGTTGGTTCGCTTGAAGATTCACGATTGACCGCCAAACGGCTATTCCATAGTCGCCGCGTTGTGTGTGCCGCACCGTCCTACCTCGACCGGTACGGCACACCGCGCGAGCCCAAGGATCTGCAGCACCATAACTGCATCGTGCTGCGACAAGACGAAGGCGATTATGCGTTGTGGCGCTTCGGAACCGACGCTGACGAGACCGCCATCCGAGTCAGTGGCAACCTGTCCTGCAATGACGGGGAGGTGACAACCCGGTGGTGCGTCGAAGGGCAGGGCTTGATCATCGTGACACTCGTGGACATCAGAAAGCAACGGTCTGCCGTGGTATTCCCAACGGAAGGTGGTTGGGTCTGGCTCAGCGCACGAACTGAGTTCTGTTGCGTGTCATCGGCTTTTCCTCAGCCAGATGCCGGACGGGTGTTTGTAGACAGGTGGTCGAGCAGAGCGAAGAATCGCGGCATGAATTGACTACTGTGGTGCACGCACTGTTCGACAAATGCGCGGGCCGTGAGCTTCGCGGTGTGAGTCAGGCACCGACGCGTCTGCGTCGCTGCACAGTACATGGCGCGCAGCGCGTTGCCGTGAAACATCGCCATGCCAATCGCTAACGCTTGGTTGCGGGAAACCATTGCACTTCCGCCGGAGGTAAATCCGTGCCGCCTCTGATCAGTCGGGCTAGACGGATTCGATTCGTGGCTGCCCGATATCACGATGAGCGAGCCAGTAATAGCGCGATCCGTGCCGCGGTAGTCGCGATGGCCTCACGACCCGCGCCCAACGCCTTGGTGATGTCGTCGGATCGCAGGGCGTCGGGCACGGCATCGGACTGCGCGGTGAGAAACGCCCGCCGCAACTGCGCGTCGACATTCACCTTGGCCACTCCGTGGTCGAGACAGTCGAGCAGCGTGTCGGCGGCGACCTCGGTCGCATCGTCCAGCGCGAGCGGGATCCCTGCTTCCTTCCGCAGCACACGCAGCCCGTCCACGTCGCTGTCGTTGTGCACTGACACTGCGAGCATGTCGATGCCCGTGAGGCCGACGAACTCCGCCGTATGCAGTCGGTTGTTTACCCGGGCTTCGATCCAGGCGCCGTAGTCGTGCGACCGTTTGGCGGCTTCGCGGGTCAGCGTGATGTTGTCGTCGAATGGCAGATGCGCGAAGTCGGCCATCACGGACGTGTAGCCCAGCCGCAAGCAGATCTCGATCTCGTCAAGAGATTTGGAGTGGCCGAGGTGAACACCCACGTCGGCGTCCGTCATCTGCGCCAGCGACAGCGCTATCGTCGCGAGTGTCCACCCGGCATGCTTGAACGGGCCCGAACCGGCCTGCAGCACGACCGGCAACTCCGACCTCTCGGCAGCCTCGACAACGCCCTGCGCCATCTCCAGGTTGTAGGCGACGAAGCCCGCGACGGCTGTTCGCCGCGTGGCCGCATCACACAACACGTCGGTCCCGCACATCAACATTGGTCGGCCTCCCTCTGTTCGCGGACCACGTTGCTCACCGCAGATTCGTCAAGAACTCTTCTGCGCCTCTCGGTGGTCGGCGCCCTGCGGCGTCCGGGTCACCAACTCTGTCTCGGGCAGAGTGCGAAGCGGCATGAGCAGGTCCTTGGCTCGCACCGAACCCGCCACCACGACGTGGTACAGTTCCGGCTTCTCGATCACAGTCGACGTCTGCTGCCATGCCTGTTCCCTGGACAGGTCGAACATCCAGTCATAAGCCTTGCGCGTCTTGCCGTCCGCATACAGCTTGCGCATCGGTTCTACGAGCCGGCCGACCGGCTCGACGCCCTTCTCCCACAGGAAGTATTCGAACTGGCGCTTCGAAAATCCGGCCTCGGCGATCGGAATCGCATGTGGCGGTGGGACGAGCAGCATTCGACCCAGCGGTATCGACTCCAAGTCCTGGCCGAAAGTTCCGAGGCTGCAGCCCGTGTTGTTGGCAACGCCGACCGAACCGATGGCATGGGCGAGCTGGACTCCATCCACGTGGCCTTGCAGGCTGATGTCCCACTCACCGGCGGTGAAGACCACGGTCACCGTGCTATCGGTGGGATCGTATCCCTGTGAGACGTGATAGGGCTCCCAAGGGGACTCGTCCTCGTTCTCTGTCAGCACGACGACGTTCTTGCGGGCTGTGCCGATCGAGTCGAGGTCCATCACCCCAGGCACCCAGCGAGCAATGTTCTTCAGGCACATGTGAAATGCCCGGCCGATGCGGGTATTGACGACATTCTGCTTGCCGGGTCCGAGGCAGCAGCGCGCACCGTTGATGCCGAGTTCCTTGGCGATCGGTCCGTTGACGAGGATGAGCGGTGCATGGGCGCCGGTCGACATCAGGCATACCCGGATGGGGCCGTCGTTCTCCTTGTGCGCGACCGCTCGTAGCGCCGCCATCAGCACTGGCATGTCCTCTGGATGGCATCCGGCCATCGCAGCGTTGGCGGCGATCTTTGCGACCGTGGCCTCGCCGTTTCCCGGCGGCAGAATGCACACCACGTCGGTGGGCGAGCCGTCTATGCCCTCCATGAGCCGAGCGACGCGTGCTGGTGTCGGCGGCCGCACGGGATAGCCATCGGTCCAGTTGCGGTCGTGGAACACCTGGTTGAACGCTTCGAACGTAGCGAGTTCGCTGTCGGCGGTGAAGGTTTCGGACGCTTGCGCATCGTCGTCGTCGGGGGCCAGCTCGGCGTCGGTCAGGCGGCGGGTGAGCAGACGAAGGACGTCGTCGACGACCGGGTCGGTCTGGGAGATCGTCTCTTCCTTGGTGAGGTGGTTGTAGACACTTGGCACCACCACGAACTGCTGCGTCGGCATGGCGAAAGCCTGTGCACTGGCGTGGATGTCGTGTTCGAAGCCACTGGAGGCGATGATCACGGTCGGCACGCCCATGCGCTCGATCTGAATGCAGTCGTGGGTAAGCCACGAGCTGCACGAACCACAATCGGCCGTGCAGGCGATGATCGCGTCGGACTCTGCGGCAGCCTGCTTGAGAAGTTCCGGCGCGCAGGGCATGTGGCCATTGAAGAACTTGACGGTCAGGTTGGGCACTTTCGCCGAGATGAGTTCGGCCGCCCGCTTGAGCGCGGTGTCGCCGTTGGCCTTGGCGTTCCACAGTAGGCCCAGCGTCTTACCCTCGAGCGACTCCAAGCGCGGGGCTAACGAGAACGAGCCCTCACCGTACTTGTCGGCCGTGGGGTTCACCACGTTGAACGTGTGCGTGACCTGATCGTCTACCACCGTCATCGATTGGGTTCCTTCCGAACTCGGCAGGGTGGGTGCGCTGAGCGCCACGTGGGCGAACGATACGCGTGACGCTAACAGCGATCAGGGGCGTTGTAAACCAGATCCGATAGGGTTTTTACGTTTTTGCCGATCCGCCCGCTCGAAGGCCGGGTCAACCGGGGGTACCCGATAGGATCTTCGGGTTCAGCCAGCGCGGTCAGTCTTCGATGACCGGCATCATCCGCTGCTGGGACCGCTCGAGGTGGGACAGTGCCGCGGCCTCCGCCAGGTGTTGGTCCCGGCCTGCGATGGCATCGACGATCCGTTCGTGCTCGCGGAGCGCTTCCATGCCTATCCCGCTGTGCTGCTTGGCCCGGAACAGATGCAGATGCGCATGCAGGCGCAACAGACTCTCCTGGATCAGCCGATTACCGGAGGCCGCCGCGACCAGGTCGTGGAACTGCGCGTCGAGCGCTGCGAACTCGGCATACGTCGACGCAGTGTCGCCGACCTCACGGCGCTTGCGCATCCGGTCGTTGATTTCGTGCAGTTGGGCCAGGTGTTCCTCGGTGCGGTGTTCGGCCGCGCGTTTGGCGGCGTGCGGCTCGAGCACCATGCGGATGTCGAACAAAGCCTCGAAGTCGGCACGGGTCAATTTCGGCGCCGCACGGTATCCGCGGAGGTGGGTCTTGACCACGAGACCTTCGGCCTCGAGTCGGACCAGCGCCTCCCGAATCGGGGTGGGAGAGACACCGAGTTCGCGAGCGAGAGCATCGACCGCGATACGGCTGTCTGGCTCGATCTGCAACGAGATGATCGACGACAGGATCGTCTTGTAGACCTCGGGTCCCAGCGATTCCGCTGCCGCGGATGAGCTTTGTCGCGGCAGCCCGACGGCGACCATCGGGCCCGGTGTGGGGCCGTCGGGTGGGACGACGTCGGGTCGGGTTTTCATGGTGTCCTCGCGCTGGGATGCGACTGGTTAACGGATAAGGATATCCGATTCAATCCTCGGGGCGGCGTTGCTGGGGCACCACCAGCTGAAACAATCTTCGCCAAGCGGTGGCGCCCCGGACAATGATCACCCTAGAATCCGATCGTATTTATTCATCGTGAGGGCCCCGGGATGCACATCATTGCCGACGACCTCACCGGTGCCGCGGATGCGAGCGTCGCCTTCGCCGGAACAGCGCCCGTCAGACTCCTGCTCGACCTGCCGCTGCGACGCCAGGCAGCACCTGTCGGGCATGTCGCGATCGATGTCGACTGCCGGGACGTCGCTGCTGAGACGGCGGCGACACGGATGGCTGCCGCGCTGGATCGGCTGCCGGCCGGGGCCGAGCTTTTCGTGAAGATCGACTCGCTACTGCGGGGCCGAATCGCGGACATGCTCCACGAACTGCGCCAGTGGGCCTGCGGGCGACCGCTGGTGTTGGCACCCGCGCTGCCGGCCATGGGGCGGAGCACTGCCGGGGGGCGGCTGCAGATTGCCGGCGAGGTCCACTGGCAAACCCCGTCGCTGTTCGAGATGGTCGATGGGCTGGAGCCGGCGTGGGTATGCGACGCCGCCGACGATGCCGATCTCGACGCGATCGTGGCGACGATGTCGCAGACCGTGGAAAACGCGATCTGGGTCGGCACGGCGGGTCTCGCGAAGGCGATCGCGCGGGCGCGCGGCGACTCCCCCGGAGCCGGCCTCGATCTGGCCCTCGCCGCCGACGCGATGCGGTGCGTGGCGGTGTTCGGGAGTGCGTCGCCGACGTCGGCCACCCAGGCACGTGTTCTGGCGGGAGAACTCGACGCCGAACACGTCGTTGTGCCAGCGGCCGAAGCCGTTGTGCCGAGCTCGGATTCGTACTCGCGATTGCGGATGGCGCGCGCCGACCGTCATCTGGTCGTCTCCGTCGAACAGCCGGATGACCATCCGGCTGCATTGGATCCTGCGGTGGCACGGAGCGTGGCCGGACTGGTCGCGGCGCATGCCGCCGACGCTGGGGTCCTGGTTCTGACCGGCGGGGCGACCGCCCGAAGTGTTCTGGGCTGCCTGAACATCGGGGAGCTGGATGTCGTAGGCGAGCTCGAGCCGGGGGCCGTACTGCTGCGTGCCGGCGCGCGATACGTCGTCACCAAGGCGGGCTCGTTCGGCCATGCCCGCACACTCGCGTCGGCGGTCCGGCGCCTCATCCCGATCGATCAATCGCATGGAGGGCGACACAGATGAGCGACACACCCGTCATCGGGATCACCATGGGCGACGGCGCGGGCATCGGGCCCGAGGTGGTCGTCAAGGCCTTCGCAGAGGCGGAGGTGCGGCAGATCTGCCGGCCGGTGGTACTGGGCGACTCGGCGCGGCTGAATCTGGCGGCGGGCATCTGCGGCCTCGACGTGGACGTGAACACGATCGAGACGATCGACGAGGCACGGTTCGATGCCTGCGCCATCGATGTCCTCGAACCTTATCGGCTCCCAACGGATCTCGCCTTCGGCGAACTCGCGCCGCAGGCGGGGGAGGGCAGTTTCCGATATCTGCGGGCGGCCGCCGAACTGGCCATGCAGGGCCGGATTCAAGCGATCTGCACGGCGCCGCTCAACAAGCAGGCCCTGCACCTTGCCGGGCACATCTACCCTGGGCACACCGAGATGCTCGCGGCATTCTGTGACGTGCCCGAGGTGTCGATGATGCTCACGGCGGGCGCGCTCCGGGTCATCCATGTGACCACCCACATCGGCCTTCTCGACGCGATTGAGCGCATCGACGCCGACTTGGTGGGACGAACCATTCGTCGCGGTCATCGGACCCTGGTCGACGCGGGCATCGCGACGCCTCGGATAGCGGTGTGCGGCATCAACCCGCATGCCGGTGAGAACGGTCTGTTCGGCCGTGGCGAAGAGGAAGAGAAGATTGTGCCCGCGATCAGAGACGTCGCCGCAGACGGGATAGCCGCCGACGGGCCGCTGCCGGCCGACACTGTGTTCTTCAGGGCTGGTCGCGGCGATTTCGACCTGGTTGTCGCGATGTACCACGATCAGGGCCACGGGCCGGTGAAGGTGCTCGGCCTCGAGCACGGGGTGAACATCACCGTCGGTCTGCCGGTGGTTCGGACGTCGGTCGACCACGGCACTGCATTCGATATCGCCGGTACGGGCAAGGCGGACGGCAGGAGCATGGTCGAGGCGCTGCGGCAGGCCGCGTTGTTGGCCGCTCGTCCCACCCGGTGAAGCCGAATCCTGTCGGCATGGCAGCGAATCCAACCAGGGAGTTGGCCTCAGCGGCGGGAACATGCAGGAAATCCGCTGCCGCCGGCGGTGGTAGGCAAGGAACCCTATCGGATATGGTTTACAAGCTGAAACTGCGCTGTTAGCGTGATCACGGTGTTGGCGTCCCGCTCCCGCCATGCGCAGTATCGCGGTGACCAAAGGAAGGAATTTGTGGATGACCCTGCTACAGGAGCCCGTGTCCGACACGCTGAGCATCGTCACTCCGACGGCTGACAAGTACGGGGAGGGATCCTATTCGCTCGCTGCCCGGCCAGAGTCCCTGGAAGGCAAGACGCTGGGCCTGCTGTGGAACGCGAAGGCCAACGGCGATGTCGCGCTCAAGCGCGCCGGCGAGATCCTCGCGGAGCGTATCCCCAACCTCACCGTGAAGTTCTTCAGCGGCAACCTGCCCTGCTCGGCCGAGCTCCTCAAGCAGGCCGCGGCCGAGGCCGACGCCGTGATCGCCTGCACCGCAGACTGCGGCTCGTGCACCTCGTGGATCACCCACGACTGCGTTCAGCTGGAGCGTGCGGGCGTGCCGACCGTCATCATCTGTACGGCCGGCTTCGAGCACGACATCATCGCCAGCGCGCAGGCGTTCGCGATGCCGACGGAGCAGTTCGTCGTGGTGCCTCGCGGCTACAACAACATCAGCGAAGAAGAGGCTGTCGCGCAGACCGACCCAGTGGTGGACGACATCCTGCGCCTGCTCACCCGCGGCACTTCGGAAACCATCGAGGAGTTCGACAGCTATGCGCTGGGCAAGTCGGACGCCAGGGAGACGTTCACCGGAACCGATGAACTGTCCGCCTTCGAGGCGTTCAATGCCGCTGTGTTCGAGCGGAATTGGACCGACGGTTACATGGTTCACCCGCCGACCCCGGCCAGGGTCGCCCGAATGCTCGAGGGCGTCGACGGGTCACCGGACGCGGTGGTGTGCGTACTCCCGCCCGGCAACGGCCAGGCGACGGTGGCCAAGGTAGCTGCCAACGCAGTGATGGCCGGCTGCGAGCCAGCCGACATGCAGGTCGTGATGGCCGCCCTGCGGGCCATCGCCCACAAGGAGAACGAGAAGGTCATCCGGCAGGCGTTGATGTCGACCAGCGCCCACGCCCCGCTGGTCCTGGTGAACGGCCCGGTGGCCAAGGAACTCGGCATCAACGGCGGCCGTTGCTGCATCGGCCCGGGGAAGCAGAATGTCGTCAACACCCGGATCAGCCGCGCCGTGCACATGTGCCTGCGCAATATCGCCCGCTGGATCCCCGGCGTGATGGACATGGACTCGATCGGCACCGCGCGGAAGAACATCGTGGTGCTTGCCGAGAACGAAGAGGAAACCCCTTGGGAGCCCTACCACGTGTCGAAGGGGTACGAGCCGAACGAAAGCACCGTCACGGTGTTCTTCACATGCGGCGAGTGGGACGTCTCACTGCAGGGCCACATCGACGGCGAGCAACTGGCACAGGCGATCGCGTGCATGGGGGTCGCCAACAACATGGGCTACATCATGGCCATGCAGGGCCCGACCTGGCGGTCGATTCCGCTGGGCCGGCTGTTGCTCGTGCCGCCGCCACACGCCATACCCGTCGCCGAGGCCGGATACACCAAGAAGGCGTTCGAGCACCTGCTCTGGGAGAAGGGTGTCGCGCCGATCAGCAGGCTCATCGAACCGATGCGCAAGCTGCACGCGGATGGCAAGACACGCAAGGAATTCGACTGGATGTTCGAGCTGTCCGACGAAGAGGCGGCCAAGCAGACGGCGCCGGTGATCGAGATGCCCGAGCAATACTCCGTCGTCGTCGCCGGATCGGTGCGCGCGAAAGATCTGCTGATGCCCCTTCGGGCGCTGCCTGAAACCGAATTGGTCACCCGGACGCCCGGCGGTGTCCCGTCCTGACCGGCCCCATTGCTGTCAATCACCGAATCGCAACGAAGCAATCGGAGGTCCGATGGAAACGTGGGGTTCTGCTCCCAGTCGTCATCGTGGCCGGGCCGCAACGATAGTAGCCGCCCTGGCCGCAGCGACCGCATTGATTTTGTCGCTGGTATCTTGTGCACCCGAATCCTCTTCTGGCGGAGGGGGTTCCACATTGACCTACGCGACGGGTGCGGCGCCGAGGACGCTGGACATCCTCACCGTCGATGACCACCCCGCCACCGAACTGCTCGCCCCTGACGTCTACGAGCCGTTGACCAGGGTCGGCTATGACTCGAGCGGCAAGGTGACCTGGGAGCCGCTGTTGGCCACGTCTTGGGACGAGGTGACGCCGAGCCAGTGGCGATTCCACATCCGCGAGGGTGTCAAATTCCATAACGGCCAACCGCTCACCGCAGACGACGTCGTGTACAGCATCAACCGCCGGCTCTCGCCGGACTCCGAGCAGATCGGTCTGCTGTCCCTTATCGACAAGGCGGTCAAGGTCGACGATAAGACCGTGGATGTGTTTGCAACACAACCGAATCCGCTGGTCTACCGGGCAATGTACGGCATCCCGATCACACCGAACGGATGGGGCGAGAACAACAAGAATGAGGCGGCCACCACGGCGAATGGCACGGGCCCGTACAAGCTGACCTCCTACACCAACGGCGGCAACAACGCGACGCTCACCAAGTCGTCCGACTATTGGGGTGAGCCGGCCAAGATCGACACGATCAACATGCGGGTCATCCCCGAGGCCAGCGCGGCGTTCCAGGCGCTGCAGACCGGGGAGGTCAACGTCGTGGACAACTTGACTCCCGACCTGGTGTCCAAAGCCCCCGCGGTCATCGACCACGAGAGCGTCCTGATGATGATCGCCCGCATCGGCACCGAGAATCCGGTGATGAGCGATGTCAGGGTCCGTCAGGCGCTGAACATGGCGATCGACCGGGACAGCATCATCAAGAACGTGTATCACGGCTACGCGTCCGCGCCGAACGGCCAGATCATCCCGCCCGAAGCGCTCGGCTATAACTCGTCGGTCACCGACTACCTATTCGACCACGAGCGCGCCAAGCAGTTGATCAACGAGGCTGGCGCGACCGGAAAGCCGATCTCGGTGCTGTGCAACAGCGACCGTTACGGCACTGCGGGCCGGGACCTGTGCCAGGTGCTCTCCCAGAACTTCAAGAACATCGGCCTGCAGGTCGATCTGAAGTATCAGCCGACCGACAAGTGGACCAACGAAGGCCTCTATGCTCCAAAAAACAAGATCGCCCCGCCTGATGTGTTCGTAGCTGGGGCGGGCACCAGCGACCTGAACGGCGGAAACACGTTGCTGAACTGGCTGACCTGCGGGTCGGATCGCAACACGTACTGCAACCCGGAGCTGGAGGCCGCCATCAGAGCGGCACTGGCGCAACCCGATGTCAACGCTCAGCAAGAGCAGCTCCAAGCGCTTGCCAGCCAGGTCAAAGATGCCGCGCCGTTCCTGTTCATCGTTCTGCCACACAACACGTGGGGGGTAAGCCAGAACGTCCAAGGCACGCTATATCCAATCCCCGAGGATGTGCGGTGGGCGGACTGGAGCTTCAAGAGCTAGACGGGCCGCGGCACGAGGTGAGGAGGTGGAGCCGATGACCAGCAGCGCGATCGAAGCCCGGCGCGGCGATGCCAGGCGTACCACCAACTTCGTGGTCAACCGGCTCCTCTACTCGATCGGCATCCTGCTGGTCGTCACGATCGCCGTGTTCCTCATCTTCTACGTGCTCGGCGATCCGACGAACCACATCCTCGGTGAGAGCGCGTCGGACGCCCAGCGCGAAGCGTTTCGCCACGCCCGCGGGTTCGACGCGCCGGTCCTCGAGCAACTGGTGCGCTTCCTCGGCAACGCCGCGACTTTCCAGTTCGGCACCTCCTACACGCTGGGGCGTCCGGCGATGGCGGTAGTGCTCGAAACCCTCCCCCGCACATTGGTGCTCGCCGCCGCCGCGTTCCTGATCGCGGCGGTCGGCGGGACTCTGCTGGGTGCATTGGCGGCATTCCGTGGCGGCGTTGCCGACCGCATCGTCGTGCTCGTCAGCACGGCGATCTCATCGGTGACCGAGTTCTGGGTGGGTCTGCTGCTCGTCATCGTGGTCAGCGTCGAGTTCGGACTGCTGCCCACCGCCGGCTACGGCCTGAACGAGCGAATCATCCTGCCCGCCATCACACTTGCCCTGGCGCCGATGGGCCGGCTCGCGTTCGTGGTGCGGGCCAACATGCTGGTGGCGCTTGAGTCCCCGCACGTGTCGCCGGCGTTGGCCCGTGGGCTGAGTCAACGTGTCGTGCTGGTGAAGCACATCCTGCGCAATGCCAGCCTGCCGAGCATCGCGGTCGCAGGCTCCGAGCTGACCCGGATGGTGGTGGGCGGATCGGTGGTCGTCGAAAGCGTCTTCGCCTGGCCGGGTATCGGCTTGCTGTTCCTCCAGGCGATGAAGTCCTACGACCTGCCTGTGGTGACGGCGACGATCTTCATCGGCGCAATCTTCGTGTTGCTGCTGAACCTCGGCCTCGACTTGCTCTACTCGCGGATCGACCATCGTGTGTCCTACGACTGACCGACCCGCCCGACCGCTCTAGGAGATCTCTGGATGGCCACCACCTTGACGGCCCCGACGGATCCGGGACCGCAGTCCGGCAATATCGCTGCGCGCAGTCAGCTGCGCTCAGCCGTTCGCGCGTTCGCCGCCGATCCGGCAGGAGTTGGTGCGCTGATCGTTTTCGTGGCTCTTGTGGTCTATGCGTTCGTGCTGCCGCTACTCGCCTCACCGGCCGCGACCGAAGTGCAGGTGACCCAAAACCTCGACCCACCATCGCTTTTCGGAGGCCACGGGCCATTGCTGGGCACCGATCACCTGGGTCGGCAGCTGTCGGTGCTGGTCGCCGAGGGGCTGCGGACATCGCTGATCGTTGGCGTGGTGGTCGTGCTGATCACCGCCGTCGCCGGTTGGCTGGTCGGCGCGGTCGGCGCATACCTCGGTGGGTGGCAAGACCAGGTAGTCGGACGCTTCATGGACGTCTTGAACATTTTCCCGGGTGTGCTCATCGCGGTGTCGATCGTCAGTGCCATCGGCGGCGGCCTCGCCGTCATCATCCTTGTCCTGAGCCTGGAAGGCTTGGTGATCTTCGGCCGGCTGGGGCGCACCATCGCGCTGTCGGGTAAGCATGCCGAATATGTACTCGCGGCGCGGATGTTCGGTGCCGGAAGGCTTCGGGTGGTGATTGATCACCTCGGCCGGGTGAGCCTGCCTGCGGTGCTGTCGCTCGCGCTCGTTCAACTGCCTCAGGTGATCCTGCTCGAGGCCAGCCTGAGCTTCGTCGGGTACGGCATCCAACCCCCTAACACCTCCATCGGGTTGATCGTCTCCGATGAGCGCAATTTCATCGCGGTTCAGCCATGGCCGGTGGTGTTCGCCGGCGCGATCCTCGCCCTCGCCTGTGTGAGCCTCGCCCTTATCGGCATCGCCGGTCGCAAGGCGCTGGTCGGGACGCCAGGTCGCGTGCTGAGGGCGCGCCGATGAGCACCGAGACGGCGGCGGCGGTCGAGGTGCCCGCATCGGGCATGAACGGTCGCCCGTACGTACTGCGCATCGAGGATCTCGTCGTCGACTACCCGTCCCGCGACGGGGATCTGCGCGCGGTCGACGGCGTCAGCCTCGAGGTTCGCGAAGGCGAAACCATTGGTGTAGTCGGCGAATCCGGCTGTGGTAAGTCCACAGTCGCACTGTCGGTGTTGGGCCTGGCCGACCAGAACGGAGCGGTGACCCGCCGCGGCCGGGTGGTCGTCGGCGACGAAGACATCCTCGCCCGGCCACCCGCGAAACGCGCCGCGCTTCGCGGCAGCGTCGCCTCGCTGGTGTTCCAGGAACCGATGACCGCGTTCAACCCCTTGCTCACGGTTGGCGAGCAGTTGTGCGAGACCCTTGTCGCACACCACAAGAAATTGAGCAGGGCCGACGCCCGCATTCGCGCGGCCGAACTGCTTGACCGCGTCGGGGTTCCTGATCCGCAGCGCCGTATCGGCCAGTACCCGTCGGAGTTCTCCGGCGGGATGCTGCAGCGCGCGATGATCGCCGTCGCGATCGCCAACGGGCCGCGGCTGATCGTCGCAGACGAGCCCGCCACGGCCCTGGATGTGACTGTGCAGGCCCAGATCATCGAATTGTTCCGCGAATTGACCACTCAGACCAACGCAGGTTTGGTCGTCGTCACCCATGACCTCGGCATCGTCGCCGAACTGGTTGATCGGGTCGTCGTCATGTATGCCGGCAAGGTCGTCGAAACAGCAGACGTGGGAACCCTTTTCACCGAACCGCGCCATCCGTACACCGCTGCGCTGCTTGCGAGCCGGCCCCGCCTCGGGCTGGCGTTCCGGAAGGAGCGGCTACGCTCCATCCCCGGCGCCCCGGTCAATGCCACCGACATCACGTCGGGGTGCGCTTTTCGGCCGCGGTGCACCACATGGGATGGCAGGGACATCTGCACGCGGCAGGCGCCCCCGTTGCAGCAGATCGGCGAACTTCGCTCGGCCGCATGTCATTTCCACCAAGAGCTGACGATCGTTCAGGACCGCTGAGATGTCCGGCGAGCCGGTGCTGACCGTCGACGATCTGGTCGTCCACTTCACCCCGCGGCACCGCGACGGGTCACCGCCGGTGCGCGCGGTGCAGGGGGTGAGTCTGTCGATCGGCCTTCGCGAAACCCTGGCGTTGGTGGGTGAATCCGGGTCCGGTAAGTCCACGGTCGCGCGGTCGATCGTCGGCCTGGTCACGCCGACCGACGGTGACATCACCTTTCAGGGCGAGCGACTGGTCAGCGGGTCGACGCGCAGCAAGGAGTCCTGCCGAGGCATGCAGATGGTGTTCCAGAACTCGCGCGCTTCGCTGAATCCCAGGAAGCGCGTCGGTCAGTGCATCGCCGAGCCGATGCGGGTGAACGGGTATTCCAAAGCGCGCACCAAGGCCCGGATCGACGAACTGCTGGGCCTCGTCGGTCTGACTCGGCGCCACGCCGAGCGGTTTCCCGCCGAGCTGTCGGGCGGCCAACAACAACGCGTGAGTATCGCAAGGGCCTTGGCGCTGGAACCGCAACTACTGGTTCTCGACGAACCGGTTTCGGCGCTCGACGTCTCGGTGCAGGCACAAATCCTGAACCTGTTCCTGGACCTGCAGGACCAGCTCGGATTGTCCTACCTGTTCATCTCGCACGATCTCGCGGTCGTCGCGGGCATCGCCGACCGGATCGCGGTGATGTACCTCGGCAAGATCCTCGAGACCGGACCGGCAGAAGCGATCATCGGAAGGCCTGTACACCCGTACACACAGGCGCTGATATCGGCCGTACCCATCTCCGAACCGGGGGAGCGGGGCAGTGCCAAACGCATCATGCTCAGCGGTGACCTACCTAGCCCGACCGATCCGCCAAGCGGCTGCGTCTTCCGCACGCGGTGCTGGCGGGCACAGGATCGGTGTGCCTCCGAGGTGCCCGCCGACACCGTCTGGGGTAACGACGGTACGCACCTGCACCGCTGCCTCCTCCCAGTCGAACACGGCACCGGTGTGGCGTCCGAACCGGAGCCGGCGGCTGCTCTCTGACCGACTGCCGACAACACAACCTACAAGGAGAAGCAAATGTCGTCCGACAGCCCGACGGTGGACAAGGTCCTCGAGTTGATGAATGCCATGGTCGCCAAGGACGGAGGCGAGATCACCCTGGAGTCCTTCGATGCCGATGCCCGCACCATGGCCGTGGACTACCGCATGGGCATCAACGAGGAATGCGCCACCTGCTCCATCACACCCGAGCTTGTCCAAGTTTTCTTGACCGAATCGTTGGAGTCGCACGGCGTTTCGAATATGAACGTCACGGTGAAGTCCGGCGCCTGACTCCTGCCGGTCACCCTGCGAATGCTGTGGACTCGCCTCCATCCCGGTCGTGCGGCCACCGTGCCCGCGGCGCGGCTGGTCCGTCCGTGAGGTCGTCGGCATCGCGCGCGTACGCGCGCGGCAAGGGGGCAGCCGAGGTGGTCGACGCCGCAGAAAGTAAATGGGAATGGCGCCTGCGTGGTTCGTGCCGGGGAGTGCCCGCCGAAGTCTTCTATCCGCCGGACAACGAGAGGGGCCCCGCGCGCCAGCACAGGGAAGAGCAGGCGAAGACCATCTGCGTGTCCTGTCCGGTGCGGCGAGTATGTCGCCGCTACGCCCTCGAGGCGCGCGAACCCTACGGTGTGTGGGGGGCTACGACACCGCGGGAGCGCGAACAGATCCTAGGGTCTTTACCCATTCCCGGATCTGGTCTCCGTGCTCGTCCAGCACCGGTGGCGGCCGGTGCATCCGTGCCGATATCTCGCGGTCCCAGTCGAAAAAGCGCAATGGTGGACCCGCTAGCCTGACCGGGCCGACAGTCGCATGGTCGACGTCGATGACCAGGCCTTGTGACCGGGTCTGTTCCCACTCGTAGACCTCGTCGATGCTGCGCACCCGCCCTGCCGGAATGCCTGCGCCGGCAAGTAGATTCAGCAGGTTCTCGCAGTCATACGCGGCGAACTTCGACTCCACCAGCCGGATGACGGCGTCACGGTGTGCGACGCGCTGGCCGTTGTCGGCCATTCCCGAAGTCTCCGGGTCGATACGGAACGCCATGCAGAACCGCTTCCACAGTCTTTCGCTGCCGACTGCGATCTGTACTGCGCCGTCGCGGGTGCGGAACAGTCCGTAAGGACAGATGGACGGGTGATGATTGCCCTGCGCGCGGCCGAGTTCACCGGCGACGGTCCATCGGGTGCCCTGGAAACCGTGTACGCCGACCATCGCGGCCAGCAGCGACGTGCTCGCTCGCGCCCTGCCCGGGCTTTCGAGCGGACCCGTATTGGTGTACTCCACAGGAGCTCCCGACCAGGTGCGGGTGGCGCAGCGCCAGTGGGGTGCCGAGCGGGTCGGCGCCCGGATTGAGGCGGTCCTCGCCGGTGTCGCCCGCGGCCTGGTCGAGCATGGCGTCGAGCGACTCGTGGTCGCCGGTGGAGAGACGTCGGGTGCCGTGGTTGCCGGGCTTGGCGTCAAGCGACTGCACGTCGGACGGGAAATCGAACCGGGGATCCCGTGGACCCGAGCAGAAGACCGGCCCCTGTTGCTGGCACTCAAGTCGGGCAACTTCGGCTCACCGGACTTCTTCGCCACCGCCCTCGAGGTGAGCGCGAAGTGAGCGCCGAGGCCGAGCTCCGTGTGGAGTTGTGTGACCTCGGCGCCTCGATGTACTCCCGTGGCATGACCGCTGGCAGCTCGGGCAATCTCTCGGCCCGACTGGCCGATGACACCTGGCTGGCCACGCCGACCGGGGTCAGCGTTGGTCGACTCGATCCCGCCGCGCTCTCCCGTCTGGACGCGGCCGGTCGCCTGCTCGGCGGCCACGAGCCGACCAAGGAAGTTCCGCTGCACGCCGCGATGTATGCCGCCCGACCGCAGGAGCGCGCTGTCGTGCATCTGCACTCGCACTGGTCGGTCGCGGTGTCGTTGCTGCCCGGTCTCGACCCCGACGACGCGCTGCCTCCGCTCACCGCATATCAGGTGATGAAAGTGGGCCGGCTGGCGCTGTTGCCCTACTACCCGCCCGGTGGCACCGCCGCCGCGGATGCGATCCGCGCACTGGGCAGGGCGCCCCGTGCCGTCCTGCTGGCCCGGCTCGGGCCTGTGGTGGCTGGGTCGTCGCCGGCAGCGGCGGCGGACGCCGTCGAGGAACTCGAGGCCGCGGCCCGGCTGTTCCACACCGTCCGTGAGGCGGGCGTGCATCCGCTGACGCAAGCCGAAATCGATGAGCTGTCAAACCGATTCGGCGCCATCTGGTGAGAGCCCGACTCCCACAGTGAAGATGATCTTCGTGTAGTCGAGGCCTGCGTCGATCGTTTCGAATATCTCGGGTGCGGCCGCCAGCGGCAGCGAATGGGTGACGAGACGTTCGACGTCGATCCGTCCATCGGTGACAAGCGTTGTCGCATCGGCGAAATCGCGGCGGTCGTAGACGTAGCTGCCGCGGATGGTGATCTCACGCACCACGGCGTCATCGAACGGCGCCGATATGTCGCGGCCGCTCAGCCCGACGACGACCACCACCCCGCCGGGGCGGGCCAACGCCACCGCTTGGCCGAGAATCTGCGGCGCGGACGACGCCACCAGGATCGCGTCGAAACCGTTACCGTCGGTCAATGCGAGACCTCGCTCGACGGGGTCCTCGTCGGGGACCAGGATCGTGGTACATGGGACGACACTGCGCAGTCGGTCGAGCTTCGCGGAGGCGACGTCGGTGCTCAGGATCGCACTGGCGCCTGCTAGATCCGCGATCATCGCGCACAGGCTGCCGATCCCGCCCGCTCCGAGCACGGCGATCCGGATTCCTGGTGCCACCCCCGCGCGGCGGCAGGCGCGCAGCGCGACCGCGGCGGGTTCGACGAGGGCGGCGCGCACGCCGTTGACATCGGGCCCGACGGGATAGAGGACATCGGCCGGAGCAGTGATGAACTCCGCGTACGTACCAGCCCACCCAACGCCGGGGACGCGGCGTGCCCGGCACAGATTGATCGCGCCGCGAGCGCACTGGTCGCAGCGCTCGCAAGGGATGAGCGGACATAGGGCGACCCGCTGCCCGATCTCCACCGACGTCACGGAGCGTCCGGCACCGGCAACCACGCCAGCGGCTTCATGGCCCAACACGACCGGTGGCCGGCGGAACGGGTGCACGCCCTTCCACGTCGAGATGTCCGAACCGCACAGGCCGGTCGCCTCGATCCGGAGCAACACCTCGTCGTCGCCGACCGGCGGCTGCTCGAGATCGCGAATCGCCGCTTCTCGGGGTGCGGTGAGAAGCACCGCTTTCATGAGTGCCACGCGCCGATCTTTCAGTAGACGCTAAACAATTCGCTCTGTATTGTCAGACCAGTACAACTGCCTGTCAATCTGTCGCTAAGCATCATCTCGGGCTGTCTGTCACAGAATCCATCGCCGCCGAGCACGCGGGTCGCGGCAACCGGAAGGAGAAAACAATGTCAACAGATGACAGCAATTCCCGGCTGATCATCGAGGACGCGCTGTCCAACTTCAGGTCACTGGTGGCCGCCGATGGCGGTGAGATCCACTTCAACACCTACACCGACGACAGCACCGTGAACATCGATTACAAGATGGGCACGAACGACGAGTGCCCGGGGTGTGTCATCACCCCTGACGATCTGGCCGTGTTCGTCAAGGAGGCAGTGACCGCACGCGGTCTGCCCGTGAGCGACGTGCTCGTCAATGCGGTCTGAGCCACACGACACCGTCATCATCGGGTCCGGTCCTGCCGGCTACACCGCAGCGATTTACGCCGCCAGGGCCCGGCTGAATCCGGTCCTGATTGAAGGCTCCACCAGTTCGGGCGGGGCGTTGATGAACACGACGGACGTCGAGAACTTTCCCGGGTTCGGCCTCGGCATCACCGGCCCGGAGCTGATGGCCGAAATGCGAAAGCAGGCAGAGCGTTTCGGCGCGACCATCGTCACCGATGACGTCATGTCGGTCCGGCTGTCGGGTGAATTGAAGACCGTCGAGGACAGCTCCGGCAACGCCTATGCCGGCAAAACCGTGATTCTGGCGATGGGCTCGCGTTACCGGGCGTTGGGCCTGAGCAACGAGGAACGGCTGTCCGGCCTGGGCGTCTCCTGGTGTGCTACGTGTGACGGTGCGTTCTACGGCGACCAACGAGTGGCCGTCGTCGGCGGCGGGGATTCCGCGATGGAGGAGGCAACCTTCCTCACTCGATTCGCCGAGCGGGTGTACATCATCCATCGCAGGGACGAGCTACGCGCGTCAAAGGCGATGCAAGAGCGGGCCTTCGACAATCCTAAAATCGAATTCGTCTGGAACACAGAGGTACTCGACATCGTGGGCGGAGACGAGGTCAAAGGCCTGCTGTTGCGGTCCCCCGACAAGGACTGGACGCTCGATGTCACCGGCGTCTTCATCGCCGTCGGGCACGAGCCTCGCTCCGAACTGGTGCGTGACCAGGTGATCTGTGATGACCAGGGGTATGTCAAGGTTGCGCATCCGAGCACCAGGACCAATGTCGAAGGCGTCTTCGCCGCGGGCGACCTGGTTGACCACATCTACCGTCAGGCGATCACGGCGGCAGGCACCGGCTGCGCCGCCGCGCTTGACGTCGAGCGCTACCTCAGCGCGCGGCCGCAAGGGGGGCATTCATGAGCGTCGACATCATCGCCACTGACGAATTCGACCGCCGCGTCCTGCAGCGCAAGGACCCGGTGCTGGTGGACTTCTTCGGTCCGTCGTGCGCTCCGTGCAAGCTACTGGCGCCAGTGTTGGACGACCTGGCCGCGTCGCAGGATGCGATGAGCATCGTGAAGGTGGACGTCGACGCGTCCCCTGATATCGCCCGTGCCTACGGGGTGCGGTCAATCCCGGTGCTGAAGGTTTTCGTCGACGGTGCGGTCGTCAAGACCATCATCGGGGCGAAGCCGAAATCCATCCTGGTCTCCGAGCTCGCCGACTTCCTCGGATGATCGAGACGCCTTGCCCGACAGCGCGTTAGTCATCAACACCCCGGCAGTGGCCGGGGTCCGTCCCCGGCACGTCCGTTCAGTAATTGCGTTCCTGGAGTCGATCGCCGATGCGGCTTCCTTCCGGCCATGGCACGACGGACGGACACAACCGCCAGAGGAGATGTTGAAGGCCGACGCGCGGTATGCCGACGAGCTCATCACGGCGCGCGCGGCTACTGGTCTCGACGAGTCTGCCGTGACGGGAACCATGCGCCTGCGCGGGTTGACGGTGGCGGTCATCGCGCTCGATTTCCGATTCCTGGGTGGAACGGTGGGCGTTGCGGCCGCCACTCGCCTGACGTCCGCGGTTCGCCGCGCCACCGCCGGTGGGCTGCCATTGCTGGCGGTGACCGCCTCGGGAGGCACCCGCATGCAAGAGGGCACTCTGGCCTTCCTGCAGATGATTCCACTGACCGCAGCGATCGTCGCCCACCGGACGGCCGGATTGCCGTTCGTGGTCTACCTGCGTAACCCCACAACGGGTGGTGTCGTGGCGTCGTGGGGATCCCTCGGTCACGTCACCGCCGCCGAGCCGGCCGCCCTCATCGGGTTTCTCGGGCCCAAGGTGCACGCCGCCTTGCACGGCGAACGCCTGCCGCGCCGGGTGCAGAGCGCGGAGAACCTGCTCGCGCATGGCCTGCTGGACGCGGTGGTCCCGCAGGCCGGGCTGCGCGACTACCTCGATGACGTTCTGCGGCTGCTGATTCCGCGGAAGGCGCCTGTCGCGGCGGGTGTTGCCGTGCACGATGCAGCTGGCTCAGCACCGCTTGCCCCGTCGCGGCCGTGGGATTCGGTCACCCGTACCCGGGCGAGGACCAGACCGGGAGTACACGCATTGTTGGCCGCCTGCCAACCGGTTGTCGACCTGCCCGGGACTGGGCGTGGTGATCCGGATCCGGGTCTGCGGGTGGCGCTGGCAAACATCCGCGGCATCCCCGCGCTGGTGGTCGGACAGGACCGGGCATGCGAATCCCCAATAGGCGCTGCGGGATTCAGGGCTGCCAGACGCGGGATGCGCCTGGCGGCCGAGCTTGGGTTGCCGGTCGTCACGATCGTCGACACCGCCGGCGCAGCGACATCTCGCACCGCCGAGGAGGCGGGCGTTGCGAGTCAGATCGCGCGCTGCCTGGCCGACTTGATGTTCCTGTCGACGCCCGTCGTCAGCGTGCTCCTCGGCCAAGGCGCGGGAGGGGGAGCTTTGGCGCTGTTGCCTGCCGACCGCGTCCTGTGTGCGCGGCATGCGTGGCTGTCACCGCTGCCTCCGGAAGGGGCGTCGGCGATACGGCACGGACATACCCGCGATGCACCGCGACTCGCCGAGGCGCAGGGTGTGAGCAGCGAACGCCTTGTCGCATGGGGGGCGGTCGACGTCGTCATCGACGAGCGACCGGATGCCGCGGACGAGCCCACCGCCTTCGTCCAGCGAACGATCGAGGCCGTCGCCGTCGAACTGATTGCGCTGCAGGACCAAGGCATTGGTGATGTGCTGGTCGGGCGACAAGCCCGTCATGCTAGGCTAGCAAACATGCATAACAATGCATGCGGCGGGGTTTTGGAGGTGTGATCCGGTGTCGCCGGTTGACCAGAACGAGCTCAGCGTCCCCTCGCTGGTCGACGTGCTACATGCTGCGATTCGCGATCGAATCCTGAAAGGCGATATCGAGCCGGGCGCTTCGGTCACCGAGATGAGCATCGCGACCCAGTACAGTGTGGCGCGTCCTACCGCAAAGGCCGCGATGGAGCGCCTTGTCGTCGACGGTCTCCTTCGGCGTTCGACGAACAAAACGGCGCGGGTGCCGTTGCTCGACACCGAAGATGTCCGCGACCTCTATTTCAGCAGGGAATTAATCGAGCGCAGCGTCGTCGAGAGGTTGGCCATGAAACGTCTGGTGCCAGACGAGGCCGAGAAGAACGTGACTGCGCTGCGCGACGCGGCGGACGAACCCACGGTGACCGCGGCTGTCAGCGTCGACCTCGGCTTCCATCGCTCGCTCGTCACCGCGTTGAACAGTCCGCGGCTGATCAGGCTCTATGACGGACTGATGGGTGAGGCACACCTCTGCATGGCGCAGGCCTATGGCATCCTGCAGACCGAGCGCGTCGCCGACGAATACTCGCGCATTCTCGAGGCGATCGAGGCAGGCGACGTGCAGGCGGCCGGCGATGAGATGTCGGGACACCTCGATCGCGCATGTTTGCGACTCGTCTCGCATATGCGTGCCAACTGATCGGGCTGCGCTCCCGCCTTCAACAAGTCGCCGCTGGTTGACTTGCCGGCGTCCCGGCACGCCATCTGCCCGGCCGAGTGAGGCACTGCACACCGAGCGGACCTTACCGAGCGGTAAGTACCGGTGTACAGTTGTTCACCGAGTTGAGGCGATGCGTTCGCTGAGCGGGTGCGGAAAGGACGAGTGGCAGTGTCGTTTTCTCTTGAACTGTCTGAGGACGTGATCCAGGTCAGGGACTGGGTGCACGAGTTCGCCGCCACCGTCGTGCGGCCCGCGGCCGCGGAGTGGGATGAGCGCGAGGAAACGCCGTGGCCGCTCATCCAGGAGGCGGCCAAGGTCGGCCTCTACTCCATTGAGTTGTTCGCCACGCAGGCCGCCGAACCGACCGGCCTCGGCATGCTTGCCGTATACGAGGAGATGTTCTGGGGTGACGCGGGTATCGCGTTGTCGATCCTCGCCACCGGGTTGGCCGCCGCTTCGCTTGCCGCCAACGGCACACCGGAACAGATGGGCGAATGGCTGCCGCAGATGTTCGGCACGCCCGAGTATCCGCTGCTTGGGTCGTTCTGTTCATCGGAACCCGGTGCGGGCTCCGATGTGGGCGCCATCCTCACCCGCGCCCGCTACGACGAAGCCAACGACGAGTGGGTGCTCAACGGTGTGAAGACCTGGGCCACCAACGGTGGAATCGCCAACGTGCACATCGTTGTTGCGTCGGTCCATCCCGAACTCGGCAGCCGTGGGCAGGCCACGTTCATCATCCCGCCGAACACGCCGGGCTTCAAACAGGGACAGAAGTTCAAGAAGCACGGAATCCGGGCTTCGCACACCGCTGAGGTGATCCTCGAGGACGTTCGGATTCCCGGTCGTCTGATCGTCGGTGGTAAGGACAAGTTCGATGAGCGAGTCGCCCGCAGCCGCGAAGGTCAAAGTGCCGCAGGCCAAGCGGCGATGAAAACGTTTGAACGGACGCGGCCCATCGTCGGCGCGATGGCGCTCGGGGTTGCCCGCGCGGCATATGAGTATGCGCTGGAGTACGCGCAGCAGCGAGAACAGTTCGGACGCAAGATCGCCGATTTCCAGGCGATTGCCTTCAAGCTGGCCGACATGAAGTCGCGCATCGATGCTTCGCGGCTGTTGGTGTGGCGCGCGGGCTGGATGGCACGCAACAACAAACCCTTCACAAATGCTGAAGGATCGATGGCCAAACTCTCGGCCAGCGAAACCGCTGTCTACGTGACGGATGAGGCCATCCAGATCCTCGGCGGCAACGGCTACATCCGCGACTACCCGGTCGAGCGCATGCACCGTGACGCGAAGATCTTCACGATCTTCGAGGGCACGAGCGAGATCCAGCGCCTGGTCATGGGCAGAGCGATCACTGGACTACCGATCCGGTAGCGACTATCCGGTCGGTGTGAACGAAAAGGCAAGCACCGCAAAGGCCGCGATCAACAACAACCACGCCACCACCGGGACGACGATCCCGCCTCTGCTTCGTGCCGTGAAGAACGACAGGACGACCGCAACAACCGCGACGACGGGCGCTCCGTATTGGATAAGCGTGAAGCCCAGCTCTCCGGGGCCTTGGCGGGGACACGGCTGATCGTTGCATCCCGCGGTGCCGAGGACCTGCATGTAGAGGAACACGACGACCGCGACGGCGCCCGGAATCGTGGCCAAGGCGAGAACCCAGTTCACGATTCGCCCGGAATGGCGTATGTGCTCGGTGTCGCCGTTGCTGGTCGCCGTCATGCGTGCCGCGTACCCGAGCGCTCCTCGTCCGAAACGGATGCGACGTGCTGGGGCCAAGCGTCACGGAACTGTATTGTTTCGAGTGGTGAGTGATCCCACCCCAACTCCACGGCGCAAGCGGACGAGCAATCCGGCCCGCTTGGATCGATCGCTGGACGCGGCCATCCTCGGCGCAGTGCTCGAAGAGCTCGCTGACCGCGGCTATGACCACATGCGCATGGACGATGTCGCGACTCGTGCACGTGTCGGGAAGGCGGCGATCTATCGCCGCTGGCCGACGAAGGCGGCGGTGGTGGCCGACGCGATCGCCCATTGGCGACGTGGCCTCGGCTCGGTTCGGCCGCCCGACACCGGGAGCCTTCGCGGCGACATCGACGCACTCGCTGCGGCGACTCCCGATCTCGACGACGACGAGGTGGGCACCATGAAGGTGGTCATCGGCGTGGCGACCGCTGCCACCAACGACCCGGTACTGGCGGCGGCCCTTGACGAGCTGGTGCTGTCGCAGCCGCGCCGGATGATCAGCGTCGTGCTCGAGAACGCTGTCGCCCGAGGCGAGATCCCGGCCCACCACGACCTCGCGTTGATCGCCGACGCCGCGCTGGGGTTGAACGTGCTGCGGGCGATCACGGGACGGCCGATCGACCGCGTCTTCGTCCGGCGTGTTCTCGAGGATGTGATCCTCCCGCTCGCGACCGGCCCGGCCAACCACTAGACCGCTCTTGCGCGTCCAAGGTTCGCGGGCCACAATCGCCTCTACACGGAACTGATGAGTTCCGGAAGATTTCATCGACGGAGAGGGGCGATCACATGAATGTCCGTCGCTTCCCGGTGCTGATCGTCGGCGCCGGCGTGGGCGGCCTGGCCACGTGCGCGTTGCTCGCCAAACACGGGGTCCCGTCGCTTCTGCTGGAACGGCGGCGGGAGGTCTTTATCTATCCAAAGGCCCGAAACTTGAGCTTCCGCACTCTCGAGGTCCTTCGTGGACTCGGCGTCGGCGACGAGGTGCACGCGGTGGCCGATGGCGTCTCATCCATGGTCCTGAAACCAACGCTCAAGAGCACCGAACAGCGACAGGCCGTAGACATCGACGCCATCTTCTCCGGCATGGCCGAGCTCAGTCCCGAGCCCGCCGCACAGTACTGCCCGCAGAGCAAGCTCGAACCGATACTGCTGGACTATGCCCGGGCCCATCGCAGCGAGGTGCGTTATGAGACCGAGCTGGTGTCGTTCCAACACGACGACTCGGGCGTGACCGCGGTGGTGCGCGACCCGGATTCCCAGGAAGTCGATACGGTCTACGCTGACTATCTTGTCGCGGCCGACGGTGTACACAGTCCCGTGCGTGAGGCACTCGGCGTGCCCACCGCCGGCTACGGCGCGCTGCCGATATATGTGGTGTTCGTCTACTTCCGCGCCCCGTGGCGCGCGTTTATCGCCGACCTCGGCGACGGAGACGCGGTGGAGATCGAAAACCCCTCGGTACAAGGGATATTCGTGCCCGTCGCCGGCGACCGTGGCTTGTTCATCACCACCTATCATCCCGCCAAGGGGGAAACGGTCGAACAGTTCACCCCGCAGCGCTGTCGAGGGATGATCCGCAAAGCCGTGGGCGAAGACATCGACGTCGAGATCTTGCAGGTCGCTCCCTGGCAGCCTTATGAGCAGGTAGCCGACGAATTCCGGTGCGGACGAGTGTTTCTCGTCGGTGACGCGGCGCACACGATGCCCCCATTCAAGGCAGGCGGAGCCAACACCGCGATCCAGAGCGCGCACAATTTGGCATGGAAGCTGGCCGCGGTCATCGAGGGCGCAGCGGCGCCTTCGTTGCTCGACACTTTCCACGCCGAACGCCACCCGGTGGGCAGTTTCAGCGCTCGGCAATCGCTGACCGGACCGACGCTCAAAGCGCTCGGGTTGGACCGCGAAGGACCCGGATTGCCCCTCGACGAAGAGGTGCCGATGTTCAACCTCCTCGTCGGTTATCAGTACCGGTCCGCCGCGGTGGTGGCCGACGATCCCGCTACTGGTGATCAGAGCGAATTGCTCCTTGTAGACGAGCTGCGAGGGCAACCAGGCACCCGCGTTCCGCACGCGTGGCTGAGCAGGGGTGATCAACGTGTCTCCACACTTGATCTACTGGGACCGGGATTCACGGTGCTCACCGGAGATGCCGGAGCCCCTTGGTGCGCAAGCGCCCATGTCGCGTCCGCGACCCTGGGAGTGCCTGTCACCGCCCACCGCATCGGTGTCGACGGAGACCTCCAGGATGTCGACGGCGAGTGGGCCGCGCACACAGGACTCACACCCGAGGCAGCGCTGTTAATACGCCCAGACGATGTCGTCGGGTGGCGGGGGGACACCCTTCCTGCGGACCCGGACAGGCAGTTGAGTCAGGCGCTTTCGGTCATTCTTGGCCGAAAGACAGGCCTATAGCGCGCGAATCCCCATGTACACCAACCACACGCCGACGACCGCGAGGAAGCCGGCCATCAGGACCGAGTGCTGGTGTTCCATCCACTGCTTCGGCCGCCTCCACCTGGCGATCCACGCGCTCACCGGCGATGACGGCGTAGCACTCGACGGCTACCGATGCGCCGGGCACGCCTAACGATGTCCTGGCGATCACAACCCCGCCGCGGCGTTCATCAAGGGCACTTTGGGATTGACCAGGATCAGCCTCACGGCCGCCCAACTGCCCGCGATGGGCAGCGATACTGGTCAGCGATTGACGAGATCAGCGGGTCGTGGCCGCCAGGGGCCGCGAGTGGGGTTTGTTCCGGCCGTGCACCAGGAACGCCAGCCAACGAAGGTCGAGAAGCACTCTGATCGATCCTGTCTCTAGGCGCTCTTGGTGAGGAGCGGAAGGAGCCGACGGCGTTCGCGCATCGCGTCGGCGAAATGGTTGAGCGCATCAGCGACGGACGCCTCCGTCGGCAGCTCCACGCGATCGTCGAAAATGCTGACCGCGCGACTGACCGACTGGCTCGCGATGAGCGACCACTCGACCCCCGCGGCGAAGCAGGCGTCGTCGACATCGGACAGCAGCGAAATGATGTGCGGAGTAGCAGAACTCACGCCGCTCAGATCCAGCACGACTGGCTTCTCGCGCAGGACGAAGCGCTTGGTGTACTGGCTGACCCTGTCGAGGTTCGCGTCGTTGAGATCGCCGGTGACCGTCACCACGGTCGCCAGCTGTCGGCTGCATGCCCGGATCTGGGCGCCGTCGCACTCGAATGCCGGATTGCCGTACATGTGCAGCCTCCCCTCGATCGCCGATCTGTGAACCAAGCTACGGAGCCGATCTAAGGCAACTGGGAGTAACGGCTAATACTTTAATAAGAACCGGTTTTGGACCGGCTAGCAAACCGGTCACCCACGGCGCATCCACTGCGGTCCTGAGTAGTTCTCCCAGGGGTTGTAATCAGCAAGCAGCGGTTCCTGTACCGGCCGCTGATCCTCCGGCACGTGCTGCAAATTGATCCGGATCCGGTACCAGATCGAGCTGGGCCCGCGCATGCCGTCGACCAAAATGTCTGCAGGCTGGAGCTTTTCGGCTACCGACGGGTAACGTGCGCGCCATTCGTCGAGCGCGGCCATTGCCTCGTCTTTGGTCTTGGTCCTGGCGATCTCGATCAGCGGCATCACAGACTGGCGTCTGCCCGTTTTATTCTGTGCCTTTTTCGCGGCACCCCGTGGCGCCTTCTCAGCCGGTCCCAACCTGTCGGCCAGGTCCAGGAGCGCGTCGAGCGTGCCCGGGTGATCGTCCATGTTTTCCCATGGGTCGCCGATCTCCCCGAAACGCCTCGGCACGGTCGCGATCGTGAAGCTCTCGGGCTTGCAGCCGGCGACCTCGTCCCAGAGCAATGGCGTCGACACCCGGGCGTCCGGGGTGGCCCGTACGGAGTACGCCGAGGCGACGGTGCGGTCGAAGGCGTTCTGGTTGAAGTCGACGAACACACCTTCGCGCTCCTCTTTCCACCACCGCGCCGTCGCCAATTCCGGCGCGCGGCGTTCCACCTCGCGGGCGACCGTTTGCGCCGCCAGCCGGACGAACTTGAACGGCCACCGCCGCTGAATGCGGGCATAGATGTGAAAGCCGCGGGACCCCGATGTCTTCGGCCAGGCCGTCAGGCCGTGCTCCTCGAGCACCTCGCGTGCGACCAGGGCAACGTCGACGATCTCCCGCCACTGCACGCCTGGCATCGGGTCGAGGTCGACGCGCAGTTCGTCTGGATGAGCGAGGTCGTCGGCGCGCACCGGGTGTGGATTGAGGTCGACGCAGCCCATGTTGACCGCCCACACCAGGCCGGCGGCATCGTGGATGACGGCCTCCTTGGCCGAGGTGCCGGACGCGTACTTCAACTCGGCGACGTCGACGAAGTCCGGCCGCTTCTCCGGCGCACGCTTCTGAAAGACCGCCTCCTCGGTGATGCCCTTCACGAAGCGCTTGAGGATCATCGGCCGGTCCCTCACTCCGTGCAGTGCGCCCTCGGCGACGGCGAGGTAATACTCGATCAGGTCGAGCTTCGTGACGCCCGTGCTTCCCAAATCCGGGAAAACGACCTTGTCGGGGTTGGTGATGGACACCTGGCGTCCGGCCACGTCGAGCGACATGGAAGCGGCCATACCGTCATCGTAATTTCCCGGTCGCAGTGAGACGGGCGTCACATATTGTGGGGACATGCCCAAGCTCACCGATCTTCCGTTGCAGGCAGTCGCCAAAGCTCAACAACTCGTCGAACGCGGGTCGGCGGAGCTGCACTACGCCTACAAGATGTTGGAGGCGGGCGCGTTCAAACTGGAGCCGCCGCAGAACATCGCCGCCATGCTCGCCGACATCCGGCGCTGGGGCGAATTCGGCATGCTCCCCGCGCTCAACGCGCGCCGATCGCCCAACCGCACCGCGATCATCGACGACGATGGTGAGCTCACCTTCGCCGAATTCGACGAGGCCGCGCACGAGGTCGCCAACGGGCTGCTGGGTATGGGTGTCAAGGGCGGCGACGGGGTGGCGATCCTGGCCCGCAACCACCGCTGGTTCCTCATCGGGGTGTGCGGGGCGGCCCGCACCGGCGCGCGCATCATCCTGCTCAACAGCGAGTTCTCCGGACCACAGATCAAAGAGGTCGCCGAGCGCGAGGGCGCCAAGGTGATCATCTACGACGACGAGTACAGCCAGGCAGTGGCCGCGGCTGAGCCGGAGTTGGGCAAGCTGCGCGCGCTGGGCCGCAACCCCGACAAGGAAGAACCGTCGGGCAGCACGGACGAGACGTTGGAAGACCTCATCGCCCGCAGCTCGGGCAAGCCCGCACCGAAGGCGACGAGGCATTCGTCGGTCATCATCTTGACCAGTGGCACGACGGGAACTCCCAAGGGCGCCAACAGAAGTACGCCGCCGACGCTTGCGCCGATCGGTGGTGTGCTGTCGCACGTGCCGTTCAAATCCGGTGAGGTGACATCGCTGCCCGCGCCGATGTTCCACGCGCTCGGTTTCCTGCACGCCACCATCGCGATGATGCTCGGCACGACGCTGGTGCTCCGGCGCCGCTTCAAGCCCGCGACCGTGCTGGAGGACATCGAAAAGAACAAGGTGACAGCGGTGGTCGTCGTTCCGGTCATGTTGTCGCGCATGCTCGATGCGCTCGATGCGATGGAGCGCAAGCCGGATCTGTCGTCGCTGCGCATCGTGTTCGTGTCCGGTTCGCAGCTGGGCGCCGAGTTGGCTTCCCGCGCGCTCAAGGAGCTGGGTCCGGTCATCTACAACCTGTACGGGTCGACGGAGATCGCTTTCGCGACGATCGCGCGGCCCAAGGATCTCTCGATCAATCCGGGCACCGTCGGCCCCGTCGTCAAGGGTGTGAAGGTGAGGATTCTCGACGAAAACGGCGACGAGCTGCCGCAGGGCGAGGTCGGGCGGATCTTCGTCGGCAACTTCTTCCCGTTCCAGGGCTACACCGGCGGTGGTGGCAAGCAGATCATCGACGGGCTGCTGTCGTCGGGCGACGTCGGCTACTTCGACGAGCACGGCCTGCTCTACGTCAGCGGACGCGACGACGAAATGATCGTGTCCGGCGGCGAGAACGTGTTCCCCGCCGAGGTCGAGGATTTGATCAGTGGCCACCCCGAGGTCGTCGAAGCCACCGCGCTTGGGGTGGAGGACAAGGAGTGGGGCCACCGGCTACGCGCGTTCGTCGTGAAGACCGACGGGGCCAGCATCGGTGAGGACGACATCAAGACCTATGTGCGCGACCACCTGGCGCGCTACAAGGTGCCACGCGAGGTCGTCTTCCTCGACGAGCTACCGCGCAACCCGACCGGGAAGGTCCTCAAGCGCGAGCTGCGCGACATGCAGACCGACTAGAACGGAATACTGAGCGGCGCCGGATGGTATTAGCAGGGCGTGAACATTGATCTGAGCGGAAAGACGGCCCTCGTCACAGGGTCGACACAGGGTATCGGGCTCGCCATTGCCGAAGGGCTGGCCAACAGCGGTGCCCGCGTGGTGGTGAACGGGCGCACGCCTGAGCGGGTCGAGGAAGCCGTCTTCAAACTGAGCGGCGACGTCACAGGCGTGGCCGTCGACGTCACGACCGAGGACGGCGCGGCACAGCTGGCGCGGGAGCTTCCCGACGTCGACATCCTGGTGAACAACCTCGGCATCTTCGGCGCGGTACCGGCCCGCGAGATCACCGACGAGCAGTGGCGGACGTATTTCGAAGTGAATGTCCTTGCGGCGGTGCGGCTTATCCGCATCTACCTGCCGGGCATGACCGAGCGCGGGTGGGGCAGGGCGATCCAGATCGCCAGTGACTCCGCATTGGTTACTCCCGAGGAGATGATCCATTACGGGGTGTCCAAGACCGCGCTGCTGGCCGTATCGCGCGGATTCGCCAAGGACGCCGCCGGCACCGGTGTCACCGTCAACTCCGTGATCGCAGGGCCGACGCATACCGCCGGCGTCGAGGACTTCGTTTATCAACTCGTCGACAAGTCGCTGCCATGGGATGAGGCCCAGCGTGAGTTCATGCGCAAGTACCGGCCGCAGTCACTGCTGCAGCGGCTGATCGAACCCGCCGAAATCGCCAACATGGTGACGTATTTGGCGTCGCCGCTTGCCTCGGCGACGACGGGCGGGGCGCTGCGCGCGGATGGCGGATACGTCGATTCGATCGTGCCCTAGCTGGAATTGGCGTATATCGCGGCGCCAGGAATGGCCAGGCACACCAGCATCAGCGTGAGCAGGAACCAGCCGGCGCCCTGCCACGCCGGCCACGCGCCCTCGTCTTTCCAGACTCGGTAGGTCTTGACGAATGCGCCGATCCCGCCGGCCAGGAGGATCGCGGGCACGAGCGAGGCGGCGACCACCGACTCGCGTGCGGTGAAGGCCCAAGCCGCGAAAACAAGTCCCGCGACCACCACAACCGCACCGACATACTTCGCGGCCTCATGGAACGTGCCCGGCCGGTCGAATCGCTTCTCAACGTCGTGCGTCATGCCCTTGGGGTTCCCAACTCGATCGATGCGGAATCGGATAGCTACGGGCCGTTCACATACCAGGACAGGCAACCGGGATGGTTCCGGCAGGCGATGATCGCGTTCGCATCGGGCGCCTGTCCGCGGACCCTGGGGCCTACCGGACCGGGAAGCGTGCAGCTCTGTACGAACGGCGCCCACGGGATGACTCCGTTGTAGCAAGGTTGCGCCGACGCCACCGGCGCGCTCACCGTAGCCAGTGCAGCGGGCGAAGCCAGGACCGCGAAAGCCGCGGCTCCGCTCACTGTGAGGCGCATCATGCGACCTCGGATAGTGTTCATATCGGTATCAACGACCTCGGGCTTACGACTATTTCGATCGTAGTCCCGTTTCGACACAACCGTCAGTAAGCAATCGCCTCGATCAGCGGTGACGGCTCATCCATCAGTGCCCAGAACCGGTCGCGGATCGCCACGGTGATCGGGCCGGGCGTGCCGTCACCGATGGGTTCGCCTTCCAGAGTGTTGATCGGCGTGACGCCACCCGCAGTAGTGACCGCCATCAACTCGTCGGCGTCATACAGCTCGTGGCTGGTGACGTCGCGCAGCGTTGCCTCGATGCCCATGGTGTCTGCGAGTTCGAACACCGTCTTGCGGGTGATACCCGGCAAGGCGTTTCGTGACGGCGACGCGATCTTGCCGTCCTTGACGATCACCACGTTGAAGCCCGGTCCCTCGGCGACACAGTTGTCGGCATCCATCAGGATCGCGGTGCGCGCGCCGCGGTCCTTGGCCTCGAAGCTCGCCGCGGTCAGGTCGCCCCACTGATAGTTCTTGATCGTCGGGTCGACGGTGTTGCGGCCCGCGCGCCGCACGTGCCGCGGGACGATCGCCGTGGTGCCGAAGATCTGCTCGTGCGGCGGGAACGCCCACAGGTATGGGATCGCGTAGATGTAGACCTGGTGCGTGAGCTTGGACAAGTCCTTCTCGCCCTTGCGCTTTCCGTATCCTCGGGTGACCGTCAGGTTGACGAAGGACTCTCGCAGCTGCGACATGGCCACGCAGCGCTTGGTGATCTCGGCGAGCTCCTCCTTGCTGTAGCCCGGGTCGAGCCGCAGCTTGCGTGCGCCGTCGAGCAGCCGGTCCAGGTGATCGCCGAGCCGGAAGATGTTGCCGTGCCACACATGCGCGACCGTGTAGGTCAGATCGGAGTGGCCGAAGCCGGTGTCGAAGATCGAGATCCGCGCCTCCTCGGCGGGTACATACTCGCCTTCGATCCATGCGACTCCGCCTGCGAACGGGCTGGAGGTGTCGAGTTCGTAGTCGCTGTACTGGATCACCGAGCCGGGCGGAGTCTCCTCCCGGATAGCGCCCGGTTCCACGGCGACGAGGTTGCTGGTCCCCAGATGTGTAGCAGTCATGAGAAGCGTTTTCCTTTCGAATGATTCAGATGCCGTGGGTCTTGGCGTAGTTCGGTCCGGCGTCACCGCTTTGGAGCCGCTTGCGCAGCCCGGTCACCGCCCAGAGGCCTGCGAGCACCACGAGGCCGAGGAACACGTAGCCGTTGTTGGCGAACTGTGGCAGGAAGATCAGCGCCCCGCACACCAAGGTGAAGCAAACAATGCCGAGGATGTAGACCGGCATGCGCCACCGGCCCAAATCGTATGTTCCTGGCTCGGCGGCTGGAATGGTGCCGCGTCGGTGGCCGATCAGCAGGGCGACCGTTTGCAGGAAGTAGGTCGCGAACACCGCCAGCGACGACAGGCCGATGATGAGGAAGAACGCCTTCTCACTGACAAGCGCGGACAGCAGCAGGATGGTGGACAGCCCGAACAGCCCGAGCACGGCGTACGTGGGAGTCCGATTGCTGGGGGACACGTGCCGCCACACGTGGGACATCGGCAGCATGTTGTCGCGCGCCATCGAGTAGGTGAGTCTGGTCGCCACCAGGATGTTGGCCAGGATGCAGGCCATGACGTTCGTAAGGGCAACGGCGACAACGATTCTCGTGATCACCGGACCGACCTGCTGGGTGATGATCTCCTCGATCGGAGCGGCCGATGCGGCCGCGACGGCATCCTGGTCCTTGATCGCAAGCACGTAGACCACGTACATCAGGAACTCGATGACGATCGAGGTGGTCAGCGCGTAAAACATCGTGCGCGGGATGACGTGGCGCGCGCCCACGGTCTCCTCGGCGACGTCCGCGCTCGCTTCGACGCCGATCAGCCCGAAGAAGGGGCCCAGCGACGCTGCCAGCCAAGCCAGGATGTAGGCGCCTTCTGACGTGCCGCCAGTGAACAACACCGAGACGGGCTGGTGGTTCGCGGGCGAGGAGAACGCGACGATCCCGACCAAGATGGTCGCGCCGACGGTGACGATCAATTCGAGGCTGACGCCGATGTTGTTGACCATCGTCGCGAAGCGCACCCCGTACAGGTTCACGAGCATGCAGACGGCCATCACGCCGATGGCGACGAGGATCTGAGCACTCTGGCTCATGTTCCAGCCGAACAGGCTGCCGAGGTAGCCGGACAGGATGAAGCCGACGCCGGTCATGCCGCACACCCATCCGGCGAGCGCCATCACACCGGTGAACCACGCGAGCATCGAGCCGTGAATCCGACTCGTCCACTGGTATGCGTAGCCCGCGAGCGGGATCTTGGACGTCAGGTCGGCCGCGATCACCACCCAGACAATGAACACCGCGCCGGCGAGAAGCAGAGTCCACACAAATGGACCGCCCGCGGTGAAGTATCCGGCGCCGAAACCGGTGAATACCGCGGTGGTGGCGCTGATCGTCGCGAAACCTATGGCGAACGACGCGAGCCGGCCGACTGAGCGGTCGAGTTTCTGCGTGTAGCCGAACTGCGCGAGCTTCTCATCCTCGCTGTTGGCCGGGGGCGGTACTTTCGCGTCAGTGGCGGGGGCGATGTCTGTCATGGTTTCTCCAGCGCATATGGGTCGATCGGTGATCACAGGAAACCCGGCCGTGCACCGTCGCGGAAGTTCCAGTTTCTGATCTACTTATAAAGCGGCTTTATCAGTAATAAGTCGCGGGCCGTTCGACCGCCTGGCCCTCGCCGAAGCTCCACTCCTCGCGGACGTGCCGCACCAACTGCGCCGCTTCCCGGCTGAGGCCGGCGGGGTGCCACGCGAGCGCCGTGTAGTTGCGCGGCCGGTCGACGATCGGCACGTAGGCGATGCCCTGCCGGTTGTACAGCCGGGCGCTGGCCTCGCTGGTGAAGCTGATGCCCAGCCCCCGCGCGATGGTCGTGGTCTCCTCTTCGTAGGTCGCGGCGACGGCAGCGATGGTGGGCGGCTTGCCGCCGCGCGCGTCCATCGCCATCCAGTAGTCGCGCCATCTGCCTGCGCTGGCCGGGGCGACGACGATGGGATCGTCGAGGAGTTCGGCGATCCTCAGTTCGGACCGGCTCGCCAGTGGGTGATCCCGCGGCAGGCAGGCCACCCAGTCCTCGGCGTCCAGGATGAACATGCGGTGTTCGGGCAGATCCACCGGTGGCCTGATGATCGCCACCTCCGTCGAGCCGTCGGCTAAGCCGGCCGTCGGATCAGAGAAGTCGAACTCCCTTGGCTCCAAGGTGATTTCCGGGTAGGCGGCTTCGAAATGTCGCAGGAGTCGGAACAGTAGGTCCGCGCCGGTTCCGATCAAATAACCCAGCCGGATCCGGCGGTAGTGTGCGGACAGAGCGATCAAGTCGTCGACTGCCGCGTCGATACTGTGCAGGGCGTCGCGCACCTTCGGCAGCCAGGCTTGGCCGAGCTCGGTCAGCGCCACCTCACGAGTGCTCCGGGTGAAGAGCATGACACCCAATTGATGCTCCAGCTGTTTGATCGCCGTCGAGAGGGCGGGCTGGGTGATGAACAGCCGTTCTGCGGCGCGCCGGTAGTTCAGCTCCTCGCCTAGGACGGCGAAGTAGCGCAATTGGCGCAGCGTGACGTCACCGCTCGTGGGCCCGTCCTCCTGCCTCTTGATCGCGGGGCAAGCCCAGCTTAGGCGCGAGCGATCACCCTATCGGCGCAACTTGACCCGTCGGTCCGCAAGTGTTTGCTGGCTCTACGGGTCGCGGGGCAGTCCCAGCAGCCGTTCGGCGATGATGTTGAGCTGCACCTCCGACGTGCCGCCGTAGATCGTCGTGGCCCGGCTGGCCAGCAGCATCTGCGCCCACTTGCCAGGGAGCTGTTCGGGATCGCCGATCGCGCCGTCGGTGCCGAACGACGACACGGCGAATTCCGCGTAGCCCTGGCCGGTGCGCATCGACAGCAGCTTGGAGATCGCGGCGGCCGGCATCGGGTCGCCGCCGGCCAGCGTCAGCAGCGTCGAGCGCATGTTGAGCAACTTGGCGGCGTGCCCCTCGGCGATCAGCCTGCCGGCGTGG
>Ga0207675_100000543_pt1 | contig 36856 bp, 32 predicted proteins | sample KBSSwiS42_FD_184305 | JGI IMG/M metagenome (GOLD analysis project Ga0207675, IMG submission 184305) | Switchgrass rhizosphere microbial communities from Kellogg Biological Station, Michigan, USA - KBS Switchgrass S4-2 (SPAdes) (version 2) | ecosystem: Host-associated > Plants > Roots >...
CATCGACTTCCGGCATTTCCGCCTTGAGTTCGTCGCGATAGCGCTCGACCAGACATCCGGCGACTATGAGCCGCTTTGCGCGACCTTCGGTTTTTAGGCGTGCGGCTTCAAGTATCGCTTCTATCGATTCTTTCTTGGCCGAATCGATAAAACCGCAAGTGTTTACGACTATCGTGTCTGCGTCCGCAGCCTGAGAGGTAATTTCGTAGCCACTCTGTTTGAGGTGGCCCATCATCACTTCGCTATCGACGAGGTTCTTCGGACACCCGAGACTTACAAATCCGACTTTTTTCATCCGTTAACATCCGCTTCTAAAGCAACCAACGCCCGCTCGACCTCACGCTTTTCCGCGTTCGAGAGCCGCTCACCGCCATAACGCACACGGTTGTACGCGCGCGTAATTATCAATACTTCGGCCGACCGCAACTTGCCGGCAAACTCGAGTGGCGTCTGATCCTTGTCGCGTAAGACACCACGCTGCTCCATCACCTCGAGCAGCTTCTTGTAAAACTGCACGTTCGAATAAGTGCGTCCCTCTTCTACCGAAACTCCAGCGCCACGCCATCGCACAAATTGCCACAGACGCCTGCCAAAGAATACAAGAGTCAAACCAACGAGCAGAACGAGCACGCCGCCGCCGACCGTCAACACATTCGTCGTCAAGTAGCTGCGAATAGTCGCCAGCATGGTCGAAACCATCCGGCCGTAATCGAAGATCTGATTGTGCAGCGAAGTCGCCAGTGAGCGCTGTTCCTGTTTGTCGTAACCAACGACATACTGGAACCACAGCAGCTCCATTGCTTCCGCGTATTTCTGTAACTGTGCTGTGAAACCAGTGCGCACCGGCTCAATGCGCCCGGCGGAAGGCGTCGGATCGAACGTCACCCACGAATCAGTTTCTGGGAAATAGACTTCAACCCAGGAATGCGCGTCGCTCTGCCGAACGGTGTACGCTCCAGCCGTTTCGTTGTACTCGCCGGGCAGGAAACCATTTACGACGCGTGCAGCGACGCCATGCGTGCGCAAGAGTACGGTCATGGCCGTCGAGAAGTATTCGCAATGACCCGTTTTGACGTTGAACAGAAAATCCGAAAGCGGGTCCGGGCCACCGGCTTTCATCTGAAGCGAATAACCGAAGTCTCTTTGGAGTTGCCACTCGATTGCTTTCGCCGCATCGTAACGATTGCGCGCCTGGGATTCGAGAAGCATCGTGCGTGCGAGTTGGACCACGCGGGGATCGAGCGCTTCCGGCAGTTGGAGGTAACGCTTTATCTCGGACGGGTACGGCCGCATATCTCTGCGCAATTGTTCGGGCGACGGATCGTCAGTGTCGGAGATCGCCTTGTACATGATTCGTTCGAAGTCATGCCGGCGCGACTGGATCGAACCTTCCGCATCAACGCGGATCGTTTGCAGGTCGCCCTGAAGAGCGACTACGCGCGGTGCGGCAAAGAGCACGGACGATTCGAGCGGCTCGAGAAAGAATGTTTGCGTCGTGAGCTTATGGACCGCTTCGGTAGTTCCGAGTCGATAGAATCCTGCGCGCTCGACGATCGCGTCCGAACGGCGCGCGTCCGCCGATTTCTTCCATCCCATCCCGGTAAACTCGTCCAGCGCGACTCCTCGCCAACGTAAACCGCGCGGAGGATCCCCGCTGTCGAGGCGCACTCGCATAACGAGGCCGTCATCCTGTTTGAGCGTGCCGATCTGTCCGAGTGTGACGTTTTCTGAGAAGCCGATAAAGTTCGATAGTCCACCACCGCTGCGCGTGAGCGCCGCCGCGCCTGACCGTGGCGCGATGAGAAACAGCGGTAGTGCCAATGCGAAGATCAGAATCAGCAGGGCGAGCGCGACCAGCGGGAGTTTCGCGGCTTCGGTGCTGCGCCACGAGCGGCGGCCTTTCCTAAAAACGCGCGAGTCGGGCGGGACGAGTAAACGAGTTTCTGCGTAATGCAGTGAGCGGCGTGCTTTCTGAATCTCAAACGCTGTTACAGCTGAGAGTCCGCACAGTAAATACAGCGTGAGCGTGCCGAGGAAAACAGGACTGAAACTCAGGCCCGCTGCGAGCAAGACTTCGAAGAACGAGATCAAGTAAAGAAACACCCAGTCGCGATCCTTCTTCACCTGCAACAACTTCACGGCGGACAGGAAGACGATCAAATGCGCGAGTGCCGTGACGCCGAGACGTTCGGCTGGTTCGCCGAGTTGTTTTTGGTAGTGCCAGTCGAGATAGAAAAGGGGGATCGAAAGCAGCACGATGGCGAGGCCGATTCGTTCGGGCAGTTGCCAGCGCGTCGTTTCGAGTTTCCAACCCACGATCATGACGACGAGAAACGCGAGCGCCAGACCATAGTCCAAGCCTCCTGCGAGCACGAGTGCGAGCATGGCAACGCCGATCATGGCGTAAGAAAAGGCTCGAAAATAGGTCAAGAACTTCATTTAGTTTTAGATTCGCCTCGGAGAATCCGTGTAAATCCTTCTCCCTTTGTTCTCACACGTTGGACGCTCACGACTGCCGCTTCAACTTGATCTCGAATAACCGCGGCCACAGCTTTCCCGTCACGAAAAGCCGATTACCAGCCTGATCGAATGCGATTCCATTCAAAACGGCCTCCTCGTCGTGCACGTCTCCGGGCTGAAGCAACCCAGACAAATCTATCCAACCGGTCACCCGTCCGTTCTGCGGATCGATCGTCACGATACGTTGGTCGTGCCAGATGTTGGCGTAGATTTCGCCGTTGACGTACTCGAGTTCGTTCAGTTGATTGACGGGTGTTTTGCCGTCTAATACTGCGATGGTCTTCGTCACACGAAAGCTGTCCGGGTCGAGAAATCTTAAGCGGTTACTGCCGTCGCTCATGATTAGCGAACGGCCATCGTTGGTGATGCCCCAGCCTTCGCCTTCGTAGTTGAAGCGGCCGGCGGGTTCGAGTTTTTGCGCGTCGTAGATGAAACCGAGTTGATGTTGCCAGGTGAGTTGGTAGATTTTTCCGTTAAGAAGCGTGATGCCTTCGCCGAAAAACGGCTCGGGAACCTCGACCTTCCTGGTTACTTGTCCGGTTTGAAGATCGACCTGGCGCAGACTGGATCTGCCTTCTTGCCCGGTACCTTCGTAGAGCTTGCCGTCAGCGAAAATGAGCCCCTGGGTGAATGCATTCGGATCGTGAGGCCACATGTTGACTATCTGATATCCGTACTTTGCCACGGGAGCGTTCCCGTTGGCCGGCTTCGCATTGGCCGGTAAATCCGCCGTAGCACCACTGTTACATTGGACGCTGAGCACCGACAGCCCTAGCACAAGCAGGAGCCGTGTCTTGAACATTCCTAACATGAACGCATTTTGCGCGACGGCAGGGCAAAAGACAATTTTGGACGCCTCACCGCCTAGGCGACAATCACCGAGTCGCTACCAGACCTCTTCTCCAGATACTCATCAAGAATCCCCGTATCACCATCAGACATTTGCTGAATTCTGACACCCAGCAGCCATCTCCGCTTCTGCCCTTCGCCAACGCGCTCGTTCGTGACTATCGCCACCACCGCCTCCACCGGCCCATTCGGCAAGTCAACACGTACAAACAACAATCTGCCGGGCTGAGAGAGTTCCTCCTCTCCAAAGCGCGTCCCGACAAGCGACAAAAGCATCCCAAACTTGCTAATCGTCTCGCAGTGCCCGCGTGAAGGCTGCGAATACGAAACCTTCCCAACCTGCGCGCCGCCTTCGATCAGGGAAATCGCTGCCGGCAGGTGCGCGGTGTACCGCGGCCCGCGCCTCCGATTCGGCAACTGTCTCGACACATCGGGCCCATCGGATTTCGAGGGCGCCCGCTGCAACTTCCCTTGCGGATCGAACCCCTTGAACACCAGTCCGCAGTTATTACAAAGCAGCTTATGCATCCCCACTGCACGCAGGAGGATGATGGCATCATCAAAATCCCTCTGAATCCGATCGCTCTGACACCTCGGGCATCGCATCAGAACCATTCTAGCAGCGATACGAAACTGATGGTTGACTGCCAGCGCTGGGCCGTCATATGTTCAGGTCAACATTATGAAGTTACACCTCAAAGTTCTCCTTTTGCTCTTGTTTTTGAGTTCCACGCCTGCTTTGGCCCAGCGAACGGGCCAAACACCGTTAACTCGCGCGCAAATCAGGGACGCGGAGGGGCGGCTCAATGAGTTGGGATATTGGACCGGACCCGTGGACGGCGTCTTGGACCCGGCGACAAGATCTGCGTTGATTGCATTTCAGAAATGGGAGGGCCGCCAGATCACGGGTAAACTCACGCTCGATGAGCTCGAAGCAATGCGGCGAGGCGAACGGCCGAGACCGCGAGACCCGGGCTACGAACACGTTGAAGTGGATGTCGATCGGCAGGTGTTGATTTTGGTCAACGATCAGGGAAGCGTAAGGGTTCTGCCCGTCTCGACAGGCAGCGGCGAGACATTTATGGACCTGGGCCAGCCGAGCATTGCCTACACGCCTCGTGGGAGGTTTGTTGTTTACGACAAAACGTACGGTTGGGAAAATGGCCTGCTCGGATCCGTGTACTACGCCAACTACATCACGGGCGGCGTCGCAATACATGGTTACGAAACTGTTCCTACGCGGCCTGCAAGTCACGGCTGTATACGCATCCCGATGTTTGCAGCACGCGAAGTTAGCAGACTGTTGAAGTTGGGAACGATCGTGCTCGTCTATGACAAAGTGTCGTTCGTTTCGGCAAAGGAGTGGGTCGAGAATCCCAAACTGAAAGAAGCCGCAATGGCGAACGGCGCCGCCGAAGATTACACCACGCGGCCTTAAGAATTCGTCGTCAATTCTTACCCTTGACATCGGCGGTTTATAGACATAAAGTTCGCGCGATTTTAGGTCATGTGATTCAACTCAGTCCCGCTCCTCGCTTCCGGGTGCTTTCAGAACAATGTTCGCCCTGCGCGCCTCGCAGTTACATGACATCAATGCGTACCTCGACCAAGTTTTTGGCTTGAGGGCATGGGGTCTTTTGCTTTATGGGATACTACCCGCGAACCTTGCCTTGATTGGCACACTCGAGGTCAAGCTCGGAAAGGTCGATAATCTTCTCCCTTATATAATTCCGGTTAGCATTCTACCCATCAGCATTACTTACCTACTGATTCTGAACCGCTATCGTACCTGGTATTTGACACGAGAGTTCCTGAAGCGACGCAGCTTGATCACCACACTGCTGATACTCCTATCTGCCAGCTTGATTTCCGGCGCGGCCGGAATTCTCCAGGGACGTTACACGCTGGGTATTAGCCACTTCTGGGACAAAGCACACCTGCTCGCGATGATTGAGTCGTTTCTATTCGGCGTCAGTAGTCTTGTTATTACGTCCACACTGTTCATGTCCCTATTGACGAAGGCTACCGAACTACCGGGGATCCCTTCACCAAAGTTCGTCGAGCAGTTAGCCGACATTCGAGCTGGCTTGCGCGAGGTGCAGACTAGCGACATTTGGGACTGGAACACATACCTGGGAAGTGAAGAAAAGATTTCACCGCTAAGGCAAAGGCTCGTGGAGTTGGCCGCGCTGCTTGCCAAATTGGAGACGTATCCCGGAGATGGGCTGGCAAAGAGTTCTTTGAGGCCGGTGGCAGAATACATTCGCCTGTTCCGCGCCGCAGTTTCGCAGTTACCGCCCGACGGTGGGGTCGAGCTGAAACGTCTGCGCTGGAAAGTGATCTTCGACTCTGACGGAAACTTGACCGAGAACCAGGCGCTGGAACGGGAGCGACTCAGCAACGAAGTCCAGGCTGGACGGCAACTGCACTCTCTAGCATTGGGAGAATGATATGGCATCCATTTCGTACGCCGTGATTGCACTTCGACTCAACGACGTGGACACAGTCGAAGCCGAACTGCGAGAACAAAAGATGAACACATTGGCCGATTGGCTTGCGGCTAACAAAGGGGCTCTCTACGGCAAGACTCGCGAGGACTGGAATCCGTTTTTGCAGGGTGGCTCGATTCGTGAATTCCTCAAGACCGAACCCCAGATATATCGCTCAGCTACCGCTTTAATCGACGATGAGATCGATGACGACGCGTCAGACGTAACGGTGCTGATCGACAATCCAATTGATCTTTACATCATCGATGTCTTCGCTCTGTTTCTGAAAAAATACCAGAATCTTGCCATACGACTGGACCAGGCAGTCGCTGTGAAAGACGGAAAGTGTTGCGTCGTGTTGCCGTACCAGATATCAAAGGAGTTCCAACAGACTCATGACCTGTTAATTGCTTCGTATTCCAAATCGTGGAAGGCGGTCTACAAAGCGTACAGCCAAAATGGGTCCCTTTCGCGGGTCGTAGTTGTTCCGGACGACCTGCGCAATTTCCGGCAGCATCTAATTACGCGCTACCCGGATGACGAACCGGATCCTGGCACATTCCAGAAGCTCAACCGTGTTTTCGGCGAAGTACGTTTCACGGAGCCTCCGCGACCAACAACGTAAACCTATGTCGGAAATCCAAGCGCCCATCGTAACGTTCTATTCTTTCAAAGGCGGCGTAGGCCGAAGCATGGCTCTCGCCAACGTGGCTTCCCTGCTTGCCACTAAGTACAAACGACGAGTGCTTGTAATCGACTGGGATTTGGAAGCTCCCGGTCTGCATCGCTTTTTCGATATTCCGCAGGAGAAGGTCGGGCTCGGTCTGATCAACTTACTGAATGATTACAAGAGCCTGCTTCGGAAAGAAGTTAAGAACCTGCCGAGCTCGCTCATTGAAATCAAGAAGTACATCAACAAGGTTCCGAACGGCACGTGGCCCTCCGGTGGTTCAGTTGCGATCCTGCCGGCAGGTCTGCAAGACGATTCCTACGCAAAGCAGGTCAATGAGTTCAATTGGGAGGAGTTCTACGCGAAATGGCATGGCTACGGGTTTATGGACTATCTGAAGCAGCAATTGAAATCAAATACCGATATCGACATCGTTTTAATTGACAGCCGAACTGGAATCACTGACATCGGTGGGATCTGCACGATGCAAATGCCGGACGTTGTCGTTCTATTATTTGCGTTGAACGAACAGAACATCGACGGTATCGAAACCATCGTCAAAGCAATACTCTCTAAGTCGACGGAAACTACTGGGCGCAAAGTACCACCGAAACTGATCCTGCGCCCAGCGCGAGTTGAAAGATATCTCGAGCAAGACAAGAAGAGAGTTTGGGAGGAACTCGCGGCTGAGCGGTTGGGAGGGTATCTGGCGCCAGCCGACCGTGAGAACCCAGTTCGTTTCATGAAGAGAAGATCGATTCCTTACGTCGGCGCGTATGGTTTTGGCGAAGTGCCGCTAGCGGCAGATGTCGATCCCGATGCTGAGCTGACCGACGCTTTTGAGGATCTTGGGTATTCGATCTTGAAAGAAACCGGTCTTTGGTCCAAAGAGGACGCGAAGATCCGCGGCGTTCGCGAGGATGAGGATTTGGACGTCTCGGAATTATCTCAGCCCAGTTGGTTCAGCCGGTTCGACGCTTACTTCGGGTTTCTACGGTCTGTGAATGGCTTTCTGTTTCTAGTATTGGGCTGGCTTCTTGTCGTTGCGTCTTCACTTATGTTTCCCGTATTTCGGGTAACTCTCTTGCAGAATACATTGGCTGGCATGCGCGAAGAGACCCGGTTGTTTCTACTTGTTGCCTGTTTTGGCGGGATCGGAGGGTGCGTTAGATTGATTATGAATGCTGTAATGCTGAAGGTTCGCTCACCGGCAACTCGATTTCAGTCGCTCGTGTTCATTCTCGTAAGTGCATTCTCAGCGGCCGGGGCTTACTCGGCCGGAAGAGACATTGGCGTGCTGAACGCCTCATCGCCATACCTCGCGGCTCTCACTGGCTTCATCATTGGGTTAGCAACTTTACAAGTGTTCGAGACCATTACCACCAGCATCTTGCCGCGAGGTAAGGCATAGCTCCTCCGTTACTCCGCGCTACACACGCCGGCCTCGTCCAAGCGCCGCACAGGTCAACCACGGTATTTGAAACGCGCGCAGTTGCAATCGGGCCAAACAATCACGCTGGGTATTCGTTTTTAAGTGTTATGGAAATACTGAATTTGCTCGGTTCCACAATGGGCCTCGGGTTAGTTTCCGGGCTGAATCTTTACGCGACCGTTCTAGCGGTTGGTCTGGGAATTCGCCTGGGTCTGATTACGCTCAATGCAGACATGTCTGGCTTGGACGTCTTGTCTAGTCCCTATGTTTTGATCGCTGCTGGAATTCTATTCCTTGTTGAATTCCTTGCCGACAAGATCCCGTGGGTCGACAGCATGTGGGACGCCCTGCACACATTCATCAGACCGTTGGGTGCAGCTATGGTTGGAGCCGCCGCTATCGGCACCGTTAGCTCGCAAACGGTGATCATAGCCGCCCTCTGTGCCGGTGTGTCTCTGTCGAGTCACTCGGCGAAGGCAGGAACTCGACTGGTCGCGAACCACAGTCCGGAACCTTTCTCGAACATAATCCTCAGTCTGATGGAAGACGTTCTCGTGATATTTGGCTCATGGTTAGCCTTCAAGCATCCCGTGATAATGCTGGCGATAATCGCAGTATTTCTGATTGCGTTCAGTTGGTTCGCGCCGAAGGTTTTTCGCTTAATGCGAGTTGAGTATCTTGCGACTCTGGCTCTTCTGAAGCGGTTCTATCTGATGACGAAACAGTATGTGTATAACTTCGCGGAACGACGCCGGTTGGCGGTGGCAGGTTCGGGAGTTTCGGTTCCTGTAGATGTAATCAGTGCGTCGAGTGACGGCTTAGCTGAGGCAGAGCTAAATGACGACGTTCCAGAGCACGTGTTGTACCACCTCGATAACAAAGCTGAAGCGCACGGAAAGCGGTGGCTCATCCGCTGCACTGCCGGCAGAGGCATAAAGAAACTGCGACATTCAGTGGGCTATCTCCAGATCAGCGACAACAGTCTGATTTTTGTGACAAAGCGGTTCTTCCGTTTGCGTGATCATCAAATCGAGAGGAACACGATTGAGGACATTCACTTCAAAAAACGCCTTCTGCTGGATCGTTTGATAATCAGCACGAGCGGTAAACAACAACACTTCTACTTTTTCAAGGACGTCACGAATCGCAGCCACCGCGCATACGAACTCTTGCAGATCCACAAGAAGCAAAGGTGAGAGTAGATCACTCAGCGCTGCGCACGCCGACCTCGTCGAGGTGTTGCAGGAGATCGGCCGGGTCGTTGTAGACGCGATAAGCTCCGGCACGCTCGAGCTCTTCACGGCCGTAGCCGCCTGACAAGAAGCCAACGCTAAGTGCTCGCGCGCGCCGTGCGGCGAGCAGGTCCCAAATGCTGTCGCCGACTACCACCGAATCACTGATCGGCACACCCAGTTTCTCAGCGGCAGCCAAAAACAGATCAGGATCGGGCTTCGCATGCTGGACCATGTCGCGCGTGATAATCGGAACGTCCTCGTTGAGCCCGAGCAGGTGCAACGACAGACTCGCACTTTGGAGTCGTCCACTCGTCGCGATGGCCCATGGAACGTTGGCTTTCGTGAGGTAGGAGAGTAGTTCTTTAGCGCCGGGAAGCGGCCGCACCTGCGACGCATAACGCTTGAACGCCTCGCCGTGCACTTGATGAATTCGCTCGGCTTCTTCCGGCGAAACTTTTTGTCCGATCTCGCGAGCTAAAGCGTTAACGAACAACCCGCCACTCATTCCGATCTGGCGGTGAATTCGCCAGACCGCAAGATGAATTCCACCAGCCTCCAACGCCTCGCGCCAGGCGAGTACGTGCTGGTAGACGCTGTCGATGAGTGTGCCGTCGAGATCGAACAGAAAAGCTTGCCGCGGTGGCGTGGTACTGTCGCTAACCATTATTTTCGGCGTTCATGTCTGAACGTGACTTGCGGCCGCCCGCTCACGCGCTACGGAATTCTCGATCGCTTTTCCTGCCAGCTTAGTCGCAACGTCGGTGAGATGTTGTTCACCAGGCTTTGGCCCACGCGGTACGCGGTAATACATCGCGAACGAACCGAGCACCTTGCCCTTGCTCGACAGTATTGGCGTAGACCAACACGCGGCGACATTAATAGCGAATGCAAAATTGCGATACTCATCCCAAAGCGGGTCGGTAGCAATGTCAGTAACGATAACGGGCTTGCCACGGAACATTGATGTTCCGCACGAACCGTGTTTTGGTCCAATCGGACTGCCGTCGATCACTTTGACGTAGTTCTCCGGGAGACTTGGCGCCACCGCATGTCGCACGTGATTGCCGTCGTCGCTAAGCAAGAGGATTGAGCACAGCATCTCCGGCGACTGCGCCTCGATCATCAACACAAGCTCGGAAAGTATGTCGTGCAAGGGCTCATTGGCGGCAATCAGATCCTCAATTCGTTTCTGCTCCGCCTCGAACTTCGGGGTGTCCTGGGCAGGCGCATCAATCGCCGGCAGTTGCTGAGTTGGCGCCGAATGAAGTTCGGTCTGTTTCTCATCGGCCATTTGCTTGTACGCTCCTTGGCCGCCAATTTTACGCTCCCACTGGCGGCAACGCCATAGAATGCGCTGGCTTGAACTGTGGGTACGGGTTAGGATAAGCGCCTTTCAGGAGCAACGATGAAAACTTCTGTTATCGCACTCGCGGCCATAGTGCTGTTTTTGGTTGGAGCCACTCCTAAACCTGAAAAACAGATACTCTTCGACGATTTTAGTTACGACAACAAGCAACAACTGAAGCGCAACGGCTGGATCATTCGCACTGAAGCGGGCTGGCCGGGCGTGCCGGGTGCGAAATGGTCGGAAGAAGGCGTGACGCTGGTAAAAGATCCTAACGAGTCAACGCTGCGGTTCGTGCGAATGACATCCGCCACCGACGGAACACCGGCGAATACAACACAGACCCAGATTTGCCATGAACGCAAATACCTGGAGGGTACGTATGCGGCGCGTGTTCGTTTTACTGACCAGCCTCTTTCAGGGCCGGGCGGCGATCAGATCGTGCAAAGCTTTTACACGATCAGCCCTCTGAAGGCGCCGATGGATCCTGATTACAGCGAATTGGATTGGGAGTATTTGCCAAACGGTGGTTGGGGCATCGATGGACCAACGCTTTACTCGACGACCTGGGAGACTTTTAGTCCGGAACCAAACTGGAAGAAAGACAACGTCTTCAAAACAGCAAACGGTAGTCAGGCGGGGTGGCATACTCTGGTCACGCAGGTTATGAATCAGAAGGTCCGTTATTTCCTCGATGGGAACTTATTTGCGGAGCACGGCGGCGAGTATTTTCCGGAAGATACGATGTCGATTAATTTCAACCTCTGGTTTATTCGCGACGCAATGACAAAAGCAACTGAGCGGCGCCAGTATCACGAAGATATTGATTGGGTGTTTTTTCAAGCGAACACTGCGCTGACGCCTGAACAGGTCGAAGCAGAGGTTGGTGCGCTAAGAAGAAAATCAGTCAGAGCTCGCGACACAGTGCCACCGAAGAGTCCGGCATTGAAGAGTCCGTGCAATTTCTGACCGTGTTCTGTCGGCCCTTCAGGCCTGTTTCTTTTTGTCTTAAATCCCAGGGGCGGCTTTCGCCGCCCCTGGCTACCTTCTGACCGCGCCTGCGGCGCTACCCTCTGCCGCGCCTAGTGCGGCTTATTGCTTTCGCTTGGCCCTTTCTCCGTGTGAGTCGCTTCCTTTTTATGGCGTAGCCACTCGTCAATACTCTCGCGAATAAACTCACCCATGTCCTCAAACTCACGCGCCGATTTTTCCCAGAATTCCCTGAACTTCTTCGGATCGAACGCATACGCATATCCGCGGCTAAAACCTCTCGCCGGCCCGAGTTCATCTTCGTAATAGGCAGCGAGTTGACGCGAAGCCATTGCGACGACGGTGAGCGAACTTCCCGCCGGCAACGATTCGAAGATCGTGCTCAGTCCGGGGTCCATCTCTTTAAGCCTCGCCAGCACACGGTTGTACTGGTCTGTACAAAACGCAGCGGCGTCTTCTTTACCGCCAGTCCACTCCGATTGCAGCGCCATACGCGACGTGCGGCGCAGCACGTTGATCAACTTAACTAACTCTTTCTCTCGTTCCATAGGTACTCCTGATTCGAAAATCAATCGCAGCTCACCGAAATCGGCACGCAGCGCCCACGCGCCTTACGTGGTCCACATCCGAAGTAGAATCCGCGGCGAAAACCAAACTCTGGTTCGTCGGCTTCAAAGTACGCGAGCAGATCGCGCGCCGCGATCCGCACGACTTCCGGTGAAGCGGATTCACTCAGCATTGTGAATAGCGGCTGTACAGACGGCTCGAGTTCACTGAGCCGCGCAAGTACGCGATTGTATTGAGCAACGCAGAACTGCGTCGCCTCGGCGTTCGATCTGGTCCACGCGGCATAACCAGCCGCACGCGCTATTCGCCGCAGGACGTTGAGCAGTTTCACTGTTTCCTTTTCCATCTTGTTCTCCTCTCGTTACGTCGACTCCAGTTTTGCTCGCAAGAGCTTCTTGGCGTGATGAATTCTCCACTTCACAGTCGATAATGGAACTCCCATAAATGCAGCGATGCGGTTCAGTGGCATCTCATCCAGAAAGCGCAACCTCAATGGCATCGCGTAATCCGGAGGAAGACTGTCGATCGCTTTAGTCATCGATTCATCGCGTTCCTTATCGGCGAGTGCCGTCTCTGCCGGCCCTTTCGCCAATGCCTCGATGTTTTCGAGTAGCGCCTCATCCAACGGAACTCGTTTGCTGAGTTGCGCCGTCTCACTCTTGGTAAAGCGCAAAGCTCGATGGCGCGTTATTGCGGACAGCCACGCAGCAAACTTGCGCGGCTCATCGATACTCGGCAGCGCCTTGAAAGCCAGCAACAGCGCGTCCTGCGCTACGTCCTCCGCGTGATCCGCGCCTGCAATGCTGCGCGCCAACCTCACGACTGCCGGACGGTATCGCACCACAAGTTGTTCAAACGCCTCCAGATTCCCAAGAATCGCCGCCATTACGAGCAATTCGTCAGGCGATTCAAGCTCTGTCATTGATACTCCGCGTTAATTCGTCACTCACTGGTATAGAGACATCTTACGAGGAAAAAGTTAGGCTGGTTTTGACAATATCCCTTGTAGCAGAATTGATTGTGCGACGTTAAAATCTCGCGACGTTCTCAAGGTAAAGCATCAAAAGCTCAGAGATTCGCAGGGGTACTGGTGCCGAGTTCGCTCAGAAATTACGTTATTGGGTTTGCGGTCGTTGCCTTAGCAGTGCTGGTGCGATGGCTGCTCGACCCAATCATGGGCGATTCGCTACCGCTGGTCACGCTCTTCGGCGCTGTTGCCGCCGCCGTGTGGCTGGGCGGCTATCGACTCGCGATCCCAGTTACGGTCGTCGGTTATCTCGCTTGCCATTACCTGTTCATTCCGCCGAGGGGCGGTTTTGATCTGACTAGCACAGAGAATATAGTCGGCTTTGTCGCATATCTCTTCACCTGTTCACTCATCATCGTCTTCGGGGAAGCAGCGCGAATAGCTCAGACGAGAGCCACAGAACGGCGCGAAGTCCTTAAAGTTACTTTGGGAAGCATCGGCGACGCAGTAATCACCTCTGATACAGAAGCACGTATCACGTACTTGAACCAGGTTGCCGAGTCGTTGACCGGCTGGTCACTCCAGGACGCGCTTGGCCAGCCGCTCGAGAGTGTGTTTCCAATCCTCAACGAGCTTACAGGTCAACCGGCCGAAAACCCCGCCACGCGGGCAATGCGTGAGGGAGTAGTTGTCGGCCTCGCGAACCACACAGTGCTCCTCCGAAAGGACGGTAGCAAATGCCCGATTGATGATAGCGCGGGGCCGATTCGCAACGAACAGGGATACGTTTCAGGATGCGTATTGATCTTTCGAGATGTTACGGCCCAACGTGTAGTCGAGCGCGATAAAGCAAACCAACTTCTTACTGCGCGGCTACTCGCGTCAATCGTTGAATCTTCAAACGATGCAATTATCAGTAAGTCGCTCGACGGTGTTATCCAGACCTGGAACGCAGCCGCGGAACACCTATTCGGCTTCACATCCGCAGAAGCTGTCGGCCGGCATATCTCACTAGTAATCCCGGCCGAACGTTTAGCCGAAGAAGATCAAATCATTGCCAGCTTGCGCGAGGGCCGGCGAATCGAACACTTTGAAACAGAGCGACTGCGCAAGGACGGCGAACGCATCGTCGTCTCGCTCACCATCTCTCCGATCAAAGACGACTCAGGCAACGTAATCGGCGCTTCCAAGATCGTGCGAGACGTTACAGACCGGCACCGCGCCGAAAGCGAGCGCATGAACTTCGTGACCGTCATTGAAAACAGCACGGACTTCATCGGCATGTGTGACCTCAACGGCTTAGTGTTTTTTATTAATCGTGCCGGACTGGAAATGGTGGGATTGGACAGCATCGAAGAGGCGCGACATAAGTCAGTCAAGGAGTTTTTCTTTCCGGAAGATCAGGAAATGTTAATGAACGAGTTCTTCCCGAAAGTACTGGAGAGTGGACACGGTGAAATCGAGGTTCGTTTTCGAAACTTCAAGACCGGCGCGGCTCGTTGGATGGCTTATAAAGTGTTGGCATTAACCGACTCGCTGAACCGGCCTGTCGGTTTTGCGACTGTCAGCCAGGACGTCACGGAACGAAAGCGTCTCGAAGACGATCTACGGAAACTGGCGGCGGATTTGTCAGAAGCTGATCGCCGCAAGAACGAATTCCTGGCAACGCTCGCTCACGAACTGAGAAACCCGTTGGCGCCAATGAGCAACATGCTCGAAGTTTTAAAACGCGCCGGAGACGACCAGAGGGTTCTCAAACGCGCTCACGACACCATCGAACGTCAGTTAGTTCAGATGGTGCGGCTCGTAGATGATCTGCTCGACTTGAGTCGCGTCACTCACGATCGACTCGAGTTGCGAAGGAGTGACGTCGAGCTGTCGTCAGTGATTCAACAAGCTGTTGAAGTCGCGCATCCGCTGATCGATTCGGCTGGTCATCATTTGACAATCGATTTACCGAAAGAACCGATTTACCTGCATGCGGATCGAGCGCGGTTGGCCCAGGTTTTCGGGAACCTGCTCAACAACAGTTCGAAATACACGCGCCCGGGCGGAACTATCTCGCTGAGTGCGGAACGTGTGGACGGCGAACTGGTTGTTACCGTCAGAGACGACGGCGCCGGAATCCCACAGGACAAGTTGAACAGTATTTTCGACATGTTCACACAAGTCGACAGTACGTCCGATCGATCTCAAGGCGGCTTGGGCATTGGTCTCACTCTCGTAAAGCGTTTGACGGAAATGCACGGCGGATCGATCGAAGCGAGAAGCGCCGGCGAAGGACAAGGAAGTGAGTTCATTGTGCGCCTGCCGATTCTCACGGCACAGGCAGTCAAAAGGCCGGATCAGCCGGAACTGGGAGCGGTCTCGTCGCTGCAACGTCGCGTACTTATTGTGGACGATAACCGCGACTCTGCTGACTCACTCGCAATGCTATTGGAAATCACCGGGAACAAAACATATATGGCCCATGACGGCCTGGAAGCCGTTGAAGCCATCGGGAAGCACCGTCCCCAAGTGGTGTTACTCGATATCGGTCTGCCGACTCTCGACGGGCACGAGGTCTGTCGACGCGTTCGTGAACAGCCCTGGGGCAAAGATATCGTGATGATTGCTTTGACAGGATGGGGTCAGGCAGACGACCTGCGAAAGTCAGAAGAAGCAGGCTTCAACGGTCACCTGGTAAAGCCGGTAGACTATGACAAGTTGCTGGAGCTGTTGGAGTCGTTGAGTAAACCGGCAATCGGTCGTGGAACCAACTAGGAATTGGCCAGGATTGCAATCAGCGCAGGCACGAGTAGCCACAGAAGACCCTTCACAAGAAAGAAGAGAAATCCCCAAAAACCAAGTCGTTTGATCCATGTAGCGAGCTTCATACTCGTGAGCCTGGGATCTTAGTTTCATTAAGTTCAGATCTCCAAGCGCAAACCTGAGATATGATGTATCGGGACCCAGAACCACGGGACACCGCTCACACCGCGAACTGACGAAAGGTAAACGTTGATGCCATCGAGTGGAGACGTCGATTTCTACGAGGTTCTTCAAGTAAGCGATACCGCTGAGCCGGAAACTATCAACCGCGTCTACCGCATCTTCGCGCAGCGCTATCATCCGGACAATAAGGAAACCGGGAATGAGTCTCGTTTCCGCGAGATCACCGAGGCCTACCAGGTACTCTCGAACCCGGAGAAACGCGCGCAATACGACGCGACGAATCAGACGCGGAAAAAGGAACGCTGGCGCGTTGTCGCTGCCGGTCCGGAGTCGGAGAACAATTTCGAACTGGAGCAAGTCGTCCGGTTAACGGTGCTGGAGGCGTTATATACCCAGCGTCGCGTTGACCCGGTCAATCCGGGGATCTACCTGCGCGAACTTGAGAAGATGTTGGGCCGTCCACGCGAGCATCTGGAGTTTACGATCTGGTTTCTGGTCCAAAAGAGACTAATCAACACCGACGATGCGCGAATGTACCTTACGGCGGATGGAGCGGAGTACCTCGAAGACGCGTATAGTAAGAACCTTCAGCGCAAGCGATTACAATCGCACAACGACTAAGAGCGCAAAATGACGTTAGCCGGCATCCGCACACGCGAGCTTCGCAAGGTCTACACGTCCGCGCCGCCGCTCGCGGCCGGTGGCGGGTTTAGCTTCCGCCGCAAAGATTCCAATCCCTCACGTGAAATCGTTGCGCTCGACGGATTATCACTGGACGTCGTACCCGGAGAGATCTTTGGATTGCTTGGTCCAAATGGCGCCGGAAAGTCCACGACTGTCGGCATTCTCACCACACGCGTTCGGCCCACAGGTGGCCAGGCATGGATCGGCGACTACGACGTTTGGGTGCAACAAGTGGAAGTGAAAAGGCTAATCGGCGTCGTGGCGCAGCGGCCTAATCTTGATTTCTCGCTCACGGCTCGCGAAATACTGCTCTTTCACGGCGCCTACTTCGGTTTGGATTCCCAAACGCGTTCCGCGCGCGCGGCGGAGTTACTCGAACGTTTCAAACTAACTGACCGCGCAAATCAGTTGGCACGCGGGTTTTCGGGCGGCATGATGCAACGCCTCTCGATCGCACGCGCGATGATGCACGATCCTCAAGTGCTTTTCCTCGACGAACCCAGCGCCGGTCTGGATCCCCAAACGCGGCTACTGCTCTGGGAGATCGTTCGTGAGTACAACCAGAGTGGGAAGACAATTCTCTTGACTACGCACAACATGGAGGAGGCTGACGCGTTGTGCCAGCGTCTCGCGATCATCGATCACGGCAGCATGATTGCTTTCGGCACGCCCGCAGAGTTGAAGGCGTCAGTTCCCGGTGGTTTTCTTTTGCGGCTGCGTTTTGGCGCGCACAGTCCGGAACTGTTCGAACGGCTGAAGCTGTTGTCAGGCGTTCGAGAAGTGCGTGTTAATTCCGATGCCGATGGCGATAACGGCGCGGACGTCTACGCGGACCGCGGAGGATCGTTGGTCTCTGAAATCGCCACTCTCGCTGCGGGAACATCAACCGAGCTTTCGGATGTGCACATTTTGGAGCCGAGTCTCGAGAACCTTTTCCTGCACCACACCGGACGGAGCTTGCGCGAATGAACTGGAAAACTTTCATGGCCCTGCTCGCGCGTGATGCTCACGTTGCGCGACGCAACTTTGTTCCTCTGGTTTTACAGACGTTTCTGCAACCGATGATGTTTGTCTTTATCTTCGGTCGCGTGATGGTAAGCAGCGGCTACATGACTACGGCGTACAAGAGTTTGTTGCTGCCTGGGATAATGGCGCTGAGCATGATCTTCACAGGTGTGTGGGCTGTGGCGATGCCTCTGATTGGTGAGTTTCAGTTTACTCGCGAGATCGAGGATCGATTGCTCGCGCCAATTGAAAACTCGTGGCTCGCGATTGAGAAGGTGTTCTTTGGCGCGGCGCAGGCAATCGTGGCGGGGCTTGCAGTCATACCTGCGGCGTGGCTGTTGTTGCGGCCTGGTGTTGAGTTGAACTTGAGTTCGCCTCTGACGTTCGCGGGTATCACGTTGCTGGTCGCGTTTCTATCTGCGTGTGGCGGTCTCGCGCTGGGATGTAGCATCGATCAGGCAAAGATCGGGTTGATGTTCAGCATGGTCCTAACGCCGCTGATTTTCTTTGGCTGCACGTATTACCCGTGGAGTGCGCTGGCAAACTTTCCGATTTTGCAGAAGGTCGTGTTGGTGAATCCGCTCGTGTACGCGAGCGAGGGGCTGCGTGGCACGCTCGTTCCACAATTCCCACACCTCCCGATTCTTGTAGTACTACTCGGGTTATTGATCTTCGACGTGCTCTTCTTGCTTGTAGGCTTGCGGCAGTTCCGCAAGAAGGCCGTGACGTAGACGTTGATTGCCCTCAGTCCCGGCCTCGCAAACGAGGCAACATCTGCTGGTCCCACTTTTGAAACTCTGAAGCCAGACGTTCGAACACGTCGGGCTTTGTAAGACTGAAATCCGCTTGTTCGTGTTCGTCGACTGACAAATCGTGGAGCCGCCGTCGCTCACCATTTCGAAAGTATTTCCAATTACCCTGCCGGACAGCGTCTTGATCGTAAATGCGCCAGAAGAACGTGCGCTGACTTACCGGAGTTGTTCCTTTGAGCACCGGAAGCAAATCAATTCCGTCCAACGGGTAACCTTCAGCGGGCTTGCCTTCAGCGGCAGTGAGGATCGTCGCGGTCCAGTCCATTGTGATTGCCATCTGATGTGTGACGCGATTGGCGGGAATTGTTCCAGGCCAACGAATGAGCGCTGGAACACGAATACCGCCTTCAAGTAGATCGCCTTTCTCGCCGCTGAAAGGCCATTCATACGAGAACCGTTCTCCGCCATTGTCACTCGTGAAAATCACGAGGGTGTTTCTCTCGAGGCCCGCTGTTCGCAACGCCTGCATTACGCGACCCACGCCTTCATCCAGGATGCTCATCATTTCAGCGTAGAGCTTGAGTGAGCCACCGCGTCCCATCGCGACCGGCTCGATTTTTTTGTCAGTGAAGGTAACGCGCTCGCCGCCGTTGCGATCCTGCCACGGCCAATGTGGCGCCGTGTAATGAAGGCTCAGATAGAAGGGTGCGGTTCGACGCTTGGTGATGTAACTCACTGCACGCTCGGTGAACAGATCCGTTAGGTATCCGTTTCGTTCAACAGGCGTGAGATTCTCATAGAGATCGGGCTGGCCCAATCCGTTCTTATGAAGATGATAATCGGCAGCGCCGGCGAGAACTCCAAAAAACTCGTCAAAGCCGTGTGCGTTGGGTCCCCACTCAGGTCGAAACCCGAGGTGCCACTTCCCAATGAGAGCCGTGTCGTATCCAACTTTTTTGAGCAGCGAAGCAATCGTCGGGTGACCTGGATCTAGACCGACGTCGTGGTTCGTCGCAGGCAGTGGTTCTACCAAACCAATTTTCAAGCGCCCAGGATAGCGGCCGGTAAAGAATGCGCAGCGCGTCGGCGTGCACACTGCCGAGCCTGAATAAGCATCCGTAAACCGCACGCCTTGTGCGGCGAGACGATCGAGATTGGGCGTGCGATAGTCCGGACGGCCGTAACAACTCAGATCTCCCCATCCGAGATCGTCAGCGAGAATGAAGATGACGTTCGGACGTGATGGTTTTGGAGTCGTGCTCGCCAGACTCCGGTTACCTGGTCCAGCGAACAGCGTTGCACCCGCACTTAATCCGGCTATGAACTTCCGGCGTGTTAACTTCACTGCGGTGTTAGTTCTGAAGTCAGCACTGCGCCACCCAAGCTCGGCAGCACGGCCGAAATCTTTACGACCTTGCGCGTGTCTTTTGCGATCCACACTGTCTGCTTGTCGGCGTCGTTGTCCGTAGACACGATTTCCACTTTGTAAGCATCGAAAGTGCCGGCCGGTACTGTAACGCTCTCCGAGCCAACGACCTTCAACTGCTTCAACTGTGGTTTCTGTTTTATGACGTCGAAGTTCCGAAACGAAAGAGTGTATCCATCGGCGAGCGGAAGCGCGGCAATCACGTCGTAAGTTCCCGCGCCGTCGGCGAATAGAATGCCTCCCGTTTCAGCATCAATCGGTTTGGCCTGCCCGTTCATCGTCATCGAGCCACTCACTCTGTCGGGCTTGACGTCCACATCGATCACCATCGGGCCCTGCTTGATGACGCGTTTCTTGAGTAGCAAAGTTCCCTTTTCAATTGTGCTGATATCGACGATCTCGCCCTGAGGTGTCAGCGCAGTCTCGTTTACGGTCCAGGCGCCATTCTCTTCCTTGATCTCTTTCTTGATCGTAAGCGGAATAGTTTGGCCGCCGGCTGCAATCGAGGCTTTGTAACTGGAACTGCCGGATTGAAGATCGACACTCGGTTTCGGCAATACCGAACTCGTTTCGACCTTCTTCGGAAGCGTTACAGTTTTCGGATCGACTGTGATCTCTTTCAACCGCACGGTCACTTCCGGAGTCATCGTTTCCTGATAACGACCGCCGAGATACTTCGCCAAAAACTTCTCACTCGCGGCAAACATCGCCATGTTGTTCACCGGCCGCGCAAATCCATGACCCTCGTCCGGCGCCACGAGGTACTCAACCGGAAAACCGCGATCGCGCAACGCGATAACGATCTGATCCGATTCACGCTTGTTTACGCGCGGGTCGTTCGCTCCCTGAATAACCATTAGCGGAGTTTTGATCTTAGCTGCGGAGTTCAACGGCGACTGTCGCTCTAACTGAGCCTTGCCTTCGGGCGTGTTTGGATCACCCATTCTTTCGTAGAACAGTTTTCGGATCTGTTCCCAGTAAGGTGGAATCGACTCGAGCAGCGTAATTAGATTCGATGGTCCAACAATTGAAACTGCTGCGGCGTAAACGTCGGGAGTGAAAGTCACGCCGGCGAGTGTCGCGTAGCCACCATACGATCCGCCCATGATGCCAACGCGTTTGGGATCCGCAATTCCTTGAGAGATCAAATACTTTGCTCCCCAGGTCACGTCGTCCTGCATCTTCTGGCCCCATTGTTTGTTGCCTGCGTCGATGAACTTCTTGCCGTAGCCAGTTGATCCGCGGAAGTTTGGTTGGAGCACGGCGTAACCACGGTTCGCGAGAAACTGAGCAAATGGGTTGTATCCCCAACTGTCGCGATACCACGGTCCGCCATGCGGAAGAACGATGGCGGGCAGGTTCTTTGCCTCGACGCCTTTCGGTAACGTGAGATAAGCAGGAATTTCAAGTCCATCTGACGATGGATATTTGACTGCCTTCATCGGCGCGAGATAGTCGCGATTGAGCTTTTCGCGTTGGCGGTATTGAAGCGTTACTTTCTTGGTGGTCCGATCGAAAAGATACGTTGATCCCGGATCGGCATCACTGTTCGCGAAGATAATCGCGAGCTTCTCATCTTTCGTTGCTGAACCCCAACCAAGTTCCTTACCGGGAAACTGCTTTTGTAGGAGTTTGTAATCGGCCTCGAAGTTTTTGTCTTTCCAGTAGATTCGCTCGCGTTCGTCCTCGTAAGTCGTGGCAACCAATTCATCCGTAACTTCGGAGAACGATGCATTGCCAAAATCCACGCGCTTCAGTGGATCAGACTCAACCACCTCTTCCTTGCCTGTCGTTGGATTGAACAATTCCAGACGAACCAAGTCGAGATCGGCGCCTTTGTTGGTGATGAAGTACGTGCGCTGGCCGTCCTTGTGATAACGAACCGGTCCGCAAGACTCGAAAACGTTGCAGGAATAGATCTTCGTAAGTGCGTTGGTGTCTACACGCAGGACTTCCGTATCGCCGTTTTCTGCCGATCTCGTCGCGAGTCGGAGTTGATCTTTTAGATCGAAGAACCAGGCGGTAACGCGGTCAGTGTTCTTTCGCAAGAGCGAGCGTTCGCCGGTTGAGATCTTTACTTTGTACAGATCGTGCCACGCAGGATCGCGATCGTTGATCCCGACGTAGATCGTGTCAGGCTCACTGCGCGGAACGGAGTAGATGACAGCGCGGACGCCTTTCACGTCAGTTAAATTTCGTGCAGCCGGAACTTCTTGTCCGGATGCAGGGCTGTCGGAAGGATTCACAGCATAGACGTTGTAATTCTCGTCGCCGGCTTTGTCTTGTACGAAGAGAACATATTTGCCGTCGCGTGACCAGAAATAACCCGAGATGGGTCTGGCCGTGTCGGCAGTAATCGGTTTGGCGCTGGTGAACGGGTCAGCGGTGCGCTTTACCCACACGTTACGCGTGCCCTTGAATGGCTTGAGGAACGCGATGTAAGCGCCGTCAGGAGAAATCTGGGCTCCGGCGATTTCCGGATCGCCGAAGAAGAGATCGCGGTCGATTATTGGAGGCGCCTGGGCGTGGATGAGCGGCGCGAATGAGAACAGTATGGCTAGAGTGAGCAGAAGAACAAAGGAACGCATAAAAACCTCTTTCTGTGGGTGATTTGTGTCAGATTCCTTAGAAAACCAAAGTGCGTTTACGCACCTGTGGCGGAACAAGTTTCAGTGAAGACACAGTTTAGCGGAAGTCCTTGATAAGTACGACATCGAGGCTCGCGTTGCCGCGCGATGCGGCGATGTGTTTGCCGTCCCGCGAAATGGCAAATCTAGCAATGAAATCCGACGTGAACTTGGTTAGTTGCTTCGGAGGACTGCCGTCAATTGGCTGGAGCCACAGATTACCAACGCCTCGCTGATCCGATCTCACAACGAGCGCGCGACCGTCGGGACTCCAGCCGATCTGTCCTCTTAGGTTGAAGTGCGGCTGCGGTGTTATCACTTTCACCGCTCCCGGGTTATCTATCGGAAACACGGCGAGTTGCCACGCTACACTTCTCTCAAAGAACAAGCTGAACCGCGGCGATCAATTTTCCGTCAGATGAAAACCTGCCCGTAGACGTATGCACACTTGTCACTGTTGTGCTTCCCCGCCGTCGATCCGCATTTTCCGAGCGGCCTCATCACCAATTTCATTAGACTCCGGTTTACCGCGGCGTTCAGTCTCCTAGTTTTGTGATTCCGAAAGCACAAGATGACTTCAAAGGACAATTCCGGCATTGAGGGTTTATAGGTTTGCAAATGACCGAAGCAAAATCCAAGAAGTAGTAATTGTAATGGCGTGAATTGCGACGCCTTGTGACGGCTACAATGACCTCTCGCAGACTGCGACTTCGCCGGGATTCAGCATTAGTCTTAATTCCAAAGTACCGGCCCACTACGCGGACAGTATTAGAGTCAATGATCGGTACAGGCATGTTGTAAGCAAAGGAGCAAACAGCACTTGCAACATAATCGCCCACACCCGGAAGCTGCCGAAGTTCATCATATGTCCTCGGAATCGTAAGGTCGAAGTCCGCGGATAGCACTTTTGCCATCCTCCTGATATTCTCAGCGCGCCAAGTTAATCCCAGAGGTCGAAGTAGTTTATGTAAGTGTGTCGCAGAGGCGCGCGCCAGCGAATCAACATTGGGGTAATGCCGAATGACATTGACGAACACAGGCTTTACCTGAGTGACATTTGTCCGCCTAAGCATCATCTCTGCCAGCAAGAGGTAATATGGATTTGAGGTTCTCCGCCAAGGAAAGCTCCTGACGTTGCGACGTCCCCAGGCGCTGATCGCTTGTCGGAATCGTTTGGCCCTGTCGTCGTTATATGTAATCACCACTTACAAGCGCAAAGCCTTACGTTGCGCAGCTGAATGAAAAACTTTATACCGGTAATCGACATTTTTGCTGGGCCAGGTGGTCTAGGTGAAGGGTTCGCTAGGTTCTTGGACTCAAGACACCGCCTACCGTTTCGTATTGTCTTGTCAATTGAGAAGGAACTAATCGCGTACCAGACCCTCTTGCTCCGAGCCTTCTATCGGCAATTCGGGACCGGTTCGGTTCCTACGGCTTATTACGAATTCCTGCGCGGCAAAATTGATCGAGCTACATTATTCGAACGTTATCCTGAACAGGCAAAGTCCGCTTCACGGGAAGCATGGCATCAAGAATTGCGGCGAGCTTCCCATGACAAAGTAAAGCAACGCATAGCTCGTTGTCTAAGTAAGCGTCGTGATTGGGTGCTCATCGGCGGGCCACCGTGCCAAGCTTATTCTCTAGCAGGCCGTTCAAGACTCAGTAAAATCAATAAAAAACTTAAAAGGAGAGATAAACGACATTATCTATATCGCGAGTATCTTCGAATAATAGCCGATCATAAGCCGGCTATTTTTGTGATGGAAAATGTTAAGGGGCTTCTCTCCTCAACCACTGGAACCAAAGGTGATCGCATTTTTGAGAAGATCTGTCGAGATCTTCGGGATCCGGACAGAGCGATATATGGGGGAAGAAAAAAGCGATCGAACTCACATACGTACAGACTTTGTCCTCTCACGATCAGCCACAGCAGCTCCAGAGATTTTGCGCCGTCTGACTATGTAATTCGAGCCGAACGTTATGGCGTTCCCCAGTCGCGACATCGCGTCATCATATTGGGGATTCGCTCAGACGTAGACGTTCAACCTCGCAAACTCCGCGCCCGGCACCGAAGATTCGGTGTTGAGGATGCGATTGTGGACCTGCCAAAGTTGCGAAGCGATTTGTCGAAGAAACGGAACAACGCTCTTGAATGGGCGAACAGCATTCGCGTCCTAGAAACAAGAAAATGGCTCGACGAGCTGTCTGATAAACGGCTGAAAACCCGTCTTTTCTCCGCCGTACGAACGATTACTAAGGAGAATTTGAGTGTTGGCGCAGAATTTGTTCAAGCGCGCATCGGAATCAGGTGTCACCGTAACTGGTATTATGATAACCGTCTGAAAGGCGCCTGTAATCATTCCACGCGCTCACACATTCAAAAAGATTTACATCGCTACCTTTTTGCTTCGTGCTTTGCCAAAGTTCATGGACGCTCGCCAACCTTGAAGGATTTTCCGAAAGCGCTTTTGCCGAAGCACCGAAACGCTCGCGAAGCGACAAGGCAATCATTGTTTTCCGATCGCTTCCGCGTACAATTGAGCGGAAGACCAGCTACGACTATCACTTCTCATATCTCAAAGGATGGCCATTATTTTATCCATCCTGACCCGTCTCAATGTCGAAGCTTAACAGTGAGGGAAGCCGCTCGGTTACAGACATTTCCGGATAACTACTTCTTCGCCGGAAAGCGCACCGCCCAGTATGAGCAAGTCGGAAATGCTGTTCCGCCATATCTTGCGAGGCAAATTGCAAAAGTAGTGTTTGATGTCATCGCCCAACGGAAATAGTCGCCTCGAATCATATCTGAAGTCGAGAATGCCAGTGCAGATGGCCTACGAGTCGCCGTAGGCAAAAGTCGAGCTGTAAAGATGATCAAGGCAAACTGTGCGCGATGAATAGAACGGTGGGGCAATCATGCTTTCCATAGTCATGCTCACAAAGTTTCGCCGATTTCCGTTCCTTTGCGAGCTTGCCTTTGGCTAAATCAACATCCTCCACCGTATTCATTACTGAAAGTGCGGCTTCTATATTCGAATAGCTCTCGTAGTTCAGGTCTAACTTAGCAGAACCGAAGCACGACGAGTGGGTCGAAAAGCAAATTGTATGTGCGAAGGAACGATGAAGAGAAACAGCTACAGATCAGTGCATTAGAAACGAAGTAACGAAATCGATCGGCGCCAACAGAAGATTGGAATAAATAAAGAGCGACGTATGTCGAGTACTCGGAAATCACTGACGGATCACGTAGCTGCTTTTTAGCAATCGGTCAATTGCCTTGGCTACGCTGAGGGCTGCGGGCCCTTCAATCAATACCGCCATTTCGTGATTGCCCAAAATTCCGCCAACCGATAGATTCGAAGAACCAACGATCGCCTTTATGCGATCCGCAACTATTGCTTTTGCATGTAGATCGTAAGTTTTCTTGTCTGCAAAATCATAGAGGTGAAAATGTGAATATCCATTCGACAGCGTATCCAATTTGGATCGTGTTGTGCTCTTCAAACGAGACAACTTATTGTAAACGAGCTGGACTCGCACGCCCCGCATTAAAGCCTCTTCAATCCAATCGAACAGTGGATCAGCGCTACTGCTGATGGAGTATGCAGTTATTGCTATATCGTCGTGAGCACCACCTATGAGGCGTTTTAAAGCGGTCTCGATGGAACCAATTCCTGCCCCCATCCAAGCTGGACCAGTAACCAAAACGCGTGTTTTGCTTTCATTCACAATTGGTTTTCCTGAAGTAATGAGCGATCTAATCGCATGTTTCGATGCTCACATGATGTTTCTGAGACCAGTAAACAAGCATAACAGGCAGAACCATTGTATTTTCCAACGTCAAATCTCTCCTCTCCACATAGCGGGTCATTTGAGCAAGCATCAAGATTCCGAAAGGCAGCGTTGAGGACACGTTCAAACTCCGGAACCAAAGCGACCAGTCCGCCGAGTGTACCGTCTCCGCCAGGCTGAACCGTATACAACAATACTCCTCCAGTTGCATCACCAGTGTTACGGTCAACATCCAAAAAGATTCTTTCGCGCACTGAAGCCGATGAGTACCCAGAATCAATTGATAAAGCATTAATGACGCGATGAGCCAACGTATGCCACCAAACAAATACCGGATGTAACCAGTCGCTTTCTTCAGCATTGGGCCTTTGTTCAAAACCAACCGGATCGATCCAGGCTGAGAACCAATTTGCAGCAGCCTCTCCATCTAATCGTAATGCTCCTCCAGTTCGGTCCGGTATATCTAGAAAAACTCCTTCACCAGATAGTTCAACACCGGGATACCAATTTCTCTGAGCGTCGCGGTACGCGCACTCCACGACTTCATTCGACAGGTCGAGCCGTCTATACCCGATTTGCACCATCACGACACGCAGCCTATTAACTGGGGTGACACGAACTTGATGCCCAGCGGGACCCTGAATGAGACGTGTTTGATTTGGTAGTATTTCGAATTGAGGTGGCGCCCCTGGGGTCTGTGCGGGTTGCGCTGGGGCACCGAATACAGCGCCCTGCCGCAGCGCTTCGAATTCTTCTAACCGAAGTTCTGCCAGCGTCCTTGTTGCACCTCCAGAAATGACATCGTTGATAGCCGAAAGAATCTCAGCTTCGCTATATCGCGCAATGTCTACAACCACGGCATGTCTCAAACGGTTGTTTGCGACTAACCGATTCAGTGCGTCCAGTAGAAATTGTTTGCTTGGAATAGAAACGGAAAGCAATATCGTGCTAATGGCGTCGAGTTCCAGCAATCGATGTAAAGGCGTATCACGGGGAGGAATTGTCAACGATGTTCGCAGTTCGGTCAGCCGAACGTTGGCCGCTCCTCTTTGGACTATTCTTGCGGGAACGACGCATCCGGGCGTGGCCTTGCCAAGTTCCGGAAATCTTCCGGAGCACCGCCAAGTTCGGGCGTAAGCAATTCCCAAGTTCATGAATTGCCGACAAACCGGACATCGAATGTTGATGTGTCGAAGCGCTCCGCCGCCACCTTCCCAAAGGAGATAAGGGGGGAGACAGCTCTTGGAGGAGTGAGGTATGATTCCGATCCAATCCACATCATCTAAGTGGCCCTGCGGACAAGCGCGAATAAAGCGAATGGCTTGTTTATGAATAGCCCTCCACGCATCAAAGTTTGTCGAAGCTGGAGGACATCTAGGACACGCCTGTGAATCATTCCTCGTCTTTCGGTACAGCAAATTGTGCGAGATGCACAAGCCCCACACGGGAAATGCTGAGGTATTATAGATGGCTTGCATCTCTGGTAAACCGAGTTCGGCGTTGGATGGCAGTCGTAGAATTCCAGCACCTTGCAGTAAGGATTCAGAAAGCCGACGGTCCGTAATTTCAAAATCGCGTAATCTGCGGCCATCGTAAACACCCGACAACTCCAAGCTCGGAATCATACGAGGACCCTCCGGGCCCTCTAGAATCGCGCCTGGTCCGTAGGTCGTTATGAATTGTGAGCGTCGGATTGATTGATCCATTTGCTAAACCTTGAATCCAGTGGTTTCCTCGATATCCCTTAGTGATTGTGGAGCGTTCTCAAAAGCTTCCAGCAGGTTTTGAGGTCGGTGATACGAATCTCCCAGTACGACATTTCGACTTGGAGGTTTTATCTGAGAAGTTTCGTAGTAAACGAAATCGTTCGTGGTGGGATTTATTGCGGCTACAGACTTCCAAACATCGAGCTCTGAATCCATTTCTTGCGCGGTGACCCCGAGTGGCGGTCTTCGGCCTGGCCACTGGATCTGAGCTCGTGACTCGAACAGTTCAGGCAGCTCCTCTACTTCCTTGCTATGGCGGTGTGAAACCATTCGATGGGCCTCACTAAAATAGCTACCGATCAATCTTTGCTGAACACGCCATTCGGCAGCGACTGGCTGCGAGCCCAGGCTCTGAGCCTGCCTCAACAGAGCCACAGCCAATGGACCGAGCGCTCTTTCTCGAGCACGAGGAGAAAAGGGTGAAACGGTGATTGATTCAACGTGACGATGGATTGCTCGATGATAACCGGTGAAAAACTCATAGTGGTCCAAATCCCGAGGGCGGCTGGCTCGTAGAAACGTAATTACGAGGCCTCCACGACTTCGGCCTACCCGTCCGGTAGCTTGTATGTAGGATGCTGTCGTTTTGGGCTGGCCGTGTACTATCATCAATCCTAACCGAGTGACATCAACACCAGTACCGAACATTGACGTCGCAAACACCGCATCTTCAGCATCCGGTGCATGACGTTCCAATCTCTCAAGCAATCCGGGCAGTTCCATTGAATTGCGTCTGCTTGACAGTTCCATCCAATTGTCGAGCGCGCGAGCTCCGCCTCCAGGATGTCTGAAGAGCAACCGCTCTGGAATGTCTTGACGAAAGAGGGCGACCGCGCCAGCCAATTCTCGTATTGCGTTAAAATATCCTACGAGCGTGAAAAGACCGTCCGAATCGGCCGAAGGACTCATCGTCCACTGTTGAAATGCTTCTTGTAATACCGCGGCCCAGATACGAATGATTGGAGTCTGTGCTCCTTTTCCGGGCGCGCAGACTGCGAGTGAAAGGCGTCCAGGATTAGAGGATTGGGATTGATGCGTTTCTTTTTCTCTAGCAAAAAAACGGTCGTCTGCATTTGTTCCCCACGGTGGAAACTGAGCGAGTTCCCGATCAAAAAGGGACTTTACTTGAGATTCAGCTTGTCTTACTGTCGCGGTTGAAGCGACGTATTTGGGACGAATTAATCTTGAGTTCTGTCGATACTGGCAAAGATTATCGATCGCTGTTTCGTACAGCCCAACCATGCTGCCGAGTGGGCCTTCGATCAAATGCAATTCATCTTGCAGAATCAGGCTAGGGGGCTTGAAGGGACGGACCGAAACGTGCAGCGGCTTGTTGGCAGCATACCCGCTAGGATGTGGGGAGAAGACTTGCGGAAGTGAACCTGTATTGGGCGGCGCACCATAACGATAGTATCCCCAGCGTGAATGATAATGCGTTACGTTGCCGAACAACGCGCTGGCCTTCGGCTCGAATGATAACCGTGCGAATTTATCTACGGTGGCGATAACTAGCGAGGGACATCGGTGGAAGAGTTGGTCATCAACTGTAAGAGCAGGGATCGGAATTCGATCCGCTATGACTGAACGACGTGTTTGACACCAAGGAGGAACCTCCTGCCATTGCATTCCTTTCATGGTTGGCAGTTCAGCAGTTGAATCTGTTGCGCCTACCCCGACTGATAGCTGACCGGCACCAACTCCTTTCGATGTGCGTGCTACAGGTACCTGCTCGGCCCACGCATGTTGGTTCAACGCACATTTTGGATTCGGACAATAGATTTCGAACTCGCATTGATGCCGATTATTTAAGGTGTTTGTGTAAGTGAGAATAAAATAACCCGGCCGTGCAGGGCGAGCCGCCATAAGGGTAATGTGTCCGCCAAAAGCGGGAACGATCGAATCGTACCACCAATTGTCAATCTGTTCGGCAGTAACCTTTTCACCGGCCAAGACCGTAAACTCGATTGATACCGTGAAAAAGCCCGTTTCGATATGTTGTCTAACGCTTACCGCATCGACTGTTAGCTTTGAGTTATGAGGCTGTAGTGACACTAGGGCCGGAGGCGAAGCTGACCGACCGGCGCTAAAAACAAAGTGAAGCGTGCGCTTTCCTGAATCGATACCATTCGGTTCATTACCGACCGATGACGTTGGTACCGCCAGTATTGACTGACAAGCCGGACAGTTTGTTATCTGAGCAGGTTCGCCTCCCGCTATTACACGCGCGGATTGCTGAATCTTTGCTGCTAAGACTTGATTGGGTCCGTTGTACCCTTTGCGGTCACCGCCTTGGAGAATATCAATAGCACCTGCAAAATAAACGAATCCTCGAGGAGACGGGATTGGGCCGATTCCCAGCAGGCTATTTGAAGTAACTGCGCCACCTACCCACAGTCCAACAGAGAAGCGAGTTCCTCCCCAAAGAAATTTACTCCCAAGGCTACAGTCCTGCGGCCTCCAACCAATCAGGCTTCCCGGCCGATTCAGATTGTGAACGCGTAATACCTCGCAAGCAGTGATGAGCCCTACTGCCCTTCTGAATTGTTGAATTGTCAATAATCTGAGCGTATAACGAGACAGCACCCCGACTCCGGCGCCGCTATAATCGCCGTCAGAACCTGTCTTCGCTCGAAGTCTTCTCAGAGCTAGAGTGAAGGCCGCCAATCCAAGATAGGCTTCTGTCTTGCCACCACCCGTCGGAAACCAAAGGAGGTCGCAGATCCTTCGATCGTTGTCTTCGGGGTCCGCCAAGGCCGGAATGTTGAGCAGGATAAACGCCAATTGGAAAGGACGCCAAGCGATCGATGTTCCTTTCCACTCGGATTGCAAGTGGATGGCCTTGTTCGCAAAACAGAATGACAACCTGACTTGGTCGTCTGAGACAATGATCCGAATCGCCTTCTTAATGCGCTGACACGCATCGGCACATTCTCTCAGATGTCTTTCCGCGATTAATTTGTCGGCTGGTGTAAAGGCCTTAGTTTTTGCTGTTTCACGAGCGAGCCAACGTTCATAGCCTTCAACAATAGGACTTAACCTACTCCCGATGGAATCACCGTCCCATGTTTCTGACAGCACTTCGGGCGAAAGTTCAGGAGAAACACCGTACTGCTCGTCCCATTCCATAGATGGTGCTTCACTGGCATAGCTCGGAAGATATTCCGTTCGAACGTCTGCGGGACTAAACTTTGATTGTTCGCTAAGTGGCACTTCGGAAGAGTCGACCCATCGGTAAGGTAATAAGTCGGGTACTGTCATCCCTTCAAGCAAACGTTCCGGATCGATATCGCGCCATGTAGCACCACACAAATGTCCACGCGCCATCGCTGTTCGTGAGCGATAGAGTAAGGAGAGCGACGCATCTTCGGCGGAAAGACTTCCAACTTTGCGCTCACCAATATCCGTTGCGTCATAGTCAATTACGGGGACAACTCGGGTATTTGAACTGCAATGCACTCGAATCTGAGGTTGGAATACGTGATCCGAGGTTTCAGAGCGTGACTTGCTACTTACATCTATCCCGTTAAGCAGGTATAACGATACTCTCCATCGGGTGTTTCCCAAGAACCGAGAGCGAAGTTGTAGGAGAACGCCACTGGGATGACGCCACTCTACCCTATCCTTCACTACCGATGACACAAGAAACGACGCTGTAGTTCGCTGCCATCCACCCTGCTGTAGAAAATAGCGCGCCCACGTGGCGCAAATCTCAAGTGACGGTAGAGCTTCGTGTGTCTCTACTGTGAAAGACAACCCAACCGATCTTGGAAGTGCCTTTGGATCTAGGGCAGGCGAAATACCAGAAGGTGCAATAACATGACCATCCGTGCTTTCGTCTTCCTCCGTGAAGGCTTCCTCTCCTATGTCCTCCCTATCAGCATCGATGTCATCTAGCGGCCGATCGTCGTTTGAAGGCGCAAGTACACCAGTAATATATTCGTCGCGTGGATCTTCATTCGCGGGCAGGACCTCATTCGGCCCGTTTCGCGGTCCGAGAACCTCACGGATCAGTGCATCGACTATATAGTCTCGATGAGACATAAAACGATCGAAGAAACTAACAGAATAATCTGGCTTGAAATCCAGCTCGCTGGTGCGCAAGGACAGCGTCTGATGCGAGAGTAGCAGCGCTAAAAGGAAAAGGGTGCGCTGCAAACCGGCAAATTATGCTAGACGTGAGATTCCGAGTCAATACTGAACCTTTGCTCTTGATAGTTGTTGTTAGCGTCAAAAAGTTCTCTGAAATCACTATTGCTATGACCTTTTATGCGTTCCAGCGAATGGGTTTTGGTATGCCGTGCATGCACGGTGCTCGTCGTAGAGCAGGACGCTCACTGGCAATCTGATCTCAGGTCGGGCCTCAGGGTTTAAAATATAAATGGCGTTCCACTCTAACTTTCCGAGCACCTTGAATCAGCAGACAACACTTCTGGGAAAGACCGGCTTTACGATCAGAAGCTAGGTTTTTGGCGCACAATTGTCGTGACAACCGAAAATCAGGGCGCTACAGTGCTCCCAACCCACTAAAAAACGAAGCGGGCCGACTTGTGCAGTAACACAAAGCCAGCCCTAGATCCTCAACCTTCCAAAGAAAGGATGAAGACCATGGTTAGTCATACTAGCGCAAGCGTGCGCGAACACACACCTCAAGTAAACCGATTATCCAGAACCAACACTTTCGTCAATGCTCTTAAACGAAGAGCGCAGGCGGTCCTAAACGACACATCGATCGATGCTCAGACCCGTGCGATTATTCGTTACGGTTTGGAGACGAACGATCCTTGGCTTGCTGAACTCGTGCGCCGAGCAGATGCAGGCGAAACCGTCATCGATGACACGGAAAATATCGGTGACCGGCAAGACCTAGAAACTGAGAATGAGTGCAACGAAGAAGAGATCGAGTCAAGCCAAGAAAAGATCGAAGCATTGGCAGAACTGATTTGTCGCGCCGGCGATGAACCTGCAATCAAATCCGCCGCGTTGGTGGTCCTTATGGCATCGTTAGAAAACGCGACGCATCCGAAAGCACTTGCGAACACGGTGAAGCATCTTGCTTTTGCTTGCTGCGGTGAGTTGAACTTCTGCGGAATGGTCGAGGCTCAGGTTGCTGTATTTGAGACGGAACTCCTCGCCCGTGACATGCTTATGCAGTGATTCGCCTTTCGGTAGCCGGATTGCCCCCGCCGGCTGCCAACCGAAACGTGTTAAGATCCCTTGTATGAACAAGTCTTCTGCGCTGGCTAACTGGACTCCGGAACAGATCGCGCTTGGCAAACGTTGGGTCGAAACGTGGAGACTCGCCGGCGAGGATCTGGAGCGTATCAGATGCAAGGAGATCAGAGAGCTCGACACGTATCAAACCATCCTTCTCCTTTGCGGAACGGCGGATTACAGCCAGCCTCCATATGCGCCGAAGCCGTGGTCTGGTCTCATCGAACAACAACGATGGTTCAAAAAGGCAGCGGGACGTGAATGAACGAGCCGTTATGATGTCACGAGAATGAAACACTCAGAGGAGCATGACGAATCCAAACACGATCTCGATCCTGTTATCGAAGCCTATAAGAAGGACATTGATCTCACATTGATCCGCCACAACCTTCGCCTCACGGTGGATCAGCGATTCCAACAGCTAATGGAAATGCAGCGCTTCGCGGAAGAGCTTCAAAAGGCCGAACGGAAGCTCGGGAGCAATGACTGACTACGCCGCGCTGATTCGTCTGCTCGTTTCGAAGTGGCGGGTGCAGAATGCAATTGTCTTTCTCTTGACCGTTTAATTGAAGTGAAACGAGCCGCCGGTCGTCCGAAGGATCTTGAGGCGATTGCCGAGCTCGAGCACATTCATGAAGCACGTCGACAAGATTAGCAGCGGACCTGCAAGGACGGACCCTACGCTTCCGCCGGAGGTTGAAGATCGTTCTGCGTGGTACGGATCGAAGCTCGCCCAGAGCGATGAGTGGATAGAGCGACTGTCTCAGACAGAGATTGATGAAGTTGAAAGTGCGATCGAGGAATTAGATAGATCGCAGGTCGAGCTCACAACGATCAGCACCGATAACGTTCCTCTGCCGACGCTTGGGCCGCGACTGCATGACATGCTCGATGACGTGCTTGATGGGCGTGGGTTTGTTTTGCTCAAGGGCCTGCCGATTCAGAATTGGACCAGACGAAAGGCGGCGATTGCCTTCCTCGCGATTGGCGTTCACCTCGGCAACCTGCGCATGCAGAATGCCGCGGGACACTTGCTCGGGCACGTCAGAGACTTGGGACGTTCGAGCGACGATCCGAATACGCGAATTTACCAGACGCGTGAACGCCAGACTCATCACACCGACTCGTGCGACGTCGTGGGACTGATGTGTCTGCAAACTGCAAAGTCCGGTGGCTTGTCGAGCCTCGTCTCATCCACAACAATCTTCAACGAAATGCGCCGGCGCAAGCCCGACCTGCTCAGAGTCCTGATGGAACCAATCGAAACCGATCGACGTGGAGAAGTGCCTGAAGACGGTAAGCCGTATTTCAACATTCCGGTTTTCAACTATCACGAGGGATTAGTGTCGGCGATCTATCAGCGGCAGTACATTGAGTCCGCTCGGCGCTTTCCTGGTGTCGCGCCACTCACAGCGCTTCAGATCGAAGCACTCGATTTGCTGGACCAACTGGCAAATAATTCCAAACTAAACTTGACGATGGAAATGCAAGCGGGTGATATCCAACTCGTTCACAACCACACGATCCTGCACGATCGGACTGCGTTTGAGGATTACCCTGAGCCGGAGCGCAAGCGCCACTTGCTGCGTCTCTGGTTGGCGCCGGCGGGTGCGCGAAGGCTGCCTGAGGTTTATGCGGAACGCTTTGGATCAACGACGCCGGGCGATCGCGGTGGCGTTACGGTACCGGGCGCAAGACCAACGATCCCGTTTGAATAACACCATCAACACAGGACTAAGGCGCAGGATTCTCTGGACCTCCGGGCATTGGCGGGTGATTGTCGCGCCACTTATGCAGTTCCTCCTGTTGCTCCGGAGTAAGTCGATTCTTAAGCCGCACTGCCAACCCGATATGCAACCGTTTGATTTCGCGTTCGATGTCCAACACCTTGTCGAGTTGGGCCAGCGCCTGCTGCTCGTTCACCGACGTCGATTTCATCGTCTCATGCAGCAACTCCATCTGATCCTGAAGCTTCCACTGTAAGTCCTGGAAGGTCGCAGTCGTTTTCTGAATCTCACTTCGCATGAACTGTTTCTGTTCCTCCGTGAGATTGAGCTGCCGCGCATGGGCCATGATCATGTCGGGAGGAAATAGCAGATGTGCCAGCGGATCGGGATTTGGAGGAGGATGCGGATGATTCGGCATATTTCCACCCTGCGGCATGTTCGGCGGTTGCGGTCGCGGGCCCTGCTGTGGCTGCTGGCCTACAACTACGGTGGCAACTAAAAACGCTGCGGTAAACGCGACGGCTATCATTGCTTTCATTGATTCGACTCCTTCATCGATTCGTTATTCTTCGACAAGAATGATTGCAGGTCTTTGACTGACTCATTCAGTTGCGGCAGCGAATTGAAAACGGAACGTGTGGGCGATGTCATGAATTTCTCAGTTGGCGATTTCCAGTTCGCGAGCAGTGCTGCTTGTTGTTCAAGCGCGGGCTCGGGTTGTCGCTGCCGCGCCAGAGTTCGCCGGCTACTCGAGTGCGAACGCGTTCCGCGGTGGACGAATGCAACCTTGTCAGGTTGTTGTGGCACGTGAGGCGCGAGCGGACTTGCGACCGTCTGCGGCGCCACGTTCTTCACGTTTTGTTCAGTAGATCTGTTTCGTGACCACGCTACAAATAAAACCGCAACGACAACGATCAACGTCGCGGCGATCACCACCAGCGACCTCGTAAAACGCGGCGCTTGTTCTGCCGGTACAGCCTCGCGCCAAAGGTTTTCAAATCGTGGCGCGTGTTGCTGGTCTTGAACGGACAGCTCAAAGAACAGCGCCTGAATTCTCTTTTCGTCTCCAGCTAATTCCATACTCGACTCCTTCTCGATCGAGTGCTTCGCGCAAGCGTTTCTTGCCGCGTTCGTAGTGGCGACGTGCACTGCCAACCGAGATATTCATAACTTCCGCCGCTTCGCTCAAACTCAGATCCTGATAAAACACCAGGTGAAGAGTTTCGCGCTGGCGCACCGGTAGTCCGGCGAGTGCCTGGTGGAACCGTTGCTGCATTTCGGAGCGCTCGAGTTTGACTTCAGGTTGCGCATCCGAAGTGCTGTTCGAAACGGCTATCGATTTCAGCATGCGCACGACATGCTTGCGACGCTCGCCGATGGCCGTCTTGCGAATCACTGCGAACAGCCACGTTTGAAGCTTACATTCGCCGCGGAAACACGCCTTGCCCTGAAGGATCTTCAAATAGACCATCTGAAGCACTTCCTCGGCTTCGGAGTGGTTGTGCCGGCAACAGCTCAGAGCCCAGCCGAAACTGGCCTGGTGCAGTTTTTCGAGTTCCGCTTTTAGCTCTGCGATCTCCATCTCTGTAGCGCGTGTGCGAACTGAACTTGCTGAGTATTAGTCGTTTGAGCGGCGAGATTGTATGACAGAGCTCAAAAGAAAAGGGAGGTCCGCTATGGCCTGGCTCGCAGTACCAGGTGATAGTTTCTAGTGCGTGGGGGAAAAAGCAAAAGCCCGCGAGAACTAAACGCTCTCGCGGGCTTTCTTTAATTAATCCCGGCGACTTCCTACTCTCCCACGCAGTTTCCCGCGCAGTACCATCGGCTCCAGCAGGCTTAACTTCCGTGTTCGGGATGGGAACGGGTGT